>Ga0209725_1000168_pt1 | contig 39784 bp, 44 predicted proteins | sample I18A1metaG_FD_184145 | JGI IMG/M metagenome (GOLD analysis project Ga0209725, IMG submission 184145) | Lake sediment bacterial and archeal communities from Gulf of Boni, Indonesia to study Microbial Dark Matter (Phase II) - ​I18A1 metaG... | ecosystem: Environmental > Aquatic > Freshwater > Lake...
CGCAGATGAAGGCGTTCTTGGACGAGGAGACCAAGATGATGAAGAACATGGTTGACAAGATTAAGGCGGCGAAAGCGAACGTAGTGCTTTGCCAGAAAGGCATCGACGATACCACTCAGCATTTCCTGTCAAAGGAAGGGATTCTTGCTGTTAGGAGAATCAAGAAGTCAGATATGGACAAGCTGGCTCGAGCGACGGGAGGAAAGATCGTCACAAATCTTGAAGATCTCAGGGAAAGCGACCTCGGATCAGCTGGCCTTGTAGAGGAACGCAAGATCGGCGACGAGAAGATGGTCTTCATCGAAGGATGCAAGAACCCGAAGTCAGTTGCGATACTGATCCGCGCCGGACTGGAAAGACTTGTTGATGAGGCCGAGCGCGCGTTGAACGATTCCCTTTCGGTAGTCTCGGACGTTGTCACAAAGAACAAGGTGGTTGCCGGAGGCGGTTCTGTGGAGGCGGAGGTTGCAAAGAGGCTCAAAGAATACGCCATCAAGGTCGGAGGGAGGGAGCAGCTGGCGATCGAAGCGTTCGCGGACTCGATCGAAGTCGTTCCCAGAACGCTTGCGGAGAACGCTGGGCTGGATCCGATTGACATAATGGTAGACATACGGTCGGCTCACGAAAGGAAGGATGGATTGTGGATGGGCGTCGATGTCTTCAAGGGCGGAACGAAGGATATGCAGAAAAGCGGCGTCCTCGAACCTCTAAAGGTGAAAGAGCAGGCTATCAAGTCTGCGACCGAAGCGGCTTCGATGATTCTGAGGATCGATGACGTCATAGCTGCGGCCAAGCCTCCACCAACCCCACTCCCGAAGGGCGGGCCCGGCGAAGAAGGTATACCCGAGTACTAGACCGGACGCTACAGGTAGTCTCCTCGCCCCTGACTAACCGTGCACGAGCGATAGGCCGGGCGGACCGATAGGATAGAAACAATCCATTAGCAGACGCGATCAATGACGCAAGCCTTTAAGAAAGGCCGGTAAGCCTCGTAGACGAACAGTGCTCCGGTAGTATAGCCCGGTCATGTGCGTAGCGCCGAGAGTATGCTGGCCTCTCGGGATCCGGATCGGGGAAAGCCAGCGACGCGGGTTCAAAATGACCAACAGAGACGGGTCATGAAAATCCCGCCCGGAGCACCAAGTCAGCTCAAACGTGAATTGATTGTACGAACTTAAGAGAATGACCGCGATTCTAGTGACGGGCACGCCTGGCGCAGGAAAGACCGCTGTCAGTCGCTTGCTTGCAAAGGCCGTCCAAGCTAGGTACGTGAGTCTCGCGGCGCTGGTTGAGCGTAGAGAGATCGACTACATGTATGACAGGCATAGAAGAACACGCGTAGTATCTCTTAAGATGGTTGGAAGCTCGCTCAGTTCGCTGGCTATGCGATCGGAACGTGGATTGGTCATCGACAGCCACCTCACTTTCGAACTCGTTCCTCCACTGAGACTTGAAAGAACATTTGTCCTACGCTGCTATCCGCCGGTCTTGGAACAACGACTTGAACGCAAGCATTGGTCGAAACGTAAGATCAGAGAGAACTTGTTGGCAGAAATTCTCGATATCTGTTTGTGGGACGCCGTTCATGAATACGGATGGAAGAAGATCTTTGAGATCGACACGACGAACAAGCGGTCTATCCGCGTTGTGCAGTCAGCAGTTCGAGCCTTAGAGAGGAAGAGAATTCAGAAGTCAATAAGGGTTCACTGGTTGTCGAGGCTGAGGCGAAACAGATTGCTGACGCGCTACCTCGCGTGAGGGCTACAGTTGAAGAGAACCTACCTAGTCATAGCGTGCTCGAAATGTGAGCGACTGGTGCTTGCCAGGCAAGGCACCAGGACGAGGCAATGTCCCTACTGCGGGACGAGGATGAACCTGTCAAAGATAGAGCCCCTCTGGGTAACCACTGATGTCGACGAGGCGCGATCGATTCTTCACTCCAAGAGGGAAAGCAAATCGGACAAGTCGAAGGCTAACGAGCATCGAAAACGGACCAGCACACGCTTTTAACGTTGATGCAGCAGTATCCCTAGTGATTGGTTTGTCTTCAACGGCCGACCGGAAATTCGCTGAGGAGCTTGCGCTCCTCCTTCAGAAAACGGTCATCATCGAAACGACTAGCGGCAAGAAGTACACCGGCGTTCTCTCCGGAGTGGATACCGATACGCTGAGTGTGTGTATCTCCAACTCTACCGATGAGTCAGGAAAGGTTGCCCACAAAATGTTTCTCAATGGAGTCTCCATTGCACAGATGTACAGCATGGAGAAGCCATTCGACCTGCAAGCGCTCGCTGACAGACTGGAACGAGTCTTCCCAAGGATGGTCAGAGTAGTGGAAGGAGCAGGAGTGATCTTGGTAATGGATAAGATCAGACTCGGCGAAAAGGGCATTATTGAAGGATCAGGGCCAGCCGCAGAGAGGGTTCAAAAAGTGTACGAGGAGTTTATGAGGGAACAAACGAAAGGGGCGTAGCGCTCGACCATCAACGTGTCAGTTGCGCATACAGTGCCGCCCACCATATTCGCAAGATACGCATAGACTGTGTTGAAGGAAGAGGATTGCCTTTCGAGAGCTGCGAGCGAGATGTCCTAGGTAGAATAGGAATTCTTGAGACGAGGAGTGGAAAGCTCGAAACTCCTATGCTCCTCCCTGTTGTCAATCCACTCGCTCAAGAGTTGTCGCCGCGAGTCATGTTCGAAAGACACGGATGCAAAGCCCTCATCACCAACGCTTATCTGATAAGACGACGAGCGGGCAGCACCGGAGTCGCCGACATCCACGATTTCTTAGAATTTCCGGGCGTTATTGCGACCGATTCAGGCGCCTACCAAATTCTTCGATACGGGGAGGTCGAGGTCAGCCCTTCAGAAATCGTGGAGTACCAACAGTCCATCCAAACCGACATCGGTGTCATACTAGATGTACCGACAGGGTCGAGGGCTTCCAAGACCCGCGCAATCGAGACAGTCAACGAGACGATTAGAAGAGCCGACGAGGCACGAAAAGTGATCACAAGACGTGACATTGCCTGGGTTGGACCAATTCAGGGAGGACAGTATCCGGATCTGGTCGCGTACAGTGCCCGCGAAATGTCGAAGAGACAATTCGACATTTACGCGCTTGGAAGTCCAACTGAGGTAATGGAACAGTACCTGTTTGCAGACATGGTAGACATGATCTTGGCGGCGAAGATGAACCTCCCATCTAGCGCGCCATTCCACCTATTTGGTGCGGGCCACCCCTTCATGCTCGCGCTCGCGGTTGCTCTCGGATGCGATCTGTTTGACTCAGCCGCTTACATACTCTACGCGCGCAGGAGTCGCTATCTCACCCAAGTCGGAACCCTACACATTGGGCAGATGAAGTACTTTCCATGCAGGTGCGACGCGTGCGCCAAGACGACCCCTGATGAAGTCAGATCAAGCCCAATCGCTGAAAGGACTCTGTTCCTAGCTGAACACAACCTGTCCGCCTGCTTCCAAGAGATTGACACGATCAAGGAAGCAATCGTCGAGGGAAGACTGTGGGAACTTGTCGAAGCTAGATGCCGGAGTCACCCCAGCCTCTTGGAGGCCCTGCGCAAAACCAGAAAACACAGGTATTACATGACTCGTAGCGCTCCTTCAACGAAACGTAAGGGGATCCTGTTCTTCGACTCGACGAGTCTCCAAAGACCGGAGCACGTCACACAATTTGAGCGACTAGTCAAGGACTATGTGCCTCCTAAGGCAGCAAGGATCGCGTTGCTCATGCCTGCAGCACTGCAACGCCCACGCGACAAAAGCAAAAGCTCACTTGCGAACCTGACGAACGTAGACCGCGGCATGCATCTTTGCCTCTACCGTACTCCATATGGCTTAGTGCCTTCGGAGTTAGAAGACACCTTCCCCTTTTCGCAGACCCAAAGCTCGGAAGAACCTGACCCTGAGACCCTTACCGAAATGGCCGAAACTGTTCGAGCCTATCTCGTCAAGAATAGAACCTATCGGGCGCTTGTTCTTATCCGATCAGACAAAGAATGGCAGAGGCGCTTCGCGAGAATGTGCAGCCACATTTGCAGAAAGGTTGGAGTCAGATTCTCCAGCCTACGTGACCGGCAGATCTCAGCCAGACGAACAGAAATACTAACCAAGAGATATGAACATAAGGCGGTCAAGACAAGGCGCACGTGAGAAAGCCGCGGGGCTCACAAGTGTCAAGACCGAAGAAAGGCACGTTGGAAAAACTGCTAGGCTCTGACACAAGAGCAGAACTGCTCACATTCTTCCACGGCAATCCGAAAACTGCTGACAGCCTAGACGGCCTTGCCGCCAGACTGGGCAGGAAAACCCGCGATCTTGAGAACGATTTGAGCGAGCTCGTCGAGATAGGCCTCCTCCGAGAACAGAGGATCTACTCATTAAACCCCGATCGCGACGTGACTCTGCAGAAAGAAATCTCTGAAGAGCTGAAAGAGACAACTGCGATGCAAGAACAGGAACCCCTCGAAGAAGTCTCCAGAGAACTCACAGGGATCGAGATCATCGATCATATCGTGCCATCTGGGATCCCGTCTCCAGTGATGCTTCTCTTCCTGGGCGACCCGGGAACGGCGAAGAGAGAACTATCCCTAGAATTCGTCGCGAGATCACTGAAGCGTAAGAGGCCTGTGGTCTATTTGGCCCTAGAGGAATCGCCCGAAGAGATTCGTGCCTCGCTGACTGCGATCGAACCGGACCTTACCAAACCTGAAAGATCGCGCAATCTCGTTGTGATTGACTGCTACTCCCCTCAGATTGGGATGATGAGCAAGGAGGACCTAAGCGCCGACCCGAACAACCTCTCAGAGCTAAGCATTGTGGTGTCGAAAGCTCTGCCCGCAGGAGACAAATCCCAAGGCCTCTTCGTTCTCGACTCTCTGGACACGCTCATTCGCAAGCGAGGCCTAACCTCATCCTTGGAGCTGGTTCGCACGCTCAGAGCCAAGACCAGGGCGGCCAAATTCGATTCCATTGTGACACTGAACAGGCAGGCTTTCCCCACTGCCATATTGGCAGCAGTGCAAGAGAGCGTTGACGGCGTCTTCGAGATGAAAGTCCAAGAAGAACCGAGGGGGCTGGCGCGTTACTTGAGGGTGCCGAAGATGCGGGGGGCTTCGCACCATACGACGTGGACAGCCTATGAACTCGACTTCAAAGGACCGCCTAGAGCTGTCAAAGCAAAGGGGTAATCAGCCGCGATTAACATGTACTGTTCGCGATGACATCAGAAGGAGAATCAAGCGAATGAACCTGCGAGAGTTGAGAGGAGAGATCCAAGAATCCTCCAAGAACGTTTTTGGCGAGAAAGCCTATCCAATAACCTCTGACTGGATTCCTGTCACAGATGTGTTAGCAATCATCGATCGGTTCGAGAAGGAGTGGCGTCAAGAATTTGACATCGTGTTGTCTACCGCGAAATCAGGTTCCCATCAGCAGCTCAAACAACTCGTCCAAAGAATCATAACCGACCTCCTAGCATGACAGCGAACTTTGCCAAATCAGCATCAATGACAAGGATTTTAATCGAAAACACGTAGATGAAAGACTGGCAAGCATCAATGAGCCGCCAACGTTTCCTTAGTCATCCTATGAAACCGTTTGAGATCTCCCAAAGCAGAACAACGGACCAATTGGTAGCAGAGATGGCTTTTACAGCCTTTCAGGGAAGAAGACTTGGAGAGGCGTTCGAGATCTGGGCTCGAATGTTGAAGAAGCGACAGATAGTCATCTGGATGGGAATCGCAGGCGCAATGGTGCCGGCCGGCATGCGGAGGATCATCACTCAGTTCATCAGGAGAAGGATGATCGATGTGCTCGTAACTACCGGGGCAACAATCTATCACGATACCTACGAGGCAATCGGAGGAAAGCATTTCAAAGGTACGGACAGAGTTGACGATGTTCAGCTCAGAAAATACAGAGTTGACAGAATGTACGATGTTTACGCCGACGAGAAGAAGTTCTATCGACTCGACAATGAGATCGAGAAAGATTTCTGTTCTCTGCTTCGAGACAACTATCCGTACTCCACTCGCGAGATTACTGAGAGGCTAGGGACTTGGCTTTCCAAGAGAGCGCGAGACAGGGACTGTATCTCTGTCGCGGCCCACGAAGCAGGTGTCCCAGTTTTCCTGCCGGCCATCGGTGACAGCTCTCTGGGATTCGCCATAATGTTTGCGAACAGGAGACGCGAGAGAAGGATCATCATCGACCACATGAGAGATGTCGATGAGAGCGCTATGATTACCGAGAAATGCTCAAAGAGCGGAGTAGTGATCTTCGGAGGCGGAGTTCCCAAGAATTTCATACAACAGTCCGCTGTGGTCGCGAGCTACGCGACAAGACATGACAGAACCCACAATTACGCGCTTCAGGTGACCACAGACTCCGCGCATTGGGGTGGACTGAGTGGAGCTACGCTGGAAGAGGCGAAGAGCTGGGGCAAGTATAGCCCAAGAGCACGAATGGTTACTTGTCATGTGGATTCCACGATCGCATTGCCGATCCTCGGACAGGCTCTTGCCGATAGATTCAGAAGGATCAGAAGAAACGTACCAAAGTTCGACTGGGTAGGCGACAACCTCGAAATCACGTTCGAGAGATTCAGAGCATAGATCCATCACAGCTCGGGCCACACATCTAAATAGCCGCGTATATCGGACTAAGAATGGGCCCGGGCCCGTAAGGATTGAAGATTCCCGGGAAGCTCAGCCAGGTTGGAGCGACGGAAACGCGCGTTGGTTGTCGAAGCTCATAACCCGTTGGTCGGGCGTTCAAATCGCCCCGGGCCCACCACAACTACAGTTTTGTTCTAGCGCGAGCCGAACTCCTTGTTCTTGACACCGAACGGAAAACGCAGCGAGATCAGCCCGTTGCTTCCTACCACTCGATCTCAAAGGCGTCTAGGGCTGCTGGAAACGTTTGATGACTAACCGTATGTCCTCAGCCTTGACGGTCTTGCGTCCCGCGTGACCTGCGAGCGTAGTGGCCTCCTTGCTAACGCGGACAGCATATTCCTCCAAGATTCGCCGCATCTCTTCCACGGCATCGTCCCCTACTCGCTCGGCTCCTGCTTTTTCGATTAGCCTGCGGACGGCCGCCGTGGAAAGTTCACCGTTTCCCATGAAAATAACCAGAAAACAGTGTCAAATCTCGGATTCTATTAAAGCTTGCCAATTCTCGACCGTAGAGGCGCATAAGTGAGCCGTGTGCCGCCCAGAGGCTGCTTTTTGAGCCTTTCTCATCTACTCTGTCATGTCAATCGCTACCACAGTTCGCAGGAAAAAGAAGCGGAAACATGAGACCCTACGACTTGTTCTGAACTAGTTGCTCCTTATGCACGCGCTGGTATGGCATTGCTCGATACCGCTGACCCGGGAGGGTTGGAACGATCCTAGACTCTGAGAGTATTCAATACAATGGGTCGTTGAAGCTTAGGTTTTTAGGCTAGGCGCATGATTGCAGGGCTTCACTTTGAATCGGAGATAGCGGCTTGGGGAAGGTTCGCACTGAGACCGTCAAACGCGCGGCCCGGGAGCTGATTGAGAAGTTCCCGGACAAGTTCACCAACGAGTATGAGCCAAACAAATTGGCTGTCAATGAGCTGGTGAGAGCTCCGTCAAAGAAGTTGAGAAACCTGATCGCCGGGTACGTAACGCGTTTGAAGGTGATAGAGTCCAAGAAAGCATCGATGATGCAGATGAGCGCTGAAGCCCAACTCGGCCTCGGCGAAGAGGAAGAAGAGCAGAACCAAGAGGAAAACTCTCCAGCAGCAGCCTAGGCTTCCTCCGGCATTCTCTCGAACAGTAGGCCTGCAAAATATTCTCCCGGATCTCATGCTCTTGCAATTCATCAACTCCACCGGTACAACGAGCGTTGCCCGGAGCAAGTGAATCTCACCTCGGTGTGAGATTCAACGTCGCTCACCTTTCGCTGAAATGGATCATAATGTTGGAACACCATGCATACCACGATACCCATTTCATTCCCTCTCTGAGAGAGTTTCCAACAAGAATCTAGAGTGAATCAGCAGATGAGGGCCTTGTTCCTGATGATGAAAGAGTTTGCAAAGGCTTTTATGGCCCTGAAATGGGGTAGACTGCAAATGTAAGGGAGGCGCATGCCGATGGTGGAAATGTTCTGTGTTAAGTGCAAGCAGAAGAGAACGGTCCCCGATGACAGCGTGACGAAAGAGAAGACCGCGAAAGGACGCAATATGATACGCGCTGTCTGTCCCGTCTGCGGGACGAAGATGGTAAAGTTCGTGAAGTGACGTTAGAGCCACCCTTTTGCTACCAACTCCTTGAAAGGTCGGGGCAGCGGTTCGCCTTTTTGCCATGGTATTCTCACTTGGACGAGGCCGAGGCAAGCGCTGTGAGGAACGAGCCCGGTGGATCCACTGAGGAGAGTAACCCCACAGATTTTCTGATTAGACACAGCGCCCTTGACCTCAGAATATGTCTTTCGCAATCGGAGCTGCTGCTTCTTCACGAGGAAACCATTCCCGATAGGGTTGCTGAGCTAAGAGACTCCATCCAACGCGATGGAGTAGTCAAGGATCCCATCATTGTCGACGCTGATTCATGCGTCGTCCTTGACGGGATGCACCGTGTCGTCGCACTCAGAGAACTCTGCTGCCTGCGCATGCCAGTATGCGTAGTTGACTACCTCAATCCAAGCATCAAGGTAGGAGTCTGGTACAGGACGCTAACCGGCCGAGTTACCTCCGCCCAATTTGAAACTGCCCTTTTGTCATCAGGGATCAAAGTCGAAAGGTTCTCACCCGATATGACAACCATGACAGAGAACTCTTCTTTGGCAGCGCTATTTGCAGGCGGAGAATCTCTTCTGCTAGAGAGCAGCGGCACGCGAGCCTATGAGGTTCTCAAGATAGCGGAGCGATGTGCACGAGAACTCCGTCTAACTGTCGCGTTCGAAACCGAACAGGATGCGATCAAGAAACTTATGAACGGCATGACAGATGCGATCATCACTCTTCCTAAGATCGACAAGGCATCGATCCGAACGGCTGGACTGACTGGGCGATTGTTGCCTCACAAAGTAACTAGACACATAATACCTGCGAGACCTTTGATGGTGAACATTCCTGTGAGTACGCTTACCGACGAGACCACAACACTGCGAGAAGCGAACGAGCACTTCGTTGCTCGATTACGAACAAGGGGGATGATTCAAAAGCCCGCCGGAACCGTCATAGAAGGCAGGCGCTACGAAGAAGAGACATATATCTTCAACTAGTGAGCCTGCCACACAAGGATGGAGCATTGCGGGTTCGAGTAATTCTCTACGGCGTCCTAAGAACGACCGCCAACGTGGGACGACTCGAGCTAGAGGTTGACACAGGAACGTCTGTTCGACAACTCGTGACCAAGCTCGTGCATATGATCGCACGAACGGAGTTTGAGAAATCTCTGATCGATCCGGACTCGCAGGACCCCAGACCGAACGCACTGATAATTATCTCAGGCACTGAGATAGGAGCTCTTAACAGTCTCGACACGACATTGAAAGAGGGAGATGAGATCCTGTTTCTCCCCGTTGTTCACGGTGGAGCAGGCCCGACGAAACGATGATGATGCCGAAGCTTTGAGCGCTCTCGCATAGTTTATATCAATCCCGGGAATGCTAGCTTGAGTCCAATCGAGAGCGAGAAATGATGCCTACTGAGATCAACGATGTCGACGAGTTCGTTCACATTTCAGAACGGGCGGAAGAGTGTAGAGTGAAGCGTCTTGAAGATATGGTGAAACTCAAACTCAGAACGCCTAGGAAGCTCTACACCATCAAGTTGGACGCTGAGAAGGCCGCAGAAGTCCTGAAGCAGCTAAAGTGCGAAGTCGTCGAAACGTAGACCGTTCAAGAAGAAGAATTCGCGCTGACTTGACTGTCCCTCCTGAAATATGCGATGTTGTCAAGTCGCCTCACGAACCTCGGACAATGGCCGCACTCAGATGCCAGTATCGGTTGCTGGTCCTCAGGACAAGTGAGCACCTCCACGCCGAGGACCCTGTATCGGGGGAGAATAGGCTCCACACCGTACGTCTGCACAAAATCCTTTACAGTAAGTTCAGGAGCCAACGGATCCTCTAGGTCAACGACCACCTGGATGGTTCGAATGGGAACTCGGACGAATACCCCCGAGTTCTCAGCCAACAATTGCTGATTCCTCCCTGCCACGCCTCGAGAGGACCTCCACCCACGGGTTTCCAGCGAAAAAAGTTGGTAGATTCTCGACGGCATGGATCTCAGGGATCCGGTTGGGCTGAGCAAAAGCGCGAGCAGGTTCCTCGCGTATGACTACTTTTCTCGCGTATGCCAGCTCCTCTCTTATCTGCTGCACAGCTTTTTCAAGCATATCGAATTCGATGCGAAGTTCTCGGATTTGGCTCCCGAGCTGATTGGTTTCGGTCCTACCGTCTTGATTCACTGCAGCGTTGACGGTCTCAAAATACCGTGCCGGCAAAGCTTCGTCAAGGTTCCTTTGATCATAGGTGAAGAGGCCTATGCCACGTTCCTGAAACAGTCTCGCGTCGGTGAGACACGCCGCACTCTTGGGCAGAGCAAGGTATGTCCTATTGGCTTTGCTAGCAGAAGCCGATGCTCTCATGATCGAGTCCATGATAGCTCGGCGATCCGCCCAGAGCGCCTGGTCCAGGATGACCACGCATACGCTGATGCCTTTTCCCGTGAAGGAAATGTCTGTCCTCGGATTGGATTCTGGAGAGGGAGATTCGACTAGACCCGCACTGATGAAACGCCTGCGGAGCCTATTCCTTATGTCGATCTGGCTAGGCTGCGACAGGGAACCATCCCTCCATGCGCTCCCAGCTCCAACTGTAGTCTTTCGGGACCGCGTATCCGTAGATGATGCAGCCATGCCAAACTGAGTATTGCGGATTCTTGGTCATCTTGACTGACACGCCTTTGATTCCTTTCTCCTTCAACAGTGTTTTCATCTTCGTAGGAGCATCTGTAGCAAACTCTCGAAACCTCTCGGGGACGTCCCAGCTGAAGTTGCCGCCCGAAAGCAGTATCTCCTTGTAGAGGAGAGGCTGAAGCTCCACTGGGCAACGTTCCACTGATCTGACGACCGCTTCTCCGAAATCGATCATGCCTTCGAAGACAGTGTCACCTATCTTGACATCTCGGGGCCTTGGCAGGCCTCGAGTCAGGTAGCTCTGAAACAATTCGTTACCGGGGTTGAAGACGTACTCTCCGATCAGGAATCTCTGCCATGACTTCTCACCGAGATCGACTTGTACCCTTGTGCCGGGCACCTTCAGCCTAGCCCTGAATTTCGACGGGTTCTCCTTGGCGGCCTTCACCGCCTTCTCCAAATCGAGCGGAAGAAGCCCCAAGTCCTCTTTCACGCGGCGAACGAACATTTCTTCGCGAGCTAGGTCTCCGTAACCAAGGTCTTTCAGTATTTCCGCAGTGATAGAATTCCCGTCTCCACCCCCTCGGTTTACAGCGACAAGCGCGCTACGAATTGGGTAGCTGCTGATTGGGCATACCTGCGTGTTCCCGTGTCCAGATTCCACCACAACGCACGTGGTGACTCCGTGGCCTATTGCAACGGCAAAGGGTTGAGATATCACAGTCGCGGCCTTAACCAACCCGTCTCTCGCGGCTTTAGCCATGCTCTCGAAAAGACTCTCGTACATGTATCGTGCTGAGACACTAGAGAGCGATGCCACGACGTAGAATCCTTCAAAGTCCATCCCTGGGTTGGGTCGAAACATGCTTAGGCCGAAGCGCGAGATCTCATTGACTACGCGCCAAGCTCTTGTATCGCCTCGGTCAACTACACCGTTTCGCATGGGGTAGACGAGCCTAGAAGTCAGATCTTCCGACGACTGGAGGTAGAGTGGAACGTCGTCTCCGACAACGACCTCGGGTGCTTCATTCAGGGCGCGCATCATGATTGAATCTCGGTCGGGGAAGTAGCCTCTGTTGCGAATTACTCTCGGCGCGTCTCCGCAGGTTATCGGCCCGAACTTGAAGTCGCTTGTGCCAAAATCCATTCCGAACGTGTAGCGTTCTCTGTACTCACTCATCGTGAACTCCTCTCGATGATCAGTCTCTCACCGTCGATTCGAACGACCACTTCTTCGTTCGCCAAGAAAGGAAAAAGCGAATCCTTGACTATGTCAGCTGGTATGTACAGGACGCCCGTCCGGCTCCGGTCGGAACGAGTTCCCAGTATTATGCGGGCGAGGCCTTCGAGGACCATGCAATTCACCGGTCAGATAAACGGGCAATGCGTACGATAGATCGCACGATAAAAGGCGGGGAATGACCACGTGGACTAGGGAGACAACTGAAAGTACCCTTGAGCCAATGAGATGCTCACTCGACGCGGACAGATAAGCCATTTACCCGAATATCGCTCAATGCCGACTAGTGTGTCTGGACGGAACTCGTCGTGGGAAACGAAGCTGGACAGTACGCGCTTACCTTCCTGCTGATGTTCGCTATCTCCACAGGGGTGCCAATCTCTCCCCTACTTGCGGCCAAGATAGGGGCAAGCTGGATTGAGGTTGGATTGATGGGATCGGCATGGGGAGTTGTGTTCACCTTTTCAGCGTTTCTCACCGGACGTATCTCCGACAGGATAGGGAGAAGACCCGTACTCGCAACCAGCTCCGGCCTAAGCGCGTTGGCCGCCTTGCTGTTCCTGCGAGCCAGCAGTGTTCCAGAGTTGATCGCCATCAGGGGATTGGAAGGACTGGCATGGGCCTGTTTCTGGCCACCGATAGAAGCATTGGCAACGGAGACCGCGCGCAGTGAACAGATGGGCAGAGGGATAGGATTCGTGACGACGGTGTACGCGCTCGGTTTTGCTATCGGATCGTTCGCAGGAGGGTTGATGACGAGCCTGTTTGGATTTGCTCTCGCGTTCGAGACATACTTCGCAATAGCGTCATTGTCCATACTGACCGTCTGGTTCATTGAAGCTCCGAGGCAAGTACGGCACCCGGAACCATTGATGCAAGGCAGGTTGTTGTCGAGGCTTTTCTCTCGGCCTCTCGCGCTCGGCAACTTCCTTGGAGCTTCATACACCTTCGGATTGGCGACCGTTATGGCGTTGCTCTCGGTCTATGCTGCAGGAATCGGGATCGCCGTCTTTTGGATAGGGGTTGCGCTGTCCATATTCTGGATTGGGAGAATATTCGGAGCTGCATTCGCCGGCAGTTCATCCGATAGATTCGGAAGAAAGCGCGTGGCCCTACTTGCCCTGATCGTTGGATGCGTCGGATTCGCAATGATTGGCTCTGCTGCGGGATCGTTGTTACTCGCTGTTGGCTCACTCTTGGCTGGTCTTTCTGTGGGCGGCATATTTCCTGTCAACGTCGCCATAATTGCAGACGCCGTCGAGCCGGAATCCAGAGGCGCCGCAATGGGATTCTATGAGATGACCTGCGCAATTGCGTTCATGATAGCTTCGGCATTCGGTGGCTTCACCGCGCAAGCCGTGAATCCTAGGACCCCGTATTTGCTCTCAGCAGTTGTGTTCGCCTGCTGCGCACTTGCACTGGCTGTGCTTCTGCCTCACCGATTGCGGGCTGATCCCGCACGCTCGCAACCGCGGCGCCTTTGAGTCTCAGCGTAGGCCGTTCGCGGCAAAGAACTCCCGTCTTTATCTAGCCTCGATCCAAACGCTTTTCTGCGTTCCACTGAACATACCGAACGAGGCGTTTTCTTGTCTAGACTGAAGACGGTGGGAATCAATCTAGCTGCGCTCGCAATTTCGTTGATAGTGATAATCATTCTGTCCAGCACGTTGGGCGCGCTAATGAACATACTAGATCCCGCAGTCGGCATGTGGTCCGTCGCCCGGGAAGCCACGCCACAGAGCTATCGCGAAATCTCGATAGCTGGGCTCCATGACGAAGTACGAGTGATACTTGACAAACTCGGAATTCCACACATTTATGCCTCAAACGATGAAGATGCATTCTTCGCGATCGGCTACCTTCACGCTCTCGATAGGCTTTGGCAGATGGACATTCAGCGAAGACTTGCTGAGGGAAAGCTTTCAGAAATCTTGGGTAAGGACTTCGTGAAGAAAGACGTCTTCATGCGAACAATCGGCTTGGACAGAGTTGCTAAGGATTCGGCTGAGAAACTACGTGTGAGCGACAGCGTCGGCTACTCACTGTTTGACGCATATGCACACGGCGTGAACTACTATGTTGCGGATGCTCAGCGGAGAGGAGCTCTGCCTCTCGAGTTCAAATTGATCGGCTACGAGCCTGCGCCTTGGACACCCGAAGACTCGATGGCCTTCGCGAGACTCATGGGCTGGACCCTGACGAACTTCTTTGAGCCCGTGCATCTGTCTCTTCTTGCCTCGAAGCTCGGAAAGGCCGACACTTCTGAACTTTTCCCTGTGTATTCACCGTTTCAAGCGAATGTCACCGTCGTTCCTGGTGACGGGAGCTTGGACGGCAGATCTCTTCCCTACTCTGTGGAAGAAATCACAGCAAAGGACTGGTTCTCACAGTGGGCAACCGGCCTGGATTTCGCATCTGCGACTGCTAGAGAACAGATTGCCACGTCAGCTAGTTCCGTCCTTAGCCTAGTTGCTGAGGCAGGTGACCCACCTGGCGAGCTAGGACTCGGCAGTAACCACTGGACTATCAGTCCTGGGAAATCGGCCACCGGTCACGCGATGTTGGCAAATGACCCTCATCTCTCATTGCAGATGCCATCATTGTGGTATGAGATCCAGATCGCGAGCCCGAGCTTCCATGTCTATGGGGCCAGCTTGGCCGGCGTGCCAGTTGTACTGATCGGCAGAAACCAGCATATCGCGTGGGGACTGACAAACGTTGGCATAGGGGTCATGGACTTCTACGTTGAGAAGACAAACCCCGCGAATGAGAACGAGTACTGGTTCCAGGGCTCCTGCCGAAAAATGGAAGAACTGCCAACTGAAATCGCGGTCAGGGGCGAGCTGCCCGTCAAGACCAGCATCTTTCTCACAGTCCATGGACCTGTGCTCACGCGAGACGGTCTCACGATTTCGATGAAGTGGACAGGCGCGCAACCAGTAGCAGAAGCAGGCGCGATCCTATCTGTCAACCGAGCGTCGAACTACGCAGAGTTCATGAATGCCATCAAGGGTTGGGCGGTGCCTCCCCAGAACTTCATGTATGCAGACGACGAAGGCAACATAGCCGTCACAGTCGCCGGAAAGTACCCGACCAGAAACGTACACCTTCCAGACGGCACGGTGCTGAACGTTGTCGGCTCTCGGAGCCTTCTCAACGGGACGGGCGACTACGAATGGACGGGAAGCATTCCCTTCGAAGATGTCCCCCACGCGCTCAACCCGAGGCAAGGGTACCTGGCAGGCCCGAACCAGATGTCCGCAGGGCCAAGTTACCCATACCTGGTGCTCAGCGGATGGTGGGATCCTGCAGGACGCGCACATCGAATCAACGACCTCTTGAGAAGCGTTGACAAAATCACATTCGAAGATATGCAGCGCTTCCAGTCTGACATCTACGACTACTTCGCAAGTCTGTTTGTTCCCAAGATCCTCGATGCGATGGCCGAGTTCCCAGCGAGCGGTCAAATTGCGCAGGAAGCGGTCGAACGTCTTAGAAGCTGGGATTTCCTAATGCGCAAAGACGACGTTGCACCAACGGTCTGGTGGTATTGGCTCTCAGCATTCTACAATGAGACGATAAGGCACCTCTACGAGAAGACCGAGCTGGGCGGCGCCATCTATCCAACTCCAGAGACGTTGTGGCTGTTGGCTGCGAGAAATCCCGGCTCAAAGTGGTTTGGCGGTTATTACAACAGAGTCGCTGCTGTGGCGCTTGAGGTCGCAACAAGGAGTCTCACTGCGAGATTGGGGTCCGATGTGAGTTCATGGAAATGGGGAAAGGTTCACCAGCTGTACATCCGCCACCTTTCTGGCCTTGATGCTCTCTCAAAGGGCCCATTCCAGGAGGACGGTGACGTGTTCACTCTCATGGCCGCACCACACATTCACCACGACTTTACCATCGCAGCCTACTCTACGAACGGTCCAAGCTGGAGGATAATCTCAGACCTGGCTAGCGACGGTTTGACGATCGGGGTCTATCCAGGCGGACAAAGCGGCAATGTCGCGAGCCCCCACTATTCGGATGAGCTTCCGATCTGGTTGGAATACAACTATCATGTAGTCTTACATCCTGAAACATCAAAGTACTTCCCAAGCGATCAGACATCCTCAACGATCAGGCTGGTGCCAAGTTGAGTGCATCGACAGTGACCCGTCTAGTCTCTGACCACGTGCTGGCCAGCGGCAGTGTCATCGCATTCGTGCTTGGGATCGTGTTTCAGTTCTTCCCCAACTACTGGCAGCTAATCGTTCTCGCTGGGTTGGTGCCCGGATTCCTCTTCAGGAGCTGGCTGAGAGCATTCGGCGCAGGTTTCCTCGGTGTACTGCTGTCTTGGGTCGTGTACGTCGGGTTCATGTGGCTAGTCTTTCCCGCTCCGCAGATCATCTCCACACTTGGGGCTATTGTCGGTATTCCGGGACCTGTTCTAGTTGGCCTTGCGATGGTAGTGGGCTCACTGTTTGGCGGCCTCGGCGCAGTCATAGGAGTCGCGCTGCAGAGTATTGTACGAAGACGTCAGTAGGATCGCCTTCCGCGTTTCGACTCGCGCATGGCAGCTTGAAACCTCAGACTTCGTGAACAGGCTCCAACTCTCAGCGGACGCTGAGAGCCGCCGAGACATTCTTTTGTCGGTCTTGTCTGTGCGTACGGGAAGAGCGTAAGTCACGCATGCTCACCTTCAAGCGTGAGGACTTCAGTGGCGTAAAGCTCAATGATTCACGCAACATCCTAAGCGTGTTCTATGCGGAGTGGTGCCCATTCTGCACAAGCTTTCTCAAACTCTTCGAAATGATCACGAATGAAAAGACCGATCCTCTAGGAGCGTTGGTCGACATCAGCGATACAAACAACCCGCTCTGGGAAAGCTTCGAGATCGAGATCGTGCCGACCCTGATAGGGTTCAGAGGCGGCGAAGTGGTTGTCAAAAAGGACGGTATCGCAGGGGTAGGGTTGGGAAGGCCTGAACTCGAGGAAGCTATAGGCCAGATGAGAAAAGGGTAGCCGAGGAACGACAGAACGATTCCGTCTCAGTGAGCTTGGAATACAAGCTCTAGCTCGGCAATCAACTACCTACCACAAAGCTTCTCGGGCTCGTCATGCAGAGCCTCGCAGAAATGCTACTCGCCTGACCGTTACTGATGTTCGAGTTGGTAAGGCATATATCTCGTCTTGTCAGGCTTTGACGTCGACCCTAGTAGGGATGGAAGGCCTTCCTGTTGAAGTTTGTTGACTTGACGGTTCCGATTGGAATAGCGACCCCACCGTGGCCAACGTATGAGCCGCTTCAAGTGAAGTATTTCAAGAGACTCGCCCCGAACGGCGCGAACGGGCAGATCCTAACCCACTCCAACCATGTTGGGACTCATCTCGACGGCGAGATTCACTTCTACACGCCAGGAAAAGACATTGCGAGCTTGACAATGGATTTCCTCGTAGGTCCTGGTGCAGTAGTCGACCTCTCAGACGCGGCCAGCGACTATGACGTCTACACCTCAAAGATGGTCGAGGATAGAGTTGAGATCAGAGAGGGCGACATACTGATCATTCACACGGGTTATCACAGATATGGCTGGGATCAGCCCACTGCTGACGAGATTCGCTACATGGTCAAGCACCCAGGCCCGGACAGGGAATTTGCTGAATGGGCACGTAGGAAGAAGATTCGGTGGATCGGTGTCGACTGCGGTAGCGCCGACCATCCGATGAACACGATCATCCGCGACTGGATGCCTAGGCAGGCGAGAGAAGCTGACGCACACTTTCAGAAGAAATACGGCAAGAAGCTCAGTGAGTACTTCACGGACGAGAAGTACCAACTCATGCACATAGAGATGTTCCCGTATACAATAATCCACGCAGAATGCATTGGCGGGGACATCGATCTTCTCCTTAACCAGCGCGCGACTTTAGGGTTCTTTCCGTGGCGGTTCGTTGACGGCGAGTCCAGTATAGGCAGATGCGCGGCTGTCCTAGAAGACAACGAATATGACAAGTTGATGAAGAAGAAGTCCTCGTTGCCGAAGACACGCTTCGGTGACGCGATCGGCTGCAAACCACAGAAATGATCCGATGCTAGCGCGTCAGCAACCCAGTGGATCTCATCCGGTTCTACTGAAGACGGCTATGAGGCGTCTTAGGGACATTCAGTTTTGTTCAGTTTTGCAGACCGCGGTCTAGCATCGCACGCAGGATTGGGCCCAATCCTTCTTCGTATATTGTGGCCCCGATCTTTCTGTAGCCTTCTGCGTTCAGGTGCAGGCCATCGCTTGAGTATACATCGGCGAGCCTGCGGGTCGCTGGATCCATGGTGGCGCTGAACAGGTCAACGAAACGGACCTTTTCTTTCCTGCCGTGTTCTCGTATCAGCCCGTTCAGTGCTATCCGCGGGGGGATTCCATCATCAAACCCAAGTATCGATGGAACGCTGCATGCGATCGGCACTATGGCGTTCGTTAGCGCTAGTTCGTACATCTGTCGAAGATTCGAGAATATCTCCTCTGGAGCGTAGCCCCAGCCTAGATCATTTGATCCGCCAAGTATTATTGCAATTCTCGGTGAGAGGCGAATCACGTCGAGGTTGAAGCGAGCGAGCATCTGTTCCGAAAGCTCGCCGATTGCTCCTCTGTTGATCATTTCCAACAGGAGAACGTCGGGCGGGAATTCTCTGCTGACACAATCGACCAGAGTGTCGGTGTACGGGGTTGGCCGCCGCATGTTTTCAAATGGCCCAAAGGATTGGTAACCAACCGTTAGGCTGTCTCCTAGCGCGACGACTCTGACATTTGAAGGCACGTTCCGCATTGGATTCATCAGCGCATATGCCTGGGGCTCGAAAGGTTGTCAGGTCTCTGGTATTAGACCATTTGACTTTCCGGGCAGACGAGTACACTAGAAGCCACCTCTCAAGAGTGCCGAAAGAGAGAGATCTCTTCTCTGAAATGTTTTATACGGCACGAATGGCGTGCGTGGTCGGCGGCTGATTTGGCGAGTCTGTGGAGCGGCCTCCTTCTGCGGATTGCCAAGCATTGGATAGCTGGGGAAACCCGGGAAGACGCCATGCTACGCGCACAACAGTCCAATGCGCACAATGTGCGGGGGATCATCAACTTGCTTGGGGAGGAACTCAGCGTCCGAGAGGAAGCTGCTGCCGCTGCAGATGAATATTTAGAGATTCTGAAGACACTTGAGACACGGCACATTCAAAGCTGCATTTCCGTAAAGCCAACACAGCTCGGCCTAGCCATCGATGAATCGCTGTTCAAGGACAACTTGGGCAAGATTCTTGACTTTGCCAAATCGCTTGGGAACTTCGTCTGGATGGACATGGAAGGCTCTCCGTATACGGCCCAGACGGTTGACTCATACCTCGAACTCCGCAAGAAGTTTGACAATCTAGGGATCGCGATCCAAGCCTACTTGAAGAGAAGCCAAGAGGATGTGGATCGAATCCTTGAGTCTGGAGGAGTGATCAGACTATGCAAGGGTGCCTACAACGAGAGCCCGAAGATAGTGTACAAGCGGAAGGACGAGATCAATGAGAACTATTCGAAGCTCATGCGAATGATGTTCGAGCGTGGAAAGGGGTTTGCAATAGCAACTCATGATGAGAAGCTGATCGAGGAGGCGACTAGCCTCAGCAACGTCCATCATGCACATTTCGAGTTTGAAATGCTAATGGGAATCAGGGATAGGAAGAAACTGGAACTTGTTGAACGAGGATATCGCGTGAGCGAGTACATTCCTTTTGGGAAAAGCTGGTGGGCTTACTCCGTCAGGCGAATTCGCGAACACAAGAGCAACATATTCCTGCTTGTGCGTTCACTGGTCAGCGGATGAAGGCCGTCCACCAAGCGACCCACTGGTTCGATTCGCTCAAAAGATCAGAGAACGCCGAAACACTAGGTAGGGGCTGAGAAGGATCTTTTTCCGCCGAGTCCTAGACTTGCTACTAGGCTGACTTCCGCTGTCTTGCATCATGATGTACCACCAATCTCCTGGGGATCATCTTGGAACTCTGGTGTCAACGATCTCCTTGTCAGGTTCGGGAAGCTCGTACCACCTAGCTCGCTCTCCGATGCGCGCTCTCATCTTCCAGCGCATGCTCTTTGTAGATTGCTGTATCCTTTCTCGAAGTCCCGACACTTTGCTATGAACATTCACCTTCACGTCTTCGTCCAGTTCGCTTTCATCTAGGAATGCTGTGATCCTATCGAGGTTTGTCAAGAAAGTCTTGTAAATCCCCCAGTCTTCCGATGTGAGCTTCACAATGTAACTGGCGTCGATCTTGTCAACGTCTTCTCCGTCTGCAATATCGTGATCATGCAAGAGCGCAATGGAATCTAGGTACTCTCTACGAGTGACTTCGACGACCTGAAGCTTCGTGGCCAGCAGATCCGCGAGCGGAATTGTCAAGGGGTCCAGCCTGAGTCTATCGCGAAGATCGAATGCGTGACACATCTTGAAGTGGTCAAGGAAGACATCCACACGCCGAGTACGCATTAGGTCGTTGAAGACAAGTCTTTCGTAGCCATACATCGCGTTGAAGACATCCCGAGGAACGTAACCCAATTCGACGAAGAATCGCTGCAACCCGATCGACTCCTTTCCAAACCCAGCGAGATCTATGTCTACATATCTGCGACTTAGCGCGGGGTGTGTTGCAGATTGGCATCTGAGTCTGACCGCGACACCGCCGAGCAAGCGCAACGTGAGACCACGCTTGCTCGCCAAGTCGACTATCCTGCGAGCCTCATCTAAAATCTCGGGAAGAGGCACACTGTCGTCTGGCTCTTTTGCGGTGTTCAAGCTCGTGGACTTCCCTTCGCTCCGCTAGCTGCAACTCAGAAAAAGGATGGGAAGAAGTTATTGTTTTACTCGGGAGGCACTGCAGCAAAGATCTCTCTGACGGGAATGCCCTTTTTGGCAGTCCTGTACTGCTCGACCAGGGTTATTATGAGCCCCACAGTGAACGCGCCGGCTATGAACATCACTTCCGGACTTGCCGCACCGCCGGGAGCCAGAACGCCTAGCATCATGAAGATTATGACTGTGAATCCAAAGAAGGCGCCAAGCCCCAATATCGAGATTATCGGTATGCCCAAGATTGTCATAGCTGCGGCGGGCGAGGTCTTGTAGATGTCCTCCCGCATTATGGGTATCACTATCGCCACAAGGGCGACGATCCAATCAGGAAAGATCCAGAACCAGGCCGCGAGTTGGTCGAGCATAGGTAGATACGAGTAGATTATCCAACCATGCGTGCTGAGCGCACATGCGATCACGCCGAGAACGAAGACAAGTATGTTCGAGTAGAGGGGCGTGTGGAGCCTCGGATGAACTTGGGCGAAGACCCTCGGGAAGCTCCGATCGAAAGACCATGCAAACGTGAATCTTGAAAGGTAGATGAAGAAGGGCGGCATGTCGTTGTATAGCCATATTGCAGCGCTAGCAGCCATGAAAGTCGCCAACGGCAAGTTTCCAGATAGTATGCCTGCGAAGAGAGGCACTGCAGGTCTAATTGCAGGCTGCAGGGTGTAAGCGCTATCGTACTTGTTGAGGAAGTTGAATGTGTAGGCTCGAATGAACGGGTCTGTCGACGCATACATCAGTCCGCTCATGATCGTGAACCACAAGACTATGGCAATGACTCCGCCGAGCGTACCGATCAGCTGCGTCCTTGAAGGCGTCTTGACCTCTCCAGCGACGGAGGTGGATGGAGTTGCCGGAGAACCGTATGCGAAAATCGCGGCATACGTAGCCACCCCTATGGTTGAGTCCATACTGAACGTGGTGAACTTTGCAGCGTCGAAACCGTGGGCAGTTGCCACACTCATGACTTCGTTGAACGCTCCTGCTCCCATGATCGCATCCCATTTACCAGCGAAAGTTGCAGCAGTGAGGCCGATGTTTGCCGCGTAGATGCCCATTGTCGCCAGTCCACCGATGATGGGTATTATCCAGAGTATCTGAATGGTTCGAATCAACCAATCAGTCCGAAGCGAGCTGATTATTGCCGCGCTCGCCAGCAGCAAGATTCCAATCCAGAACGATGTGGACTCGAGCTGCATCCAAGCGCCTAAACCCACCAGGCCGGGATTGGCGAAAGCCTTTCCGACCATGACGAGCATGATGCCCCAGAACGAGACGTCATAGAAGGAGATTATCCCGAGCAGGAGCCACCCTCCGATCCAAGAGGCCCAGCTGGCTATGAAGCCCCAAGTAGGCGAGAGCGTTCTGCTTATGAACAAGTAGGCGCCGCCGCTCCTAGGCATCGTTATGGCAAGCAGGGCATAGCAAGCTCCGACTAGAATGACCGGAATCCCGATGATTATGAAGGCAAGGGCCACGTTGGCACCAGGATACCGTGCACCGTTGTCGACCGCCAGAAAGTTAATTCCAGCCCCGATCGCGTAACTCATTGAGATTGCCATCAAGCCAAAAGGGCCGATGGCGCGCACGAGACCAGTAGCTTCACGTTCGAAAAGCGGTATCTTAACCTTCGACAAGAAAGATCACCGAAATTTTCGTGAGTGCATGGTCTAGGCGCAGCGTATTTAACCGTTGGCATACTACGCGCGAAGCGGTACGTAGGATTGACCACGACGCTGGTGTATTCAAGTGACGTTCACGGAAGCGAGCAAGTCTGGCTCAAGTTCTTGGCCTGCGCTCGAAGGTATGACGCCGACATCCTTCTGATGAACGGAGACCTCACCGGGAAGGTCATGGTACCAATCGCAAAGATGCCCGACGGAACTTGGAAGACTCCGAGCATTCTCGGAAAAGAGTGGGTTCTGAAGTCTGAGAACGAAGTACGGAGTATTGAGGAGCACGTGAGGCTAGCTGGAATGTACCCTCTGCTGACTGACTACGAGCAAGTAATGGAACTGGTGAAGGATGAAAAGCGATGGAAACAGATCTTCCGCGAAGCCATGGTTGCAGGCATCCAACGATGGATCAAGCTTGTTGAGGAGAAGGTGGACCCCAGCGTGAAGGTGATCGTCACTCCAGGCAATGATGACATCTTCGAAGTTGACGAGCCGCTCAAGGCCTCACACAGGATAGTGTACGCTCTGGGCAAAATCGTTCAATTGAGCGATGTGCATGAGATGATCAGTTACGAGTGGACCAATCCGACACCATGGAATTCACCGCGGGAGAAACGGGAGGAAGAGCTGGAGAAGGACCTTGTCCAGCTATTCGAACAGGTAGCTGAAAGAAGGAACCTAGTTTGCAACTTCCATTGCCCACCATACGATTCGACCATCGATGCGGCTCCAAAACTCGACAAGAACCTGAAACCGATCCTGCACGGGGGCCACCCTGTAATGATTCCGGCAGGGTCAAAAGCCATCCGAAATGTCATCGAGAAGTACCAACCGCTGCTCGGCGTCCACGGCCATATACATGAATCCTCAGGAGAGATAAGGATAGGCAGAACTCTATGCATTAACTCAGGATCAGAGTACGCGGAGGGCATACTCCGAGCTTACATAATCAAGCTGACTCCGGATGGAATCGAGAACTACTGGAGAATTCATGGCTAGTCTGCACCCAGATCGAGGGAAGCAATATGTCTTCGACTCAAACGAGACCTCTTCTGTGCGACAATTCCTTGATAGTCGACGTTGAATAGTTCGAGCCGAACGGCGCTTTCGGGCAAGCTCTGATTTCTCACGTGCTGCCCCAGCGCCAATATCAGCTCTTGAGCTCGTGCCTTCACGTATTCCCTTGCAAATCTGTACTTTTGGGGATGGGTGTCAAAGTATCGCTGCAAGTCTTTGGAGAGCCTCCAGCCAGAGTACCAGGAAATGACCAATAGAATTAGCCCGCCGTAGAATATGGTCAGCCCTAGGTAGAATCTGGGCGACTGGAAGAAAGGCTGAGAGAAGAGCACTATCAGTCCAATAGCCGTGAGAGCAAAGCTGAGGCCTCTCGAAGCAACCTGCGTCTTTGACCAAATGCCCAGACGAGGTATCTCCCTGAGAGAGCTTGAAAGTCTTTCCAGATTCTTCTTCGTCTCCTTCCAACGCTCTGCAAATGTCCTTCCTAGTTTCCCCTGCTTGACTTTCTGGTCGTACGCGGCGAAGTCGTCGAAGCGGTTGACTAGGTAGCCATCAAGCATAGTGATCATCCGGCTCGCTTCGACTAGGTCGAATCCTCTTGGAGGGGCCGAATCTTTCGAAGGTCTGTGAGAACGGGATGGCCAAAGCCTCAGTGTTGATCCGATCCATTCGAGTCCTTTGCGAGAGGGGTCAGCCGACTAGGCTGTACGCGTACTTGGGTACTATTGGCTTGCCCTCCTTGAACCGTGTGCTTCTGAAGTTCTCAATGTCGCTCCCCGCCCTCTTTCCATGAATGATTAGATCCGTCATCATCTCACCGACAGCGGGACAAAGTTTGAAGCCATGACCGCTGAAACCGACCGCACAGTAGTAGCCTTCGACATCTTCGACCCTGTCAAGTATCGGATGCCAATCGGGAGTCACGTCGTAGGGACCAGACCAGCCGCCGCGGGGGACGGCTCTCCCCATCACCGGAAACCTATGCACTATCTTTCCGGACAGCATTTCCACGTGCTCATAGTCAATCGAATCGGGACACAAATCGGGGTCAACGGGCGCGCTTAGATCAACTTGGGGATCAAGGGTTCCAACAAGCGTCTGAGTATCGCCTTCGGCCTTGAGATACGTCAACTTGACAAAGTCGAACAAGACTACGTGAGAGTTCTGGAAATCTGGAGGCCGCCTCAATAAACAGACTTGGCTTCTGACGGACTGTATGGGAAGCTTGACCCCCACCATCTCGTTGATACGGTTCGCCCATGCATTTGTGGCGTTGACTATCACCGGCGTCAGTATGCGTTCTCCTTGATTCGTTTTGACAGCCGTAACCTTTCGCCCGGATAGTTCTACGCCTACCACCTCTGTCTTTTGTAGGATCTTCACTCCAAGAGTTTCCGCCGCCTTCGCATAGCCCGTTGTGGTCAAGGAAGGATCGGCGTAGCCCGCGTCCGGCTCGAAGGCTCCTCCCGCCAGATCATCGGTGTAGAGCTCAGGCTGCACCTGTCTCAGCTCCGGCGGAGAGACGACCTTCGTATCCACTCCCAGCATTCTTTGCATCGCCACGGTCTGTCTAAGCGCATCGATACCCTCCTCGCCTACGGCAACGATAAGGCCCGTTCGGCGGTAGCCGCTATCTGCCCCAAGTCCCTCCTGAAAGTCACGAATGACCCTCAGGCTCTTGGTTGCCATGCGGACCATGAATTCAGTGCTGTAGTGCTGACGGACCACTCCAGCCGATCTACCTGTAGCGCCTGAACCGACAAATCGCTTCTCTACCAGCGTCACTTTGTCCATTCCATTTCTCTTGAGGTTGTATGCGATGCTTGTACCCATGCATCCACCGCCGATGACGACGACATCGGCGTTATCTACCAATCATCTTCACCTTGTCCGGATTGCATTGTGGCGCTATAAGAATGGAAACAATCGCTCATAGGAGATAAGAGATAGTGGAGCGACAAGGCAGCAGGGTTCCACGGAGCCGCCTGCATCGACAAGTCGGCAACAGACCTCGCTTGGTAGGTATCCATGAGACACAAGTCAATTATGTAGGTGACGGCAACCTGAATTGCAGAGGATGATTGCATGCCTACCTACATTCTCCTCTCTACACTGACGGCGGAGGGAAGGAAAACCGTCAAGTCCAAGCCAGACAGGATCAAGGAGGTCAACAGAGAAGTCGAAGCACTCGGAGCCAAAGTCCTTGCTCAGTATGCAGTGCTTGGACCGTATGACTTCGTGAGCATTGTCGAGGCGCCCGACAACGAAACGATCTCTCGGATCTCTGTGGAACTCGGATCAAGAGGAACCGTACAAATCATGAGCCTACCCGCAATACCTCTCGACCAGTTCATAGCCAGAGTAAGGAAGTAGCCGCGCCGAACTCCGCCGCTCCTCCATTTTCCGCTACGTAGGATACATGCGTTCAAACGCATGCAACCACCGCCGATGACGGCGACGTCAGCGCGCTTCATCAATCATCTTCTCGTGTTAGACTTGCCCTGTGGCTCTATAGGAATCGAAATGTACGTTGATCGGAGACAGCCACATGCCGTAGGGACGACGAAAACCCCGCTCCTCATCAGGGTTCCTGAGAGTAGGGCTGGACGGCTAGGCGCTCACGAAAGGATCGGTAAGGAGGATTCCTCGGACTTCACGCGTGGGGGTGGGACCCACCCAAGATGGGGTGGACCCCACCCTCGACGGCACTAAGGCTCTCCTCAGGCATGAGCCGCTGAAGGCACCCTTGCACGCGCTCGTTCCCTGTCAGCTGAGCCCGCTGGACTTGTGGAACTACCTACGGCGGAACTCGGCTCATCGTGACAGGAACAGTGAGATGTTAAACAACCATCAAAAGTTGTTAGACATCCAGATTCGGCTCATCGAGATAGGTATCCCGAGAACCTTGTGGAAGGATGACGGGACGTGACAATAGTTATGGTATTGATCGACCCCCACCCACCCCCTAGGGGGGTACCCCATGGCGTCGCAATATCACATAGCTTCCATCCAATCGAAGACCTCGTTCGTGCGATTGAAATTTGATCGCCTGCCAAGGCTCGCTTTGGTTCACGTAAAGTTTGAGGGTACGGGTTGTCTGGACGGTGGCTGTGCGGTTAGGTTCGTGGGCTCTGTACTCAGGTTGGTTGTGGCTTCGCTCTACTTCCATCGGTCCGCCTTCACTTGCCGATGGAATCTCTTTCTGCACAGCAATGGCGGCAGAATGTTATCCTTTCTTGGCCCTCTCATTAACTATGGCAATCAGGGTCTTGGTCCTCAGCGCTAGAATGAGACGGCTATGGACACCTGCTCTTTCTGTATCTCTCGTAGGGCAGTTTCTATTCTTCCTTTGTCGGCGAGGATGATCGCGCGCAACCGTGCTTCCTGAGACCGCAAATCCTCGATAGAGCTCTTGTAACGGTCGGCTTCAGCTCGTGCACCATCTAGCTGGCTCTTGAGAGACAGCCACTGGTCATAAGTGCCCGAACCCCTGAGTTGCCTCAGAATTTCTTGGCGATTCGCCTGCAGTACGCTGTGCTCTTCGCGAATCCGTTCCAACGCTCCAGCTTCGAGAAACTGTATGGATTCAATCGACTTTCGTTTTCTTCTCTGGTCAAGGGAGATCTCGTTCTGCTCGATCAGGCGGCGAAGCGAGGCAAGCAGCTCACGCATCTCAAGGACTGGGATTTCGAGCAGCGCGTTCAGGGGATCCTCAGCCAGCTTGGTGACGTTGTTTCTGCTCGATCCTGAGGACAGTTTGCTGTCTGGCCTGTCGGCCTTTCGAAGGGGCTTCGAGAGCGGCTCAAGCAGCGCTAGAGCTTCTGCCTCCTTCTGCCTAGTCAGCAGTTCTATTTGGCTCAACTCCTTCAGATTCTCATCTTCATTCAGCATCGAGAGTTCATTCTGAAGTCCCGATTGCAATTCTCGCGCTCGCCCCAGCGCCTCATTCAGTTCCCGTGCCTGTTCTATTCTGCGACGTAGTTGGCTTGCATTCTGGACAAGCTGCTCCGCGTCCCGCGCCAACAGTAGTACATGTTTCAGGTTTGATTCGTCAAGAACTTTTGAGAGAGCGTTCACGCTTCGACTCAGATCCACAATCGAGCTTTCAAGAATTAGGGTCTCGGACTTGACTGGCCGGATGATGCTACGAGCGTACTTGCTGTACGTCTTCGTGATGGATCGAGCTGCCTGAAGAGATCTTTCCTCAAACTTTCTCAGCTCCTCATAAGATACGCCAGGTGGATGCGAACTCAGCGGCTGGCAAGCTTCGAGCACTTGCTCTGAAAGCCTGACCCCATGCTGCTCGGCTGACCGCGTGAGGCTGCCCCAAGCCCGCCTGGTCGCCTCCCGCACGTTTATAGCGGCCGTCTCGACCGAGCTGAGTGATTTCATGACGTGCCTCACTGCTGAGGCAAATTGCCTGCTATGCGAGCGTTCTCTTTCAGCAGCTATTTCTCGCATTTTTCCGTTGAGCAGCTCGATCGCGATTTCCAATCGTCTGTATCGCCTGTCAGTCTAAGCATCTGTTCATCAGACTTGGCTTTGAAGACCTTTGCTTTCTCGAGTTGAGATCGTTTTTTCCTTGCGACTAAAACGTCAGCGCGAAGGTTTGGTGCGGGGGGAGAGCGCTGACACGAAGGTTCAGAGCTGTCACGGCACCTCCTGACGGGCATCCCCGGTATAGGCCGACGCGCCGGCCCGGTCTGACAGCCGATACTTTCACTCGATCAGGGTCGAAAGACCCCACATTTTCCACTGCCGATCCCCGACGACGCGATACTGCCTCACGGGTCAAGCGTCTGACCTCATCTGCGATTCTCCCTCAACCCGGAACTACTGGGAGGTCATCAAGAAAGTAGCAGAGAATGTCTAATGCCTCAGCGCTTGCTGTCAAGAAACCATAATTTCCCGGCGTTAATGGTCTGTTTACGGGTCAGTTTCGTTTGCCTATCTCCTTCCATGCTGATTCTCTGGTCGGCTATGAATCGTATTGATTCTGATGCTGGACGAGAAGGCTCAGCGCGGGGGTGGACGCTGAACTGACGGTTCAAGCACCGCTCCGATGTCGCCCGAACGAGCATGCTGGGTTGCTTGGCAGAGTAGTCAACAGCGAGCTATCGAGGACGGCTGTTGGTAACGTGGTGATGATAGAGCAAATACTGCTCGATTCCCCCCGCCAACCTGCCCGGTGATTAATCAGCAGAAAGAGTCGGGCAGGCATTCAGGGTCTCTTCGGGCGTGCCAACCCCAAGAATCACCCACGCGCTGAAACTTGAGGCTTCTCATTCTTTCACACACAATCGAGTGGATTCTTGGTTGGCCTGTCTATAGTTCGGGTACCGCTCCCGGAATGCGGGGGAAAGGTTGAACTTCCGCAACGTGGTCGGTCCCGGACATGTAGCTGATGAACCTCTCGATGCCAAGTCCGGCGCCAGCGGAAGGCTTGAGCCGTCCCTCCCTCGCAAGCCTCAGGAGAAGCCCGTAGTCATCTCGGTTCAAGCCGTCTCTGTCGATTTTTCTTAGGAGCTTTGTGTACTCGTATTCTCTTTCGGCGCCTGAGATCACTTCGCCATATCCCTCAGGCAGGAGTAGGTCGAAGTTCCGCCACTCGGCTGTGGCCTCGTCTTCGTAGTCGTAGAACTCCCTCGGTATGTCAGTCACCCATACTGGGTAGATGGATTTCTCTGAGATTGCCGTCTCCCAGTTCTTCCCGTATTCTTCTTCGAGCTTTTTCCTACTGTAGACCTTGAACGGCGTTTCAGGGACTCTCAGGTCTGTTCTGAGCATCTCAACGCTCACGTGCAGTTTCTTCTTTACCTCAGCTACTGAGGAACTGATGAGGTCTTCGAAGACTCGGAAGATGTCCCCCATCTTTCCGTTGGCCATCTCGATCTCAAGCTGAGTGAATTCGTAGAGGTGGCGTCCCGTCTTCGCCCGTTCCCTTGTCTCGATCCTGATGTTCGGGGACAGCGAGAAGATTCTTTCCGGGCCGAGAGAAGTCAGGACACGTTTGTGTATGATCATGCTCTGCATTGTTCTGACTCTGTGGCCGTAGATCTCGATCTCTATCCGCTTCTCGATGCTAGCCCCCGGGTCGGGCCAGAGAGGGTCAGTCGCTTTGGCCAACATCACGGGCAATATCCATGTGAAACCGTTTTCACTTAGTTTGCGGGTCATCGAGCTGATGACCACGGTCTGGATCTGCATGATGGCTTGCCTATGTTCGCTTCCCATGTCCTCGATTAGTGCGGAAGAGTCAACGGCGACGGATGGCTGTTCCAACATCGATATCACGCCCAGACGAAAAGCGACAACCCATGTGACAGGAACTTAACTTATTTGCAGGAAAAACGGAGATTTTCTCCAATTCGGATAGGCATATAGCAGGGAAGCCTGAAAGAATTACAATTATGCAGCCTAGACTCGACTCGAAGGATCTACGCATCCTTGAGATGATTCAGGACGATTGTCGACTTGCCGCGCGGGAGATCTCCGCCAAGATCGGTTTGCCAGTCACGACAGTATTCGCTCGGATCAAGCGAATGGAGAAGGCGGGCATCATCAAGGGCTACCATGCTGTGCTTGACGCAGCCAAGCTGAACGTCTCGACAACAGCGTTCGTACTGGCATCCTTCGCCTACCAACGTGACGGAGACAAGACGCTGTCTCAGAGAGAAGTCGCCAAAGAGGTTGCCCGGTTCCCGGAGGTTCAGGAGGTCCACATAATCTCCGGAGACTGGGACATCCTAATCAAGGTGAGAGCGGGCGATGTAGAATCAGTCGGCAAATTCGTTGTCGACAAACTCAGACTCGTGAAAGGCGTCGAAAAGACACTGACTTGCCTCGTATTCGAATCCCAGAAAGAGACAACCTCGCTACCACTCTGGCCTCCCCAAGCATAACGAGTCGCAACCGGTACGGAACGTGATGGTCTAAGAAAGCACTTTTTGTCAGGGCCGGGGCGCGATTGTTGCGCTCAAGTGGGCGATAGCACGATACTACCGCTCGCATGGTTTTCGTGTAATTGCAGAACCAGTAAGAGTAGGCAATGCCATGGTGGATGGCGTTGCGATCGGACCTGAGGGCGAACGGATAGCGATAGAAGTCAAATCATTTAGCGATGATGCGGTTCGCGCAATGCTACGAAGCCTTGACGGCGGGTTACAGTCGAGCGGTCTTGGTGACGACTCTACCTCACGAAAGGTCCAATTGTGTTTATTTCTCTCAGGTCCCGTTCGCGCTGCCATTCTATATGCCATCCCGTGCAGAGCCACCTACCGCTCAGCTCAATATGACATCCACCATCAGAGCGAATATGATTCCGAGCAACAGGGAGACTGATACCATATGCTTGTGCCCGTATTCATGCGCGACCGGGATCAATTCATCCGCAGTGATGTATGTCATCACGCCCGCGGCGAAGGCCAAAGAACACCCGATCGCAATCGGCGTCGCAACAATAGATAGCGCAACAGCTCCAATCAGGGCTCCCACGGGTTCCGCAAGCCCAGATAGAAAAGCGGTCACTGCGATCCTGAACTTCTTCATCCCGGCCACACTGAGAGGAACGGCAGTTGCAATGCCTTCCGGTACGTTGTGAAGCATTATTGCGATAGCGATTATCACGCCCAGTCTAGGCAAGTAGGTGTACCCGGCGGCAACTGCAAACCCTTCAGGAAAATTATGAAGCGTTATGCCCAGGAGGATAAGCAGCCCGGCCCTATAGATACGCGTCTTGCCTCTGTTCTGCTTCGCCGTCAGTTCGATGTGGGGTAGAATCAGATCTAGAGCGCCTATTATGAGAACACCCAGCGAGAAGGTGACTATCAACAGGAAGTGCGTGATGAGCTGCTCGGCTTCAAGAAAGAGGTTGTTGAATGAGACCAGAAGCATCACTCCGGATGCAAAGCCCATTGAGACGGATACAACCCGATCACTAACCCTCCTGGCCACGAGGACGAGTAACCCTCCGATTCCTGTCGCGGCCCCAGCGACAAGGCTCAAGAGAAATGCTGCCAATATTCCATTCATTATGCGCCAACTCCCGGCGCTAGGCGCGGGCCGCGAGACGAAGCCTCGACCAACAATAGGGAACCCTCAGAAAAACGCTTCAAATCACCCGCGCCCCAGTATCTGTCAGACCCCTAGCCTTGGTGCCACCTGTGACCATTTCGCTTGGGTCTCTCTCTATGCCTAACTGCTTTTATCGCCTATGAATCGTGTTGATCTCGCATTGGCCGTCAAGCTAATGCGATCTTTGCGGTTTCAGTGAAACTGCTGTCTAGGATACTACTTGCTAAGTGACTGCCAGCCATGTCGAAGAGAATTCTCGTTGTGGGATTTCAGCCCCATGATGCAGGCAAGACGACTCTCTGTAAGGCGTTGATCCATGGCTTCAAGGAGGCCGGGGTAACGCTCGTACCGTTCAAACCGCATTCGGGGATAGGCTACTGGAGCCAGTTCGATGTCTTTCAAAGAAACCTAGCGAGCGGGAGTCTGCTCTCCAGCGATATCATGGACTTGGAAGCGGCGGCGCAATCCCAGATCCCACTTGAGGTCCTCAATCCGGTGAATCGTCTCAGCTGGCCTATACCTGACACCGGAATAGCGGAGGAGAGACTGGTCTTCCAGGAGTTCATTGCGGAACGATTCACACATCATGACGGACTCGCGTATAGGAACGTCTACTACTTGAACGGGACCCTGAACTTAAGTCGCCTTCGTGATATGCAGACGTTCTACCTGAAGGTCAAGAGGAACGCTCAGAAGACTCACTTCATACGCAAGTTCGAGGACCTGGTCGAAGCATACTCCAAGAACTTCGACAAAGCAATCTCCTCCTGCTACGCACGCCTGAAGAATATGCCTCTGATCGTGGAGAGCTTCAACGACGCCGCGTACCCATTCAATCATGCTGAGGACTGCGACACGGTTCTATGTGTCGCCTCGAACACGATTCTACGGTTGGAAGAGCGGAGATACTTCGAAGCCACCGAGTCACATGGCAGAGAGAAGCTGAGACTCCAACTCACAGTATCGCAAGTATATGCTCCTTCTATGGTCAATGCCAGATTCGTTGTTCAGCCCCTCACAACTGACGAGAGAAATGATCCTGCCAAGTTGACACAGAACTACTCGGAGGTCATTAAGAAAGTAGTAGAGGATGGTTGACGCTCCAGAGGCGAATATGTCGATCGATCCGCGTCAGACTGAGGGGTGTTGCTAGGCAAATGCGAGACCAGAACCGTATGGAGCCGAAATCAGGTTACTCTCGCCTGTTTTGTCGCTCCAGTCCCGACAGGTATCTTCTCTAGGACCTGATGCATTGAGAGAGGCTGTCGCGTCGTCCGTTCGTTTCATTTGGCGCCGGGAGAGGGCGCTGCCACGAGGGTTCAGAGTCTCATTCGCCCTCGCATGGTCCAAGTGCGGCGGGCGCGTTTCAGTGGTCTTTATCCAGTTTTACTAGGAGCGACAGGTCCTACACGTATAGCGTTCCCCCCCAGGTACACTATCCGGAGGACCGCGAGTCAGCTGGGAGGCTCAAAGAAGCCGCTCTAGGAATACCTGATAGAGTTGCTCGCTGGCAAATCTCGCGGCCTTCTCTTCTAAGTGAGCTTCATGATGAAGCCACTCATGCACTACCGCTCCAGCGATCAATAGAACGATTAGACCGCACGGGTCCGCAACCATTTTCGACTTCAGGCCGAAATGATGAATCAGCCGGTGTATGGCTTCGAAGGCCGCGGTAGCGATCTCGTCCAGGTAAACCCCAACGCGGTCATCCTCGCTTCGCGTAAAGAGGATGCATGTTGCAAACTTGTAGAGTTTCCGCTGCGCATATGTCGTGAAGTCCCAGATCATACGTTGTTTGTCGAGCGGCTTGCATATTACAACGAAGACAACGACTGAAGACCCAAGAGCGACGCGTCCACAAGCAATTCATCGAGGGTTAAGTCATGGCTTGGTACTGCCCTCACTGCGGCAGCCGGTTTCCCGAATATCAGCCGATGTGCCCGTTCTGCAATGTCAGGCTGAGAAGATCGAGAAGAATCTCTGAATGAAAAGCACGCACAGATGCAAATGGCGTGTGCCGGGTCATCTATGCAAGAAATGGGGAGGTTTGACCAGTATTCGGGGATTCCGCTATGCTTCGATTAGCGTCTCAGTGCTCTTTGTCTCCGGAATGGCGTTCACTTTGGCAGATAGGGCGCTGAGGTCTTCGCGAGTTGGGGCTTCAGCGAACGCCGCTATGTCGTATCGCCCTAGGACGAGGTGTGCGATCTTCACTTCTGGAAACTTCTTGATGGCTTCAAGTGCTGCAGAGCTCTTTCCGGGAAGAACCCTAATCAGGATGCAAGAGTTCATTCTCGATCCCTCCTAGAAGCCAACAAGCGTCTCGTTTGCTTTCACCCCTGGGAGCCCGTTTATCTTGAGAGCCAGTTCGCCTAGTGCCTTGAGGTCGGCGGCGTCGACCTCAGCCACCGCATCCCATCGTCCGTGGACGCCGAAGGCTTTCTTGACTCCTTGAAGCTTCTTGACTTCTTCGGTCACATCTTTGAACTTTCCTGGCTCGCAGGAGATCAAGACGCATGCAAAAACCAATTTTCCACCTGCAGATATGAGCATAGAACACGGCTTCAGATAATCTTTACTTGATAGCCTCCGGGTTCTAAACCAGACCGGCGAAAAACGCGTTGCTAACGAGTGATCGCTCATGCCCCTAACCGTGTCTTCCGAGGTTAAGGAGCGATTTCCTGACCTTCGAATCGCGGTCGGCGCCATTAGAGCTGTGAGAGTCGAAGCGGCCGATTCAACACGTAAGGAATTCGTGAGCGAAGAAATCGAAAGAACAAAAGCGAAGGGTCTTCAGGTACTTCTCGAGCACCTTCAGCCCACCGACTGGCTCGTCCTCGTAGTGTGTGTCAAAGGCTGCGCCCTGCTTGCCTCTCAGGTCTACTCGCTTGAGTGACTCCATGAATTTTCCTACGTCGTCTGGGATGTCTTCCATGTCTGTTGGCGTTCCAAAGATTATCGCGTCAAAGGCTTTCAGGTCGTCTGGTTTCGTGTCCTTAATCTTTTTGCATTCCGCTTCTAGCCCTGCTGACGCTAGGCCGTCGCGTACGGCCTTCGCGGCCTTCTCTGTGTTGCCGTAGACGCTATAGTAAACTATCAGGGCTCGCGCCATGTGCGTTCCTCCGCCCAACTCCAGCATATGCTCCAGTAATCTTAGTTTTTACTGGCGCCGAACCCTGGAAGAGCATCGTGGATCTCTCGAGCGGAAGGAATACTGGGGAGTGTGACCGGTGAAGTGTCGTCGATGCGGCTATGAGTGGAAGATCCAGCGAAAGCCCAGTGCGATACGGCAGGTGGTACAACGACCGCTGGAATTCAGAGCAGAAGCGAGATCCGAAGTGAAAGAGGCGGGCGGACCGTTCTTGGAGGAGCCGCAGCGGCCGCCTGCAAGCTCAGCAATAGCGGGGCCTGAGGAGGAACAGGTAGTCGGTTTGGCGTGGCTCCTGCACTGGGTCGATCAGGGTGTCGTGACGTGGGCGATCTGAGCGATCCGAGCGATCCAAGACGAACCAGAGTCTGGGATGGGGTCTGATCTGGGCTGGCTTGTTCCACCTCCACACGGCAAATCCGAGAAGACTGAGGCCGACTTTCAAAAAGAGAGAGAAGAGATGATCGAACGCCTCATCGGATGGGGCCTCCTAAGGTCGAGATCTATCATAGAGGCGATGAGGGAGGTCCCTAGAGAGGAGTTCATGCCCAGAGACTACGTTGACTATGCGTATCTCGAGGTCCCTTTTCCAATTCCGGGAGACGGGATGCAGACAATCTCGTGTCCTCACAGTTACCCGCTCTTCTACGAGGCGTTAGAGCTTGGCTCCGGAGATCGGTTTCTAGAGGTTGGAACAGGCTCGGGGTACGGAGCAGCGATTGCAAGGGAGATCGTTGGAAGAGACGGGAAGGTGGTATCAGTTGAGATGAACGAGGTTACGTTTCGCTTCGCCGAATATAACCTCCGTAGGCTGGGTTACGATGACATCATTCTGGTTAGAGGAGACGGGTCGATGGGCTACCAGATGGAAGCGCCCTACACGAAGGTTTCTGTGACAGCCGACACCCCCACCGTTCCGCCGCCACTGATGGAACAGTTGGCCTCGCCCGGAAGGTTGGTGTCCCCAGTGGGACGAAACCCCGATGGCTCTCAAGACTTGGTCTTGGTAAGGAAGGGATCCGATGGAACCACGACGCTAGATGTAGTCGACAAGGTTCTCTACGTGCCTCTAACGGGAAGGTATGGTTGGAGGGACCTCTAGATCCGCCTGACTCTTGGACGCATTCCTGATTGCGATACTCGAATTTGATCATACAGACAGGGGTTCTAGGCATTATCCCACAGTATTGGGGGTCGCGTATCGATGGTATCCAAACGAAGAGAGATTCGATACCCGTCGAGGGCTGTGGCCGCTACCCGGTCTTTCTCGGTCCTATGTGCCCTCTTTCGGTCTGGCATATGACGCATTGAAGCCCGGCGTCTTCCAAAATCTGCTTCACTTGGACCATCTGGCTAAACGATGGTTTCTTGATGTCCTGTATGCGGAACTCTGGGCGGTAGTCCAACGCGCAGACTTGTAGTCTGGGCTCGATGTTCGCGAGCTTCAGGCCCATCTTATGGATCTCGTCGAGAGAGATCAGCGAGGGATTATAGGGGATGCCGACGCCGATGAAGATCCGTCCGAAGTAACGATCCACGATGTACCTGACGGCTTTCCATTCTGTTTCTAGAAGCTTCGAAGCTAGTGAGGCGTCACGTATATTCGTGATCCGCATGAAAGTGGTTGTTCTGAGGCCTTTCACGTCTGGGCCTATATCCGTCATTCCAGCCTCCACCAGCTCGTCGACATAATCTGACGTCAATATCACCGCGTTCGTATCCACGTGCAGGCGTGCAGCATCGTCTCGGTTGAGCCGTCGAAGCTCCATCAAGTACTCGATGAGCCACCTCCTGTTTAGCGTGCATTCTCCGCCGCTTATCGCCATTCTGTCGACGCCGAACTCCCTCCTCGCGCGAGTCATAGTACGCGCCGCTTCAGCTGGGCTGAGCAGCGGGGCAGAGGATGAGTATGTCACCTCCCAATTTTGGCAGGTGGGGCAACGGAGGATGCAACCATGCGCGAAGCATGCGGCCTCAATGTATCGGCTGAACGGCCCCTTTGGCTTGAGCCAGCGAGGGGTTCCAACTCCACCGACCGTATGTCCCTGAAAGCCTGAGATGCGCCTGAGCGGAGGGAATCCTTCGATCGCATCTCTCCTGGTTTGAATGGCTACTCCATCTCTGACGGGCGTCATGCAGCTCGGCTTGAGTTCTCCGTCAACAACGACAGCGCAGGCCCAGCAGCCGCCCGTCCTGCACGGCGCGAATATGTCGGATCCATCGGGAAGCCTCGAGGCCGTGTATCCAAGAAGCTCTAGTGCCCTCAGAATAGTAATTCGGGATGGAATCTCAAACGCCTGTCCATCGACTAGTACCTTGATGATCGGCCTTTCCTGGGAGGCCTTCTGCAAGACCCTGGCCATATTTGGGCAGGCATCGACGCAAGTGCCGCAGCCTAGACATTCCCGGATCCCCGGGCAGGAGATATGGGCTTCACAGAAGTCACACTGACTGCATCGATTCTCTGGTCTTGTTGCGATTTGAAAAGTCATCAACTGGCCCAAAGATTAGTCCAGCTCTGATCGCAGCGCTCGGAAGATTCCCTCATGTGGGAGGAGGATGACCAAGTCTTACTAATCTAGTTCCCTTAGGCCAAAGCCGTGAGATCCGGCTTTCAGGTTTCCCGAGTCCTTGCCTGTTGCGCATCCGGATTCTGTGAGGCTACGGCTCGGCTGGCCCAATGGGCGCGACCTTTCGAGGTCTTCCAACCTTCCTCGGTCTCCCAAGTCTAGGCGGACGACCACGTCTCCTCGCAGGAAGAGCAAGTATCGCCAAAGCCAGCTCTTTGGTTCCATTCCTCACTTCGGCTGGCAGGGCGGTTATCCTGTTTCTCAAATTCTCGGCAGAAGCCAACACAACCGCTATCGACTGAGAAGCTTTTCTTGTTGGCATACTACGTCACGTACTGACTGTGAATCGGCACAAAAATTCATTACGGTTGAATGGGCGCTAATATCTCGACATGCGCAAGTCACCTGCTTTCCGAATTCAGGTGAAGTGACATTAGTAGAGGAGCAAGCAACTTGGTCCGAAAGACGATAAATGTTTCTCGTCCGAAGCTGTCTAAAGGCAAGAGATTGCAGAAGAGACTAGCGGACCTAGAAGCGAAACTAGCCCAATGGGTTCCCAAAACCGAACTCGACAGCGTCAGGTCGAATCTACAAAGCAAGATCGCCGCCCTTCAGAGGAGACTCTCGGAATCCGTCCCTAAGACGACACTTGATGAGACCAAGAAAGATCTCCAAGCCAAGATTCTCGGCCTTGAGGCGAAACTGAGAGAGTCGGTTCCGAAGAGCGAGGCCGAAGCCTTGGAAGAGAAGGTCAAGGAGTTAGAGTCCAAGTTGACCGAATCCATCTCTAGGGCTGAAGCGGAAGCGAGGCTGAGGAGGGTCCGATCAAGGCTGAGGGGCAGGATCAAGAAGCTGGAAGAGGAACTCGCCCAATCGGTCCCCAAGGCCAAGTCAGAGGCTACAATCCACGACCTTGAATCAAAGGTCAGCCAGCTTAGGACCCTCCTAGCCGAAACTGTGCCGAGAAAAGATGTCGAAACTCTAAACGCCAAGCTCAAAGAGCTGGAGGATAGACTGGCCCAATCGCTACCAAAAGCTGAGGTGGACGCCGCCAAGGCAGAACTCCAAGACAAGGTCGCAAAGCTCGAAGCGAGACTGGCTGAATCCGTCCCAGGAGGAGAGGCTGAACGGTTACGGACCGAAATCGAGGAACTCGAAAAGAAGCTAGCGGCCTCCAGGTCGGAGACGGACTCACTACGCGCAGAGGTGTCACAACTGCAGGATAGACTGGCAGGCTCGATACCCAAAGCCGAATCAGAAGCGAAAGTCAACGAACTTGAGGGAAAGCTTTCAGGGGCAAGACGGGACCTTGAAGTCGCCAGGACCACCATCGAAGATCTTAACGGTCAGCTTTCCCAGTCCTCAGCCAAGATCGATGAGCTTCAAGGGAAGCTATCCAACTCGATACCTAGAGCTGATCATGAAGCCATCAAAGGTGAACTACAGTCCAAGATCGCAGACCTGGAAGCGAAGTTCGCTCTCTCCGTGCCAAAGGCAGATGCAGAAGCGAAGAGCAGAGAACTCACAGACAGGATTCGGGAGCTCGAATCAAAACTATCAGAGTCGGTTTCGAGGACGGAACTAGATGCCGCCAAGGCGGAGGCTGAATCCAAGATACAGGAACTTGAAGGGAAGTTGTCGGAATGCAAGAACGAGGCGAATATCTTGAGGAGCCGTATCGAGGAGCTGGAAGCGGCTGCGGCTAGGCCACCAGCAGAAGAGAAGCCCTCAGATCTCTCCTAGGAATGACATCTGTACATGCGTCCGGGGGTGCAAGGATCGCGTGGTCTCGTAACTCACGCTGAGAAGGTAGAGAAGAATCTCTGAATGAAAATATGCGGGCGCGGTTGGTCAACCACGTTTTCGGACGATAAACATTCTTCTATCCGAGGACCAGAATCCCCCATGCCTCTTGACTATCTCGGTGACCGCCTTGAAGTCCTGCGCTCCGAGGTAGCCCTTAGGCTTCAGAGTCACCGAATCCGCTGCGGATCGAATCTCCAGTAGGTCCGCGCGATGAGCGAGGTCTCTAGTTAGACTTGCAGCAACAGGCTCAGGGAGCAAGGCTTCCTTGACTGAAAGCCTAGCGATCTCATCCCCAAGCTTTGCAGTCGAGAGCTCAAGCTCCGCAATCTTCTTCGAGATCTCCATCTCCGACAACAGTTTCTTGAGCTTCTCCTCGACGAGCTTTTCGAGCTCCTCTCTTGTCAGAATTTCAATCGGCATGGGACTCGATCTTCCGTTGAAAGCAATCCTAGGTTAGGTTTAGGT
>Ga0209725_1000169_pt1 | contig 39702 bp, 37 predicted proteins | sample I18A1metaG_FD_184145 | JGI IMG/M metagenome (GOLD analysis project Ga0209725, IMG submission 184145) | Lake sediment bacterial and archeal communities from Gulf of Boni, Indonesia to study Microbial Dark Matter (Phase II) - ​I18A1 metaG... | ecosystem: Environmental > Aquatic > Freshwater > Lake...
TCTGGGGCGGCCTGAGCGGCTGCACATTTGAGGAGGCTCAGAGTTGGGGAAAGATAGGACCAAGAGCTAGAACGGCTGTATGCTACTGCGATCTCACCATAGCGCTCCCAATAGTGGCTCACGCGCTGGACCAGAGGTTCCCAAAGCTTCGTAGAACCGTTCCAGAATTCATCTGGGAAGGCAGCAGACTCGACTTAAGATTCAATGTTGAAAGATTGTGAGTTCTGGAATGCGATCGTGGAGGAAACCTATCAAGACTCGGATCTAGCTTGTCTGCACAGCAATACGAAAGATGCTGGGTTCACCTCGACGGGTTCGTTTTCGCCGTCTCAGAGCCATACCGTTTCAAATCTTGATGGCATAGTTGTTAGTGAACTGCCGTCGCTTACGTATTTGAACGTAATAGTAGCCCAGACATCACCCTCACTGACTGCATGGCTAGTATCAGCATCATAACTAAACCACAGAGACCCAGTGCCTCTGTCAATCCAGTGCTGATAAGGCCACTCGTGATCATTAGCTGTATGGCGAAGGTATTCTATCTTCGTTGGATCCCAATCTACCCAAAATTCAAGGCCCAAGCTTTCCCGAGAAAGGAACATGGCAAACTCCTGAACACTTTTTAAGCGAACGATTTAGAGAGGCTCCATTCCAAACCTCGACATAGCAGTCAGTATCAGAATGAAGGATAGAAGTAGAGTTCTCTTCAAAGAGGATCCACTCTTTCTGTTGGTGTTCAATTCAGTGAGCTTCCCGCGTACAGGCGTTGCAAAGCCTTCAACCAGAAGCATCATTGGAAGACTCTCAGGCTAGTTCCTGCAGTATACCTCTGAGCGATCCTGCTTGACTCTTCGCGATAAAGTTGTCGTCTCCCGGATTGAATTTCCACGATACTCTCATCGAGTGCAATGCTTTATTATCAGTCCCCGACACTCTGCCATAAAAATAAACGGAGAGAACGGACAACTGTCGCAGAGTATTCGGCGAGAAGTCGTATGCAGCATCTCAAGCACGCTAGTGGACTATCACATACACTCGAAACACTCGGTCGACGGTCAATCATCTCTTGGCGATATGTGCAGTCGTGCTCTCGAATTGGGGTTCTCTGAGATCGGCTTCTGTGAACATGTCGAGTTCGAACCTAAAGATAAGGGGCTGGGGTTCCTTAACTATGAAGGTTATAGTGAGGACATTGATCAGGCTCGATCGCAATACGGAAACTTGTTAACAATCAGAAAAGGTGTGGAGCTCTCGTACAACCGAGTTTATGAGACGCAGATCAGCGATTGGTTAGATGGCAAAGATTTCGACTACTTGGCGGGCGGCGTTCACTACATTGACCACATCGCCTTTGACATTCATGAAGACCTCGGTATGCCTTTCCAGACTTCACTTCAGAAATATTATACAGAGATAAGGGGCGCGGCTGAGAGCGGACTGTTCGATGTGATAGCGCATTTTGACCTCATCAGAGAGTATGTGCCTCAAACTCTTGATCCTGTAACACCAGTATCAGGAATCATCGATACCGCCTTAGAACAGATCGTTCAGAAAGGAACATACCTGGAGATCAATTCGAGAAAAAGAGTCAACCGAGATCCTTTTCCCTCTCGTAGATTGATCCTGCGATACTTGACCAAGGGTGGGAAACGCTTCTCGTTTGGATCAGATGCACATTCTACGGAAGAACTGGGAGTAGGAGTAACTCAAATTATTGATCTTCTACACGGATTGCGTACACGAGACATTCATTTACTTTTTGAGTAATATATGCTTAGACCGAATTCGACGTAGATCGGTTTTCCACCATGACGTTTGTGGTGGGAGTCAAGTGCGCTGGTGGTATATCAGTTGAAGCGACCGATCTTTCCAAGATCTTGTATCGCTCTAGACCTTAGACACGTTCCTGAACCTCCAATAGGCTCCGCCGTGACATTCTCACAACCAGGTTGCTCTGTAAGCCAACGCATAGGTGTCTTACAGAGTCCCCTACTGCATCGAGGAGTCATAAAGGGAGCTAATATGAATAGGGTTTACCGCTTTTCTATTGGAACATATTCAAGGTTAAGAACTCCCACGTAGTCTCCCAGCGGCCGTATCAGCCGGTTCAGCTCGTATTGTTCGATAATCTGGGCGGTCCAGCCGGCCATTCGGCTGCACGCGAACATCGTAGTAAACATGTCGACTGGAATCCCAAGTGCATAGTAGAGTGTTGCTGAGTAGAAGTCCATGTTTGCGTAAAGGCCTTTAACTTTGAAAACGGTCTCTTCCAACTTCCTCGAAAGATCAAACCAGTGCAAGTTCTTCGTCTTCTCACATAGTGTCTCAGAGAGATCTCGGAGGTATGTGACTCTTGGATCCTCGCCCATGTAGACCCTGTGACCGAAGCCAGGAATCTTCCTCGCGTTCTTGAGTGAATTCTTTACGTATTCGGTCACCTTCTCTTCGTCTTTGATGTCGAGAAGCATCTCCATAACCTTCTGGTTTGCTCCGCCATGAATCGTTCCTTTGAGTGTCCCGACCGCGGTTGTCAGGGCGGCATAGATGTCTGATTGCGCTGAAGCTGTCACTCTTGCTGCGAAGGTTGAGGCGTTCAAGCCATGGTCAGCGTGAAGGACCCAGCAGATATCTAGAGCCCGAGCATCCTCGTCATCCGGCCTAGTTCCTTTAAGCATGAATAGGAAATTTGCCGCGTGCCCAAGCTTAGGATCTGGCTCTATTGGTAGGCGTGAGTTTCTAATATGGTTATGAGTGGTGACGATAGTCGGTGCTTGAGTGATCAGCTCAACCGCCATCTCCATAAGAGGCTCCCGGGTGATATCTTTCGCTTTCTGGTCGAACATGGCCATGGCTGATATCGCTGTTCTGAGAACGTCCATTGGAGGTGCCGAATGGGGAACTGCTCCTATCAGAGTAACCACGCCCGCAGGTATCCTCCGGTTTACGACCATCTTACGCTTGAACTCATCGAGCTGCGTTCTAGTTGGCAGTGAACCATATAGTAGAAGGTAGGCGACCTCTTCGTAGTTACTATGATCCGCCAGAGAGCATATATCGATGCCCCGATAGACCAGTCGATTCTCTACGCCATCAACGAAGCTTATCTTCGTCTCAATTTCGGAGGGTTCCTCGAGTCTACGCTTCGCTGAGCCCAATAGTGTTCAGCAACCAAGTTCCAGTACGTACCTCATGGATCGCCGTATAAGTACTACGTTTAGGTCAGCTATTTTCCAGGCGATTCAGTCAACGAACTTGAGGTCGAGAACTGGAGAGTTATTAATAAGGCTAGGGCCGCACTATCTATAGTTGCAGGGGCGAGGGTGAAACGATAGAAGCATCTTTGAAACCGGCTCACGTTTGCCCAAAATGTGGCAGCGAACTCACACTCTTCTCAAGCGACACGGTTCGTACAAGATACTATTGTAGAAGCTGCAAGTCTTTTGTCAGTTTTCCCAGAACAGTGACAGAAACGAAAGCTTGAAGGTTAAGCCTTACCGCGAGCACTGGGCTTTGAACACGCTGGGTCCGATTAGCAGCAGCTTCCCATCTCAGCTTCGTTACAAAAGGGTCTGATCTTCGGATTTTTACCAAAACGTTTTTGAGACCGGGTTGGCTTCGGTTGATGGAGGAAAGATCGTAAGGTCATGACGTATCTCGACGTGATCCCAACGTTCGAGATCGCACTCTACGCGTTTGTAGCAGTACTCTTTCTTGTCACCGGCTTCCTCAACTTGAAGGATCTCCAAGCTACTCGCGAAGAGAAGTGGACGCGACAGGATACAGTAGCCCTGACGCTTCGAACACTCTTCTTCTCGTTTCTGCTAAACTTTCTGTTGATAGTATTAGTTAACGGTGCGATCCTAGCGTTCACAACAATCTTCAGCTCTACGTTCTCATTCAGGCAGGTTCTACCCTTGGTCCTAACCTCGCTTGAGTTCTCGTTTGCGATGCTCTTCGTGACTGGCGTGGTCTATGGAATAGCCAAATGGAAGGATTGGTATGATCTCATCGATGCAGAAGACTGAGCAGAACCAAGAGTTCAAGTATTGGTGGGTTCGACGGCCGGTCACAAGAAAGCTGCTGAGCGTTCCACTCTATTTTACCACCAGAAACTATCGGCTATGGCGTAACGCAAGATTGACACCACGCAAACTTCGAAGGTTGATACGCGCTATAGATGAGAAGTTCCCGAAGACGCGGGAGCAGCTCATTGGAAGAGACAATGAATACCAACAGATTATGTCGAGTATCAGCTTTCACGTGGTAAGAGACCCGTACGTGCGAGACATCTTTCGAAACGCGCCACCTCCAAAATTCTTTATCCTGAAAGGTTCCAGCGGCACTGGAAAGTCTCTCTTAGCTGAGGTGTGCATAAGGGAAGGAGTCATACATGGGGTAAAGAATGGCGTAAACGTTCAGCCGATGTCTATAAGGGGATCCGACGTCTTCGACCCGTACTACGGCCAGTCCGCGAGAAACTTGGCAAGTATCTTCGACAACGCGTTCAAAACCCCTACGATCCTGTTCGTCGACGAGTTCGAGAGCTTCGGAAAGAAAGTCGACAAGAACGCCTCGACGCTTGTACAGTCCGAGGACTTACGTGTCCAGAGTATATTCATCAGCAGTCTAAGAAGAATACTGGATACAAAGGTCAGAGCGGCAGCGATAGTTGCCACTAACATGTTCGAATCGATAAGAGAAGACGTTAGAAGACGTGCCTTTGTAGTAGACCTTGATCAAAACGTAAACCGTGAGATGCTCCTAGCGATCCTTACGTCTGAGCTTCAAAACTTTGGATGGAACTATCTCGACGCTGAACAAGTTATGGTAACGCTTGAAAAAGCCGTAAGCGTCTACAGGCAGACGCAGCTGACACCCTTCGATATTGTTGATGCATGCTACAAAGTCAGGAACAAGAAGATAGAACCGCTGCGACAGAGCCTCTTTGTAAGGTTTGAGGAGCGAAGCAAGGCCCTCCGAACGTACAAGGTTACGCTTGAAGACTTTGAGCTGGCGGCGAGAGAACTTCGAGGCTACGTCGAGACCGAGAAGAGCAGCGAAGTCATGAGCTCCATCCTGAAGATTAAACCTTCCATCACATATGATGACGTGGGCGGTCTATTCGGAGTGAAGGAGAGGATCTTCAAGGCTATCTCTCTAAGCCTCCGACCTGATCTGGTGAACAAGCTTGGATGGATACCGCCGAAAGGGTTCATACTCTGGGGCGAACCGGGATGTGGAAAGACACACATTTCAAAGGCTATAGCAAGAGAGAATGGCGCCGCGTTCTTCTACGCTCCGGCAGCACAGCTATTGATTAATGCCAAGTGGGTTGGCGAACCGGAGAAGAACGTCAAGGATCTGTTCGCCATAGCTAGAAAGACTGCTCCGAGCGTGATCTTCTTCGATGAATTCGATATAATCGCTGGAAAGAGAAAGGGCGATCCCGTAGGAGATAAGATAACCGCGCAGATACTTACCGAACTTGACGGTCTTCAGCCCTTAGAGAACGTAATCGTAATCGCCGCCACAAACAAGCCTGAGATGGTTGACGATGCTGTTCTTAACAGGGTCGAGCCCAATATCCTCGAGATACCCCTGCCAAAGAACGATGAAGAAAGATTTGACATAGTCGAGATTCATCTCAAACAGAATGTGGCTCACCTACATCCAGAAGTGACGACGAAGAAAGTTCTTAGCGTCATGAAGCAACATCGTGTAGTATCGCCTAGGGTGATGGCGGAGATCATACGGGAAGCCAACCGCTTAAGATCTCAAGAGATAGTATCCGCATGGGAGACTCACAAGGGAGATAGCGAATACAGGTTACGTGCAGCAAAGATGTTCAAAGAAGACCTTCAGAGACTTGGAGAAGTCCTAGATATGTGTGGACGAATGGGAGAACAGGTGATCTCCGAAGAGGAAGTATCCAGCGACAACTACAAGATCCGTCTCTATCACTTTGAGAAGGCGGCGCTACAGCTTGAGCAAGACCTTGACAAAGAGTTGATGGAAGCCCAAGAAAGCCTGATGCTCGATAAGCCTCAGAAGGGCATCGCCTACGGTGTAGGAACAGACCCCCAAGGAAGACGTGGAATCATCCTAGTAGTAGAATGCACTGTTAACAAACAAGGCACAGGCAGAGTAAGTGTAACGGGCGCAGCAAAGACGGCGGTTCTTGGTCCGGCAACAGCGGTCGAAGATGTGAGTGTAGTCGAGAGCGCAACGAATGTTGTCGAATATATACGAAACCATCTGCGGGAAAAATTGAAACTTGACATATCCAAGTATGACTTCACGTTCCAAGTCATCAGCCCACTAGAAGGCGCAGCCGGTATGGGGGTGAGCGGCCCAAGCCTAGGAGTAGCATTCAGCGTAGCAGCCATATCTGAATTATCCGGCATACCGGTCGAACCTACGGTTGTGATGACGGGCAAAGGCGACATAAAAGGAAACGTTGGGCCTGTCGGCGGAGTAGGATGGAGGGGAGCAGGAAAATTCCTCGCAGCAACACGGACAAAGAAGATCAAGGTTCAGAAGTTCCTTCTTCCAGAGTGGAACTATGAAAAGTCGGCAGATGAATGGGAAGTTCTCGAAGAGAAGAAGATTAGCGTAGTTCCTGTAAGATCCCAGATAGAGGTGTGGGAGCATGCCCTAGGTGTGAAGGAGGGCCAGATAATCCGGACGCTCGACTTGAACATAAACACACCAAGAGTTGAGGTAAAGGAATTACACTCGATCTAGCCAAGTCTCAACCTTCGACAGACAAAACCTTCCCCTGTGAATCAGAGTAAAACTTAAATCTACTCTCATGACGCTTTTGACCCGAAAAGGTGAGCTATGAATGTCTTATCTTACAGGTCAACCTGTTCTAATTCTGAAGGAGGGCGCCTCCAGGAGCAGAGGCAGAGACGCCCAAAGAACAAACATGATGGCCGCAAGGGTTGTTGCCGATGTTGTGAAGAGCACCCTAGGCCCTCGTGGAATGGACAAGATGCTTGTTGACACTCTGGGCGATGTTACCGTGACTAATGACGGAGCCACGGTTCTCGACGAGATCGATGTCCAAAACCCGTCTGCTAAGATGATGGTGGAAGTTGCCAAGACACTGGACAAAGAGGTTGGTGATGGAACAACTACAGCTGTCATTTTGGCAGGCGAACTTTTGAAGAGGGCTGAGGAACTGCTCGATCAGGATGTTCATCCAACAACCATCGTTGCGGGATACAAGAAGGCAGCTGAAAAAGCGATCCAAGAGTTAAACGAGATAGCTACCGCCGTAAGCCTTGATGATAGGGCCACCCTGAAGAAAGTGGCTGTAACGTCCATGCTTGGAAAAGATCTCGGTGGAGCACGGGAACACTTTGCAGACATAGCCATAGACGCGGTACGGCAGGTTACGGAGAAAAGGGGTACATCCATTTTCGCGGATATTGATAACGTCCAACTTGTGAAGAAGGAAGGAAAGAGCCTTCTCGACACAAGCTTGATCAAGGGAATAATAGTTGACAAGGAAGTGGTTCATCCGGGGATGGCGAAGACTGTGAAGAACCCAAAGATGGCTCTGCTAGACTGTGCGCTCGAAATAGAAAAGACAGAGATTAGCGCCGAGATCCGAATTAGAGATCCGACTCAAATGAAGGCTTTCCTAGACGAAGAGACGAGAATGATGAAGGAGATGGTAGACAAGATTAAGGCTTCCGGAGCTACGGTCGTACTCTGCCAGAAGGGAATAGACGACGCGGCACAGCATTTCTTGGCTAAAGAAGGGATCATGGCTGCTAGGCGAGTGAAGAAATCGGATATAGAGAAGCTTGCTAGGGCCACAGGTGGAAAGATAGTTACAAACTTGGATGATCTGAAACCTGGCGACCTTGGAAATGCTGAGCTGGCCGAGGAACGTAGAATAGGCGATGACAAGAACATCTTCATAGAAGGATGCAAGGATCCAAAATCGGTCTCCGTTCTTATCAGAGCAGGCTTGGAAAGGCTTGTGGACGAAGCTGAAAGATCGCTCAAGGACGGTCTATACGTCGTAGCTGATATTGTGAACAAGAACAAGGTCGTCGTCGGAGGCGGAGCGGTTGAAACAGAACTGGCGAAGAGGCTGAGAGACTACGCAGCCAAGATCGGTGGAAGAGAGCAGCTCGCAATCGAATCGTTCGCAGACTCAATGGAGATAGTGCCCAGAACGCTAGCTGAGAACTCAGGCCTCGACCCGATCGATATAATGGTCGACCTGAGAGCCGCACACGAAAAGAAAGACGGAATCAACATTGGAGTAGACGCCCTAAGCGGAGGCGTGAGAGACATGGAGAAACAGGACATCCTAGAACCTTTAAGAATGAAAGAGCAAGTGGTCAAGTCCGCTACTGAAGCAGCTAGCATGATATTGAGGATAGACGACGTTATCGCTGCAGCTAAACCGCCACCAATGCCAAAGGGTGGACCACCCGGCGGACCGGGTGGAATGGGAATGGAGTAAAGGAGGGGATATAGATGGCAGAAGCCATACCTGCAACCATAAGCGGTCAACCTGTACTAATCCTCAAGGAAGGAACTCAACGAACCCGAGGTAAAGAAGCGCAGAGAGCGAACATAATGGCAGCCAAAGTTGTTGCCGAGGCTGTGAAGACGTCGCTCGGACCTCGAGGAATGGACAAGATGCTCGTCGCCAGCTTTGGAGACGTTACAATCACAAACGATGGAGCAACCATACTCAAAGAAATGGAGGTTCAACACCCAACAGCCAAGATGATGGTCGAGGTAGCTAAGACAACGGACGATGAGGTGGGCGATGGAACTACCAGCGCCGTAGTCCTAACCGGCGAACTTGTAAGCAAAGCTGAAGAGCTGATCAACAAGGACGTACACCCGACGGTGATAGTTGACGGTTATAGACGCGCCCAAGAGAGGGCCTTGCAGATATTGAACGAGGTAGCAGTGAAAGTCGACCCGAACGATAGGGAGACGCTGAAGAAGATCGCGAAAATTGCCATGGCTACCAAGCTCATATCGGAGAGCAGAGATCCTATGGCGGACATAGCTGTGGACGCTATGCTCCAAGTTGCAGAGAAGACCCCTGAAGGCTACAAAGTCGACGTGGAAGATGTGAAGGTCGAGAAGAAGGCTGGAGAATCCCTAACCGAGACAAAACTGATTCAGGGCGTAGTCTTGGACAAAGAAGTCGTCCATCCAGGAATGCCAAAGAGGGTTGAGGATGCCAAGATTGCACTACTGAACTGCGCGCTCGAGGTTGAGAAGACAGAGTTCGATGCAAAAATCAACATTCAGAATCCTGAGGAGATGAAAGCCTTCCTCGACGAGGAGGAGAAGATTTTGCGAGACATGGTCGAGAAGGTGGCTAAGTCAGGCGCGAACGTCCTCATCTGCCAGAAAGGCATCGACGACGTAGTGCAACACTTCTTAGCAAAGAAGAACATTCTAGCGGTTCGGAGAGCTAGCGAGAAAGATATGGAGAAACTGGCAAGAGCATCCGGAGCAAAAATAGTAACCAACCTAGACGATCTAAACCCAGAAGACCTAGGCTACGCGAAACTCGTCGAGGAGAGAAAGATCGCAGATGACAAGATGACCTTCGTAGAAGGATGCAAGAACGCCAGAGCCGTTGCGATCCTGATCAGAGGAGGAACCCAAAGGTTCGTGGACGAAGCCGAGAGATCACTCCACGACGCCCTCTGCGTCGTAAGAGACGTTATCCGCGACCCCAGAGTCGTTGCAGGCGGAGGCGCTGTCGAAGTTGAACTGGCAAGCCAGCTAAAACGATGGGCAGGGAAACTATCGGGAAGAGAACAACTCGCTGTGCTCGCCTTCGCTGAGGCGTTAGAAGGTCTTCCTCTAATACTTGCGGAGAACGCAGGCCTCGACCCATTGGATATTATAGTTGAACTCAGAGCTAGCCACGAGAAAGGCCAGAGATGGTTTGGAGTCGACCCGTTCGAAGGGAAGGTCAAGGACATGATGAAAGATAACGTCGTGGAACCGGCGGCTGTGAAAGAGCAGATACTGAAATCAGCCAGCGAAGCTGCCTCTATGCTACTGAAAATAGATGATATAGTAGCTTCTGGGAAAGCGAGAGAAGAAGCGAGACCGCCGAAAGGACCCGAGGAAGAGGGCGAGAGAGGCTCGGAGTTCGACTAGAACCACCCTCATCTCTTTTTTTGAAGCTTGCACTATCCTGTTTTCAATCTCTTTCGGATTGTCTAGCACAATTGTGACCAGTCTTATCTATTATCAGCAAACCTTGCTACAGTTTCTTTTTGGTACCTGACCCAATACTTGTCATACGGCTGCCGTCAGGACCTTGAAACCTGGCCAACTGGCTTTGTGCTTGGACGAAGGGGCCACGCTTTCTCTGTGCAGATCTTGTTGCGAACCGAATCGCTTTTGCAATAGAGGGAATACTAGTCTCTTGATCCAAGCTACCGTGCTAAGAGACTAGCTCTACAGCGCAATGAAATATACAATAGAAAGAAGGGTATCCGGATTTGCGCGAAGCTAGTTCGGCTTTGGAGATCTAAGACACGTATCTAGGAACTTCTATCTTCTCCGGCTTGTACTCGACGAGTTTTCCCGCTAGAAAACTCTCGTATGCTGAGAGGTCCAGTAGACCGTGGCCGCAGTTATTGAAGGCTATAACCTTCTTTTCACCAGTCTTCTTGCATCTGAGAGCCTCATCGATGGCATATTTCACATTGTGCGCAGTCTCCGGGGCTGTGATCATCCCCTCGGTTTGAGCAAGTATTCGAGCCGCTTCAAAGACCTCCTTCTGTTCGTAGGCCACGGGCCTCATGTGTCCCTTATTAATCAGGTAGGATATCGATGGAGCCATCCCGTGGTATCTCAAACCGCCGGAGTAGATCGGTGGACATGCATATCCATGGCCGAGGGTCAGCATCTTCAAGAGCGGTGTGATCTCAGCCGTATCGCCGAAGTCGTAGGTGTACGTTCCTCTCGTTGTATGCGGTACGGCTGTAGCCTCGCAGGCTATGAACTCCGTATCCCTCTTCCCTTTCAGCTTATCCATCATGAACGGGAAGCTGAAACCGGCGAAGTTAGATCCTCCCCCCACACATCCACAGATTAAATCTGGATAGACACCAATCATATCAAACTGTTTCTTCGCTTCCTGTCCCACGATGGTTTGGTGCATTAAGACGTGATTCAACACTGAGCCTAGACAGTATCTCGTGTCCTCACGTGAAAGTGTATCCTCCAAAGCTTCGCTGATCGCTATTCCGAGCGTACCAGGGTGATTGGGGTCTTTTTCAAGGAGACTCCTTCCGTATTTTGTCTGGTTGCTAGGTGAAGGAAAGATCTCTGCTCCCCAAGTCTCCGCCATTGTACGTCTCCCGGGCTTTTGCTGATAGCTGACTCTAACCATGTAGAGTCGACATTTCAATCCAAAAAGTGAACTCGCCATAGCAAGTGCGGTTCCCCATTGCCCCGCACCCGTCTCTGTTGCGAGCCTCTCGATGCCTTGAGCCTTGTTATAGTAGGCCTGAGCTATCGCTGTGTTCGGTTTGTGGCTTCCGGTCGAGCTCAGGTACTCGCACTTGTAGTATATCTGCGCTGGAGTTTTCAGATAGGCTTCAAGTCTCTTCGCCCTGTAGAGCGGAGTCGGCCGAAGGCCGCGACGATACGCTTCTTGAACCTCATCTGGGATCTTGATGAAACGCTCGTTTGAGACTTCTTGGAGGATTAGCTCCTTAGCAAAGATCCGCATGAGCAAAGATGGGTCTACGGGTTTGAGCGTTTTGGGGTCCAGAGGTGGAGGTAGCGGCTCAGGAAGGTCCGCTTGAATATTGTACCACGAGGTTGGCATATCATCAGGGTCGAGGAATACGGCGTAATCAGATGCTAGTTCGCTCGTTTTCAGCTTGATTAGTCTCCGCGCCGTGGAAAGGCGACCGCATAGATACCTTGCGGTAGTATTTAATACTTTAGCGTACAAAATCGATCGTTGGGACAGATCATCCTTGTGGAGCAAGATCGCAAAGAGGCTTAGCGACTATCCAGTTAGAGTCAATGTGACCAAGGCTCTGATCGAGCTCGGATTGAGTGTCAAGGAGGATGGTAAGATCTACTGCGGACTCGTTGAGATGGCAGAATCAAAGATCGCCCGGGCTCTAGGCGTTGATAGACGAGTTGTAAAAGAGACCGCGACCCTGATAGCTTCGGACGAGATGCTAGCGCCCATATTCTCTAGACTAAGACCTGCCGGCCCGTTCCTGGCTGACATAGCCAAGTTCCTAGGATACATGGTTATTGAGATCTATGCAGACCCTTCGTCCGTTGGAATCTTGTCGAGTGCGTCTTCGATTATCGCAGGTGAAAAAATAAGTATTCGACAAGCTGTAGCTGATGACCCAGATCTGGTGCCTGAGCCGAAGCTGACTATTGTAGCGGACAGGGAGGTTTCAGGAGCGGCGCTTGAAAAGATCCTCAGGATCAGCGGCGTTAAGAAAATTACCGCATATTGAAGAGAGGCTTTTTCCTCAGCTTTTCTTGGCTGGAACTTTCGGTCTAGACTTCTGTATAGTTTCGGCGATCCCCAATAGAATACGAGGTTTTGATCGTCCAGTTTGTTCGACTATCACGTATCCAGTCTTGTCCCACCAACTGCTAGGCCGGCTCGCGCCTTCAACTACTTGGGGGTTCATACCTAGCTTCTTGGCAGCTTCAAAAATTTCTGAGAGTTTAGGAGAGTCAAGCGACAGTGACTTTTTCAGTCTCCGCCCTTCCCTTCTGGTTCTTGAAGAGTTAATATTGGCAGGCCAGACTACAGCTCTTCCAGGCTGCTTCAAAATTCAAGCCAAGCCTATGCCTTTGGTCGTTGTAGAATCGCGTTCACAACTCCATCTTGTCCAGGTCTGGAGGTAACCCTAGCCTCGCCAATGGCAGTTTCGATTATCGCTCCACGTGTGATGACGCCTCTCTTCTGATAGTCTGGGTTCGCCTCGTTCTTCAATACACGTGTGATCTCTACTTTCTGAGCCCGTCCGGTCGAAGGATCCGTCACATTAGCGGTCTTGCATGCGAGCGCCACGCGCTTCACCCCTCCGCCTCTTGTTCTTCTCTCACTCGACCTAGCATCTGAGAGTATGGTCTCAGCTGGCTCGTTTCCCATCTCATGAGCCCTCTTGCCTCGGTAAGCTCTCTTCTTCCCTCCGGAAGCCTTTCTCTTACGTATATCTCCGTGCCACTGAGGCAGTGTACATCAACTCCGAATCAATGAATCATTGGTGTTCGATTTTCCTGATTCATATAAGTGTTGCGTACAAGGGCTCTGGGTAGTCTCCGTCGGATGGGACAGGCTGGAAAAAATCGTCGGATAGGCTACCAAGCACATAAAAGCTAAATTTCCACTAGCCCATCTATGCCTTATGTGCATCACTTTCGTCGACATTATTACTTTTCTTGAAACCAATCTGACATCAATTTTCGTCGTAGTGATTGGTGCCCTCATCGTCGCGTCCCTGTCTCGCTCTGGAGGAAAAGTGAAAATGTTCTTTATCAGACCAAAATTGCGCTTAGTTAATAATGAGGTTGATTCACAATACAACATTGCTTCCACGCGTTCTGCCAAACCTCTAACGGTCTATTTGGCAAAAGTGAGAGTCGTCAACATAGGGCATGACAATGCTGGACACTGTCAGATAAATTGTAGTTTTGACAACGCCGACTACAGTCTATATTGAAAACCAGATAGGATTATTCATCAAAACTGGACTGATGCCTCAGTAGAAACATGGGTTAATCAGTTGTATGCTTTCTTCTATGATGAAGCGAAGCATAGCAAAGAAACTGATTTGTTAAGGAACCAATTTGGGAAAGAAACTCTGGTTGCCGTCTACGTAGAGGGTTCGAAACGTGCTTATTTGTTCGCCAACAACAAGATAGCGTTTGATCCTAACAAGGCTCAAAGAATAAAGATCGTTTTGAACTATGCTAGATTATCAGGAGTCGATACCTATTCTGAGAGCGGTTTGTTTGAACTAAATTTCAAGGAGAATGGTTTCAAAAGGATAGAAAGTTGACTCAGACTCTGGCTTGCGTTCTGTATTAGCGTGACCCATTTGTTCTTACCTTCCAAGGCTTCGTGTGGTCGAATGTAATTGTGAAAGATTTGATAGCCTTTCAGAATCGGACTTGTTTCTTGCTTCAAGCCTCTCATGACCTTTTCTCGATCTCTGACTTCTCCATTGAACCGCTCCATCTTGTTATTGCTGTGCCTGCTCTGAATCGCGATCTCGTGTATGTGCACGGTCGCCGAGGAGTTTGCAAAGTTAAGGAAGAAGCTTGACTTCTTTGCCGTTGATCCTATATGCACCCCCTCCGCCCCACCCCGCTCGGCAAAAGCGGAACATCTGTCAATCTTGAACGTAACAGTCTCAAAATAGGAGACGACTGACGGCGCTTGCGAAAGGTTCGCGGTGAAATAGGCTACAAAGCTCTTATTAGCGAACCGTCCCCACTCAATGTCTCCACGTGGTTGACGATGGTATTATGTCCAAAATGTGGCAGGGAAGTTGAGGAAGCAGCGTCCTTCTGTCCGAACTGTGGAAGCCCCGTCTCGAGTGCTACTCCAACGCATCGACCCGAGTTCGAGATAAAGTATAGGCCTTCCTACTCTATGCTTGTGGTCCAACTCAAACCGAACCAGTCAATAATAGCCGAGGCGGGAGCTATGACCTACATGACGCCGAACATCCAAGTTCAGACACGTAGGCGAGAGAAGAGTATCCTAGGAACGATAGGGCTCTCTGTCCTAGGTCGTCAATCTCTCTTCGTAAACGATTACACGGCCACAGGTGGAGATGGAGAGGTGGCCTTCGTCTCAGCTCCCATAGGAGACATAGAGAGACTTGACATAATGCCGACAAAGGGCTACATAATCCAGAAATCTGCGTACATAGCTTCCACAAGCGGCGTCGACTTGGATGTTCAATGGCAGGGCTTTACAAAAGGCCTCTTTGGCCAAGGCCTCTTCATGATAAAGGTGACAGGTCAGGGCGACCTATTCATAAACACTTTTGGCGCATTGGACCGTCGTGCCCTAAAACCGGGTGAGATGCTAACTGTCGACAACTTCCATCTCGTAGCATTCAGCGACACATGCCAGTACAGAGTCACAAAGTTCGGCGGGTTGAAGGAGACGATCCTCGGCGGTGAAGGCCTAGTAACCGAGATCGCAGGCCCTGGGGACGTGTTGATACAGACCAAGAACCTGAAAGAGTTCGTAGACTGGATCTGGACACTTTTGGAACCTAGGGTTCAAGCCAGAGCACGCTAGTTCAAGCGTTAAGATACATAGTAACTTCATGCGGTCAGACGGTAAGTTTCAAAATCGAATGCTGGTAAGGCCTCAACAACATTTTCTTGGATGGATCCCGGTGGCGGATCTCCGTGCAGAACACGTTGAACAAGAATCAATGTCTACTATTATGCATAGATTATCAGGAGAGGCTTCTGCCCAAGATCCACATGGCAAACGAAATAACAAGAAACGCGGTAATAATGATAAGGGCGGCGCGAGTTCTAAGCATACCAATTATAGTTACGGAACAGTATCCTGAAGGCCTCGGCAGAACCGTGAATGATATTGTTGAAGCTCTAGGTGAATACTACAGACCGATCGAGAAGACCAGTTTCAACAACTTCGAATCGCCAGAGTTTGTTGAGAAACTTGATTCGGTCAAGCCGAAGCAGCTTCTAGTCATGGGGATAGAGTCCCACATATGTGTCTACCAGACGGTGTTGGAGGCTGTTAGAAGAGAATATCGCGTGTACCTTCTGGAAGATGCCACTTCATCAAGAAATCCTGAGAATAGAAGGATAGCCTTCGACAGAATGATTAAGGAGGGCGCCATCGCATCCTGCGTCGAGATGGCCATATACGAGTTGCTTAGGGTATCTGGAACGCCCGAGTTCAAGAAGATCCTCGAATTTGTGAAGTGAGTATTGGAACGAGAGGAAGACTTTCTTTCAACGTTTTCTACTTTTGGCGTATGACCCAGTTAACGAATGAACCTTCTCCAGAAACTTAGGAATGTCCGGATTCGCTAGGCTATAGAAGATCCATTTTCCCTCGCGTCTATCCTTCAACAAACCCGCACTCTCAAGCATGTTCAAGTGATGGGATGCTGTAGGTTGGGTTAGGTCGAACGCGGCCATTATTTCACATACACACATTTCACGAACACTCAGTAGTTTGAGAATCTTCAGACGTGTGGGATCCGATAAGGCCTTAAGAATCCTACTCTGCTGCTTAACTGATTGTTCGTTTACTCTGTTTTCAACGAGCCGTCTAAGCGCCTTCACATATATTGAAGCATTCTCCTCAGTGCATAGTCCAGAGTCCGCCAGCCTTTGAACACGTTCTTCTAGATCTGATCTTCGATCCGCTTTATCCATCATCACGAGATCATTCCAAGAATTGACTCGTGTAGAATGAAATCTGGTGATACATTTTAACCTGTCAACCGACAATTATGTCAGATACTGTTAAGTCTCCCTTTTCCTGAATAATCGCTTTTTAGCCCAGAGCGATACGTTAACGAGGCTTATCAATACTGGAACTTCCATCAGAGGTCCTATAACCGCCGCAAAGGCTTGCCCCGAATTTATGCCGAAGATGCTTATCGCCACGGCGATCGCAAGTTCAAAGTTGTTGCTGGCGGCTGTGAAAGACAAAGTCACCGTTTCAGGATAAGTGAACCTCAGAGCCGAGGACATCAGGAATGAGAGTCCAAACATCATCAGAAAGTAGCTGACAAGCGGAATTGCTACTCGTACGACATCCCAGGGCAAGGCGAGAATGTACTCACCCTTCAACGAAAACATAACGACTATAGTGAAGAGCAGTCCAATCAATGCTGTGGGGCTCAACCGTTTTATGAAGACTCCTTCGTACCATTCCCTTCCTCGGCGTTTCATCAGAGTAAATCTTGTCACGATTCCAGCTATGAAGGGTATGCCCAGAAAGATGAAGACGCTTCTAGCAATGTCCCATACAGAAACGTGTACAACCATAGCGGCTGACTGGCCCGCGATCCAAGATGACAACAATGTCACAAGAAAGTAGGCGTACACCGAGTAGAGAGCGATCTGGAACACGGAGTTCAAGGCTACAAGGATCGCGCAATACTCATTGTCTCCTCCTGCAAGAAGGTTCCAGATTAGAACCATGGCGATACAGCGGGCAATCCCTACGATGATGATGCCGACGCGGTACTCTGGAAGATCGGGTAGGAAGAGCCAAGCCAACCCGAACATTAGGAATGGGCCTACGAGCCAGTTTTGGACGATGGAGACGGCGAACATCTTCCAGGCCTTTGCGACTTTTGAAAGCTCTTCATACTTTACCTTGGCCAACGGAGGGTACATCATCCATAACAGCCCAACAGCTATGGGAAATGAGACCGTATCAAGTCGCATGGCATCAAGTATGTTGGCAACTTGCGGAAACACGGCACCAGCTCCCACTCCGATTCCCATTGCGAGGAATATCCAAATAGTCAGGAACCTGTCTAGGAGCGGTAACTTACTAGCCCTTGGGGAACACGCATCTTCGGGCATAAAGTCGGGTTAGCCCGGACTAACACATTTAAATCTATCGTTATGTCTATGACGCCGTAGTTACGGTCTGCGATGAAGCCAGAGAAGAATGTCCATTATTCCTTGGAACTTCTAGAACTCTCCACTGGAGTTTTCCGGGGTCTTATGAGACTGAAGGCAGCGCGGAAGAGATTCTAGACATGTTCACTAAAGTTAGAGACGCTATCAAGGATAGAGTCTTGAAGGCCATTGAAAATAGGGAATTAGACTAGAGGATCTACACTAGCAACGGTATTAGGTGGGAATCGCTGAAAAATGTATTCGAGGACGTTGGTTGAAGAAAGAACACTTGAGGTGACATATTCAAATGAGTAAGATCTTCAAACTCAAGCCCCCAGACGAGTATCCGCCTGAGGATGGTAGCTATCTACGGGGCAACGACTACTCTCCTGTTGCGGTAGTAATCTTACTTCATACAATATATGAGAAGATCCCGGATCTTCTGGTTGGTTTGTCGAAGGTTTCAGTTGAGGCGGGCGCTGCACTGGCAGGTTTTCTTCAGACAGAAAACATTGGGATAGAGAAGATAATCTGCAATGTGGTCGCCAACCCTAATATCAGATATCTTGTTTTATGTGGAATCGAGTCGGCAGGCCACCATCCCGGCCAGACATTTGAAGCCTTCATGAAAAATGGCGTCGATGACAAGAGGAAGATCATAGGCGCGATCTCCCAGACCCCATACCTCTACAACATATCGCCCGAGGCCATACAACGGTTCCGAAAACAGGTTACGCTTGTGAACCTGCTAATCGAGGAAGATAGAAAGCTTAGGATAGACCCTGAGGCAATCAAAAGGATAATCAACACTTGCATACAGGAGGAAGCTACGTCAATTCTTAACTTCACCTTGTATGATCCTGGAGCTTACCCTGAACCGGCGATCTGTCAGAGGATTACTTGGCGGGTTGAGAAACCTTGGGCTCATTACTCTGAAGAGGAAACTGAAAAGCTGAGGAAAATAACAGAGATGGCAGCCCTTAGGCGCAAGCAGCAGACGGAACAAGAGAAGCGAGACCAAGAAGTAGTTTCTTAGTCGCTATCTACCAAATAGGAGCCTGAAAGAGAGAATAGGCGAAAATGAGCACATGCCAGAGATGCGGCCGGTACATATGTGAGTGGCAAAGATCAGCTGAAAGGAGTATGTGCGACGTCTGTTTCATTGAGGAGATACGTGAGGAAGATACGAACCGAGGTTGAACCCAGAGCGAACGCGGTGGTCGATGCAGGGCCGGTCGTCCTGTTCACTGCTCCAATAGGCTTGGCTCAGTCGACGGTCCCCTCGGAGTCGAATGCTCTGATCGATTCTGGCAACTTGGTGGGGCGTAAGGAAGACCATGAGAAGTTTTGCTCGGTTGCTTTCCAAGATCTACGGAGCAGATTGCCTAAGCAGATTTTCTCGCTAATCGTTTGACATAATCCGCACGATATCGTTCGAAGAGCGTGATTTGATATGGAAGCTGGATTTACAGGTCGGTTAGCCTTGGAGGCACCCGCCTTCCTCCTACCCCCTCCAGAAGCAGCGCATCTACCGATCCAGAACGTGGCGACCATAGGAGGCAGGGAGCAACGATCCATACGAGGAGCTTAGGTTAACAGAACTGTTGAGTTTCACTGAATCGCTGGAGGCTTTCTCAGCTCCGAGCATAGAAACTTTTCAATCTATTTCTGAGTTTCTGCAGGCGAGGCTTCGGTCTTATCGAGAGCTTCATCAGGTGGGTTCGGTCGATGAATAACATCGCCAGGCTTGACTATTTGAAGTTCTTTGAACAGCTTCTGGAGCTGCCTCTTCATGGCCCCGACGTCATGGCTGAGGTTGAAATAGTCTGCAAAGGTCTCGCTCGTTCTCAAGATTTTTGTCTTTCCAGCCTTCTCGTCAACTACCAAACCCGAGTCCTTCAGTTGTTTCACATACTCATACGTGAGTTTTCCCCGGACTTTCACCACATACGCCTGTGAAACAGGCTGTTTTACAGCTATAAACGAGAGAGTCTTCAGTGGCCCCAGAGTCAAGAGTTGGCGCGTCGCAAGCTTCTTGACAGCTGCCACATACTCGGGTTTCAGCTGCATTACGAACCGTCCATCCTCTAGCTCCAATATCTGAATCGAGCTATGGATCTGCTCGTACCTCTCGCGAAGTTTCTTGGCGAGGTCGTGAACAGTGCTCTCTGACTTTACTTTGAGGATTGATCCGAGGAGCTTCAGGTCGAGCGGCCTACCTGTCACGTAGAGCGCAGCCTCAACCATCGCGAGTTGTTCTCTCTCCCTCTGGGATAATGGTTCAGGCTGCAACTGTGGACGTTACCTCTCTGACTAGTATGGCTATATCGCCAAACTCTTGGTCTTGTTGTAACGTTATCTTTCCTTGGATCGCAAGGAACAGGAGCATTATGAAGTCTCTTACTATGTCTAGGAAGCGTTTATTTCCAGTTAGGTTGAGAAACGATATCGGGCCTTCTCTCTTGGCTCTCTTGACTAGGTCTGAGTAGAACTCTCCTATGTGCTTGTCGATGTTCATGAGAAACTCGTCTAGGTGCTTCAGTACGGCGGGCGGTGTTAGGAGAGGCTTCTTTTCCAAGAGAGCTAACCGTTCGCTTTCCAACACTTCCTCTAGGGTTCTTAGCACCTCAGAGATCGATGTTGACGTATACTCGAACCTTATCGGCATGGGCAGGGCAGGAGGAACGTAGTCTTGAGGTCTGGGTTGAGGAGGTTTTGGAGGCTCCTCCATCTTGAGAACCTCCTCTGACTTCAGCCTGTGGATTATCGATGATGACAATAGAGCGATTCCTGAGGCGGGGAAGTCGATGTATCCTTTCTCGTTCATCTGAGCCAAGAAAGAGTTCAGTATGTTGGTCAGGTTGACATCCCATGGCTTCAGCCTATGCACCCTTAGCAGGTCGAATAGGATGACGTAGGGTGGGCGGAGCCAGAACGGTTTCTCCAGCTCTGTCACGTTCGTGCCTCCGGCATAGGAAGCGAAACGGCCTGGGAGACTCCTTCTTGGATGTAGACCCCGTAGATCCTGTCGGCCCTAGAGATGGTTATGTCCCTTAATGAGACTACGATGAACTGCGACCCTCTCGAGCGTTCTCTAAGTAGATCAGCCAGCCTCTGTGTGTTGAGAACGTCGAGATGAGCGTCGATCTCGTCAAATATGTAGAAGGGCATCGGGTTGATCGATTGAAGTGCTAGAATGAAACAGACCGTTGCAACAGACTTCTCGCCTCCACTCGCGCTGCCGATTGTGAGTTCGGCTTTTCCGGGGAACCTCAGGTAGATGTCCATTCCGCCCTTGAACGGGTCTTCCTGGTTTTCAAGTAGAAGCCTTCCAGATCCGCCGTTGGATATCTTGGAGAATATCTCTTGGAAGTTTCTGTTCACGCTGTTGAAGGCTTTCATAAATGTATCGTACTTCTTTCTCTCCAGCTCGTTCATGAAGTCTATTATGGTAAGCTTTTCATTCGAGAGTTCGTTTATTCTGGTGGAGAGCTGCTTATAGATCTCCTTCTGTTCTTCATACTGAGTCACGGCAAGCTGGTTCACCGCTCCGATCTCTTCAAGTTCACGTTTAATCAGGTTAAGCGTCGATTCAGCCTCGTTCACTTCTTCAGAGTCGGCCTGAACCACATCTTGATATCCGAGCTCCTGAAGCTCTTTTAGAAGATATGAGGCCTGTATCTCCTTCTCCTTGAGTTCTCCACTCAACTGGTTTGTTTCTGTATTAAGTTGCTCATACTTTTCAAAGAGCGCCTTCGTTTGCGACTCTAAGAATTTGAGTTTCGTTTGAAACTCGTCTCTAGTATTTCGGACTGTAGACAGTTCTTCAGAGATTGATTTGCGTTCGACCTCGAGTTGGGAGAGCTGGTTGAGTGAATCGTCTACGTTTGTCCTCTCTTTCTGGATGCTTTCTTTTAGTGTGGTTATCTCTTCCTCAAGCTCCGAGACCCGTGTTCTCATCTGTTGGAGGTTTGGTTCTAGGATCTGAATCGATGACTCGAGCGTTCCGATCCTGCTATCGATCTCTGAGAGTTTCCGTTGGAGTTCGCTGGTTTCTTTCGACAATTCTAGGTGCTTCTGCTGAGATTGGGAGAGCTTTGCAGGATCAACTTTCGATCTAGCGGCTTCTCTTCTCTTTATCAGCTCGTCAAGTCTACTTCTAATCTTAGATCTTCTACCACCCATTAGTACGTTTTGATTCTTTTCGTTATGGACTTCGACGCTAAGTTCGTCGATCCTCCTGAGAATGTTTGAGAGTGTACTCTTCGCTCTTTGAAGGCTCGTTTCAACATTTGACATCTCTCCATCTATGTGAACGATCGATCCTTCAGAGTGAACTTTGTTTTCTTTGAGTGCGTCAAGCTCGGCCTGAAGTCGTTCGACATCCTCTTCGCTCTTGGTGACTAACGTTTCAAGTGACTTTATCATTCTTTCAAGGTTCTCGACGGCTAGAGTCTTTGAAATCAAAAATTCGATGTCAAGGGGTTTTCGATAGTATCCTCCTTCTATTCCTCCTTCAGGCTCGTAGACTTCGCCACTTAATGAGACAGCCCTGACGCCGTTCACGGCTGCCATATACGCTGCTTTTTGGCTGTTTGCTAGGACTGTATCTCCAAAAACAAAGTTGACTGCAGGTTTCAAGGGTTCTTCAACTTGGACGAGGCTTGCAATCGGTCCGATGATGTCAGGGTCGTCCTCGGGCCAATTAACGCTAGGGATGGATGAGAGGCTCTCCAATGGGACAATCTTTATCCTGCCCATTCTTGTTCGTTTCAGGCTCTCTATGCATTGGACAGCTGATTCTACGTTTTTGACAACAAGAGCTTTCATCCATCCGGCTGAAGCTGTTTCCAACGCCTTCCGATAATCCTCTGGAACCTTAACCAGTCTATCGAGCCTTCCAACCACATCTGGAATTGCTCCGGCCCGGCCTAGTTCTTCTACCGATTGTAGAGCCTTCTCTTCTGCTCCGAAGGTCTGAACAACGTCCTTTTGAATCTCAAACTCGAAAGTAGTCGCAGAAGCTCTCTCCACGATCTCCTTAGATTCTCGAATATCACCCAGTTTGCTCTCTTTGAGCTCTGCGTGATCTCTGATCTTCTTCTCTATCTCCTCCAGTTGTTTCTGCTCCTCGATGCGTAGATTTGCTAGATCTTTAGATCTCTTCTCTATCTCTTCTATCAGCCGTTCATACTCGATCTTCCTACTCTCAAGGGTCTTTAGATGTCCGAAGACAAGTTGGAGCTTAACCGAGCCTGCGTCTATCTCTGCACCTAGCTTCGCCTCTTCGCAGGACAGTTCATTGATACTATCTTCCAGATTCTGCAGTTCTTTGTTGAAGGCATCAACCGTCCTTGCAGCGTCTTGGACATCTTTCCATATCTCGGTCTCAACCGTCGTCTTTTCGGTAAGTACAGTATACAGGTTCTCTCTGGCTTCTCTCAGCCTTAAGAGCTCAGCCTTGTGGCTTTCAACGGTCTTCACAACTTCGTCTATCTGCTTTTCAAGGTCTTGCTTCTCCTTTTCAACTCTCTTCAGTCGCGTCTCGCTGGAGCCGGTTTCTGTCTGAGACTTTGCTATCTCCCTAGATCGCTCCCCGATCGTTCGCTCAACCTCGAACATCCTAGCTGTCCATTGATCAACAGTCTCACGTTCAAGCCTCTGTTTCTCATCCTCGATCTGGACTTTCTCATTTGAAACTCTGTCTCGCTCCTGTCTTACCCTCTCGGCTTCGACTCGCCTCTTTTCGGAATACTCTCTCTTCTTTGATGCTTCTTCCTGTAAGCTCTTGATCCTGCTCGAAAGCATGAGAGCTTTAGACCGGTTGAACTCGTCCTTGAGAAATCTATACCTTAAGAAATCGTTTCTCTCTCTTTCGAGAGATTCGACGCGGGATCTTACCTCATCTACCTTGGCTGATGCAACCTTCAGGTTCACGTCTGCCTGCTGTAATTGAACCTGAGCCTCAGCCTTCTTCGCATCGTAGACGGCGATTCCTATCATATCCTCAACGATCTTTCTTCTCTCTTCAGGTGTAACCTCCGCTAATCTCGTGATCGCATGCTGCGGTACAATGTTGAAGCCTGTAACCTCTATACCGGCCGAGGAGAGAATCTCAGTAACCTGCTTTCTAGGTATCCTGCGTCCGTTGATTCTGTATACTCCCTCTCCACCCCTGACGAACTCTCTCGATACAGTAACCAAGTCGGAATCGACCGGGATCCGTCTATCCGAGTTTTCGAATTGAATAGCCGCATAGGCAGAGCGCAGGTGGGTTTGAGTTGTCTTGGAAATGAGGTCTCCAAGAGACCCGCCGCGCAACTCTTTCGGGCTGAGTTCACCTAGAGTGAACTTGACGCTGTCCACTATGTTGCTCTTTCCGGAACCGTTGGCTCCTGTGATGACGGTGAAGCCTCTATCTAATGACAGTGAGACCTTCTTGCCAAAGGTCTTGAAACCTCTCAGGTCGATTCTTTTGATATAGACCAATCGCTAGGAGCCCGGCCGGTACAATTCACACGCCGGTAGGTGAGAGGGAACGAGAATTTAGCGGTTCCTGTCAAGAATATGTAGCACACGATCGTTGTAGGGCTTGTATGTCATATTGTCTGTATCAAATTCCATTCAGAACCGAGTGAGAGTAGTCAATGTTCGGACCGATCGATGCATATTCTTCTCTTCAGGCTCCGAACCTTCGTTTTCGCTGTTGGTAGGTTCTGATCGCTCGGAGAAGATCTATCTTCCTAAAGTCAGGCCAGTAGACGTCTAGGAAGCATAGCTCGCTATAGGCTGACTGCCAAAGGAGAAATCCGCTGAGCCTCTCCTCTCCGGATGTTCTCACTACAAGGTCGGGATATGGGTTTGGAAGATGCGCTGTGTACAGATAGTTGCTGAAGAGCTTCTCGTCGATCTGAGCTGAGGTAAGTTTTCCATACTCTACGTCTCTTCCAAGTTTCTTCGCGGCATCAACTATCTCTGCTCTTCCACCGTAGGCGATTGCTATATTCAGGTAGTGGCCATCGTAGTTGCTTGTAGTTTGCTCCACCCTTTCAAAGATCTCACGCATGCTCTTGGGAAGTAGCTCCAGTCTTCCTAGGGCTTTAACCCGCACACGGTTCTCATGTATTCTCGAATCATCTCCTAGACGTCTCAGCTGATTCTCAATCAGTTTCAAAACCCCCTCCACCTCGTGCCCCTTCCTGTTGAAGTTCTCGGTAGAAAAAGTGTAGACGGTTACCGTCTTTATGTTCAGGTCGAGCGCCCAATCGAGAAACTCTTCGCCCGTCTTCGCGCCTCTTTCATGGCCTAGGATCGAAGGCAGAGAATGCCCGGAAGCCCATCTTCTGTTCCCGTCAAGAATCAAGGCTATATGCTCCGGCATCCGGTCAGCTCTCACTTGTCTGTCTAACCATTTCTCATACAGTTTGTAGACGCCTATAGATCTAAGAAATCCTCTTAGCAAGTCTTCAACCTACATCTTCGCGTGCTCGAGAGCTCTTGAACAAGAACATCCTCTCTCCCTCGGGATTGACTTGATCGTCTCGTCAAGAATCTCTTTAATGGCCTGTATGCTCTTTCGGGCTATATCGGTGACCTCTTCCGCCGTTAACCTGCTCTGTAGGCCCGCCGCCATATTCGAGACGAAACATATCGCGGCATAGCAGATCTCAAGTTCTCTGGCAAGAAACACTTCGGGAGAGCCGGTCATGCCCACGATGTCGCATCCGATACTCTTCATCATCCTGATCTCTGCAGGTGTCTCAAATCTCGGGCCTTCTGTTGCTGCAAGAACCGTTGCTTCCCAAGACTGCTTGCCCAGTTTCACTGAAGACGCTGAAAGGAACTTCCTCAGTTCGGGACAGTATGGATCGGTCACATCTATGTGAGTTACAGGCGCTTCATCATAGAATGTGGCTATCCTCGTCTTGGTGAAGTCTATTATGTCTGATGGAACCACTAGGTCGCCTGGTTTGTACCTCTCGTTTATCGCTCCTACCGCGTTGGTTGATATGATTCGTTCTACTCCGATCTTTTTCAGACTCCAAATGTTTGCGCGGTAATTGACTCTGTGCGGTGGGATCTCATGTTCTAGTCCATGTCTGGGTAGGAAGGCTACAGGATGCTCGCCTAAGGTCCCAGTGGATATGGGTGGCGAGATACCGTAGGGGGTTCCCATTCTGAATCGTTCAGCCTTGTCCAAGAGGCGTTCTAGGCCTGTGCCTCCAATCAGCGCTATCCTCGCTTGATGCAACCGTTCCACGTCCCAGTTATCTTCAGAAACGTCGAGGACAGAGAAAACTCTATTGGCAGCGGTTTGGTCTTCTGCGGTCTCACACAGCTCCCCTATCGACAAGTAACTTGAACTCTTCAAACGTCAATTTCTTTCCCTTCTTCAATTTATTCGTAGCTAGGTCCTCGATTTTCTTTCGTATCTCCTCCTCTTTGAGTGCTTCTTCAGCTTCGTAATAGCTCCTGATCTGATCTTCCAACTCCTTGATCATCCCTAGCTTGGCTACGTACTCGAGATGTGCATTGTCGCCTTGGGTTCTAGTATTCATATAGGCGTGGTGGGCTTCATCCGCTTTCTTCTTTAATTCCGTAGCCGAGCTCACAATCTCCATCATCCTCTTATGGTAGACCTCGCTCTCCTCGGCAAGTTCTGTAAGCCGCTTATGAATGATGTTTGCTTGTAGTTCAATAGACTTTGATTCATTATGGAGCTTGGCGATCTTCTTTTCTATCTCCTTCTTCTTCTTTAGAATGGCTAATTGGCCTTCAAGTTCTTTGACTCTTGAGATAAGCTTGTACTCCTCTCTTTGCGACAGAGGGGTCGTCTGGATCTGCCACTCAAGTTTTTCCAGATCCTTCTTTGTGGACTGATAGGTTCCCGGCGCCTGTGTATCAAGTGCACGAAGCTTCTCTGTCAAGGCCTTGACTTCGGCCCGGTTTCTTGAAACAACGGCTCTCGCCTCATCTCGCTTTGCTTTCAGACTTTGAACTTGAGCGTTCAACTCGTTCCGCTTGTTCTTGACTGTCTGGATCTCTTCCTTCAGTCTTTTGAATTTCTCGTTAAGCTCATCTCTTGTTTCCGCAAGTTTCTTAGCCTCTTTGTTGAGTTCATTACGTTGATTGCGAGACGTAGAAACCTGTTCCTCGAGGATCCTGACTTTCTCAGCGATCTCTCCAGGCTCCGACTCGTTCACTTGGCCGCCACCCAGACGTGACAGCCCTAGCTTCAAAAGCTTCAAGAGATAAGCTTTGTCTAGAGTCAATCGAACGGGTGTCAGTCATTCCAGTCGAGAGTGGCCATGAATAGTCGCTCTGCGACGACGCTGGAACTAGAAAGCGAAAATGTGGGAGAGATGGAGATTTTCAAAAGACGAAGGAAAGGGCTATGGTTTGCTATCCAAGCTGCGGGAAAGATTGCCGGTGGGTCTAAGTTTGGAACTCAGCGGCGTCTCTTTATTCCTGTTGGTCTAGCAACCCGCACGGACCCGTCGGAGAGAACATGAAACTCAACCACATCACCTGGCCGCAGTGACAGCAGTTCGCAGAGTCTCCTACCCAAGCCTCCAATATCCAACTCCGTCTGAGGCATCAGTTGATCGCTCCAAACTCGAGTCTGCTACGCGTTCGGCTCGATTCCACCGCATCTCCGGCAGTACTTCGCGTCTATCACGTCGTAGTCGTTTTCAACTTGATCGATGACGAGAGAATCTTGGAAGCTGTGCCCCACTAGCCTACAAATGAAGTTCACTCTCAATCGCCTCCGACGTGTCGATAGTTGTTGGTTGGTGATATATTAACGTTCCGATATTGGTACGTTGACGTTCTCCACAATCTCAAGGAAGAAAGGCTCAATGAAAGGTTTCTTATTGGCAAACGCATATTTTCTACGAGGCCGCATTCACTGCCTGAGGTGAAACAAGATGGGCAAGCCACGACAGATAAGAAAGCCAAAGAAGAAGAAGTAGAAGCCTTACTACGCGCGGTAAGGCGGCTCGGTTCTTTTTCTCCGATTTAGTAGAGCTATGCGTCTCAGTTTATGTACAAACGCGTGTCCGCTAAGGATGTCATGAATTAGTTGGGATTGGCAAGACATAAAAAGCAAATCATACGTACTATGTTAGCCAAGCGAATCTGTCTGCATGTGTCAAGAATTGAGTAGTCTAGTACTCGATACAACAAACGTAGAACAAGAGATAGACCTGCTGAACACGGCTACCAAACGTTTACGTCTGAACCGGTTTCCCGGCTCCACTTTCTATCCATGGTGTAGAGTTAGAGACCCCGTGGAAGATCACTTTCTGGTTCTACATCTTCCACCGGAGTATCGTTTCTCATGTCAAGATGTGGAGAGCTCTATCATACTGAACTCCGTTAAGGAAAGAGTTGCCGACGCTACAGCACGGTAGCAGCTCCCAGCGGATATGGTCGCTGAGACTTTTTCCACGGAAGGTATAGCTTCAGGTATCCTGTTGTTTCTTCTCGAGGATGATCCTTGCGTCTACAACGCTGGCGCCTTTTGTGTATACCATTGTTGGGTTGAGATCTATTTCTGATATCTCTGGGAAGTCCATTGCAAGGTCTGAGACTCTCAGTAGAGTTTCGGCTATGGCTTCTTCGTCGGCCGGGGGAAGGTTCCTGTAACCTTTCAGGATAGGGTAAGCCTTTATTTCATGGATCATTTCGATTGCGTCGGTTCTGGTGATTGGAGCTACTCTAAAAGTCACATCCTTCATTATCTCTACGAAGATTCCCCCGATCCCAAACATTACGGTTTGTCCAAACTGAGGATCCTTGATAGCTCCTATGATTACCTCGGTTGCTTGCGGCGCCATCTTCTGAACCAATACGCCCACGATCCTAGCGTCAGGTCTATGGCGTTTCGCATTTTCCAGAATCTGATCAAAACCCTTCTTCACACTCTCCGATTCATTAAGTCCAACTAATACGCCGCTGGCCTCGGTCTTGTGGACTATGTCAGGTGAAACGATCTTGAGGACAATAGGAAACCCTATTCTCCGCGCATGCTCGACCGCTTCCTCAGCCGTGCTTGCAACAATAAATTCCGGAACCGAAATCTTGTATCTGAGACAGATCTCCTTCGCCTCGTTCTCAAGCAGATTAAGCCTTGACTCCTCTATCGCCCGGCTGATTATCTCCTCAACCTCTTTCTGTCGGATGATCTCCACGCCCCAACCAGCATGATGTTCAGGTTTTCATAGATTTCAAATTTTCTTGGGAAGTTGTGCTCCCCCATATCGTCTAGAGCTAGTCAACTCATAATCGACGGAAATCCTAACCTAGGGAGTAGGTTCCTCACCGCCACTAAGTATCCTTGTTAGGGCTGCGTATAACTCAACAAAACCCGTGAAGGTCTTTGCAGACACAGGGGTCGGCTCGGAGATCAAACCGGCCTGTGATATGGCCCGTGCCAAGTCTCTGTTGATAAGTGAGGCGGTCTCTCCAAGTTGCGCTTCAAGAGAACTCTCAAGTGCCTCGAAATCCTCCGACCAAGCAGTCATCTGATCGAGCTCCTCCTCAGATACCAGATCGGTTTTCGTGATGGCGTAGACCTGCGGTTGAAGAAGCCTGTTATAGACCGCGGCCGCCATAAACATGTTGGATACGTAGTTTGTGGGATACTTCGAGAATACACCATCGAACAGGTATAGCACAGCCTTTCCTTCGTCGGAGATAGTCTTCGAAATATAGGGGCCGCTCTCTCTGAACGCGAACAACTCAAGCTGACCCGGGGTGTCAGCGAGCACTATATCCGCAGCCTCTTCCTCGATGTTATGTCTTATCTCTTCCATGTGGTCAGCAATCAAGTCGGCCGCCATAACGAGAGCGCCGTTCGGCCCCAGTTGGTACTCCTCCATAAGACGCTGCGTATCAACAAATACCCTGCAGTCTACGGTCGGGTTATAAGGCAAGTTGACTGCGCCAGGATCGAAATTGACTGTGATAACGTTCAGTTCCTTGAGCTTCAGCCAATCCTGGAAGGTGCTGACTAGATAGGATTTGCCGGACCCAGCCATACCCACGACAACTATAACATTCACTCATCAATCCCGTCCGACTCTAAGATTCAGCAAGCCCAATTCGTAAAGTAAAGCCCTAGAATTCTCATCGCGAGCTGAATTTAAGGCTGTCAATCGATGACAGCGACAATGAACCCTACCTCGGATATTTCTTATAAGAACTGCCAGTGTTAGCTTGGAGATTCAACCGCATAATGAGGCGGGATTGGGGACAGGTACCGAGCAGGAATTGTTGCAACAACCGCGATATCATATGTACCCGACTGGTATTAGGAAGGATTCAGGGTAAGCAGTTACACCACTCTGTGTATCTCTCTAAAGATGAATATACCATCTAGGTTCGAGTTTCTAGATCGAGTTCTATGCTCTCGCGTTGCAGTTGGTCGTGCGCTTAGGTGGCTCTGGCTCTCACATCTATGGGTTACAACAAATTGATTCAGGATAGCTTCCGGAGCGAGCCTAAACATTATGGCGTGAAAAAATATTTGGTTCGATCTGAAGGTCGGAGAAAGCTCCAAGGCCCAGCAGCGTTTGCGTCAGCTCACATGGACGCCCTTTCTGCTGGCAAGGGGTTTGACAACCGTCCTTACCGCTTTCAAGATCTCTTCTCTTGTCTCTCTCTCATCTGATGAGGTGGCTGAGAAGTGAAGTTCAAGCTTGGAACGTTTCAGTCCTCTGCCGCCTCTTGGATGGGACTTGATGAAGACGTTTGGATAACGGTTCATAGCCCTATCTATTATGGGTGAGAGCTCAGATTCGACTATCCCCTGTACCATGATACTCTTGTCGTAATAACTGGCCTCTCCAGTCCTCGCTCTTATCATCGGCGCGATGCTCGATTTGAATATGGCCCTCATCTCCTTCGGAACTCCCGGAAGGCAGATTATCTTTGTACGACCCTTCTCGGTCAATACGGCTGGAGCACTTCCAACAGGGTTCACAACAGGCTTGGACCATAGTGGTAACCTTGCCATCTTGAGTCTCGGGCGGTTCAAATGAATAGTCTCTCCGGGAGCGATCCTGCGGTAGTGTACCTTCATAAACTCGATAGCCGTCCTGTTAAGTTGGACTGGTCGGTGGATTGCCTTGGCTAATCCTCTTAGGGTCATATCATCATGAGTCGGTCCAAGTCCGCCAGTCGTGATAATCATATCCGGCTTTCTCCTCAGCGCCTCGCGGAGTGAGGAGGCTATCCCCTGGAGATTATCTTCCACAGTGGTTTCCTTGGAGACGCGGCCACCTAGTTTCGCTATCTGACTTGCAAGCCATCGTGCGTTTGTATTCAGTGTTTTGCCTATTAGAAGCTCGTTACCTACGCATAAAAGTTCAACAGTGCAAAGGGGGCGGGGTCTCATGGGTTCTCGGCTTTTTAGTTTACTTCTTGGAAAGCCACCATTTCAGATACTCTTTCTGTTTCCTCTTCTTCTCGTCGTCGCTTCTGGCTCTGGAGTCAAGCATCTTCTCCTTTGCCTCCACGATCTGTTGGAAGGTGAAGGTTAGTCCACAGCTCCTGCAGCTATATTGTTTCAGAGACATATCATATGAGAGCTCTCCGCCACATTCTGTACAGTAATAGGGCATGATCGTCTATCCTCCAGACCAACCTGTACTATGTTTGAAACTGGAGTATTCAACGTTTGCGCAAGGAGAAAAAAGGTTGTTAAGCGAATGCCAAGATCTACTTCTATACCTATGACTATGAGTTCACGATCTAGACCAGTTTCTCTCCGCATTCGACGCAGAACTTTGCCTTCTCCGCGACCTCGGTTCTACATCTCGGACAGAGTCTCACTAAGCTTGGGTTTGATTCAGGTTGAGGCGTAGGCTTCAGTGTAGGTTCAGCGTTCAGGTTGGCGTTTCTCTTTCTATAGAGCCTTCTCACGAACGGTCTGATGTAGGGTGTTATCGCGGATCGTTTCCAGACGACTGCGCCGAAGGCGGCTACACCTGTAAAGACCGATACGGCAGCGTATGTCCAAACGTAATCTTCTCTCCACACCGCGGTGACCGTCCTCGGTCCGTCCATAACGATAGTGGATGTTGGGGAGGTTGTGCTTACATCTCCTGTCCAAGATGAGAAGACATGATTTGCTCCTAGGATGCCCCAAGTCTCCATAGGAACCTTGGTCGGGCTGACGGAGAAGCTGGCCGTTGACTCAGCCTTATACCAACCCTCACCTGTGGTTGAACCGTAGTCGGATATCACCTGTAGGTAGTACTGAGCATCCCAGTTAGCGGTCAGCGTCTTCGGCGAATCCATAACAACTGTCACACTTGGCGAAGTTGAAGTTACGTCTCCACTCCACCCTACGAAACTTAGACGCGACTGGCTCGGAACCTCATTCGCAACCGCGGTTGCGCTCACCGTCACGGATGAGCCTTCATCAAACCAGTCGCTGGAGCGATCGATGGTCCCCTCATTCGGGTTGATCGTTAGATAATACTGGGTTTTCCAATTCGCTGTGAGCGTGTGAGGTCCGTTCATGGTTATCGTGACAGTAGGCGAGGTTGAGGTCAAGTCTCCAGTCCAACTGGTAAAGACATATCTCGTGTCGATGCCTCCCTCAACTGGCGTGGTTACTGAGGCAGTAGCAACTGATCCAGCATCATACCAGTTGTCGCCAACCGGGTTGCCATAGGTGGAGCTAACCGTCAACTTATACTGAGTAACCCAGTTCGCCTTGATCGCTTTCGAGCTGTCCATTAGTACCGAGTTCGAGGCCTCATGCGGATCTGCAGAGAACGTTGCTCCGGACCAAGAGTCAAACCTATACTGCGTCCCAGCTCCCCCTGGTACGATGTCCTTTGCTGATATGCGAGCCCACGTCCCAGCCGGATACCATCCCACGCCGGCCACAGGTCCATGTTCAGATTGAATCTGCAGATAGAACAGAGTAAGGTAGTAGAACGTATGAGACGCATCACCCGACAAAGAGAATGACCATACGTTATCGGGGCAATAGAAGGCGACCCAACTGTACCCAGAATACCACGGAAAACCAGAATAGTATGGGTATCCGTCTGGAACATAACTATCTATAGCGATCTCATGCGAAACGGCATCGCTCATCAGCCTAGTCCATGTTTGGCCGCCGTAGATGGTTGTATTGTAGACTCCGTCAACCCATATACGGGCATAGTAGAATGAAGGGAGACCGTACGTGTTGATTGAAACGTTGTAGGACGTAGCTGCATGGGCGGGTCCAAGGCTACTAGAAACCCCCGTTATTGAAAGAATAGATAACAGAGCAAGGTAAATCGTCAGTCGAGCTATCCTCGCGGCGGTGGGTCTCATTCCTGAACGCTTCCCTCATTTCAGAGTCGTTTAGCCAAGTATATAACAATGCAGTGTGACCTTACACTTGATACCGTAGTGAAAGCGGCGACCTTACACCTGACAATGTAGTTAAAGCGCAACAATGTACAAACCTCTGTTAGAACTTGGTTGAAATATCGCTTTTTGACCAAAAACATTGAAATATGCTCTGTACCGGTAACACTTGGAACATATCTGAGGAAACATGATTGAAGCCGGCTGCTCTGATAATCATTCTATTGACAGCGCTATCATTGATTCCCAACTTTGCCTCTCCCTCTAGTTCTTCATGGAATGAAACCTGGACCGGTTACACTTCCAGGAGGATAGTTCCACTAACGATAAAGGTTGTATTCGTTGGATTGAACTCTGATGTACTTGAAACCAAATACATGATGTGGAGGGAGAACCTTCCGGAAAGTCAAACAAACCTGATCTTGGTAGGCGACAACAATACTGGAGTCTTCTTCAACCTCACATACGACTTCATCTTCCCGGAGCCGATCTTTAAGAATGAGCTGTTGACTTATCTCGAGGAGATCGGTCGTGCCGGACCCGCCTACAACCCATGGTGGGACATGTTCACCTACAATATCTTCTTCGATGCCCGCAAGGTAGAAAGTTGGCTTTACGAGAATAACGCCGAGTATGGCGGTCTTCCAGAGAACGGGTACACGTTTATCATAGCCAACTTGACCGAGCTCAAATCCGTGACGTATGAACAGATGAACGACCCTAAGTCTTCTCCGCCAACCCCTCACTACTACAGTGTCAACTACGAGGACTGGGATAGAGACTACAGGCTTCGATATAGAGAGTTCGCTGTTGCTTGGGGCGGAGCTTACAGGTTATGGTTTCTAGATCTAAGCGCTGGTCCCGAGTATTGGACATGGGCGACCGAGTCAGATGTGCCTTATGTACCGCTCCAGGTAGCACTCAAGGCTTTCAACATCGATGTCCGCACGCAATTCGGCAGAAGGTGGCTGTCAGAGTACATAGCCGACTACATAGGCGAAGCCGTGAGAAACTTTGCCATTCCACAGTTTGTCTACCTTCCTAGATACAGTGGCCGCTACAGAATAGTCGCCTACCTCCTAGACAATAGAACTGAGGAGGAGAGAAAAGAGGTTACGTTAAGATCGACCGTCAACGCTGAATGGGTTAGCGAAGCCTTCGAACAGCTCTTTCCATACTCGAGAGTGGAAACCTCGGTCAAGATCAAGAGCGTCTCAGACTATCCCGAACTTCAAGAGCAGATAGCAAACTATACCTATTCTAGCATTGACTCGTCAGGAACACCGTACATCGACCTAAGATCGGTCTACAGTTACCTTCAAGCCCATCTGAAGACATTTGTACCCGACTACCGTCGCGACCAAAGAGAGTTCACGATCCCGATCTTTGCCTTTGCATTCTCCGGCAACATCCGATTCGGCTACAGTTACAAATGGTACGTTATGGACGAGCCAACATTCAACAGAGACCTCTACGGCATCTCGCTTGGAGACCTTGCCATCATAGGCTTATCCCATGCCGACTTCCTATTGGGCAACGAGGTTGATCCCCCACAGCCCAACAAAGGGATCGGATACACACAGCTCATAATCCACGAGGCAGGGCATATGATCGGGCTTATGCATCCGCATCAGTACGGCTCCCTAGGCGATTATGTCTCATCCGCTATGAGCTACTATACGTGGGAATACAACTTCAGCCGGTTCGACCTAGACGCGGTGCAAAGAGCTCAAGCAGACCAGTTTATAATGGAGGCTTCATCGATGCTGGAGCAGGCTAAGAACACTATGACCGACCGACTACCTTCATTTGAGTTACGGAACAGGATCGACTCAGCTGAGGATCTATTGACAAAGGCTCAACAACAGTACACGATGATGAACTATGTCTCAGCCCTCCAGTACGCGAAGAGCGCGGTTGAGACCTCGAGAGAAGCCTTAACAGAGGCGAGGAACCAGTGGCTCGCCTTGCCTATATACACGTTGCTTGGAGTTGTGATCGGGATCGCTATCGGTCAAGTTGGCATCCCGTACATTAGGAAGAGGAGACTGGAGGGCGCTTCTAGAACGGTGCAAAACCGTTCGTAAAAGTGTTATCGTAGAACTCGTTAGTGTGTGCCTCTAACCTTCAGGAGCCTTGACATCAATTCCTGAGGGTTTTTTGAAGGTTCCAGACAGACCTGTCCAACACAGGTGTACGCCGTAGGTACATTTGAATCAGCGTAGCCGAGAACGTCTATTCTATCTCGGTCTACATCGAGATCTAGGACTTGAACTGCCTTCCTTGAGGCGTAGAACCTCAAACCTTCATCGCGCAGGTTCGTAGTTGCCGGATCCTTATAGGCGGCCCGTGCATAGCCAGATGTCATGATACCGTATGCTCCATAGGTTTCCTCGAAGATGCCGAGCGTTTCCTTCGCTTTTCGAAAGGCTTCCTCACCCCATTCATGCCAGAGAATTTCAGCCTATGCCGTTCCAGAGATCTCGAACTACTAGCGTGGTACGGGACGCGTCATCTTAGAGTATTGTAGAATAGGTTTATTGTCTACCATTTGGCTGAAGCCGATTAAAGATACTTTTTGATTGTTGGAGGCGATGTCTCGAACCTTTGTAGGTTGGACACTTTGACGCCGACCAGCCTGATCTTTCTCTTGTCTTCCTCAAACTCTTTGAGAAGGTTTCTCGCTGCGCCAGTGATCGCGCTCTCGTCTATCATGTGATAAGAGAGACTTTTACTCCTTGTGAAAGTTTCAAAATCTTCGAACCTTACCTTGAGAGTGACCGTTTTGAAGAGAAGCTTCGAGTCTCTTAGCTGAGCGGCTAGTCTAGCGCCAATAGCGTCAATGGTTTTCGTTACCATCAATACATCATCAACATCTATCTCGAATGTATGTTCACCGCTCAGCGACTTCGGTTCTTGCTCGCCCTCGTACACCTCGCTTTCATCGGTTCCGTTAGCGACACACCATAGTTCGACGCCATATTTTCCAAGTATTCGTTGTAGGTTCTCTCTTGAAGATCTTGCCAGTTGTCCGATCGTGTAGATCCCCATATGTTTCAGAACCTCTCTAGTCTTCTTCCCAACTCCGGCGATTTTCGAAGCTGGAAGGGGCACCAAGAAATCTTTGACCCTGTCGGGAGTAACTATCGTTAACCCATCAGGCTTCTTGAAATCAGAAGCTATTTTCGCCACGGATTTGTTAGGAGCCACTCCAATCGAGCAAGTCAATCCCACTCTTTCGGAGATAGCCTTCTTTACAGCCTTCACGAGACTCTCGGGGCTGTCGTACTCCTTAACCCTGCGTGTAACGTCTAGAAATGCTTCGTCGATTCCACGCTGCTCAAACCTATCCGCGAAGCCTCTTAGAATGTTCATAACCCTCTCACATACCTCGAGATAAAGGTCCATGTCAACGGGCAGGTATACCCCGTTTGGGCAGAGTCTGTAAGCGGTTGAGATCGGCATCCCAGACCTCACACCGAACGTCCGGGCCTCGTACGAGCAAGTAGAGACGACTCCACGCCCAGTTCCCCCCTTGGGGTCGGCGCCCACGATAACAGGTTTACCCTTCAGGGAAGGGTTCCTAAAGATTTCAACAGACGCGTAGAAGGAATCCATATCGACGTGGAATATTACTCTCTGACCTTTGCTCATTCCGATCAGACATGCATCTAATCTGAATAGTTCTCTCTTCTAGTTTTTCGACTTGAAGAAGAGCCACTGGTTTTGTCGAAACTTAACTAGTTTATAGCCGCCTTTCAATATGCTTCCTTCGAGATCAAATTCTAAAACGCGGTCCTCCCGCTTCTTCAGGTTGTATACGCCTTTATCCCATATCTCAACCGTTCCCGCCCCGTACTCGCCCTCAGGTATTCTTCCTTCAAAGGTTATGTATTCAACAGGGTGATCTTCAACCTCTATCGCCAGCCTACGTACGTTAGGTATCGTAGGAGGCTCTTTTGGAACGGCCCAGCTTTTCAGTACGCCATTCATTTCCAAACGGAAGTCGTAGTGGAGGTGGGTTGCTTGATGCTTCTGAATGACAAACCTCTCTCCGCCAGTTTCGTTCGTCCCTCCTTTGGGCTCGGGCGTTGTCGAAAATTTCCTCTTCTTCCAGTACTCCTCAAGCGACATAACATACTACGCTCAAAGATCCAGCAGGAAACAGGACATGGATTCTCAGCCGAAGGGATAAATCTATTCCGAGATCGATTGGCTCTGTCGGCTCAAGTGGCTGTCAAGGGCTGTTGCCTCTTTTCCTCCTATAACTCACATCCAGTATGGGTAGATGTTCTTCTAAGGGGGGGCATCCAAGGCCCATAGGCAGAGGAGACCAGCTTCTGGCTTGACCTAAGTGGGCACTGTCCTTGAGCTCTAAGAGGCTCTTGTGCTCGATCGTTTTGTGCTGGCGGGTCGGTTCGAGTCATACAACGTGACTACGAGTTTCGAGACTCTCTGGCCGAGCTTCATGCAGAGTCTTAGGTCTCCCTTCTTTGGAGGGCCTACAGCTGCTACCCCGTAGTGTTGTCTTTCTGATCGTCCTTGGACTATCATCCCATGAATCAGCATCGATTCAATTATTGAGAGGAGGGTTGTCTCGGCTCCTGAGGCTGTTGCGCCTGAGCTTGTGAAGGCAGCTCCAACCTTCCCTTCAAGAGAACCATGTATTCTCACGGATTTGTCGATTAGAGCCTTGGTCTTCGCTGACATCTGGCCATAGTATGTTGGGGAGCCTATGATTATGCCGTGAGCCCCTCGTAGATCGGCGAGGTTGGCTCTGTCAACCCTCTTGAGATCGACCGAGACTTGTTTGATGCTTCTAGCTCCCTCGGCTACAGCATATGCCATCCTTCTAGTGTTTCCAGTTTTGGAATCATATAGGACAAGAACCTTTGGCATAGCGGTCAGCTTTCCGGAGTGCTCCTTCTATCATGTGCTTTTATGAGGTCTACCCAGGCGATTCGATCGGGGCTTAGCTATCTGATTATTGGCTAACATCGTCGAAACCTATGAGAACCGTTCCGAAGACGCCTTCCCGGGTTTCGAATTCAAACCAGCCTTTTATGACTTGGTCGCTCTCGCCGCAAGGTTCGCCGAGAACTAGGTTCGTAAAGATGGATTCCTTCGATGTTTCTGTACTTGTTGGCGTGTGGACTATCACGAGTTGGTCAAGTTCAGTCTTCCCTTTGGGTAGCTTCTTCCTGAAGACAGCGAAGTTGTCCCAGAGAAAGACGTTGTCCTTCGATTCTCTTAGAGCTTCGAGCCTCTCGCTCTCGTAGAGTTCTTCTCCTACTAGGTCGTCTTTGTACATCATCCTCATACGAGGCAATGGAAGATACTTGAACTCTCCCCCCTTGGTAACTATTGCTAGCGTATGCCTTCTTGAGATGGCGTCTCTAGCAGCCCTGTTATAGGTTCTGCACATTCCCATGAACTTCTTCTCCTCGTTCCTACTCTCAATTTCCAACAGCGATCTCTTCTCAGCATCATCAAGAATCTTAAGCCGTACCACGCCATCGAGCTTTCCGAAGAAATCCAACGCCTTCCCCAAGCATCTCACCAGAGCCAAACCACTACATTACTTTGCATCAGGCCTTGAAAGAGCTTACGGCTAGGGCCAGCAGGCTATCAGTGACAGCATCGACTTCCTTAGTGGATAGCGCTTGGTTTTTTACTATGCGTTAACTTCGTAACCGTATTGCCGGTAGCAGATAGCGAATGATAAAAGGCATCACCCTTCAGAACTTCATGTCTTACGACCACGCGTATGTACCACTGGAGCAGGGGCTAAACCTTATCTGCGGCCCCAACGGCGCCGGCAAATCCTCTATACTCTTGGCCATATCGGTTGTTCTAGGCCAAACCTACACAGAACGCGCTAGGAGACTAAGCGACCTCATCAGACGAGGCCAAGACCAAGCTAGAATAACGATACAATTCGACAACACACCGAAGCAGGGACGCAGACCCTTCTCCCAGTATCATATGGATACGGTGAGTGTAACAAGGGTTCTGAAACGCACAGGCGACTACATGTATCTGATCCAGAATCGCCCCGCGTCGAAGACTACCGTACTTGAAGCGCTTAACAGGCTTGGACTGAACCCGGACAATATGTTGGTCATAATGCACCAGTTGATGGTTGGAAGGTTTAGCTCCATATCCGCTCAAGAAAAGCTTCGGATGCTTGAAGAAGTCGTCGGCTTCGAATCGTATCGAACCGACGTGCTTGAGGGACAGCATCGGTTAGGGCAGGCTTCAAGCGAAGAAGAAAACCTCGTGAATATCCTCCGGTCCACACAAGAGACCTACGATTATTGGAAGAGAGAGTACGCCAAGTATCAAAGAAAGAAAGAGCTCCAGTCAAGACTCGATGAGCTACAGAGAGAACTTCTCTGGGCAAAAGTCGAGAAGAAGGAAGGAGCGCTATCCAAACTCGAAGATAGAATCAACCGTCTGAAACGTTCACTCGAAACTACCGGTCTGAAGGCTTCCGAGGCGAAGGATGAGAGAGAAAAGCACAGTCAAGAATTGGCCTCAGGCAGGAAGAGGATGAAATCACTGCGGGACGATCAGTTGGCGGAGACTCGAAACGTTGCGATACATGAGACAAACCTCGAATGGATCTCAAAGCTAACTATATCCAACCTAGCTGAAAACCGATCCAGTCATGTGATTGAAAAC
>Ga0209725_1000170_pt1 | contig 39624 bp, 38 predicted proteins | sample I18A1metaG_FD_184145 | JGI IMG/M metagenome (GOLD analysis project Ga0209725, IMG submission 184145) | Lake sediment bacterial and archeal communities from Gulf of Boni, Indonesia to study Microbial Dark Matter (Phase II) - ​I18A1 metaG... | ecosystem: Environmental > Aquatic > Freshwater > Lake...
GCGGTTGGGGGGGCGGAACGGGGGAGCCTCGCACCTCACGACCCCCAGGCGGCAGAGGGTCTTACGCCATTCGTACTTGAGGTGGATGGTCTCGGCTGCCCTGCTCTCGGGCTCGAAGGCGACCGTTTCGACCGGCGAGTACTCCTCGTGGCCGTAGCCGGTGCCGGCGCTCTCCAGGGCCTGCTCCGCCTTGGCGGCCTTTTTCTCGCTCCTGGCTGCCGGTGGGGCAGGTGCCGCTGCAGCCCGGTCCGCCGCCCCGGGGCCGCCCCCTTCATAGCGGCGCTGGAAGGACGGGGCCGCCTGGGACACCGGGGGGAGATAGCGCCGCACTTCCGGGTACGCCGCAACGGTAATCACCCCCATGGCGCTCTCGTCGCCGAAGGCAGCGGCATAGGAGTCCGGCACGTCGGTGAAGTAGAAGCGGTTGATGCGGTCCTGGCCGGTGCGCCACCCTGCGAACTCCCCGAAGCCGTAGGGTTCCAGGATGTACATCCGCTCGCTGCTCTTCAGCCAGGACTTCTCTCCCGAGATGATGTTGCGGCCATCCACGGCGATCACCAGGCCGACGCGACGGTTCAGCCGGTTGCGGACCTCGATGCGGTAGTGGTCTCCCTTGACCGCCTCGGCGTAGACCTTCTTCAGGGCGCGTTTCGTCTTGACCGGATAGGTGGGGAGCGTCCGCCCGTCATCGGTGACGATGCGCACCTCGACGCTCTCCCCCACACTCCCCGCCCAGACGTTCACCGTGCATAGCAGGACCGCCAGGATACTCGTTGCGATGGTTTTCATGATCGTTCCTCCTTGGGATAAAGTCTCTTTGTCCCTTAGACAGGAGGAACCGGGAAAAAGTTCCGAAAAAAAATTACCAGACGATTTCTATGTCGACCACCCCGGGCATCCCCCTGGGCGAAGGCCGTTCCACGACCGTGGCGAGACGTCCCAGCCGCTCCAGCAGTTCGTCCAGGCGGGCAGACGGTATCCGGGCCCTGAGGGTGGTGCGCAGAGAGCGGTCATCGACGATTGAACCTCCGGAACGCACGACCGCCTCCCTGAACGCGCCGGGCGCCGCGGCAGTGTCGATCCGCTCCAGGCGGAGCCGGACCTGTCGCACCGCCAGCTCTGCAGACGGGGCGGCTGATCCGGACGCAGCCCGGTCCTGCGACTCCGCCCCCTGCTCCGGCGCAAGCATCTTGGCGGCGCGCTGTGCCTTCTTTTCACTCCGCGGGGGGGCATCAAAGGGGCGGACACTGTCGTACGGCACCTCGGCCGCCGGAGCCATGCGCTCCACCTTCATGGCCGGGGGCGAGGGGGCAGGAGGTGGTTGCACCGCCGGCCGGCCGCCCTCCACGGTCGCCGGTGGCGGTGCGAACGGGCTCGCACCCTTCGGCGCAACCGGACGGGCAGGAGGCAACTTCTCCGGCGCGGGGGCTTCCTGCGCAGCCGGGGACGGCATGGAAGGGGCTCCCCCCCCCGGGACGACAGCCGGTTTGGCGGTTTCCGGGGCTGCTGCCGGCAGCTCCTGTCTAGCGACCGGCTGCTGCAGGTCGGTTTCCACGGTGCGCGCCAGGTAGTAGCCGGTGACACAGACCACCAGCAGCGCCGCAACCTCCAGCGGCAGCTTGACCTGCCGCGGGAAGAAGAAGCGCCGCAGCCAGCCCCTCTTGAGCCCCTCTTCTTCCCGGATCCGTGCCATGATCCGCGCTGCCAGCCAGGGGGGCGGCTCCGCCTCGGGGGTCGTGCGGATCAGGCGCAAGGCGGTCCGGAGGTCGGCCAGCTCAGCCCGGCACGAGGCGCAGCCGGCGAGGTGCTCCTCGACCTGCAGCCGCTGCGCCGGGTCGAGGTCGCCCCCGGCGTACGCGGCAAGTTTATCCTGCATGTCGCTGTGATCGTTCATGACGTCCCCACCGCCCTCCTGAGGCACTCCTTGACCGCGTCCCGGGCCCGGAAGAGGCGGGACTTGACCGTTCCCTCCCGCAGTTGCAGCGCCGTCCCGACCTCCTCATAGGACAGCTCCTGCATGTCCCGCAGCACCAGGACCTCGCGGAACCCCTGTTCCAGCTTGTCGATGCACTGCTGCACCATCTGCCTGAGCTCCGCCTCCTCCAGCTGTTCCAGAGCCGTTGGCCCCGTGCCGGGGGGATCGGGGTGTATCTCCCCGTCGCAGTCCGGCAGCGGGGCATTGAGGGAATAGGCAACGCGCTTTTCCCTGATGCTGTTCTGCTGGATGCGGTTGCGCGACAGGTTGACGACGATTGCCGTCACCCAGGTGGAGAACCGCGCCTCCCCCCTGAACTCCCCAAGCCTTTTCCAGGCGGCAATGAAGGCGTCCTGCACCATGTCGGCGGCGTCCTCCCGGCTGCCGGTCATGCGCAGGGCGACGTTGAACAGCATCCGCTGATGCCTCAGCACCAGGCCTTCGAAGGCCGAGGCATCGCCTCTCCTGCAGGCCGCGACCAACTCTTCGTCGCCAGCCGTCTTGTGCACAGCACCACTCATGATATGTGACATTTCCCGTGTGAAAAAAGTTCCCGATCCGCTCCGGCATGCCGTTCAGCATCTCTTACGAACTCTCCCCCGGAGACGGCAACAGAGGTTATCCGGTCGGATATCCCCCGACGGACATGAGATTCGAGTATTTTTATGAGAGCATTATTACCCTGAATCTGCTATGTTTGGCAATCAGATAGAACGGCTGCCGCATTAGTGACGCTCATGCTTTACCTGTTACGTGACTGCAAATGAGGTGTGTTATGAACAGTGAAATGAAAATTGTCGTGGTGGATGACTGCCCGTTCATGCTCAAGATCGCGGAAGATATCATTACGGGAGCCGGTTTTACCGCCTTTACCGCCAAAACCAGCATTGAAACCAATGCGCATATTTTCAGCAAGCCACTCCCTAAGATGGTATTGATCGATGTGGAAATGCCACTGCTCAGCGGTGACAAGACGGCACGGCGGCTCAAGGGAACGGATGTGACATCCGGCATACCCATACTGCTCATGTCCAGCAAACCGGACGATCTGATGCAAGAGCTGTGCGACCAGTCGGGCGCTGACGGCTATATCATCAAGCCGTTGACCCCGGACAAATTCAAAGAAGCCGTACAGAAACACTGCAGCTGATTCGCCCAGAGCGACGGTGCCGGGAGCAAGATATCCATGGTTCGGAAAAGAGAAAAGGCGCCAACGTGGCGCCTTTTCTCTTTTCTGAATCCGGTGGTAACCGCCCCGACTACTCGATGGCGTTCAGGTCCTTGAGGATCTCGTTCACATCGAGACCGTGGGCATTGCACCCCTGCTCCAGGGACTCGTTCTGGGCACCCATGCAGCCGATGCACCCCAGGTTGTACTTGCGCAGCACCCTGGCTACTTCCGGGCTGGTCTGCAGGGCCTGGGCAAAGGTCATGTCCTTGTTGAAACGCTCGCTCATCTCATACCTCCGATAACTGATTGCTGCCTGTAATAGTATCGCACATCTGCGCCGTCGAATGGAACGGAATTATTCGTACCTGATTTCGATGATCTCGTACTCCTTGAGCCCCGAGGGGACCTTGACCTTGACGGTGTCGTCCAGCTTGTGGCCGATGAGGGCCTTCCCCACCGGCGAGGTGCAGGAGATCTTCCCCAGCTTGATGTCGGCCTCTTCCTCGCCGACGATCTTGTAGCGGACCTCATCCTCGCTGGAGGTGTCGTAGAGGGTTACTGTGGAACCGAACACCACCTTGTCCGGCTTGAGGTTGGTGAGGTCGACCACGTAGGCCCGGGCCAGCTTGTCCTGGAGTTCCTGGATCCTCCCCTCGATGAACCCCTGGCGGTTCTTGGCGGCATCGTACTCGGCGTTCTCCGACAGGTCGCCGTGGGAGCGGGCCTCGGCGATGTCCTGGATGACCTTGGGGCGCTCCTCGCGGATGAGGCGCTTGAGTTCTTCCTGCAGAGCTTCGTGGCTCTCTCTTGTCATGGGTACTGATTGGGACATTAACGTGAAGCTCCTTACAAAAAACTGCCGGGGAGGCTGCAAACCAGCCACCCCGGTACGGGTGAATAATAAATGAAGTTGCGCCGATTATGCAAGATAATCCTGCAGCGGCTTCACATCCAGCCCCTCCCGCCGTTTGGCCAGGATGGCGTCGACTGCCGCCCGGGCCGCGGCAACGGTGGTGAAGTAGGTGATCCCGTGGATCAGGGTCTCCCGGCGGATGGAGAAGGAATCGGCCACCGCCTGGGCGCCGTGGGTGGTGTTGATGACCATGACGATCTCGCCGTTTTTGATGGAGTCGACGATGTGGGGCCGCCCCTCCAGAACCTTGTTGACCGTCTGCACCTCCACCCCCTTCTCACGCAGGTATGACGCTGTGCCGCGGGTGGCGACCAGCTGGAAGCCGGTGTTGTGGAGATTGCGGGCAATGGCCGTAAGGTGCTTCTTGTCCGCGTCCTTGACGCTGATGAAGACCTTCCCCTCCATGGGGAGCCTGGTGCCGGCGCCGATCTGGGCCTTGGCAAAGGCCTTGGCAAAGTTCTCGTCGATTCCCATGACCTCGCCGGTGGACTTCATCTCCGGTCCCAGGAGGGTGTCCACGCCGGGGAACTTGACGAAGGGGAAGACCGACTCCTTCACCGCCACGTGCTTGACCTTGATGTCGCTGGTTATCCCCTGCTCCTGCAGGCTCCTCCCCCCCATGATGCTGGCGGCGATCTTCGCCAGGGGGCGGCCGGTGGCCTTGGAGACGAAGGGTGAGGTGCGGGAAGCACGGGGGTTGACCTCCAGGATGTAGATCACGCCATCCTTGAGGGCGTACTGGACGTTCATCAGCCCCTTGACGTTCAGCTCCAGGGCCATGAGGACGGTCTGGCGACGGATCTCCGCCTCGACTTCGGCCGAAATGGAGTACGGCGGGAGGGAGCAGGCCGAGTCGCCCGAGTGGATCCCCGCCTCCTCGATGTGTTCCATGATGCCGCCGATGATCACGTCGGTACCGTCGCAGAGGGCATCCACGTCGATCTCGATCGCCTCGTCCAGGAACTTGTCGATGAGGATCGGGTGCTCCGGTGAGGCCTGGACCGCGGTGTGCATGTAGCGGCGCAGGTTGTCCACGTCGTAGACGATCTCCATGGCCCGGCCGCCGAGGACGTAGGAGGGGCGGACCACCACCGGGTAGCCGATCCGGTCGGCCACCGCCTCCGCCTCCTCGAAGGAGCGGGCGGTGCCGTTCTCCGGCTGCTTCAGGCCGAGTTTGTGGAGCATCTCCTGGAACCGCTCCCGGTCCTCGGCCCGGTCGATGGAGTCCGGCGAGGTGCCGATGATGGGGACCCCGGCCTTCTCCAGGGCCACGGCGAGCTTCAGCGGCGTCTGACCGCCGAACTGGACGATGACCCCGGTCGGTTTCTCCACGTCGACGATGGAGAGGACATCCTCATAGGTGAGGGGTTCGAAGTAGAGGCGGTCGGAGGTGTCGTAGTCGGTGGAGACCGTCTCCGGGTTGCAGTTGACCATGATGGTCTCATAGCCGTCGGCGGCAAGGGCGAACACCCCGTGGACGCAGCAGTAGTCGAACTCGATCCCCTGGCCGATCCGGTTGGGACCGCCGCCGAGGATGATGACCTTCTTCCGGTCGGAGACGTCGGCCTCGCACTCCTCCTCGTAGGTGGAGTAGAGGTAGGGGGTGTAGGCCACGAATTCGGCGGCGCAGGTGTCGACCCGCTTGAAGACCGGCGTGACCCCGAGGGAGAGGCGGAGCTGGCGTACCGCCTCGTCAGTCATCCCCCAGAGCTTGCCGAGGAACTTGTCGGAAAAGCCGTACTGCTTGGCCTCGCGGAGAATGTCGGCGGTAATCCCCGCCGGGGCAAGTCCCTTCAGCGACTCCTCCTTCTCGATGATCTGGCGGATGTTATGGAGGAACCAGGGGTCGATGTTGGTCACCTTGAAGATCTCGTCCACGGACATGCCGCTGCGCAGGGCATCTCCCAGGAACCAGACCCGGTCGCAGTTGGGGGTGCGGAGCTTCTCGAAGAGCAGCTGCTGCTCCTTGGCGGTGAGGGCGCGGCGGGTCTCGCTCGTCAGGTCGAAGAGCCGGGACTCGAAGCCGGCGGAGCCGATCTCCAGGGAGCGGAGCGCCTTCTGGAACGATTCCTTGAAGGTCCGGCCGATGGCCATGACCTCCCCCACGGACTTCATCTGGGTGGTGAGGGTGGCGTCGGCGGCCGGGAACTTCTCGAAGGTGAAGCGGGGGATCTTGGTGACCACGTAATCGATGGTCGGCTCGAAACAGGCCGGGGTCTCCCGGGTGATGTCGTTGATGATCTCGTCAAGGCGGTAGCCGACCGCCAGCTTGGCGGCGATCTTGGCGATGGGGAAGCCGGTCGCCTTGGAGGCCAGGGCCGAGGAGCGGGAGACCCGGGGGTTCATCTCGATGACCACCAGGCGGCCGTCCCGGGGGTTGATGCCGAACTGGATGTTGGAGCCGCCGGTGTCGACGCCGATCTCGCGGATGATGGCCAGGGAGGCGTCCCGCAGGATCTGGTATTCCTTGTCAGTCAGGGTCTGGGCCGGGGCGACGGTGATGGAGTCGCCGGTATGGACCCCCATGGGGTCGAAGTTCTCGATGGAGCAGATGATCACCACGTTGTCGGCGGTGTCACGCATGACCTCCAGCTCGTACTCCTTCCAGCCGATGACCGACTCCTCCACCAGGACCTCGTCCGTGGGGGATGCCTCGATGCCGGCCATGACCATCTTCTCGTACTCTTCCATGTTGTAGGCGATGCCGCCACCGGTGCCGCCGAGGGTGAAGGAGGGGCGGATGATGGCCGGGAAGCCGACGTGCCTGACCACCTCCATCGCTTCCTGGTAGTTGTGGGCAAAGCCGGAGCGGGGGATCCCCAGGCCGATCTTTTCCATGGCCGCCTTGAACAGGGTCCGGTCCTCGGCCTTCTTGATGGCCGGGAGTTTGGCGCCGATCAGCTCCACCCCGAACTTCTCCAGCACCCCCATCTCGGCCACGGCCACGGCGGTATTGAGGGCGGTCTGGCCGCCGAGGGTAGGGAGGACCGCGTCGGGTCGCTCCTTCTCGATGATCTTGGCCAGCATCTCCGGGGTGACCGGCTCCACGTAGGTGCGGTCGGCGAAGTCCGGGTCGGTCATGATGGTCGCCGGGTTGCTGTTCAGGAGGACGACCTCGAACCCTTCCTCCTTCAGGGCCTTGCACGCCTGGGTGCCGGAGTAGTCGAACTCGCACGCCTGACCGATGACGATGGGGCCGGCGCCGATGATGAGGATCTTTTTCAGGTCTGTTCTTTTAGGCATATCTAAAAACTCCTTGTGTAGTTAACGAAAAATAAAATAGACGGCACCGGCCAGACAACACCCTGCCCACAGGTAGTCCCACTTGAGCGGGGTCCCCATGTAGAAGACCGCGAAGGGGACGAACACGCAGAGGGTGATCACCTCCTGGGTGATCTTCAGCTGGGCCAGGGTGAAGCTGCCGTGGTAGCCGATCCGGTTGGCCGGCACCTGGACCAGGTACTCGAAGAAGGCGATCCCCCAGGAGACCAGCACCGCCACCAGCCAGTGGCGGCTGCTCAGGTTCTTCAGGTGGGCGTACCAGGCGAAGGTCATGAAGATGTTGGAGAGAAACAGCAGTCCGACCGTCCTCATACGGACCCCCGCTCCTTGTCCAGCTCCTGTACCCAGCCGTTCTCCAGACCCGCCTCCTCAAGTGCCTCGCAGGCGGCATCGTACTCGTCGTGGTTCACGGGCCGGTCGATGCCGGGGATGGTGGCCGCCTTCCCCGCCGGGAAATACTGGCTCATGAGGGCGACGTGGGTCCCGGTTCCCAGGTTGGCGGCGATCCAGGGGAGAATCTCGCTGCTCCCCGCTTTCCCCTCCGGCAGCACCAGGTGGCGGACGATCAGGCCGCGCTGCGCGATGCCGTCGTCATCAACCTGCAGGTGCCCCACCTGGCGGAGCATCTCGCTCACCGCCGCCCGGTTCAGCGCCGGGTAGTCCGGGGCAGCGGAGAGTTCCCGGGCGATCCGCTCGTCGGCGTACTTCATGTCCGGGAGGTAGATCGCCACCACCCCGTCCAGAAGCCGTAGGGCATCGACCTTCTCGTAGCCGCTGGAGTTCCAGACGAGCGGCAGGCGGAACCCCTGCGGGATGGCCAGCCAGAGTGCCGCCAGCACCTGGGGAAGGAAGTGGGTCGGGGTGACGAAGTTGATGTTGTGGGCTCCCCGCTTCTGCAGCTGCAGCATCTTCCCCGCCAGGGCGGCAGTGGTGAGCTCCTCCCCGGCCCCCAGCTGGCTGATGGGGAAGTTCTGGCAGAAGGGGCAGCGGAGGGTGCAGCCGGAGAAGAAGACCGTCCCCGAACCTTTTGTCCCGGAGATGGGGGGTTCCTCGCCCCGGTGCAGGTTCGCCGAGGCCACCTTCGGTTTCAGGCCGGAACGGCAGATCCCCTGCTCCCCCTTGAGCCGGTTCACCCCGCAGTCGTGGGGACAGAGATCGCAAGCCGCCAGCCGGCCGTAGGCTTCCTTCACCCGCCGGAGCAGTTCACCAGAATTGTAAAGATCGAGGTAAATCATCATCAATGCACTTCGTTACGTCGTCAGCAGGAGACGCAATGAGTCTGCGTTCGCACTGCCGGACAATTTCTGTAATTCCAGGCTCATTTCGCTACAGCAGATAAACTCGCTGCGCTCAGACAATATCTGCTGTGGCCGCTCCATTTCGCCAGGAATTACGACGAAATTGCCCGAAGGTGCTCACTGCGACTCCTTGCGACTCCTGGTTACTTACGGTGCTGCTTCATCATATCGACGAACCGCCCGAACAGGTACTGAGAATCATGGGGCCCCGGCGACGCCTCCGGATGATGCTGCACCGAGAAGATGGGGAGGTCGCAGTGGCGGATCCCCTCCACTGTCTGGTCGTTCAGGTTCTCATGGCCGAGGCAGGCAACCGTGCCGAGGGAATCCAGGTCGACGGCGAACCCGTGGTTCTGGGAGGTGATCTCCACCTGGCCCGAGACCATGTCCTTGACCGGCAGGTTGGAGCCGTGGTTGCCGAAGGGGAGCTTGACCGTCTTGCCGCCGAGGGCGAGACCGAGGAGCTGGTGGCCGAGACAGATGCCGAAGACAGGCTTCTTGCCGACGAACTTGCGGATCTCCTCCTGCACCCCCACGAGCGGCTCCGGGTCGCCGGGGCCGTTGCTGAGGAAGATGCCGTCGGGGTTCATGGCCAGTGCCTCCTCTGCGGGGAAATTCGCCGGCACCACGGTCACGTCGCAGCCGGCGGAGACCAGGCAGCGGAGGATGTTGTACTTGATGCCGAAGTCGTAGGCCACCACCTTGTACTTCAGGGTTGCCGGGTCGACCTGGGGGTACCCCCCCTCCAGGTCCCAGACCCCTTGCGTCCAGTGGTACGGCTTGTCGCAGGTGACGCCGCTAGCCAGGTCGAGGCCGGCCATGCTCGGAACGGCCCTGGCCTTGGCGACGAGGCTGGCATGGTCCAGGTCATTCGTGGAGATGACCCCGTTTTGGGCCCCCTTGTCCCGCAGGTGGCGGGTCAGCGCCCGGGTATCGATCCCCTGGATCCCGACGACGCCGTTTTCCTTGAGGTAACTGTCAAGACTCATGGTGGCGCGCCAGTTGGAGTAGCAGTCCTGATACTCCTTGACTATGAACCCGGAGAGGAACAGGCCGCGGCTCTCGATATCCTCCGGGTTGATGCCGGTGTTGCCGATCTGGGTGTAGGTCATGGTCACCATCTGCCCCTTGTAGGAGGGGTCGGTGAGGACCTCCTGGTAGCCGGTCATGGCCGTGTTGAACACCACTTCGCCGCTCGCCTCGCCGGCCGCGCCGAATGATTTACCCTCGAAGATGCGCCCGTCGGCGAGCGCAAGAATTGCTTTCATCTTTTCTTACCCTTTCTATAAATCTTTGAACCGCCCGCTTGCTGTGCTCGCTCAAGACGCTAAGTACGCAAAGAAAACCCTATTTGTTTCCACATCGATTTCCTTTGCGCCCTTTACGTCTTTGCGGTGAGAGGATTCTGAATTTACCTTCCCTGATAGACTACTTTGCCCCCCACGATGGTGCAGGCGGCCGCCCCCCTCATGGTCTCATCCAGCCAGGGGGAGTTCTTCGACTTGCTCGCCAGCGATTCCGCTGTCACCTGCCACTCCCTGCCGGGGTCGACCACGGTGATATCGGCAATTGACCCCGTTTTCAGCGTTCCCCGGTCGAGTCCGAGGATGGCCGCGGGACGACAGGCCATCTTCTCCACCAGTGCCGGCAGGGTGAGGGTCCCGTCGGCAACCAGCCCGAGGGAGAGAGGGAGCGACGTCTCCAGGCCGACGATACCGTTCATCGCCTCGTTGAACTCCAGGTCCTTCTCGTCGATGTGGTGGGGCGCATGGTCGGTGGCGATGCAGTCGATGGTGCCGTCGGCAAGGCCGGCCTTGATGGCGGCCACGTCGTCGGCCTCCCGCAGAGGGGGGTTCATCTTGGCGTTGGTGTTGTACCCCCGCACCGCATCGTCGGTGAGGGTGAAGTAGTGGGGCGCCGTCTCGCAGGTCACCCTGACCCCGCGGGCCTTGGCGTCGCGGATGATCCGCACGGAACCGGCTGTGGAGACATGGGCGATATGGACCGGGCTCCCGGTATACTCGGCCAGCATGATCTCCCGGGCGGTGGCGATATCCTCGGCGACCCGGGGAATCCCCTTCAGCCCCAGCTCGGTGGAGGTGAAGCCTTCGTTCATGGTCCCCTCACCCACCAGGTCCAGTTCCTCGGCATGGGAGATCACCAGGATGCCGATGCCTGCGGCATACTGGAGCGCCCGGCGCATCAGCTCGGCGCTCTTCACCGGACGGCCGTCGTCGGATACGGCCACGCAGCCCGACTCCTTCAGCTCCCCCATCTCGGAGAGCCGCTCCCCCCCCATCCCCTGGGTGATGGCGCCGACCGGGAAGACGTTGCAGAACCCTTCGGCTTTCGCCTTGGTGGTTATGTAGGTGGCGATCGCCTTGCTGTCGATCACCGGCTTGGTGTTGGGCATGCAGCAGACGGACGTGAACCCGCCTGCCACGGCGGCCCGTGTCCCGCTGACGATGTCCTCCTTGTACTCCAGCCCCGGGTCCCGCAGGTGGACGTGCATGTCGATCAGCCCCGGCACCACGTACTTGCCGCTCGCATCGACCGTCTCGGCCCCGGCCGGCGCCGCCAGCCCCGAGCCGATCTCCTTCACCAGCCCGTTCTCAACCACGATGTCCGCCACCCTGTCCAGCCCCTGGGAGGGGTCGATCACCCTGCCACCCTTTATCAACAGATTCATATAATCACCTCGTTAAAAGAGTATTGAACTATTCCTGAACGGTCAATTTTTCGCCAGACCAAGGCTGTCGAGGGATCGCGCGGAAGCGTAGCAGCGCTACGCCGCACAAGTGATCACGAAGACTTACGCCGAGCTGGCGGAAAAGTGGTCGTTCTCCTACTCCAATTCGCCACCGGCGACATGGTACAGCATCGCCATCCTCACTGCCACGCCGTTCTCCACCTGCTTCAGGACACGGGACTGGTCCCCGTCCACCACGTAGGAGGACATCTCGACCCCCCTGTTGATGGGACCGGGGTGCATAACGATGGCATCGGGCTTGGCCAGCTTCAGGTTGTCCGGGTTGAGGCCGAAGTAGCGGGAGTATTCCCGGGTGTTGGGCATGAGAGTCTTCCCCTGGCGCTCCTGCTGGATCCGGAGCATCATCACCACGTCCGCGTCCTGGATGGCCTCCTTCATGGTACCGCAGACCGTGACGTTCCCCAGTCTTTCCACACCCGGTGGCATCATGGTCGGGGGACCGGCCAGGTAGATGGACGACCCCATCTTGGTCAACCCCTGGATGTTGGAACGGGCCACCCTGCTGTGGGTGATGTCGCCCACGATGGCGACCTTGAGGCCGTCGAGGCGACCGAAGCGGTCCTTCATGGTGAGCATGTCCAGGAGCCCCTGGGAAGGGTGCTCGTGGGCACCGTCGCCGGCATTGATGATGGAGCAGTTCGGCAGCTTCCCGGCAAGATAGTAATGGGAGCCGGAAACCGCGTGGCGCATGACGATGATGTCCGGCTTCATGGCCAGGAGGTTCAGGGCCGTGTCGGACAGGGTCTCCCCCTTGGTGGCGGAACTGGACGAGGGGGTGATATTGACGGTGTCGGCGGAGAGCCGCTTGCCGGCGATTTCGAAGGAGGTGCGGGTCCGGGTGGATGACTCGTAGAAGAGGTTGATTATGGTCTTGCCCCGAAGGGTCGGCACCTTCTTGATGTCGCGACTGTTGATCTCCCGCATCCCCTCGGCGGTCTCGATGAGGAGTTCGATCTCTTCCTTGGTCAGGTCCCTGAGTGCAATGATGTCTTTATGCTTGAAACTCTTCATCCCCCTCCTCCTCTCACTTTTCCAGCACGACTTCGGCCGGGGCATAGTTGGCGTCGAATTTCACCGAAATGTTCTCTTTCAGGCTGGTGGGGACGTTCCTGCCGACGAAATCGGCCCGGATGGGGAGTTCCCGGTGACCGCGGTCCACCAACACGGCGAGCTGGATGCAGGCCGGCCGGCCGTGGTCCATGATGGCGTCCAGGGCCGCCCGGATGGTGCGCCCCGTAAAGAGCACATCGTCCACCAGCACCACCTTCTTCCCCTCGACTGAGAAGGGGATGTCGGTCTTCCCTACCGGAAGGTGGGCGCTGTGTCCCTTGATATCGTCACGATAGAGGGTGATGTCCACCTCTCCAACGGGGAGCTTCGCACCCTCGATCTCCTCGAGGCGAGCGGCAAGTTCCCGCGCCAGGTGGACGCCGCCGGTCCTGATGCCGACGAGCACGAGGTTGTCAACACCCTTGTTCTTTTCCAGCACCTCGTGGGCAATCCTGGTCAGTGCCCTCCTGATGCCCGCCATATCGAGTATCACCGTGCTTTCAGCCGACATGCCGCCCCCCTTTCAGTAAAAAAAAAGACCTCTCCAAAGATACGGAAAGGCCTTTATTATGGTCTTGGTAATTCATCGGGCACCTTTGCTAACCTCACAGGGTTATCTTAAAAGGGTAAATATGCTGGAACAAAGTACACCGGCATGGGGGCGGCGTCAAGGTAATTTTCCGCCGGTACAACCACCCGACACTTCATTAATGAAATGTTTTACCAAGGCAGTGAGGGCACAAAAAAACAGTAACTCCCGGGGGAGTTACTGTTTCGAGTTGGTGATCCCAAGGGGACTTGAACCCCTGTTACCGACGTGAAAGGCCGGTGTCCTAACCGCTAGACGATGGGACCGTAATCTGTCGTTTTCAGTGGCAGCGGGTGGTGCCGCCAAGAAGTAAGGTTTATAGCAAAAGTGCTTGACGTCGTCAAGCACTTATTCACATTTTTTTTAACGGGCAATGACCCGGACGAACTTGACCAAATAGTCCACTCCCGACCAGACGGTGATGACGAACGCTATCCAGAGGTAGAACATCCCCACGTTGTGCATGTTGACGACGAGGAGCGGGTGGTCGACGGAGAAGAACCAGTGGTAGTCATAGTGGAGCAACAGGGCGATGATGGCGACTATCTGGAATATCGTCTTGAATTTCCCCAGGTCGCTGGCGGAGATGACGATCCCCTCGGAGGAGGCGATCCCCCGCAGGCCGGTAATGATGATCTCGCGACTGAGGATGATCAGCACCATCCAGGCCGGGGCCCGGCCGAAGGGGATGATCATGATCAACGCCGCCATGACGATCAGCTTGTCGGCAATGGGGTCGAGAAACTTGCCGAACACGGTGACGATCCCCATGCGCCGGGCAAGGTAGCCGTCAAGCCAGTCGGTGAAGGAGGCTGCGGAGAAGAGGGCTGCGGCCCAGAAGCAGGTTTCCCGTGAGCCGGACATGAGGAGTACCGTCATGACGGGAATGGCCGCAATCCGCATGAGGGTGAGGATGTTGGGAATGTTCCAGATCGGGTTGGATTTGTGCGCGGATTCTGACATCGGTAGGGATCGGTTCCGGTGACGGGTAGAGGTAAAAGTTAATTGGACAGATACGACTTCTGGTAGTTGAGGACCTTGCTTACGTAATTGCGCGTCTCTTCGTAGGGGGGGATGCCGCCGAACTTGGCAACCTTGGTGAGCCCCGCATTATAGGCGGCCAGGGCAAGGGATACGTTCCCCTTGAACGTGTCCAGGAGGAAACGGAGATAGCGGACGCCTCCGCGTATGTTATCCTCGGGGTTGAACGAGTCGGCCACCTTCAACCCCTGGGCAGTGCTCGGCATGAGTTGCATGAGTCCTGTCGCCCCCTTGCGAGAGACGGCATTGGGGTTGTACCCCGACTCGGCGTGAATGACCGCCTTGACCAGCGCCTTGTCTACACCGAACTCCCTGGAGCAGGAGGATATGATGGAATCGAACTCCTCCGGGTTACGCGCCAGTTTGCCGAAGCCGAAATTTGTTCTCAGGCGACGGTCCTTCTGGATGTCACGCATGAATATCTTGAAGCGACGATCGGTGGGGGCATCGGTAAAGTGCACGACCCCGTCCGTATCCTCATACTTGTAGATATCCGCGACTGCAGCACCGGACGTAAGCAGCAGTCCGGCCGCAAGCAGCAGAATGGCGTGAAGTTTGTAATTCTTCATAAATTCACCAGATAGTATATATAAAACAATAAGCTGGGGAATTCAAGGACAATAACCCCCTCCCGGCCCGAATCGCCGGGAAGCCATGCCCCATGCTTCAAATAGTATTTGACAAACGCAGTAAACAATAATTAGATAAAGACGTCACCATGCATGCTGATAAAGGATTCGCCATGTCATTCGATAAAAATTGCAATTTTATCCAGGAAGCCGAGATCCTGAAAGCCCTGGGGCATCCCGTGCGTCTCAAGATCGTTGCAGGCCTCTGCACCAAAGAGTGCAACGTGAAAAACATCTGGGAGTGCCTTGGGCTCCCCCAGGCAACCGTGTCACAGCACCTGGCACTGCTGAAGAACAAGGGGATTATCGAAGGGAAACGAGACGGCGCAGAGGTCTATTACTCCGTCATCCATCCCCTTGCCCAGAAAATCGTCGCCATCCTGACCGACTGATGCCCCGCCCTCACCCCCGCCTTATCCCCTGACCGTAGAGAACCTCGTACGTTGCCGGAATACCGCTGTCTCCTCCGTAGTTTTTTTCGTACTGATCGATCATCGCAGCAGTAACGGTCCGCCCTCCCAGCCCTTTCCCCTGAACTGGAGCAGCATTGCCCGCGCCTATCCCCTTGAGCGAACGAAGGAGCGCCGGAACGTCCCGGTGCCGTTCGACTTCCGTCTCGCTGGTTACCCTGCACTCCGTGAAACCTGCCCGTCCCAGTGCCTCAAGGGTTTCCGCGCGTGACGAGAAGCGGTGACTCCTGTCAGCGGCACTGCTGCCGTGCAGCAGCAGCGCCTGGCGATAGGACGCCTTCAGCTCGAACAGGGTTGATTCGCCGAACATGGCGAAACAGAAGCGGCCACCCGGCTTGAGGACCCTCAGCGCCTCGGCAAAGGCGCTGTCAAGGGGGTTCAGCCACTGGTAGGTGGAGGTTGAGACGACCGTATCGAAACTGCAGTCCCTGAACGGGAGATGTTCGCCGTCAGCGCAGACCAGGGCGGCATCACTCTCCGCGGGAAGCCGCCGGGCGGCACTCCGCGCCATGCCGTGGGCCATGTCCAGGCCAACGGCGAACAGGGACGGGAACCGCACGAGCAGGGACTCAAGCAGCCTGCCGGTTCCTGCGCCGACGTCGAGGACAGCAGACGGCTCACTGCCGCTGGCAAGGATACCATCGAGAAACCGCCGCACCACGCGCTGCTGCACCACCGCGAGGTCGTCGTAATTACCCGACTTTTCACTGAAAGCCCGCCTCACCTTGATTCTGTCAATCTGTGTCATGCACTCTCCTGGCAGAACCGGGACAGATGGCTATTGAACTCTTCCGGCCTGGTGAGAAACGGTGCATGGCCCGTATCGGGGAACAGGTGCAGCTGTGAGTGGGGCAGGATCCCGTGCATGTATCGTGACGCGCCAGGGGGACAGATCCGATCGGCATCTCCGTGCATCAGCATGACCGGCGCCGCCAGGCCGGCCAGCATGCCACGCAGGTCCGCACGGATCAGTTCGTCGAGGGCTGCAAGCGCGACGGAAGGAGGTGGGAGACGGCCAGCAACGGTCTTGGCCATGGCATTGATGTCAAGCGTCGCGACTTCAGATGGAGAAAACATCCCCCGGTAAAATTCTCCGGCAGTACCGTTGAAACTGCGGCGCAGTCGGACCCCCATGGAACGGGCCTCCGCCAGGGGAACCCCATGGGGGTACCCATCCTCCCGGCAAAAACGGGGAGTCCCGCCGACCAGGACCAGTCCGGTCACCTTCTCCTTCAGCCGGGATGCCAGCAGCGCTGCAATCTGCGACCCCATGGACCAGCCGACGATAACCAGTCTTTCCAGGCCGAGATGGTCGACAAACTCAACGAGATCGGCGACAGTGGCCGCATAGCTGAAATCGACCCCACCCGACTCACCGTGACCGGGCAGGTCCGGGGCGATCACCCTGAAGCAATCGGCCAGGCCAGCCTGAAAGCACCACACCTGGCGCGACATGAGCCAGCCGTGAAGAAACAGCAGGGGGAGCCCGTGACCGCTGTCGTCATATGCCATGCCGGCAGCACCGGCGGAAAAAGGTCGATTCATGTCAGATAATCCCCATATCCCGCCCTATGGCAGCAATGCGTGCCGCCGCGTCCGCAAGCTCGTCGGGGTCATGGGTTGCCATCACCGTGCAGCGCAGGCGACAACTGCCGACCGGCACCGTGGGCGGGCGGATGCCCTGGACGAACACCCCCTCCTCCAACAGCCTGCGAGAAAACTCCATCACCTGCTCAGCCCCCCCCACCAGCACCGGCACTATCTGGGTTGTGGAGCCGAGGGTATCAAAACCGCTCCCTGTCAATGCCCGGGAGAAAAGAGCGGTGTTTGCCGCCAGGCGTTGCCGGAGCTCAGCCCCTTCAGGGGAGGATACCAGTTCGATGGCCGCCAGGGAGGCTGCCAGGACTGCAGGAGGCAGGGATGTGGAAAATACGAAGCTACGTGCCCTGTTCCGAAGGTATTCGATCAGTTCGAGCGAGCCCGCCACGTAGGCACCGAAGCTGCCGAGCCCCTTCCCCAGGGTCCCCATCTGTATATCGACCCGACCCGGGACCCCGCTCAGTTCCACGCTCCCCCGCCCATGCTCGCCGAGCACGGCGGTGCCGTGGGCATCGTCAACCATGAGGAGCGCGTCGGATTCCTCTTTCAGGTCGGCAAGTTCCCGCAGGCGTGCCATATCGCCATCCATGCTGAACACACCGTCGGTCACGATCAACTGCCTGCCGCTCCCCCGGTTGGTTTCGATAAGGCGCCGCAACCCGTCGACATCGTTATGGGGATACCTGAGGAACTTGGCCCTGGAGAGAAGCGCACCATCGACGATGCTCGCGTGGTTGAGCCGGTCGGAATAGATCGTATCACCCCGCCCGACCAGGGCAGAAATTATCCCCAGGTTGGCTGAGTAGCCATTGTTGAACAGGATGGCCGCCTCCGTCCCCTTGAACTCGGCCAAGCGCTCTTCAAGCTGGCGGTGCAGGGACATGTTGCCGGAGACCAGTCGCGCCGCTCCGCTACCGACCCCCCAGGTCTCGACGGCACGGATCGCCGCCTCCTTCAACCGCGGATGATCGGCAAGACCGAGGTAGTTGTTGGAGCAGAGGAGAAGCACCTCGCGGCCATCGACAACGACCCTTCCCTTCTGGGCCCCCTCCACCAGACGCATGGAGCGGTACAGGCCTCTGTGACGAAGAGAGTCCAGTTCCTGCTGAATAAAAGTCATCTGAATGTTCCTGACGTGCTGGATTCGCACGGTTGTATCATAAACGCAAACAGCTCGTCAACCTTGCCATATCAACAGGTTGACGAGCTGCAAATACTCGCGAGCAGGGAAAACGACTATGCCGGCAAAATGTCCTCAGGTCGTCATGGTCACATTGTAGTTAAGCCAATACCTGGAGCAGGTGCTGATCATGGATTGATAGCTCTGGAAATCGATCGGTTTCACCAGATAGCTGTTTACACCCAGTTCATAGCATTCGCTTACATCGCGCTGCTGGTTGGACGACGTCATGACGACAACCGGTATACGCCTGGTGACTGAATGGGCCTTGAGCCTCTTCAAAACTTCGGGGCCGGTAAGTTTCGGCAACTTGATATCAAGAAAAATGACTTTGGGAAGTCGTTGATGATTCAAGGTGCTCGTTGGATCGAAAAAGTATTCCAAGGCTTCGGCGCCATCCCTCAGGAGCACTACATGAGCCGTCGGGTGCTCCTGTTTCAGAATGCGCATGGCCAGTGCGGCATCATCATAATTGTCTTCAACGAGCAAGATATCAACCTTCATAGCATGCCTCCATTCCATACGTACAACCGGTCCACCACGGCAGACATTTCACATTCATTCAATGTGTGCTTTATTATCGGAAATATTAATCAAAGCTATAGTACTTCCCAGAAAGATTAAAACAGCAATATCTGTACCATAATGAGGATATTAATTAATACTAGCGTCTCCGGTCGACCCTCACGACCTCGAACCATGCCGGGGAGGACATCAGACCGGACAGCCAGACACACGAGGTCTCCCAGAAGGATTTTGCGGAATCACTCGGCATACCCCAGGGATTTCTTCGTTCCCTGGAACGCTGCAGGGGAAAGCCTTCAGACGCGCTGCTGATCGCCGCGGCAGAGCTCCAATAATCCCGGCATTACCATCTCCGTGTAGAGACGTATCTATACCTGAGCATGTCAGTCAAATGACCGAAATGAGCCACGGCCAGAGCCACTTTCTTCACGGTATTCGGGCATTCTTTGACAGCTCACCTTTTACTTGACCCTCCCAGACTATTGAGCTATACCCCTATAATATTGTTTGAATATCGCTGAGGAGGAAGATTCATGCACCTGATGGACGCCATTAAAGAAAAGGCAGCAAAAAAACTCCAGACGGTCGTGCTACCGGAAAGCTACGACGAAAGGATGCTTTTTGCCGCCCAGAAAATTGTGGAACAGGGTTTGGCCAAAATCATCATTCTTGGTGATGCGGATACGGTACAAACAGCAGCCAGGGAGAAGGGGATCAACCTGAGCGGGGTGGAGATCGAAAACCCGGCCACATCGCCCCGCCTCCCCGGATACATCGATGCGCTGGTCGAACTGCGCAAGAGCAAGGGGCTGTCGCGGCAGGATGCTGAAAAGCTTCTGACGGATAGTGACAACCTTTACTTTGCCGGCATGATGGTCCGGCAGGGGGATGCCGGCGGCGAAGTGGCCGGGGCAACCAGCACTACCGGCAACGTCCTCAAGGCGGCATTCCAGACGGTCGGCACGGCTCCCGGGATCAAGACCGTCTCCTCCTACTTCTTCATGATCACCAAGACCCCGTCCTTCGGCGAAAACGGCATCGTCCTCTTTGCCGACTGCGCCGTCAACCCCAATCCGGACGCACAGGCACTGGCGGAAATCGCCGTGGCCACGGCGAGAAACTGCAAATCTTTCCTCGATGTGGATGCCCGGGTGGCCATGCTCTCGTTCTCCACCAAGGGGAGCGCGTCCCATGCCGATGTCGACAAGGTGCTTGCCGCCATCGAGATTGCCAAGAAAATTGACCCGACACTGCAGATCGACGGAGAACTGCAGGCTGATGCTGCCCTTCTTCCCAAGGTCGGCGAGAAGAAGGCTCCCGGCAGCCAGGTAGCCGGCAAGGCGAATGTCCTCATCTTCCCCGACCTCGATGCGGGCAACATCGGTTACAAACTGGTAGAGCGGGTCGCGGGTGCCGAAGCCATCGGCCCGGTCATCCAGGGGCTCGCCAAACCCGTTAACGACCTCTCCCGCGGCTGTTCGGTCGACGACATTGTCAACGTGGTGGCAATAACTGCGGTCCAGGCACAGGGCTAGCCCATACGCATCGTAACAAACGAAGAAGGCCGCCGGTGATATCACCGGCGGCCTTCTTCGTTTGACTGCTGACGTCCTGACTACTTCCTGACAAAGTCCGGACGGGAGAAGGTATATTCGAAGTTCATGTGGTCGGTATAGGTGCCGGACAGGATTGCCGCCACATCCTCGGTAAAGACGAGCTCTTCGTCGGTCGGGATCACATACACCTTGACCGGAGAATCGTCCGTGGTAATGAGGGTTTCCCGCTTCCTGGTCATTGCTCCCTTGTTGCGCTCCTTGTCCAGGCAGATCCCGAGATGCTCCAGCCCCTCGATTGCCTTTTCACGGATCGGCCACCCCATCTCCCCGACCCCTGCGGTGAAAACAACCGCATCGAGCCTGCCGATGATCGCCATGTAGGCACCGATATACTTCTTCAGCCGGTACGCTTCTATTTCAAGGGCAAGGTTGCATCTCTTGTCTCCGTTATTGGCATGTTCTATCACGTCACGCCTGTCGGTGAAACGTCCGGTAATCCCGAGAACCCCGCTCTTCTTGTTGAGAATCCCGTCGATCTCCTTGGCGGACAGGTTCTCCTTCTGCATCATGAACGCCGGAATGGCGGGGTCGATATCCCCGCAGCGGGTCCCCATCATCGCCCCTTCGAGCGGCGTAAGCCCCATGGTGGTATCGACGGAAACACCTCCCTTGATGGCACAATGGGAAACGCCGTTACCGATATGCATGGTGATGATATTGGTTTCACAGGCCTTCTTGCCGAGGATCGCAGCCGCCCGCTTGGAGACGTAGAGATGGGATGTCCCGTGGAAACCGTAACGGCGCACACCGTGGAACTCGTACCACTCGTAGGGAACCGGGTACAGATATGCGTGCTCCGGCATCGTCTGGTGGAACGCGGTGTCGAAGATGGCGACATGGGGGACATCGGGAAGCACCGCCTTGGCGGCTTCGATACCCGAGATGTTCGGCGGGTTGTGCAGAGGAGCAAGGTGCTGCACCTCCTTGACGGCATCGAGCACCGCCTCGTCAATCATGACCGAGCGGGTGAACTTTTCGCCGCCGTGGACTACCCGGTGACCGACTGCGGAGATCTCGCTGATCTCCTCGAGCACGCCGTGCTCGGGATCGGTCAATGTCCTGATGATCAGGTCTATCGCCACCTGGTGATCGGGACAGTCGGACTCGCAGCGGTAAGCCTCCCGGCCCGGAACCTCATGCAGAATGAAGGAGTCGCCAATGATGACCCTCTCAACCATCCCCTTGGCTACCACCTCCATCTTGTTCCAGTCAAACAGTTGATATTTGACGGAAGAACTACCACAATTAAGAGCAAGTATCTGCATGCGGAAACCCCTTTAATTAATCGGAATAGTAACCCTAACCCTATAGTATTACGTTTATTTTCGATATGAATAAATATGCGGAACAACAAATTCAGCCATAATAAAACTGCTTTTTATAATACCGGAGTAATGCCGTCAATTCAAGTAATTTGTTGGCCGTTCGACGGTCGTCGTGCGAAGGGAAATGGTTTCTTCTGGACATTTGCACAAACACGTGCTAGAAAAAATTTGATTATGCTGAATACACAAAGTTCTATAAATCTTTAGCAAAGGGGGTGAATCTTTTGGCTCACAAAATTTCCGACGAGTGCATCAACTGCGGCGCATGCGACGACTCCTGCCCGGTAAATGCCATCAGCGAGCAGGGTAACAAGCGTGCAATCGACGCAGATACCTGCATCGACTGCGGCGCATGTGTTGACACATGCCCGGTAAGCGCAATCAGCGCCTAAGCAGCACCGCACGACAACAAAAAAAGGGCCGGTACAGATGTACCGGCCCTTTTTTTGTTGTCGGTTGATGTAATGCTCATTGGGTGGCCACGGTCGACCCGCTGACCTGTACGGAGAAATCGCTCGTTTCCTTGGGTATCCCGCTGACTACGACCACAAAGGGGATGGCAGTACCGGGTTTTACACCCAGATTTGCCAGGGAATCCCCGAACTGGTTGTTCATAACCTCGTCGATCTTGGCTGCCGGCATGGTTGCGAGCTGCTCGTTCGACAACGGATTGCCGCAGAACGCCGTCTTGGCCTTGAGCATCGCACCGTTACTCCCCAGCAGGGAGACCTTGATCTGGATCGAGGCCCGGGGTTTTTTATAGTTGTTCAGAGCCTCCCCCCTGACAACGAACAGCTCGCCGACCTCCTTGTTCATCGCGTACTCGGCCTTGACGTTCCGGAGAGTTATTTCACCCTCCTCTCCACCCTTTTGTCCATACCACTCGACAAGGAAACCAAGACCTACCTTGGAAAATACTTTCGGACCCCCAAAGAAATAGACACCTGAACCTGCGAGGGCAACGATCAGCAGTATTGCCCCGACAATGACAAAGAGCGGGAACAAAGAGCCCCGCTTCTTCCGGGTGGTCAGGGTCGTGGGGGGGAGCTCTTCATCCGGAACCGGCATGGCCGAAAACTCATCGGAGAACCCTGCTAGGCCCGTCTGGTCTGCTGCAGGAACAGGAAACGGCTTCTCTTCCTGGCTGACCGGAGCCTCGGCGAAGGTAAAATCTCCGAATGAGGTTTCGGTCTTTTTGCCTTCAACCGGAGGGTTTTCCGTCTCCACAGGGGTCTCGGGAGTAAACGAAAAAGCAAAATCTTCGGTACCACCGCTTACCGCTTCGCTCGTGGAAGAGGTCTCCGCTTCCGTTTCGGGTGCGAATGAAAAATCGAGCGACGCGGGGGCTGGTGCTTCCGGGGCAGCGGGTGCCTCGGAGAAGGAAACCTCACCGAAATCGACGGCGAATTCATCCTGTCCCGGGACAGTGCCAGCCCCTGACTGGGCAGGAGTGGACTGCTCACCGAGGGGAATATCGCCGAAATCGAACTCGCCGGCAGTCGCGGCGGACTGTTCGAATTCGCTCGGGGGGGCGGACGTTTCGAAGCCGGATGAATCCTTGAAATCGAACTCATCGGCAGCACCCTCAAATCCCGCGGGAACCGCGGCCGTTGCGCCCCCTCCGCCAGCAGGAGGTTCATCCATATTGAAAGAAAACTCGCCACCATCAGCCGGGAACCCGCCGGAATCCGCCCCGCCCGGTTCCCGGGCAAGAACCGGAGACTCCCCCGCGCCTGCCTCTGCAGGCGAAGGAGCCGGTGTCACACCAAAATCCGTGGGCAATTGGAAGCTATCAGCAGGCTCTTCTTCCCTCTGGACGACAAAGACCTCCTTGCACTTGGCACACCGGACCTTTACCGGTCCATTGGCAAGCTTTGAATCATCCATCCTGAATTTTGCACTGCAATGATCACACTGAATAATCATTCAACTCTCCACTGATATTTGCATGGGCACGGCATGACAGTTAGAGGAACCCACGACAGCGAAAGCATCTAACCCTGCTATACCGTTATGTTTTTTTCATTTTCTATAACAGAAAGCGCAGACTCTGTCAAACTATTAATCTAACTGGTATTTCATCGCCCCTGCCCATTTCTACCGCGTTTTAAGCTGCTTATACGCCCGTTCGAGATTTACCTCGATGAACGTACTGTATCCGGGAAGGTCTTTATAGGCATCAAGGGCAAACTCCTTTCTGGTCTGGGCCAAGGAATTCCCCTTTTCCACATTTCTCAGCACTTCAGTCATGAAAGCCCGGTAAAATTTCTTGAAGCGTGTGATCCCCCCCCCGTCGGAAACCTTACCTACCCCCGGGATCACGATCCGTGCGGGGATGTTCTCCAGACGCTCGATATTCTCCCCCCATTCCAGTACCGATGCTTCCCCCATGTAGCCGACCATGTCATTGAAGACAAGGTCGGAAGCGAACAAGATCCCCTCATTAGGCATGTAGAGCACCATGTCTCCACCACTGTGCCCCTTGCCCATATTCAACAACACCAAGGAACTCGCCCCCCTGTTCAACGTCAGGGTGTCGTCGAACACAAGATTCGGATTTTTGAACTCACGCAGTTCTGCGGACAACTCCTTCCAGGTCTCCGTTGTTGCCACCACCTCGGCCCTTTCGGGGAGATTGAAATCAACGTAATTGAAACCACGATGGTGATGAGTCAGGATCACGTGGCTGACCGGGAGTGGAGACAGCTTGCCGATCTCCCTCACCAGCTCATCCACGCATTCCGGCACGAAGTGGGCTCCTACAAGGATAACCTCGTGGCCGGTAATGACGAATACGGCATTGCTGACGGCCTTGCTCCCTGACAGGGCAATTGCGGCATAGACAGAATCGGAAATCTTGCTGATCTCGTAATTGGCAGCAGCCACCATCGACGGCATGTACAACAGGAGGAGCGGAAGCAGCCTGATAACCCGCACTGTGCGCTTTAGAATCGCCAAGGATGTCATAGGGTCTCCCAGGTTAGGCCAAGATAAACCGACACGACTAAAGTTCTTGAGTTTAGCTTGCCAATAGTGTATTAATTGAAAGTTCAAAGGGCGGTTAGCTCAGATGGATAGAGTACAGGCCTCCGAAGCCTGGGGTCGTGGGTTCGAATCCCATGCCGCCCGCCAATAAAAACGAAGGGTTAGACCATAATGGTCTAACCCTTTTTTACCATGTGGCATTTTTTGTGTCATGTGGTTTTTTGCCCGGAGAGGAACTTTTCTTGCCGGGCTGAACTGTAGACTCGTCATCTCCTGAGCGCATGAAGTGACAGGCCTTCATCAGCGCACCCTCCTGCACATTTAGTCGCCACAGCAAACGAACGGGGGGCTACAGATTGCTCCATACCCCCCCTTTGTACTGCACTCTATTGTCGAAAAATCACAAAAAAACTTGACCGCTGTTCTATCCACCTGAACAACGAACGGAGATTAAAATTGGTCGGGGAGACAAGATTCGAACTTGCGACCCCCTGCTCCCAAGGCAGGTGCGCTACCAGGCTGCGCTACTCCCCGACGTAAAAAATTTGTATAGCATGAAATGATTGTTGAACGCAAGGGGAAAGCGGTCGGGGTGAATCCCCGTGGGTGTGGTAAAAGGCTTGACAGAAAAGGAAATAATCGTTGCATGTTCGCGGTGGAATCCCTCTTTCGGATGCTCCTCGCTGAAACCGGGAGGAAGAACATGGTCCAAGCTACAGTCGCTTATCCGCACTTACATGCAACTGGCAATGCAGGCACTTCCGGAGGAAAAGCAGGGTCATGCCCTGCAAGTGGAAATAGTTGCCACAACTTGGGCACCTGGCAATGGCGGCATAAAAAGCTATGGCAAACATGACGACGAACCAGCCGACAAACACGGCGGCCAAGTGACCATTGAACATCTTCATGGCGAGCATCATAAGCGGCATATAGGACAGAATTATTGTCCAGAGACACCAACGACGCCTTCGGATTGCCTTCAGCCCTCGTCGAAGAGCGGCATCGTCAACAACCAGGCATTCGCCAACCGATGAAACCTTGTCAACAATCATCTGTTATCTCTTCATGCCTCGACTGGCAGCAGATGTATGACCACACGTAACCGGCACGCAATGCCCCTGCGAAGAGAACTAGGGCAGCCCAGTCTGGGCCGCGTGCAGGAGATGCGGACCTTACGGGAACTCAGACGTACAGTGAGGACAACGCCGTGCTGGTATCGGTACAGGGGAACAGCAGAACGGGCAATCCTTTGTATTTGGCGGTGCAGGCGTCGGTTCTTTTTTCAGGCGGTTGATCTGTTTTATGACGAGAAATATGACGAAGGCAATGATCGTAAAATCGATGACCGTATTTATGAATACTCCATAGCTTATTACCGGGGCACCGGCATCCTTTGCTGCCTTGAGAGAGGTAAAGCCTTTTCCTGACAGATCGATGAACAGATCAGTGAAATTAACCTTCCCCATGGCCATCCCAAGAGGCGGCATCACAATGTCACTGACAAACGAGGTGACAATCTTACCGAAGGCCCCGCCGATAATGACACCAACAGCCAAATCAACGACATTTCCCTTTACGGCAAATTCCTTGAATTCTTTCATCATAGACATGACAAACCTCCTCTAGCAGCAAAGTTGAATTGCATCATTGTCGATAAGGTCGGACCTCATGCATTACACCCCGTTGCGAACCACACTTGTGCCGGCACCGGTGAGGGGAATCCGTTGTTCCCTTGATTACGTCAGAACGCATACTGAAGTCCGACCGTAAGGAGTGAATCAGTACTTTTCTTGCCAACCGGAGGTTCGTTTGAGAAATCAAGGATGTCGGCCAATTTCATGGACCAGCCCGCACCAATGGCGGTCATGAGAGCCGCTTCGTTGCGAAGGTTGAAATCGCTCATTTTTTTCAGACTAGGATACAAGACCAACCTGTCGGTAAACTCGAGCCAATCGGTCAATTTGTAACGGTAATTGGCGGCAAGGCGAACAGTCATCCAACTTTTATCTTCCTGCGCTTCATAATCCTCCGAGAAATAGGCAATGCCGGCTTCCAGGGAAAGCCCCTTTACAGGATCATCCCATACCTGGTACCCGGCACCCGGTCCAACGACTGCCCGCAGCTTGAGATCTTTAAACGTGTCATTAAGGAGTTCAACCCCAAGGTAGCCATAAAATTTCTTGGTGAAGAAATAATCGTATTGCAGAGCACCAAACGCATTGCGCGTCGTCATGGCGTCATTTTCCTCGGCGATATTATAGAGGAATCGCATGCTGAAGCGGTCCTGATCCCCCCTGCGCATGACATCTGCACCGAATGACAACCCGCTACGATCAGTGTTACCTGCCTGCAGGTTTCCGGACAGGCTCACAGTGCCATGCCATTTCCCGACTGGCGGCGGGTTGATAGCCGTCACGCTCTTCAACTCAATCCCTGACGCGATCCTACCATCCCCCTCATCGACGGTAATCTTCCCATCATCACCGGTTCTGAGTTTCCCTTTGATCACCTCTCCGGTTGCAAGATGTAACTCCACGGGAGTATTGGTTGATATTCTGGTGATATTCTTTTTTCTGATCTTCATAGGCTCCGCATAATCGGAAGTCAGTGTGACATAATCTCCGGAGAGACTAGTAACGGTTCCGGCAACATGGTTGCCGTTGTCGAGGGTGATTTCATCTGCCAACAACAACTGGGGCGCAACCGACGAAAGCAATATGACCGCTAAAGAAAATATGCATGCTCTCCCGATCATACTCCCCCTCCATTCACGCATGATTAAACAATATTTATCCACAACTATAACCTGAAAAGCCTTGAATACAAGTTCTATGCATCGCTCCTCGTTGTGTCGATATTCCTGAAGGAGGATTCCACGAGCGACGAGCGTTAAACTCGAGCATTCAAGACGGTAACTATGAAGATTTTTTATCAAATCTGTGAGTAACAGGAATACTGGAGGCGGCTAAAGGAGAGTTTTTGATGAATCAACCATTGATCGACGATGATGTGTGGTGTGCTTGTAGTTACTTACGTTTTCCAAGCCGTTTTGTGTCAGGTTTCACTGCGTCCCCAATAATATGGGCCTATCTGTTTATATCCTCTTTCAAAATTTTACTTGGTTTAAAGGTCAGAATACGTCTTGCCTCAATGGTAATAGCCTCGCCTGTGAGAGGATTCCTGCCCTTGCGGTTACTCTTGTGCCTGACCTCAAAGTTGCCAAACCCCGCGATCTTGATCTGCTCACCAGATTCGAGAGTATCCTTGAGAAGAGAAAATACGGACTCAAGTACTGCTTTTGATTCCTTCATGTTCATACCGGATGCGGAATAAATGCGCTCGACAAGGTCTGCTTTAGTCATGTCCTGCTCCTTAAAATGTTCATTCAATACATTGCAGTTAGATTGTGTATGTTAAGTAATGGACATCATTCTTACCGGAGCGCTTGACCTCATACATCAATTTGTCAGCAAGTGATATCAATCTTTCAAGGTCGCATTGAGTATCTGTACAGGTTATGACACCTATACTGTACGTTGTTGGCCAGTTGTTCTTCTCAGACAACAATCGCAACTGCTCCTTCAATTTCACCATGACACGTTTTACTGAGTTCTGGTCTGTCGCCGGAAAGAAAATGGTAAATTCATCTCCACCAATACGTGCAACCACGTCAGTCCTTCGCAGATTGCTTGAAATACATTCCACCACAGCTTTCAGAAGTTCGTCACCCTTTTTATGACCAAAGCAATCGTTGACTTTCTTGAAATTATCAAGATCAAGGTACGCGAGCGAGAAGGGGCTGTTCTGCCGCTGAAGTCTCAACATCTCATATTCAACTATTTCATCAAATGCCCGCCTGTTCATGGCACCAGTCAGTTGGTCGGTACGCGACAAGACGATATCATTCTCCCACATGCTGCGGATCTTTCTGAGCATAACTGAGACCGCAATGAATATAATCAATGTTGAAAGGACATTCCATATTGATGATGGCATATCGACTTGTGGGTTGGTGTAAGTCCAAAACGCGGTACAGAGTATAGATACTGCAATTCCGGCTGATCGCCGTCCAAACCATGTTGTCAGCGCGACAGGGAATATGTACAACAATATAAAAGAATACTGGATTGGAGCCATAATATCCAACACGCCAAAAAGGACAGTGAACACGAGGCCCAATATGATATTAAATACCTGGCCTTTCTGTTCAAGGTAGTGCAGATATGCTTTGATGTGCTTCTCAATGTTTAGCATAATCAAACCAAATAATTAGATACTGCTCTTGACGTATTGACTATTATTATACTCTATAACTATAACAGTGAGTAACGACATCGTGCCTTCCGTGACCATAATCGACTTCAGTATTCTTGCTACTCTAATCTGAAGCTCGAATTTCAATCTCTATATTCATTATTTACTTTCAACTCATTCCGCCGACCGAAACGAGCTCTCGCCGCCATGGATTCAGAGCAGCCCAAATAGAAAAGCCTGTCTCCTTTACCAATAGAAGACAGGCTAAACACACACGCGTAGCAACGGTGCATATGACCCTCTTCGGCAACCCGGCTACCCGCGTGGGGCCCGTGGCTTTGCGTCCCGGAATCGCTTCCGGTTTGCTAGTATCGGAGAGTTGCGCTTTCTCACGCAGCTACAGTAAAAACGTATCTACATATAAAGTCAAGATAAATCGACGAACTTGAATCGACTTTATATTTGAGCGGTCTCAGCCAAACTACCCTGTAACAGAAGGGGCAGGCCTTCTCAAGAGCGCTCAAACGCCGCAGCTTTCAGAGGAACTTGGTTGATCACTCACCGGTACGTCTGATAGCACATTAAAAGACAGATGATTCAGCCATTTAACAACAATTACTCTAATTAAAATTTATACTAATCAAGCATTCCCTACTTCAACACAGCGAAAGCGCCAACAATAGCTCTATAATTAAAACCACACACACATGGCACATATTTTGCTCACATCGACATGATTTTAATTATTTTAAGACCGGGTAACAGTCAGTACCAATTAGTTCATAAATTCAAGACAGCGGGGAGGAACATCATGTCTCACATGCAATCAAAACGTCAAGCGGTCGGCTTGGCAGCATTCTGCACCATGTTACTATCATCATTATTACTCGGCGGATTACTTCGCCCGAGTGACGTCGGTGCTGCCACCATCTCGTGCAGCAACGGTCTTTCCGGATGTCACTTCAACAACAACAAAGTCCAGGATGGCACGGCCCGGAACACGCCCAGTGGCATGTTCCTCGGTACCCATGCCCGTCACTCGGGGTATTCGACCTCGTCGGCGAAGCGTGAATACCAGTATGCCTGTACCAAATGTCACCCGAGCGCCGGCTACACCAACGCCCACCAGAGCGGGTTCAAGAACATAACCGGCGCCAGTCTTCCCGGCAACCGCTACTCGGCCGGGAAAAAGATCGCCAACACCAACAGCCCGGCCTTCGGTAACTGCGGCAACATCTACTGCCACAGTACCGGTCGTGCTACCGGCATGGGGATGGTCCAGTACAGCTCTTCCCGCTGGGGCGGCTCTGAAGGGTGCCGTGGCTGCCATGCCGGCCGTCTCTCCGCCACTGGCGCACCGGCGCGCAGCATCGGCAACTTTACCCTCTCAACGACCCACTCCCAGCACCTGAAGTACCCGGCAGCCAATATCAACTGCCAGATCTGTCACTCCAAGACCGCTACCGATGCCGCCACCCTGAAAAGCTATACCGCTGCGACACGCCACGTCAACGGCGTACGGGACGTCACCTTTACAGGGGTTGCCTATGGCACCTACACCTCGTACAAGAGCACGGAAGTCGGCTCCGCCGGCAACACCAAGACCTGCAACAATGTTTCCTGTCACGGCGGCAAGTCGCGTAGTGCCTGGTCGGCAGCCACCACGAACAACAACCACACCTGCGTCCACTGCCACGGTGTCGACGGCCAGACGTCCCTCCGTGCGGACAAGTACAATGCGGCTCCCGGCTGGGGCGGGACCGGTACCAGCACCGATCAGGTTGCTGTAAATACCGACAAGCGGGTAGGTGCCCACTTCGTCCACCTCTCCTCCGTCTACATGCCGAAGCTCAAATGCAACGAGTGCCACAGCGTGCCGACAACCCCCTTCGAAGGGACCCACATGGCGGTGCCGCGCTACAACAGCCAGACCCTGACCTTTGCCCAGGCATCCACGGCCATCAAGAACAGCACCACCACGGCAAAAACGGATGGTACTGATATTGCCGCGGCAACCTGTACCACGACCTACTGCCACGGCGGTAAAATGCCCAAGGGTGACACCAGCGGTACCGCAAGAAGTCCCCAGTGGAACCAGGCATCACTTATGACCGGCACCCCCGGTGCGGACTGCAGCACCTGTCACGGCAACCCGCCGACCACCGGCACCACGGCAACCAGCCACAGCGGCTATGCGGCAACCACTTCCTGCGTCGGCTGCCACAGCATGGTCGTCGATGCGACGGGTAAGATCATCAACAAGTCCCTGCACATGAACGGCAGCATCAACGTCACCACCGATTGCAACGGCTGCCACAAGTACGACATCACCGGGACCAACGCCTGGCAGAACACCAGTGGGACCGATCTGGCCCACTACAAGCACATCTCCTTCATCAAGACCAGAGTGGGATATGGCACACTTGCGGTAACCGGCCAGACCTTCGGTTCATCAGCCGAGAACGTTGCCGTGTGCGGTACGTGTCATACCACGACACTGTCGCAGCACAACGACGGCTCCAAGCAGATCACCTTCGGAGCAGGCGGCAGCTATCCGAACACCATGGGAGGCGGTACCGCCAACAGCATGAGCCTGCTCTTCGGTGGCTCGAACCCCGTTGTCAGCGGCACAACCGGCGTCAACATCACCTGTTCGAACCTGATGTGCCACTATGCGGCGACACCGAACTGGTACTAAAGATTCAGCACACGTTCAGATAGAAAAAAATGCTCCGGTTATTATGACCGGAGCATTTTTTTATCATGCTTCCGTTTTTGGATCGAGCAGCACAATTGCCCCAAAGAGACAAAAGAGATCACCAAGCATGTCCTAACGCGGGACATGCATGAGAAACTACCCCTGTTTCTCGGCAGATATAAACACACAACACGGACTCAACGCCATCTCCACGGGTCTATGGTCAAATTTCAACCGGCGTCAACTACAGTAACGACACCATCTAACTACCCGGCACTACTTTCACAGCAAATATCCTTATAGACCGCACACATGAGAACTGGTATTTTATTATCCACTGGAAGCCCGAGCAGTGCTCCAGGTAGGAGGCCCGGCCGGCATCATAATTACGATTAGAATTACTGGTCGTCATGTGCTGACAGGCCAGACATGACAGACAGCGATTTTCTGTGCGAGGTATGAATGGAAAAGATTCTTGTCATCGATGACAGCAGGGTTGCCCAGGCCCTGCTCGCCGGGATCTTCAGCTCGACCTATGAGCTGGAATTCAGGAATGATGGTGCGGAAGGGGTAAAGGCTGCCCGCGAGGTACAACCGGACCTGATCCTGCTGGACGTCAATATGCCGGGGCTTGATGGTTTTGAGGTATGCAGACTTCTGAAGCAAGAAGATGACACCAGGGAGATTCCGATCATCTTCGTGACATCAGTGGATTCCGGAGACGAAAAGGTCAAAGGTTTTCAGGCCGGAGCGGATGATTATGTGGTGAAACCTTTCTACCCTCTGGAACTGCAGGCACGGGTCAGCGCCCACCTCGGGGCACGCCGAGCCAGGGTACAGGCGCTGAAGCTGGAACGATTGACGGTTTTCAAGGAGATGGCGGTTGCCGTTAGCCACGAAATAAACAATCCCCTCACCTCGGTATTTGCCAGCCTCCACCTCTTGCAAAACGAGCTGGCTCACGCCTCTGAAACGACAAAGGGATATTTTGCAACCCTTCACGGCGAGATGAAACGAATCCAGAACATTGTGGGCAAACTCGCCACCGCGACAAAAGCTTCGACCACCAGGTACAACTCAGATATCACCATGATTGATTTGCATGATCTCTGAACAGTCTTTTCGTTTCAGCCGGATTTCATGGTATCGCTACCACAACGTTACGCCGCAGTAGCGGAGCAGACATGAAATCATCAAGAAGTGACGTGCCTGCCTTTCCTTGAAGCTACTGGAGGGCTGTCAGCAACGTCTTCGCCTTTTGTTTCTCTTCGATTATCAACCTGATACGATCCGCCTGCCTTCTGCAATTATCAGCCTCATTCATAAGGGCTACGGACTTCCTGCACTTTTTATAATCGTAATATTCATGTGCGTTATCCCCTATTTTCCAGGAAACGCCAACATACTTATTACGTATGGTTATCAAGTCACCGGTAGACATGTTCTGGAGGTCAGCATTCTCATAAACCCTGCATTCTGTCCCTGCAAACGCCCAACACGGAATCGCCAGAAGCACCATCAGAACCATTTTCCCCATAAATCCCCCCCACTCGTTTAGCTTCAACTGCTGCCAATTTCGTGTAGCAAGGTATCAATTGATACGCCGATTGGCTTTCCGCCCACCTGCCAAAAGGAGTAGTAACATTCCACACTGGACACAGTGAAAAACAACTGACATTAACATTATTACATTATCAGATATTAATATATCAGACGTTCGACTCTTTTCAAGCGTGTGTACACATCTGGACGCGAGGATTGATAACAATTGATCAGAGGGGTAAGCAGAGGAGAGGCGTGCAAGAAGACATGCCTTTAGCCGGGGAGCTCCGATGAGTGCAGTGCAGGGCGATTACACGACGAGCCTGAAGGGAGATTTGCCATGAGCGCAGGACGCGCTTTACTATGGGCAGAAAATGAATATGACCAGGGGAGAAGCACCGACAACTTCCGGGCAACCGGCACGCCGGTTCGCGGGCTAGAAAGGATTTTCAAGAAGGTACTGCGTGAGGGCGGCAACGGCCCGTCCACGATGGCTAATCCTGTTTTTCACTTCGAGCGGCAACTCAGCCAGGGTCATGCCGTACTCCGGTACCATGAAAAGCGGATCGTAGCCGAACCCGCCATCCCCCGAAGGTTCATCCGTGATTACCCCGTGAAGTTCACCACCAAACGTACGGCACCCTCCATCGGGGAAACAAAGGGCAATCACGCAACGGAAGGCAGCCCCCCTGCGGGACATGGGTACATCGACAAGCTCGCCGAGCAGCTTGAGATTGTTGTCCGCGTCACTGCAACCATCACCGGCATAGCGGGCTGAGTAGACCCCCGGCCTGCCGTCCAGGGCGGCAACCAGCAGGCCCGAGTCATCGGCGATCACGGGAAGGCCGGTACCCGCACTGGCTTCACGTGCCTTTTTGATAGCATTCTTCTCGAAACTGTCTCCATCCTCCACGGTGGGAGGAAGGTGGGGAAAATCCCGCAGGGAACGCAGGGTGATGCCCGTCCCCTCCAGCAGAGCCTCCAGTTCCCTTACCTTGCCTGCATTGCCGGTAGCCACGAGCAGTTCCTTCATCCCCGTAATGCCTCCTGCTGTGCCTGCAGCAGCTTTTTGATCCCCTTTACCGCAAGGGCTCGCATCTCGTCCATCTGTGCCAGGGTAAACGGCTCGCTTTCAGCGGTACCCTGGACCTCGACGAACCGTTCGGATGAGGTCATGACGTAGTTCATGTCGACTTCGGCGGCGGAGTCTTCTGAATAGTCAAGATCCAGCACTGCCTCGCCCCCGACGATGCCGACGCTGACCGCGGCAACTCCTTCCTTGAGCGGGTTGGCGCTGATAACCCCCTTTTGCACGAGGCCGTTGACCGCATCGGCAAGGGCGACCCATGCACCGGTGATGGAAGCGGTCCGTGTGCCGCCATCCGCCTGGATGACGTCGCAATCGATATGGATGCACCTCTCCCCGAGAGCTGCCATGTCGGTCACGGCACGCAGGGAACGGCCGATAAGGCGCTGGATTTCGTGAGTCCTGCCTCCGACCTTCCCCTTTGACGATTCACGGGGGGAGCGGGTGTGGGTTGCGCGTGGCAGCATGGAATATTCTGCCGTAACCCAGCCGGCACCCTTGCCCCGCAAAAACGGGGGAACGCTCTCTTCAACGGATGCAGTGCAGATGACCTTCGTATCGCCGAATTCCACCAGCACCGAGCCTTCGGCATACCGGGTAAAGTTCCGGGTGATCACTACATTCCTCAGTGTATCTGCAGTTCTACCATCATGTCTCATAGGATGAACGTCTCCGAATCAGTCAAATTTAGATATACCTTCCGTCCCCGGCAGGACACCCCACCGCTTTCAGGAAGCGCTCGGTCAGAAGAGCCTCCAGGGCATTCATTTCATACGCATCACCAATGACCCGGTCGATTTTGCCTCCGGCCATGAGTGCATGGCCCCCGGCCAGTCCATAACCGGCTACCAGCGTCTTTGCAACCTCGCCACAGTTCAGATCCTGCCTGACCGTCCGAAGCGAAAGGTTGACTTCAGTACAGTATTCCCCCATGCACAGTACCGTATCCACCTCATCAAGCTTCAGCAGAAAGTCAGCCATCTCCGCAACCAGCTCGGGGAATGCCACCTTCTGCATATTGACAACTATCACGTGCCCATAAATTTTCGCACGGTCGAGTGTACGCCTGATGGTTCGAAAATACTCGACAGGCTGGCGCGGATTGGTAATGAGATACAGGAGCCTTTTGTTGGTCAGCGGGAACAACCGGAGATATGCTTCGCGATCCGGTCGATTTGCTTCTCGCCCGAGATCCTGGGTATCCGACTTGATCGCATAAAAAATGGCGGTTGCCAGCTTGGCGTTGATGTTCACCTCTTGGGCGACCAGGTATTCGTAGAGGATTGTGGCTGTCACACCGTAATCCTCTCTCACATCCAGCCAACGGCACTCCCTGGTGCCCCCCCGCAACGGGTGATGATCTATGACCAGATCGACCCTAGCATCAGGGGGGAGCGAGTTGTTGCCTGTGCCAGGCTGGGTATCCACCATGCAGACAACGCTGTAGTCGTCATAATCGATGATCTCGAGGGGAGTAAGGGGAATATCGAGGTCCCTGGCCATGACCAGGTTTTCGCTCCTGCCGATCATCCCCGAGAAGGCAATCACCGACTCCTGTCCAAGCTTGGTGAAAAACAACTGCCTGAGCGCCATTGCTGAAGCAAGGCAGTCCGGGTCGGGATTATCATGCATGATAATCAGGACTTTTCCCCGTCCCCTGACCCAGGAGAGCATCTCGTCGGTAAAGCGCCTCACATTCATGAGGCGGGCTGCCGTAGTCAGGGAATCGGCAGAATTCGAAGGATCGAAGCAGTACCGGCTCGGTTCTTCATCCATAATAAGCCCTTAGGACTTCTGCAGGAGTTCCCTTCCAAAGGGGGACATCTCCCGGCCGCGCCGGATGATCTGGGGCAGTTCCCGTATCACCGTATCGATCTCCCCGTCGGTGGTGAACCGGGACAGGGAAAAACGGATCGAGCCATGGGCACAGGTAAACGGAACCCCCATGGCACGCAGCACGTGGGACGGCTCGAGGGAGCCGGAAGTGCAGGCGCTGCCCGAGGAAGCACATATACCTAGTTCGGAAAGATAGAGCAGGATCAGCTCTCCCTCGACGAATTCGAACGCAATGGAAAGGGTATTGGGCAGCCGGTCTGCCTTGCCACCGTTTATCCGTGCAGCCGGTATCAGGCTGAGCAACTCCCGCTCCAGTCTGTCACGCATCGCCTTTACCCTGGTGTTCTCATCCTCAAGGTATCTTCCCGCAAGCTCGCAGGCCTTGCCGAGAGCGATAATCGACGCGGTGTTCTCCGTCCCCGCTCTCCGGCTCTTTTCCTGGTGGCCACCAACGAGAAGAGGCCTGAACGGTACCCCCTTACGGACGTAAAGGATACCTATCCCCTTGGGGGCATGCAGCTTATGTCCCGAGAGAGAGAGCATGTCAACGGTCGACTCGGCCATGTTGAGAGGGATCTTCCCCACCGCCTGGACGGCATCGGTATGGAACAGCGCCCCCTTTTCCTTTACTATGCGGCCGATCTCCTCGATCGGAAAGATGACCCCCGTTTCGTTATTGGCGTACATGACAGAGACGATGGCGGTGTTCTCGTCGATAGCGCTGCGCAGTTCATCGAGATCGAGACGACCCTCGCCATCTACGTTCAACTCGGTCACGCGGTAACCGTGCTTGGAAAGACCACGGCAGAGAGTGAGGACGGCCGGATGCTCGACCCGGGTCGTTATCACGTGCCGCTTGTTGGGAAATACTTCGAGGGCAGAACGGATGGCCGCATTGTCGCTTTCGGTCCCGCAGGCAGTAAAGATGATCTCCTCAGGATGGGCACCGATAAGGCCGGCCACACGCTGCCGAGCCTCGTCCACCTTCTTCTGCACCTGGCCGCCGAAATAATGCATTGAACTGGGATTGCCGTACAGCTCACAGAAATAGGGACGCATCTCCTCGAAGACATCATCGTCAACCCGGGTGGTCGCATTATTGTCCAGGTATATCTCTTTCATCCCTGAACCTCCTCAACGGTGATATCCTCGGCAACCAGTTCGCGCAGCTTCTGCTCCACGAAACGGGCGGTGTATCCGGAAGAGGCACATCCGGCGCAGGCCTTGCGGAATGCGATCTGAACGGCACTTCCGGCGATATCGATCAGTTCCAGATCTCCGCCGTCGGCCCAGAGTTGGGGGCGGACGTCGTTCTCCAGCACCTCCTGGATAAGCTGCATCTTGCGCAGATTGGTGAGGCGCTCGGGGCGCTTCGGCTCCCGCTGCTGCTGCTCCCCGAGGACCTCGGCTATCAACTCCTTGATCTTGGGTATGCAGCCACCGCAGGCCCCACCTGCCTTGGTGAAATGGGTTACCTGCTCAGCCGTATGCAGACGGTTCTGGGCGATGACCTTCTTGAGAAAACCATCGGTAAGGCCGAAACATTTGCAGACGATCTCCCCTTCCTGCTCATGCTCGTGACCGTGGTCGTGAGTCGGGATCGGACCGCCACGGTACTTGGCGATGGCGACCTCCAGAGCCTCCTGCCCCATGACCGAACAGTGCATCTTCTCTTCCGGCAACCCGCCGAGGAAGTCGGCAATCTCCTGATTGGTGATCTGAAGTGCCTCGTCGAGGGTTTTACCCTTGATCATTTCGGTGAGAGCAGAGGAAGAAGCAATGGCGCTGCCGCAGCCGAATGTCTGGAACTTGGCGTCGACGATTCGCTCCTTCTGTTCATCGAGCTTGATGAACAGCTTGAGTGCGTCGCCGCAGGCAAGACTACCAACTTCACCGACCGCATCGGCATCGGCTATATCACCCACGTTGCGTGGATTCATAAAATGTTCTTTTACCTTATCGGTATAATCCCACATGATTCCTCCAGAGCATTTTTTTCTCATTATAACGTAAAGTAGAGGTGAGGCAAAGAGGATATTTTTAATCTTCTTTACCTGGACACTCCCCTTCAAGCGCAGCAGCAGACGGCAATGACACCGTCAGGGGTTAAGTATAAAGTCTCTTCCGGCAGACATAACCTGCTTAAGCTTCTCGTCAGAAGGTGCCTCGCCGTAGAGCCGGACCACCGGTTCGGTGCCAGATTTGCGGAACAAAAGCCAGCTGCCGTCAGCAAGAATAAGCTTGGTACCGTCTGTCCTTACCACATCAGCCACTGCTGTTCCCGCGATGTTAACCGGTATAGAGGCAAGCTTTGAGGGGAACGACTCTTCAAGACTGGGAGAGAGGGTAATATTCTCCCGCTTGGTAATGAACCGGCCTACCTTCTGGTAGAGTTCCTCAAGAAGCTGGCCGACCGGCTTCCCCTCCCTGGCTACCATCTCCGCCACGAGGAAACAGGCGAGTATTCCGTCCTTTTCCGGGACATGCCCCTTGATTGAAAGTCCTGCACTCTCTTCACCGCCGATGATTATCTTATCCTGGCTTATCAGCTCGCCAACGTATTTGAAGCCGACGGGTGTCTCGTACACATCGATGCCGTGATGACGTGCAACTGCGTCGACAAGATGAGAGGTGGCCACGCTGCGGGCCACACCACCCTGCATCTTCCTGTACCTGACCAGGTAATCGAGAAGCAGGGCAATAATGTAATTTGGCTCGATGTAGGTACCGTCGTGATCCACGATGCCGAACCGGTCGGCATCCCCATCGGTGGCAATACCGAGGCGAATCTTTTCGTCACTCTTAACCAGGCCGATGAAATCCTGAATGTACTTCTCAGCGGGTTCGGGAGGGAAGCCTCCGAAATACGGGTCCCTGTGGCCGTTGATCAGGCGGACGTCGACTCCGCGCTTCAGCAGCGGCACATCGAGGTAATCGCGCCCAGTCCCGTAGAGCGGGTTAACGGCGACTGTCCCGAGAGATTTGATTGCGTCAAAGTCGACTTTGGCTTCCAGATCGGCGAGATAGGAGGTCCTGGGGTCTATTTCCTCAAGGAGGTCACGGCGCTCGGCCGTCCTGTCAGGAGAGACCTGTCCAAGCATGGCATTGGCACGCTGCTCGATGTCTTTCGTTGTCGCGGGAAGTGCCGGTCCGCCCCATGACGGAGAAAATTTTATGCCGTTATATTCCGGCGGATTATGACTGGCGGTAAAATTGATAGCCCCAGCAGCACCACGATGGAGGATTTCGTACGAGATTACCGGAGTCGGTGTATCTCGTGTACAGAGAAACGTCTTGATACCGGACGACGTCAGGACCTGCGCAGCCTCCCTGGCAAAGGATTCCCCCATGAAACGCGAATCGTAACCGACAATAAGGCCCTTGTCGCGGTCCGGTCCTGCTTGTACATGGTCAGCAATGGCCTGGACAACGACACGCACATTATCAAAAACAAAATCTTCACAAAGAATGCCGCGCCATCCGGATGTACCGAAAGCAATTTGTGACATGACCCCTCCAGGAACAAGCAGATATAAACCAGTCAGGAGCAAATCACCGACTGAGAGTAGATAGTAAGCCTAATACACGGCTTCAGGGGAGTCAAGGAAATGAGGTTATTTCTTTTTAAGGTACAGAAGCGAATCACCAGATAATCTAACGAAGGCTGGAACAAAAGCAAAAAGCCCCACCTCGGCTGAGGTGGGGCTTTTTGCGATAAAATTCCCGGCGGCGACCTACTCTCCCACACCGCTTCCAGTGCAGTACCATTGGCCCTGAGGGGCTTAACTT
>Ga0209725_1000171_pt1 | contig 39557 bp, 32 predicted proteins | sample I18A1metaG_FD_184145 | JGI IMG/M metagenome (GOLD analysis project Ga0209725, IMG submission 184145) | Lake sediment bacterial and archeal communities from Gulf of Boni, Indonesia to study Microbial Dark Matter (Phase II) - ​I18A1 metaG... | ecosystem: Environmental > Aquatic > Freshwater > Lake...
TGACATGGTCGCAGAGTTGATTGATTGCATTCTTGGTATCTTCAACGCTCTTCTTCGCCAACGGCGTTATACGCACAATAAGGATGTTCCCCAGATTCACTTCTGACCGTATCTTGGCGACGTCAGCAAGTTCACGTAACGTGACCGCCTTAACGTAAACGGTCTCCTGCTGGACGCTCGAGGCCTCCAAGTCGACCACTTTTCAAGACGGGGTTTCCAATTCTCTGGAATGCGGCTCTAGAGAGGGATAGGCCTAGCAGTGATAAGTCTTGCTGGTACTTTAAGCATTTTCCGGGAACTCAGTGTTGGGAGCCCCGGCCGAAGTTATAGCCCCATGTGGCGAACGGCGTCCTAGCTACGAGCTCAGCAATTGCTTTGGGCTTTTCGATTACGTAGGCGCTTATGCGGCAGGCGCGCCGACGTATGCTCTCTCGCTTCTTCGGTTCTCAAGGATCTTGGTAGCCCATCTACGAGAGACGCTAAGAATGTACATTAGTGCAAGAGCGGCACTCCACATAACAATCAGGATCATAACCAGTCCGCTTTGAAGAGACTCTAGAAGCCAGCTCAGGTATCTCATTGCAAACCTCGACCGAAACCTACCACAAAGGCTCTACTTAATCTCTAACCTGTGCTACAGAGTTACGGGTTAGAAGAAATGTTTCTGCGATATCATGTACAAGGAATGCCAGACATGATCTGTTGTATCATACTCTACTCCTAGGGTCTGGTCCTTAGGAGTCGCCAGCCACAGAGAGAGTAGAAGAGGAAGAGGACGCCCGATATCCAGAAAGGAGCAGCATATCCAAACTTTTCACTTAATAACCCCGCAAGTTAGAAAGGAGGGTATCATAACAAGTTTGGACGGGGTGTGCAAGAAACCTATCGCCGTCGCCATATTTTCAGATCCCTTGACTGTCTGATTTACCAAAGACTCCCATGTGATGTAGTTTGTCGATTCGCCTAAAGCCATCATTATGACCATAACCATTACAAACCAACTTCCAGCGACCGGGATCAGAGCTACAGCTGGAAGATAGAGGAACAATTGAAGCATAATAGTATTCTTGGCGGATGGCGTTCTACGAAGAGTCGCAGGAAGCAAAAGTGCTCCGGCTCCATTATACATGGCAAGTGTAATACCCGTCTCCCAGTATCCGAGGCCTCTTGAACGTAGAAGAATCGGGAGGACGAACCCCACAGATAGAGTCGACCCTGCCACATAGATACTCATGACCAACGAAGTCAGCCAGATCCTTCGATCGACAGATGCCGGATCTAGTTTTCCAAGGAGCTCATTGAGGGTTAACCTATGTCTCTCACGGCCAACGTCGAGCATGCGTGCGGGGATAAAGATCAAAGTCGAAACAACTGCTAAGAGCGCAAAGGCCCCTCGGAAATCTACATACAATATCAGGAAGCCTGAGACGACGGCTCCAGCAGCAAGGGCTAGAGCCCGAAGGAAAATAACAGTTACAGTAACCATCTGTGGATTTTCGCTGGTTGTAATCTCGTATACAGCGTTTCTATTCACAGCCCAGAGAGAGCTTTCCTTAACGCCTTGAATGGCTTTTGCAGCGGCGTATGACAAGGGAGATGTCGACACTGCGTACAAGGCCACTGAAACAAGATTACATAGAGCGTTCAGGTTGAAGAACTTCTTGAGACCGATAGTATCGGCTGCCGAGGCAAACAGTATTCTACTTACCATGAACACTATTGGAAAAGCAGAGAACACGGCTCCAATAGTAGCAAGGTTGACGCTACGTTCTACGAGTAGCAGCGGAATGATCAGCATGTAGGCTCCGGTGACGAACGCGTCGAAGATATTCAACGCCACTAGCCTACGCAATCATAACCCTCGCGTGTCGGCTGATTCTCTCGTGGAATAACAAAAGCCCTTCTTAGAAATATCGTTAGATGACCTATTGCAAGTTGTCCACGACGACAAGCAGAGTCAAGGTTTCACCTATCGAAGGTTGGAGCTATGGTGTAGCACAGAAGCATACAGGGATTACATTTGATTTGACGGGCCCGCCGGGAGTCGGACCCGGGACCCTGCCCCCGCTGTTTCCAACACCAGCGTCCGGGTGGCTTCCGAGTTCCGCTAAAAGCCCGGTGCTCTACCTCTTCAGGACTCAAGCAATGAGTCGGACTGAGCTACGGGCCCGCGGTAGAGACAACCTTCAGAGCCCTTTGATAAAGTCTTTCTTACTCGTTTGCACCTCTTGTAAGTTCGTGTGAACTGGGTAACTTTTAGACTCATCTCCAGCGTCCGTACGATGGGGTGCACACAACATGTGTTCGTTGCCCTAGTCTAGTTAGCTGTCAGACGAGACACCAGAGTATCAAGAGAATCGATGAGGAAAACACAGCAAGGAGATTCAACGGTTGCTTTGCTTTCTCCTCGCAAACAGCGCTACGAAAAGTATCGATAAGAGCATTAGCCATAGTGAACCAGAGATTGGAAATTCCGGTACGACTGTATAAGCTGTTTGACTACTGGCATCGCTATATCCAGGTTTGCTGGCTGTGACATATATGACGTATCCTCCATCGGTAGAGCCTGCGGGCACCGTGAACTGATCTGTGTATGTTCCATCGGCGGATGTGATAACTGAGGCTATATGCATAGGATCACCGCTAGGAGAGACAACCTGTATTGAGACGCTCGCGAAGGGCACCCCCTGCAAGTTCCCGTCCGAGACGTTTCCGGTGATCGTAACCGTCTCTTCCAATCCGTAAGTCTGCCTGTCTGTTGACACGGTTACCGAGAGCTGTCCTCCAGCATTCAAAGGTTCGAGATAAGTGAGGAACAGAACCGCAGTAAGCATCAGGATGCAAAGTACCGGATATCTCATTCGGTGCACCGAGCGATGTTGGACTAGGCCTAGCTTAGACCTATGCGACTACGAAACCTATCTCTTCACTATCTAAGAATTTGCCACCTTTTGTTATTAGGCCGTCCGAAACAAGGGCCCTAACAACATAGATTCCAGTAGGTGCATCCGATCTCAAAGCAATCTGAAGACCTGCTGTCACCTGCTCTCCGTGATGAATCGTAACTATGACGGCAACCACTGCTACTGGAACGTTGTTCGAATCTATGATCTCAACCCAAACCATACCGTTCTCCAAGTCGGCCCCACTATTGTTGACTGCAACCCATACAACAACCGTCTGTCCAGCATAGAACTCGACTGGCGTTGTACCATCAACTAGAGTTACTGTGATGTTTGTTACTAGCACACTCGGTACATCGCTCGATCCGACCGTGAAGGTCGTCCTTCCCAGACCATCCTTGTAAGGCGAGAGACCCGCCGTGACGTAGACAACATAAGTGCCTTCCTCCGCGGTCTGCGAGAGCGTAAAATTGTCTGAGAAGCGTCCTACTTGGTCCGTCTTCATAGATCTCACATGAATCTCTTGTCCCTTGGGATTCACAACGGCGATGGATACTGTGGCGTCCGCGGTCGATTCGCCTAGACGAACTCCAACATGTCCGAGTATGTCTACCTCGGCACCCTTTTGATAGTTTTCTTGGCTTGTCATCAGGGTTACTTGAAGCCTATTCTGAACGCGTTGGATGGTTGTAAATACTTCACCTTGGACGACCAGCATTGTTGTCGCTTTGAGGAAGGTGTCCCCACCGTCTTCGCCATCTTCGCCGTTTTCGCCTTCGCCTACCGCGACTATAGTGAGTGTGTACGCCCCCGGAGGTGTGGATAGGCTGACTTCTACTCTGAGTATTGACGTAAAGACCGGATCGGGCACACCCTCATCAGGAGTGAATATCGCCTCAGACGAGTCTGGAAGACCCTTCACATGGAGTTCTATCTCGTCCTCAAATCCGTCCAAAGCCATTACCCGGACAGCATACGTTGCGTTCTTACTCTCCTTGTTCAGATGGACTGTATGTAACGGAGGATCTACCTTAAGGATGAAGCCCCCTGTAGTCGTTTCATCATCGTCATCGTCTTCATCATCATCACCTATAACCCCTACCGGAGAAACAATCGCCATTAAACAGACCGAAAGTAATAGCAGAGTGATCCAAAACTTACGCATCCGTGATCGCCTCGAACCTTACGGTTGCCTCCGGAGATTTAAGCCATTACATGTGCTACAACGGTACACTTGAGACCAGAACTCATGGAACAACTGCAATCTTCACTCGACAAAAAAGTACGATTCTCGACCCTTACGTCTCTTTTTGACGATGCCCATCCTTACCAGTTGGTTGAGGTAGTCGCTTTCTGCGGCCCTCGCTCTCCCCGAACGAGCCGCGATCTCGTTCGCACTGGCCTCCTTTAGGTTACAGAGGATTATTGCGGTCTTTCTGAGATGGTCAGGAAGAGAGATGAGAGTTGTTGGACTAAGCGCGAACCCTTGCACGTATTCTGGAATATCCGTCAGAGGCTTAGGCTGTTTCCTTGCTTTCACTTTTCTATAGAAAAGAATCCCAAGAACCAATAGCGCCAAGGCCATCACGACCGGAAGTACTATCGATGCGTAATATCCTATCATATTCGCTTCCTCTACCAGGATCTCCGCGGTAGCTCTACTTTCCCCTCCATTGGATCTGCCAATAACGGTTAATGTGTAGGAACCCGAATTGACCTTGGTTGAAGTCTCTATCCTCAATGTAACGGTAGCAGGGGCAGTCTCGTTGTTTGAGCTTAGGCTGTAGGAGGAAGCGACGGGAAGGCCGGTCACCTCGATGTGCACGACTGAGGAAATCTGTCCTTCACTTTGAAGAGTTATCTCAAAAACGGCCGTTTCCCCTTGTGTGATCGTAAGAGAAGCAGGCGATACAGAGATACTGAAAGGCGCAATGCCAATCGAGAAGATCAGTATAGCTTGAGCATCTCGAAACCCCAGTTTACTTGCTGTGACATAGATCGTATAGTTTCCTGTAGTCTGTTCTGGCCCCAGTTCAAACGTATCGGAATACGATCCTTTATTGTCTGAATGAAGTAACGCTATGTGAACGCTACTGCCATGCGGATCGTTAACCTCGATCGAGACCGTTGCCAGAATCACCGGAGATCGGTTTGCTCTGGTAATATTGCCAAAGAGGGTCACCACGATTCTCTCTTCTTCAACGGCTCGGTTGACGTAGATGGTGACGTAGAGAGGTTCCTCTGCAGCCTGTGAAGTGGGTAAGGAAGCGGTTACGAGGATGACCAAGACAACAACTGTCGACAGCTTCAGATACTAGGGTCCTCCTGATGGACGACAGACAGATCCAGAAACATCTTGATGTCAGACAAGACACTTGCTCAAACTTCTTGATATCCATATCTCACTAGTGAGAGACGCCCATGTCAGAGCGATCTTCCCTTACGCATTTTCAGGCTTCGGTTAACATAGAAGTGTACACGCATACAGCTACAGGAGCTGATGAACTTTTCTCACTTAGGATCTCATGAGAGTTGTGGACGTGCAAGATCTGAGTCAATTCTAACTCTTTGTCTCTCCCTTTCTTGTCCAGAGCGATTGGCTCAGCTGTTTAAGTCTGGTGCTAAGCCTCACCGGTGGGTCCACTGAACCAATTAGACTCTTGTACCTTGGAGACAATGCGACAAGCTCTCTCTTAGCTCTCTCCTGGATTTCACCGATGCTCGGCAGCTCGTATACGAGTCTTCCTCGGTCAAAGACCTTAACCAGGAGCGGAACTGTGCCGGCGGGCGATTCTTCATCCTCTAACGCTAGTATGTCTTCAACAATCTCGCCCTTCTCTGAGTATCTCCTGTAGACCTGTTTTCCACCTGGGATCGTTTGCTTGCTGGCGCTGGTCTTGACCCGGTAGATCATTCTCCCACGCCGTCTTACAGAGACTAGCTTGTATATTCCTGGCAGGGCCGGATCGTCACGCGAGGTCACGAGTTCCGTTCCAACCCCGAAAGAGTCGATCGGCGCTCCTCTAGATGTGAGGTCGTCTAGTATGTACTCGTTCAGGTCACCACTGACAAAGATCTTTGTATCCTTCAAACCGGCGTCGTCAAGGATCTTTCTAACATTGATACTAAGATCGTAACGGTCGCCGCTGTCGAGTCTTACAAGCGAAGGCGCCACGCTTAGAGAAGCAGCCTTTTTTGCTCCCTCAACGGTGTCATAGGTGTCTATGAGAGGAGCGCAGCTTGAAGGGAACACTTTGCAGAATCTCTCAAAGGCTTCTTGTTCCGAGTCATAGTTCATTATGAAGGAGTGAGCCATCGTCCCATATGTTGGGATGCCAAACCTGTAACCTGCCAGCACATTCGATGTGCCAACACAACCTCCTATGAAGCCCGCCCTGGCTGCTAGGACGGCTGCCTCGGGTCCGTGGGCGCGTCTGGCGCCAAATTCGATGACACTCTTCCCCCTGGCGCTCTCAACCACTCTAGAGGCCTTTGTTGCGATCAATGTCTCAAAATTGATCGTTGACAACAGGTAGGTTTCCACTATCTGAGCCTCTATAATCGGCGCGGTGATCCGCATAACAGGCTCGTTGGTGAAGAATGCCGTACCTTCCGGGATCGCCCAGACATCTCCAGTGAACTTGAAATTCCTGAGGTAACCGAAGAATTCACTGCTGACATCTCCGAAGCTGGGATGCTTCCTAAGATAGTTAATGTGCTCTTCTCGGAACCTTAGCCTCTGCAGGTACTCTACAGCCTGCTCCAATCCGGCTGCAATAAGATAGGAACGATTCTTTGGGAAGATTCTGACGAAGAGTTCAAAGGTAGCCTCGCTGGTTTCTTTGTTGTCGTGGTACGCGGCGGCCATCGTAAGCTCATACAGGTCGGTTGCCAATGCAACATTCTCTAAGACCGAACTAGACTTCATAGGCTTCACGTATCCTAGCCAATGCCTTTTGGAGAGTATATCTGGCCTCTGAAGGTATTCAAAAACTGATCGTTGATTGACCATGCGAAGAGATGGTGGTTCGCTCTGGTTTTGTAGAGAAACACACTAGGCAACTGATTTTCGTTGATTTGCTGAGCAACCCTATCCGCAGCTAGTTATGACCGCCTCATCAAGGTTTCATCGCACAATCCTTAAATGGAGTCCCCTTTTCAAGACTACCGCTGCGCAGAGCATCGGGCCATAGACCCCGCCCAATCAGCTTAAAGTTGATGCGTAATGGTAGTATAGCCCGGTCACGCAGTCTTCTGCGCTGGAGTAGTATGCGCGGCTGTCGCCCGCACGACGCGGGTTCAAATCCCGCCCAGAGAAACGTGGCTGCGTACGTTTCTGGCGAAGGGCGCCACTTCTACGCGTTGATGCGGGCGCGAAACACCGCGTTTCGCCTATCCAGTCAAATCCTTGGATGTTCTGTTGTAAACAACGAGGCTTGATATATACGTATGATGATCAATGTCTGAAATGTCTGATGCTAGTAAAGACTATCGCCATACCATACTCATCCGCGGCTTCGATAACCTCTCTGTCTCTTAATGATCCTCCAGGCTCGATTATTGCCGTGGCGCCCGCCTTTGCCGCGTTATCAATGGTGTCTCTGAAGGGTATGAAAGCGTCTGAGGCCAAGGCGGTACCCGATGTATTCAGTCCCGCGTCTTGAGCCTTTGAGATCGCTAGTCTGCAGGAGTCTACTCTGCTCATCTGTCCAGCGCCCACACCGATCAACTGTGTCGATGAGGCGAGGACGATCGCGTTGGATCTGACATGTTTCGCGAATTTCCAGCCGAATATGAGAGCCTTCATCTCTTCAGGGGTTGGTTTTCTCTTTGTCGGCGTTGACATGCGGCTCTCGTCAAGCAGAATATCATCGCTCTCCTGGTACAGCATTCCACCAAGTACTGATTTGAAACTCTTCGTCGCCAGCCGTCTCGAAAGGCTAGCCTTCACAAGTTCCGTGCTATCGAGTATCCGTCGGTTCTGCTTTTTCGAGAGGACCTCCAAAACCTCGTTCGTGTATCCGGGCGCGATGATGACTTCGATAAACTTGTCTGAAAGCATCTTGGCCGTGTCCAAGTCAACATCTCTACTAAATGCGTAGACACCTCCAAACGCGGAGACCGGATCCGTTTGAAACGCCTTCTTGCATGACTCCAAAAGAGTATCACCAACCGCTCCACCACATGGGTTGGCATGCTTAACTATGACAGTCGCTGTCTCGTCTTCGAACTCCTTGATTAGGTTGAACGCAAAGTCAGCGTCCAAGATATTCGTGTAACTCAGCTCTTTCTTGCCGCTAAGGATCTTAGAGTCAGCTATGCATGCTCTCGCACTGATGTCTCTGTACACAGCCGCCTTCTGGTGCGGGTTCTCACCGTACCTTAGATCGCGAATCTTCTCGAACCCTAACAGAATCCTTCCTGGGAAAACTTCGGTCGTCGCCTTCGTTCCACCCAGAGCTTCGAAGTAGCTATGGACAGCAGCGTCGTAGTCCGCGGTTGTCTTGAACGCCTTCTCCGCCAGTCGAAGTCGCGTCTCGGAAGAGAGGCTACAACCACGGGTCTTTAACTCTTCCAAGACTGGATCGTAATCTCTTGGGTCGATTAAGACAGCTACATGCACGTAGTTCTTGGCCGCGGCTCGAATCAGCGCCGGCCCACCTATGTCTATGTTCTCCAAGATTTCTTCACTATCTCTCGGGGTCTCGCTGGCCACTTTTTCGAAGGGGTAGAGGTTGACTGCAACGAGATCAATGGGCAAGACCCTTTGAGCTTCTATAGACTGTTCATCACTAAGGTTTCCTCTACGAAATAGTACGCCGGCATGAACCTTCGGATGAAGAGACTTGACACGTCCGCCCAGCAGTTCTGGAAAACCGGTATAATCAGAGATCTCCCCTACCGTTACGCCATTATCCATAAGCATCTTCGCTGTTCCACCGGTCGAAAGGAGATCAACGCCCAAGCCCTCAAGCTCCCTGGCAAACTCGACTATACCGTTCTTATCAAAAACGCTTAGAAGCGCTCTAGCGATTCTTCTCTGGGCCATTGAAACTGCTCCCCTTGGACTGAGTTAACCATTATGTTAATCACCTTTAAGCGTTTGAAGTTTCCATAACGATTTCTCGGGCTGCGACGATAAACCACTTCAAGCTTTGCAAACTTTGCAGAGTTGGACGGAGACCTAACTGGCAAGCGAAACGTTTGATTGAAGAGTGTCGTCGGAAGATGCTCTGCTCATGACTAAGGGGCCGTCGCATCCTGAAGCTGGCCGTGTTCGTTGGATCCAGCTAGTATTTTGTCACGGTTTGCCTACGTCTTTTCTTCATTCTATGGTTTAGCGTATACGTTCAGTTCAGCTGGTGTGGCTGACGGTATAGGCAGGTGATTCATCGTATGCAGGCCTGGCGAAGCGTTCATCACTTTGGGTATTGAGTTTATGATCATGGCTACCGTTCCCACATCGCCGTGGACTCCACCTTCGATCTTCAATCTTATGTTGGGCAACCCATCCACCTCAATTAAATCGTACTCTTCTTCTACCCCCGCATGGGATACGAATTCGAGTTGTATGATTTTTTCACCGTTTATCACGCCGTAAGCCATACTCTTCAATCCGGATACGCATCCTTTCTCGACGGTCGTGTAAGTCGTTTCAAGGATTTTCTCAGCTAGAATAGGCTCCGGAGATACTTCAACTATCTCGTCTAGCTTCCAACCGAGAGAATCGGCTATCATAGCGATGGATACGTCCAAACCAACATGCCCCGAAATCTCTTTTCTGCTAGTCTTTTCTCTAAACTCTTCCTCAGTTAGGCCTGTTCCAACTTTCTTCTGGTATGGTATTCTCCTCTTACCGGAGTTCATCATCCGTGTAACCTTTATCCGCTTTACTTCCAAGCACGATCCTGTTACAGTTATTGGCAACGTGTCCATCAAAAAGCCAGGGTTTATGCCTGTGCCTAGGACCGAGACCTTATATTGTTTAGCAAGCCTGTCCAAGTCTTCAGCGATCGCTCTATTCTTCAAGTAAGGGTATGCCAACTCCTCACATGTAGAGACTATGTTGACCGCTTCCTTGAGACATGCGCTTATCTGCCGATGTACCTGCTCAAGGCTTGAAGATGTTGCGTGAACAACTATGTCAGGTTTGGCTCTGGAGAAAGCTTCCTTCACATCCTTGGCCACAACCAGATTCAGCTTGTGTGGCAGGCCGAGTACATCTGCTAAGTCTCTTCCAACTTTATCGTGGGCTACATCTATCGCCGCGACTATCTCAACACCCTTCTTTTGAAGTAGAGCTTTTGCTATCAGACTTGAGACTGCCCCTACACCGAAGAGAGCCACTCTAACCGGTCTGTCCACTGAGCATCACCAACAAGATGAGGGTTTACCTTTTACCAGTATGTTCGTCGAAGAGTTTCATAACCTCTTTAGTTAGGGGCCCCGGCTTGCCGCTTCCTATCTTCGTCTGGTCGATGGTAACGATAGGGACAACCTCGTGGCCTGATGATGTTAGAAAGGTCTCGTCTAATGATGGGATCTCTGAAACCTCAACGAGTCTGTAATCGACCGGAATCTTTCCCTTGGCCAGTTCTAGGACGGTTCTCCTCGTTATTCCATCCAGTACTTCTTTTCCAGCAGTGATGATTGTACCATCCTTTACAGCGAAGAAACTGCAGACCATGCATTCGTATAGGAAGCCGTTGTGTGAGTATACTGCTTCTTCGGCGTTTTCTCGTCTAGCTCGTTTCAAGGCACGGATGGCGTGGATGTAGTTTATAGTTTTTGCCTCAGCGATCTCTCTCCTGCCCGGGAACGTGATAACCTTGACGCCTTCTGTAAAGAACTCTCTTGGATATACCTTAGCCGGTTTGATGATAATTATGAGGCTTGGTTTGCCTGTTGAGGTGAAGGAGTCTGGGGTTTCGCCGCCTGTGGCTATGATTCTTATGCCTTTCTCTCCTTCAGGGTTCCTGTCCAATGTCTTGTAGACAAGCTCTTCCAGCTCCTTCCTCCTCCAAGGGAGGTCGAGCTCGATCATCCTAGCGGAGTTCTGTAGCCTTTGTAGGTGGTCCCTGAGCCTGAAGGGTTCACGGTTATAGGTTATCATAAAGTCGAAGACGCCGTAGGCTCTTAGAAGGCCTAGGTCGGAGACACGTATCGAAGCTTGACTCTCCGTTACAAACCGACCATTCACGTAGAATATGGATTCCGTCATATTCTATCGGTTCCCCTAGTATCTTGAATGAGATGAGTTAATTGGGGGACGTATCTTTGTCAGCAGTAATAAGTGCTGTTCTGTTCCTAAACGAACACGCGACGCTTCCTTTTGATATCACACATATAAGTTTCTAAAGGCGAAAGACAAGCCAGCCCAGGCGATCTAGTTGGCAGGCGAGAAAGAAACAATCCCCTATGTAAAGGAAACTCCCCCAGGGATGAGAGCCAAGAAGATCTTAGCTAGAGATGAGCGAATCATTTCGCCATCTTATGTCCGATACTATCCTTTGGTAGCTAAGGAAGGGAAGGGATGCATAATTACAGATGTTGACGGAAACAAGTACATTGATTTGAATGCTGGCATTGCATGTCTGCCTGTGGGGAGCTGCCATCCTAAAGTTGTTGAAGCCATTAAGAAGCAGGCGGAGATGCTCTCCCACTACTCGCTCACTGACTTCTATTATGAACCGGCTATCGAATTAGCGGAAAGAATCCAAGAGATTACGCCAGGAATTTTTGGAAAGAGAGTCTGGTACGGGAACAGTGGGACGGAAGCGGTGGAAGCGGCGTTCAAGACCGCAAGGTGGCATACTAGGAGACAAATAATGTTGGGTTACATTGGGGGATTTCACGGCAGAACCTATGGTGCTCTAAGCTTCACAGCAAGCAAACCTGTTCAGAGAGAACGGTTCCTTCCCCTAGTTCCGGGCGTCACCCATATTCCGTATCCTTATTGTTACCGTTGCCCGTTCAAGCTTGCGTATCCAGAATGCGATTACTGGTGCATAGAATTCGTCGAAGAGATGCTTTTTAGGAAATATGTCCCACCGAGTGAAACTGCCGGAATCTTGTTTGAACCTATCCAAGGAGAGGGCGGCTATATTGTGCCTCCAACTGAATATTTTCAGAGACTAAAACTTGCAGACAAATACGATCTTCTCCTCATAGACGATGAGGTTCAAGCGGGCACCGGAAGAACAGGAAAATGGTTCGCAATCGAAAATTGGGAAACTGTACCAGACATTGTTTGCATAGCGAAGGGGATAGCTTCCGGCCTCCCTCTAGGCGTGATGGTTGCAAGATCCGAAGTCATGGATTGGTGTTGGGGAGCTCACGGCTCCACCTTCGGCGGAAATCCAGTTAGCTGCGCAGCTTCGCTAGCCACGATCGAAACGATCAAGCAAGAGAAACTAGTGGAAAACGCGTCGAAACAAGGCGAATACATATTGAAGAGATTCAGAGAGCTCGGCGAAGAACACGAAATGATCGGGGACATAAGAGGAAAAGGATTGATGATTGGGGTTGAACTTGTTAAAGATCGAAAGAGTAAAGAGCCAGCTGAAAAGGCGGCCCAAGAGATAATTACCCGATCATGGAAGAAGGGCGTTGCGATCATTACGGCTGGTACGTCAACACTTAGAATAGCACCACCACTCACAATTACAAAGGAACTCATCGACGCAGCGTTACCGATAGTTGAAGAAGCAATAAAAGAAACAGAGAAAGGAACCTAGCAACTGATTTTCGCGGTCAAACCAACTTCGGTACGATAATTATTTTCTTTTCTGGAAGATCTGCTTTGCTGATTGCGAAACTTGAACCGTCGAGCCTCTTGATGTTGTCATCTTTCCTGAGGAAGTCGTCCACGGTGCCCAGAGCGTCGAAATTGGCTGACATTCCAGGTAGTCGATAGTGCATCGGAACGGTTATCCGTGGCTTCAGAGATTCCATGACACTCCGGGCGTCGCTAGGGCCGATTGTGTAGAAACCTCCGACTGGAAGGAACAGGACATCAACCGATCCTATCCCACTTATCTGTAACGGAGACAAATCTTGGCCCAGATCTCCTAGATGGCAGAAGACGATCTTATCTAAGACTACGACATAGACCGAGTTTCTTCCTCTCTTTCTACCCTGGGCATCGTCATGAAAGGTGGCTACACCTTTGACGGGTATGCCGTCTATCTGTCTCGTTCCCGTGAACTCTTCCAGAATCAGACTCTTCTCATGTCTGACAGCCCCCGCGTTGTTATGGTCGGAGTGACTATGTGAGCAGAGTATTATGTCGGCCTTAACTTTCGGTTCAGGCAGTCCAACGCCCCTGAAGGGATCGAAGATGAGGCTTCTCATCTTGTCCTTCAGCAGGAAGCATGCATGCCCAAGCCAATTGATGTCAACCAACCATATCCACCCGGAGGCAGATCGATTTTCGCATATAAGCGAAACTGTCCTTTGAGTGTTTTCCTAGCCTCGGGCTTGTATCTAACTACTCATTCAAAACGCCAGTCGTTTGTAACTTGGCCCAGACATATTATACCGAGAAAAACTTAACAGATGTCATGAGTCTCAGTTATGAAACGGCGAAGACAACAATGCCAGTTGAGGTTCTCACCAGAGAAGAGCTGGAGAGACTCATTAGGGAGCTCTCAGCAAGGCTCCTAGAAGAGTCCGGCCTCTCAAAGAGATTGTCTGATCTCGAAGCCTCAGTTAACGAAGTTAAGAACGCTATCTCGAGACAGGTATCCGCGCCTACGCCTGAACCGACTTACCAGGCTCTAATATCGGATCTCGGCGAGAGAGCTAGGCTGCTAGATATCGATCTTGAGAAGGAGCCTATAACCATGAGAGTGAAGCAGTGGCTGAGATTCGAGGATTTCAGAGCAGTAAGTGAAGTGGTCAAGAAGCATGGTGGAACCTGGTCGCCTGAGAAGAGGGCTTTCATCTTGAGAATCACGAGACCGGAATCAAGATAGTCTGCTCAATCCAATGAATGTGAAAGGATCATAGGCCGTCCCTGAAGGCACATGCGTAGGTCCCTTACAATTCCAATTTCTACTCGATACGTGACTTCTAGGACGAGGCAGCGTGAGCAAGGAGTTCCTTCCAGAATAAAGGAAGAGCCTCTGCAACTTTCTTTCTAACTGAAAAACTCATGTAAGGTGTTAAGACTGTTGGGTTAGGGTTGAACTCAACAACCTCTGCTCCATTTTCAAGTGCCAGCGATGGCATTTGAGATGCTGGAGAGACCACGCCGGACGTTCCTATGACCAAGAATAGTTGTGCCTGCTTACTGGCAGCAAAGGCCGCGCCTAAGACGACGGGATCTATAGGCTCACCAAATTGTACAACATGAGGACGTAGAGCGTAGCCACATATACAGGGTGGTGGCAACTTCGGCAGAGGCATGTCAGGTAGATCAATGATTCTTTTACATCTCATACATCTTCCCTTCCACATGTTTCCATGAAGCTCAAGAACATCTTTGCTGCCGGCTCTGGAATGGAGGCCGTCGACATTCTGAGTTATCAGGTAGAAATCTTCGAAATACTTCTCCATTTCAACAAGCGTATAATGAGCTGCGTTAGGTTTACATTTACTTACGAGTTTTCTCCTCCATTCATAAAACTCCCATGTTTCCTTTGTGTTCCAAGGTGGTCCAGTTCTGCTTGCAAGCCTCTTCGCTTCAGGAATCTCCCACATTGAGCCTTTGCCCCTGAAGATCGGTACCCCGCTCTCAATGGAAATACCTGCACCCGTAAGCGCTGCAACCCGTAGCTTTCGGTTTACAGTAAAGCCAAGCCTTTCTACAAAATCCATCTCAAAAGAGCATTAAATGGCTGTCAGCTTATATTAGCAATGCCTGGAAACTCATGATTGGAAAAGCTGACAAGACAATCGACTTCAGTTCTAGCCTTTATGTTTAACGTTAAATAGCGCAAGACGAACGATTGTTTGAGGAGATATGATCTTCACTTACACAGGCATCCGGGTCCGCGACCTTCAGCGTTCATTACGGTTCTATACGCGAGTCTTAGATTTGAAACAGATAGGCAAAGGAAGAATGATGCATGGAGGAATCTATGTGACTCTAAAGGGTCCTCGATCCGTTCAGAAGCTCGAATTGAACTACTACCCGCCTGGAACGAAGTTCCACGAGAGATACAAACAGGGAAGCGAACTGGACCACTTGGCCTTTTGGGTCAGAGATGTAGACAAAACCTACAAGAGATTGTTGGCGAAAGGAGCGAAGAAAGCGGTCGAACCCTTCTCTGAGGACAGATACAGATTGGCCTTCATAAAAGATCCTGATGGGATCTGGATTGAACTCATTGGAATCGACAGACGGACGAAAACCCGAAAGAGACCTCTTGACTAGTGTGAACATGCATTAAGGTCCGAGGTGGCAAAATCCGGACTCATACTCTTCAATAGCTTCTCTCAGATTGGCGAGAGCCTCTTCCTTGGTCTTCCCTTGGCTGATAGCTTCCGGCAACCCGACGCATCGAGCCGCGTAGTAGCCGGATTCCTCGTCCCTCTCTAGACGAACCGTGAAGGTGCGACGAACCATCTTAATCAGCACACACGTTCTATTACGCAAGCATATTTAGATGTTGTTTGAGGGATCAGGCTGAGCGCATAGCGAGACTCAAGTTTGCTCAGACCGCAACGAAACTACTGGAAGCCATAGCCCGCAACACGACCATCACGGAAAAAAGCCTTGGCCTAGACCTGAAAGGATAGACGAGGACACGCTTAAAGTTCCAAGCGAAGAACAAGGTCCGAGAAAACCTGCAGAAGAGTCCCCCCAAGTCGAATACGGAACATCAGAGAAGCCAAAGCCTCAACGACTCAAGCAAGATGATGGAAGCATCGAATCCGAACTGGTTATGATTGACGAGTATACGAGTTGATCGAAATGAGCGCAGACGCTGGATTCCAATAATTCGAGCCAGACGAGACAACTCGATGGGACCGGATCACGTCCATGTGGGTTACAAAGTAGGATCGAACGCCTATGACTGAAAAGGCATAGAAGATGACAAGCCTCATCTCCAACGGCAGACACAACAAAAGAATCGGAGCCCGGGTGATGGCTTTCGTTTTCATCCATCTCTTGTTGTCAACGTAACTTCTAGATGACCTTAGCAGCTGCGACCGGCTTAAGTAATGTGGCGGGCCCGCGGGGATTCGAACCCCGGACCTCTGCGTGTTTGTTACACTCTACAGCTTTGTCCGTTCTCACTTAGGAGGGTCGGCTGCGGTTGAATTCTGCCGCTCCATCCATACTGAGCTACGGGCCCTAAACATTGATCGTTTTCCACGGCGATTAAAACATTTGTTCTTGTCAGAATGATCGGTTGGACAAAGAGTTATTTTCAAGAAGAAACTACTAGTTTGCAATATCACTACATAATCTGATCTGGTCGGTTACATGAGAGCCTGTGTCAGGTGTGGTAGACGTCTCCGGAAGAGCGAGAAACTGGAGATGTGCGAGCGTTGCAGAAAAGAAACTCTGAAGATCTTCCTTAGACAGACGCTTGACAACATTGAGAGGTAGTTTCTTCAAAGCAGATCGAACAAGCTTGTCTACTATTGAAGTCTCCGCTCCACCTCCTCGGCCAGCTCATCCATCCTAACTTCAGTTTCAACATGGGTCTTCATGGTTCTGATCTTTACGACGCCCCTCTCTATCTCCCTCGGTCCTAAAATGACTGCTATCGGAATCTTCATGGAATCAGCGTACTCAAGCTGTTTCTTGAGGGTTCTTCCTTTCATGTCGAAATCGCAGGGTATCCCTTTCTTCCTTAGCTCCGTTACGAGCTTTACGACCTTGGGTCGGCTCTGCTCATCAACTGCCGTGGCGAAGACTTTCGGTCCTTGAGTGAGCTCTGGGAAAAGTGAAGCTCTCTCTAGAGATATCATAAGCCTCTCGATGCCACCTGCCACGCCCGTGGCAGGAACCTCTCTTCTTCCGTATAGTCCACAAAGTTTGTCATACCTCCCGCCGCCAAATATGGCTCCGACATCTTCCCCGCCTTTATCGTAGGCTTCGAAGACTATGCCATCATAGTACCCTATTCCTCTGACGACGCTGAGGTCGATGACACATTTTTCTAATTTGCCAAAATCTTCCAGAAGATCGAAAAGTCTGGAAAGTTCCTTATGACCTTTAGAGCTCATTTCACTCTTCGTATACTCGTTTGGGATGCTGGCGAGGACACGGTCAGCGGGTCCCTTCAGGGAGATTATCTCGCTTGTCTTTAGCAGTAGGTCATCTGACAACCCTATCTTGCGGAATTCGTCCTCAAATTCGTCGGCGGATATCTTCCTGTACTTGTCAATAGTTCTAATCGCCTGTTCTATCCGCTCTTCGCCCGTGACGCCTAACTGTCTCAGGAATCCCTCTGCAAACTTCCTATTGCTAACTCGGACCTCGTAGTCTCGAAGCTCAACGCTTTCTAAAATATCCATTCCTAGTGCTATTACTTCAGCATCGGCTTCCTGTTCTATCGTTCCATATACCTCTGCGTCCCATTGGTAGAAATGCCTGTACCGTGCAAACTGCGGTTCATCATACCTCCACATCCCTGAGAGCGCACAGATCTTTATGGGCTCGGGGAGGTCGGGTCTATTGACTATCATCCTTGTCATTCCAACGGTCAGGTCGAACCTTAGCCCTAGGTTCCTTCCTGCCTTATCAGCAAAATAATAGATCTCATCCTTGATTTCGGGTCCACTCTTTGCTTCCAGTGTCTCCAGGTTCTCGATAGATGTGGGTTCCACTATCTGGAAACCACATCTCTCCATTACGCTAACAATCTTCTCGTTCAGCCAAAGTCTCTTCGCCATCTCTTGAGCGTCGAAATCTCTCATCCCTCTTGGCACGGAGAAGGTTCGTTCTGACAATGGCTTCGTTTCCCTCCAGTCAGGCAGTTTTGCTTTGTCACATGTCTAGGGTGAGTGAGTTGAGTGAGTAGTAGACTATGTCGGTCCTCCTATCGATAACGGCAAGTATCAGCTCTTTCTTCTCTCTTCTGGCTACTTTGAGGTATTTGCCAAGTTTCTTTAGGCTTGCCTCACGTCCTTCATATATTATCGATACCAACCTTCTCATGGCTCCTTTACCGTGGACCTCAAAGTCCGCTTGCTCGGATTCTCTCACTATGTATCCTCTATCTCTCAGATCACGATAGATCAGGTACTTTATCCAGGTCTCAGCCTTTCCAGCGGATAGCTTATCTACGAGGTCTCGAAGCTCTACTTGACTTGATGTTCTAGCATCTGAAACTTTGATTCGCTCTTTCTCGACAAGGTAGAAGGCGTCAAATGGGGAGAGAATAAGCTTCCTTTTCCGTAGGTATCCGAACCCTCTCTCACGCAGTTCTCTGAGCGATGGGGAGAGAGGTATGTAGACTTTCCCATCCTTATAGAGGGCTTTGAAGATCTCGGCCTGCATCGCCATGCTAATCAGCCGACCAAGTAAGGGTTCGTTGAGGTTGATAAAATGGTATCATAATAGCCATTTCCGAGATTCCTGTACATTATCTTAGATTCGAAGCTTGGGGCACTAGACTTAACTTGCATATCAGCGATCATTCTAGTAGGTGCATTCCATGACAGACTTCTACACGTTGAGGACTGTTGCCTGGGAGAATGACAGAGTACGCTTGATAGACCAGTCTAAGCTTCCTGAAAGACTGAGCTACGTCGAGTGTAGGAAATACACCGAGATCGCTGATGCGATCAAAAGCATGGTTGTGAGAGGAGCTCCCGCCATTGGCGTTGCAGGAGCCATGGGGATGGCCTTGGCTGCTATGGCGAGCAAAGCAACGACTAGTAACGGACTTCTACGAGACATACAACTTGCAAAGAAGGATCTCGACAAAACCAGGCCGACCGCTGTAAATCTTACGTGGGCAACTAGAAGGATCCTGAACGTAGCCAGATCTAAGGAAGGAAAGCTTCATTCAATCGTTTCAGCCGTGGTCGAAGAAGCCAAGAGGATGGCTAATGAAGACTTTGAGACAAATAGAACTCTAGGCAGGAATGGAGCCGTTCTACTCAGCGATGGAGACGTTGTACTCACGCACTGCAATTGATCTCCTAGATTGAGGTCAGCGGAATGCGGGAGCGCTTGCAACGGTAGGCTACGGTACAGCGCTTGGAGTGGTACGAGCGGCTACTGAACAGGGAAAGCGGATCAAGATATTCGCAACCGAAACCCGGCCGAAGATGCAGGGAGCCAGACTGACAGCTTTCGAGCTGAGCGTAGACAGGATACCTGTGACGCTCATAGCAGACAGTGCGGTTGGATACCATGTGGGAAGCGGGCTGATCGATAAGGTACTGGTTGGAGCGGACAGGATCTTGGCGACAGGTCATATCTTCAACAAGATTGGTACGTCCACGATTGCGATAGTCGCGGATCATTACGATGTACCGTTCTATGTTGCCGCTCCCGTCTCTTCATTTGATCTCACAACTCGTTTAGAGGAGGTTGAGATCGAGCAGCGTGACCCAATGGAAGTGAGAAAGATCGGCTCGCACCTTCTGGCTCCTAGGAACGTTCCCGTGCGAAACCCGGCCTTCGACATAACAACCCCTGACTTAATAGATGCTATAATAACCGAGACGGGTATCATCCGTCCGCCTTACAGAAGAAACATAAGAAAGATGTTCAGCAGGACGATGCGCCCTTAAAGAGTCGAAGGCTTCTTCTTGATTTCGAGCACAATCTCAACGGGGCACTTAGCAACCTGCTCTATTCTACTCTTCCATTCCTCCCCGATAGAGATCAGAGCGAATATGCCTGTTACCTCAGCCTTGGCTTTCTGGGCGATCTTGATCATTGCACGTTGGGTCTCTCCGCTGTCTATGACATCGTCCACGATTAAGATGCAGTCCCCTTTCCTGAGGGAGTCTCGTGGAACGTAGAGGCTCATCATCACAGCGGTCTTTGATGGGATATAGACCTCTTCTATGAACTCTCTAACCCCTACCTCTCTGCTCTTCTTAGCTATGACTAACCCTACGCTCAATCGATGGGCGAGTAGTGTTGCGATGGGCACCCCATCTACAGCGGCTGTAACGATCTTGGTAATCCTCTTTCCGGCAAATATGTTGATCGCATGTTGAACGGCTCTCTCTAAAAGCAAGGTGTCGGAGATGATTTCAGTATTGTCGAAGTATCCCAACTCGTCAAAACGGATCCTCTTCTGAAGCTCGTTCTCAAGTCGTAGAATTCTCTGAAGGGTCTTGTTGATCGACTCAGCCCTCTGTATCGTTGGCAGAACGTGACCCTTCACGTATCGGCTGAGCACCGTCTCGGGCAGGTTTATGATCTGAGCCAACTCACGGTAGGTATAGTAGTTCTTGGCGAGGTTGAGCAGCTCTATCGTCATGAGCTTGTACTTCAGATCCAGTATGCGAGAACCCGCCTTCATCAGGAAGCCTCCACTTTACAGCTTCATGCCTAAGTCTATAACAGTTTCGGATCATTTTAGGCATCAACGTGACTTTGACAGTTCTCCGTGCAAGTCCTAGACCACGTATCGTTCCTATCTTTTCAATCTCCTCGACATGCATGCTCGATCATTAATCATGAAAAATCAGGCCCTGGTAGAAAGAGGCCCTGGAAACTCAATCAGTAGCCGCATCTTCTTGCCGCAAGAATCCTTTTAGGCAGACATATGGGTCAAAGGGAATGTGCATAAGCGGATCCAAGGTTTCGCGGGCCCGTAGTCTAGCCAGGATGAAGACACAGAGAAATAGGTCGTGTAGGCCTTCGGTAGTTTCTGGGGAAAGCCTGGGATCCGGGGTTCGAATCCCCGCGGGCCCGCCACAATTTTTGTCCGGATCTTCACGCATTTTCTTGCACTCCAAACGTAGTACTGTTCTTGTTCCGAAACCGCGTGATCCTGAACTCTTGAAGAAGAGGTTTACCATATGTTGCGAGAAGCGTTGAGAAGCAACGACTTCAACACACTGAGGTGGAGGAAGTTGATGAGAAGAGTGTTGAGGCAGGAGCTCGCGAACTTCTTCAGCAGTGGGTCAAGAGCTTCTGAACGAGTCTGTCTGAATGTTTGTAGGAATACGTCTTCCTGTCGCGCGTTGTTGATCTGGAAAGTAGAACTGGAACTAAGCCAGATGTCAAACGAGTAGGGGTCTTGCGCGAAGCTTATCTCCGGATCCGTATGACGACCAGAGCGAGTAGTAGGAGGGCTACGATCAAAAGCAGTACGAGCAAGCTTCCGTTTCTCTCCCAGATCACAAAGTTCGCGTTCAATCGGTTCAGTGGGTTATGTGAGCTCAGCATTCGGAATAAGGCGACCGCCTCGTCTCTTTTGAATACTCCGTTGTCTACCCGGATCTCGCCTGTGATGCTTTTTTCGAATCTGTGGTTTTTGAACCAGAAGGGGCTAGCGTATTTGCTCGTCAGCCACAAGTCAAATTCTTCTTGAACGGTTCCCAACGGATACACCTACCTATACTGGGCCGCGATATAGTAGAGCTTTACAACTCCACCAACTGAGACCAGTATCCCGAAGTTCAAGGTACCGTTCGCTGAACTCCAATAATAGACTTCCGAGGCGCCATATCTCTCGCAATAGTCGGTAATGAAATCATTGAGGGTTGCGCTTGCTCCGACCCATTGCGCCTCGTCAACGTATGTGAAATTACCCGTCCTGATCTCGACGTTTGCGTTGATTGCAGTTGGGCTGGTGAGAAGGTAACCTTTCTCTGTGAATAGGGCTTTCAGCTTCTTCTCACGTTCTTTGTAGCCTAACTGGACTGGAACCCCACCTGAAATCGCGTAGTATGCCTGTGACGAGTCTGCTCCAACAGCTACTTTGGCCCCAGTTGTAGCGTCGACAACAGTGATGAACGCCATCTTTGTGATTACAGCGTTTTGGACCTCCGTGTTTATGTAGACCGGGATGAAGTAGTAGAGGCGATTTCCGATCATGTACAGAAGGATGTTTCCCAGTCTGTAGTTTGGTAGAAGCGTCAGCTGTTGACGGACGTAGTCATCGGTCTCAAGTGCCTGTAAGGCGGCGGATGGCCCGATAAGTTGGGTTGTCGAGTTTGATATGCTGTAGAGAACCAACGTTCCCAGGTGGTTGCCGCCATATGCTATGTACAGTCCAGCAAGGTTCCTTCCAGGAGACGCTTGGTACTCCACCAGTTGTACACCGACAAAGTCAGCGCGACTTCCTGAAGTCACCAAAACATAGAGCACCTCTGTGGCTTCAGGTCGTTCGTAGAAGTCGGATCCCGATCGCCAGACGAACGGATCGTCAACGTGGAATCGGAAGTCCACATCGAGTTGCCCGGGGTTATCGTGTGTTCCAAGCAGATCTTCGGGATAGCGCATCTGCGGCACGAGCCAATCCGGTAGTGACTTCCAAGATGGATAGTAGTTCCTGTAGAAATCTACGAGAAAACCGTCGGGTTCGGCGACAACGTAGGGATACATGCGTCCATCTTCGATGTCGACGAGAACAACTCCGAAGAACCTGAGGTAGTTGCTTACAGAGAATCCGGAGTGTATCGGGTAGTTGATGTAGACTTGGACTAGGTAGTATATACTGTTCCCGTCAGTCACGAGATATGTCGCGCGGTCTGTAGCTAGCCCGTAGATGAGAACATCTTCGATCCTTTCATGAACATCTCGTTTGTGCAGCATCATGATACTATCTTGCGGAGGGCTAAACGCAAACCCAACTTGCCCTTCTCTGACGAGGAACCAAAGCATCCTCTGCCATCCCGACAAGACGTAGTCAGGCTCTCCGGTGTATGAGGCGTTTCCAATCTCTTTGAATCCTCGAACATGAATATAGACGTCGTCGGACAGCTCTTCTCCGTAGTATATCGACGGTTCAGTCTTGACGCCAAACGCGTCTTGGACACTAACGTACTCGCCGGTGTGACTGTCGATTACGATGATTCTTGCAGAGTGAGTGTATATCAGGTGGTGGCTGATCCAGTCCTCCGTTGGATAATTGATTGTTGTCGGGGCGGCCCAGTATTCGTGTCCGTTTAGATAGATAATATGCGACTCGCTCAACCGCATCCAGTTCACTCCAATCTGGTTCTTCATCTTCGTGTAGGATGCATCGTGGTCCCACTGCCTCACCAGCGAAAGTATTGTGCTGGTGTTTCCTGCAGGGAGATTTGAGAGAGGCTCGTTTAGGGTTCCTCCCAGACCTGCTACCCATCGCGTAACGTGGATCTGCTTCATGGTCGTGGGTTTCCATTCATACTCGGTCCAGTAGTTGTTCCAATTTAGGGAGTAGCCGACCACAAAGCCTAGGTTCACGATTAGTGTCAGAAACAATAGCAAACCCGTGAGGTAGACTGCCCACCTCCTGCGACGTGTCATCCCTATTGTTCGACTGATTATTCCGAACTGGAATGATGACGCCACTGCAATAAAACTGATAAAGACGACTAGAGCGATCAGGTAGTTGTTGGGTGTTGCCACGTTCATGGCCCAGTAGGGCGCTCCGATAATCACTGCTAGAACGATAAGAGATAGTATCAAGAATAGGTCTCTCATCCACGCGTTTGTCCTGACACGGGTAAAGTCACGCACCAACATGAGAATGAGCCTAAGAATAGCCACCAGAATAACCGCGCCTATGACATAATGGATCAAGCGGTACTGAACTTCCATAGTAGGTACCAGTGCAACAAGTTCCGTCCCGGGTACAGGAACCAAGGGGAGCATGAAAACCCTCAAGAGCTTCCCCCAATCTCCCATGCCGCTCTCCAACATTGCCACAACGATTGTGAGGCTGCCAAAACTAGGTATACCATTGACTGTCGTAATTGCCGAGAAGGCGATACCCCACTTCACCACCTGCCAAATCAACCAAACAATCTTTCCACCAAGTGAGACAACCTCCTCTTCACCCCTGATACGCGCAAAGGCTCCTCCAAGCGCCGAAAGACACTCGAAAAGGTGGCTTCTTCTTGGAAGAGGGTTAATGAAGAGAAGAGCTAGAATTCCACTAACAATAAACGTCTTGTTATGATAGAAGTTTATCCCGAACCAGTCGAGGTTCGCCTTGGACGCGTACATAGACTGCAAAACCATCCAGTCCAAGTAAACGTACAGACCGTAGGCGATCACGCCCAAGAAAACTAATGCGACAATAACCCAACCGAAGAATCCTACAAGGCGAGGCGATGGTCCAGGTCGTTCCATATAACCCTCAGTGACCTCGCGTGGAGATAGTTGACCACGGGTATATCAACTTGGGCCTTGTCAATCGACGCTAGATAGCCTAATACAATATCAAACGAGGCCCAACGCCATAGGCTTTGCAAATACAATAGACACTTACGGCCACGAAGTCATTACGATGAGCGGCGCCGTCACCCTTTCGAATCGCGATCTAATTCTTGAACTGATAAACCGCTTGGTGAGCCAATACGGTCCGAACGGGATACCGCGAATCAGTGTGACAAAACTGAGGGAAAACATCGTGTTGAAAGGTGCTTTGGCGTTCGCAGGACCACTAGTGAAAATCCTGATGATTTGAGTGTCCAGTATCGAATATATACCTTGTTCGGCGAAAGTGCAAGAGCCTAGAATATCAGCAAGAAACTAGAATCCCTAGGCTAATAGATATGTTCAAGAACAGCAATCCACGCAAAGAATGATGATTGCGAGTTCACTATGTCTGTTGGAGGGACGAGTAATGTCCATAAAGGTGAAAGAGTGGTTGAAGCGACTTGGTATTGAGACAACTCATGAAGAGAGACTTGAGATCGATAGGGCAATCGAGAGTATGACTGGCATCCCATGCGACGAGGCGGTAGGTACGTTCACTGAGCAACAGTTCATGGATCTTGTCAATGGAATAAAACGGAAAAAAGGTAAGCCTGTAAAGATCCTCGCAGAAGCTCTGGCGTAGGCTCGTTCTGAAATCACAGAACAAAGCTGGTAGTCCCAGCTTTCATCTATAGACCCTAGAATGTGGGGCATTGGGGATGAAAGAGTTTTCTGACGTAGCTTCACGACTCCGAATCTTGGATTAGCCTCTTTGGATCGTGGATATGGTCCGCTTTTGAGGGTTTAATTCAACGCCCTTTCCCGTTAGAAGACCTGGCAACCTCAGCGATGCACGACTTCTACAAACAGTGCAACGTTGATGATGCGCTCACAACCCTCAGCCAGTATCTTTGGTATTCTGTAGAGTCCCTCGGTTCTTTCTATATATATAGATATCTAGCTTTCCAGCCGCTTTAAGGAAGAACTTCTCGATGTACTCTGGAATAAGTCAGTTCTCCTTTGCAATGTCTTGTCCTTTTTACAAAGCAAGAGTCTCTAGAATCATGTCGGGGGATGCTGAAATAGTATCGTCATCATCACGGTCTCGGTGAACGTGGCAGAATACTCTTTCTAGTGACATAGATGGTCTTTTCCATTAGCTTGACTTTCAGGCTATATCTTGCTTTTTCGTTCTGCTCAATTCTGGGGCATCTCGATCTGAATGCGCGAGCAAGGTTCCCCGCTTCTTTAGCTGATCTGCATGTAACTTCGAAACCATCAATCACTCCCATCGAAACCAACATGAGCTTTCGATCTCGTTGACCGTAAGCGACACGCCTATCAAATGTTCCACGTCTATACACTTTCAATCAGGATGACCTCTTTCGCTCCCTCGATGGAGATGCGCCTCGCGCTCCTCACTATGATTCCATGGTCGTTTGTACTGATAATGTTTAACGCAGCGTATCAGCGCCTAGATAGTAGCTTCCTCTTTCTCAATACCGTAAGAACCATCAAGATTGTGGGTAGCAGTATAACCCTCACGTTGAGGTCAACATAGCCCAAACAATTTGCGGTCACCAATAATGAATTGAGCACTGCGTATTAAACCGTGAATTGTCGACAGTGTTCGTGAGCGAACGCTTGGACCTCGTCCATCATAACAGCACAGGGCTGCATCGAGTTGTCTATCTAAAAGTCGACATGCTCCAAGTTTCTAAGGCTCTTCTAAGTTCTTTTCGACTTTGCGCGGCCTCTTCGAGTTCGCCGCCGCTGATTGCCACATCAATAGCCTGTCTCAGAGCCGTCGCGCCCGCTCTGCCTCCGTCTGGATGTCCCCAGACCCCGCCTCCGGCCTGTATGATAATATCTGTTCCCACCATCCCAATTAATTCTGGAACTAGTCCCGGATGGAGTCCTCCAGAACAGGTTGGTAGAACCGGCCGAACCTTTCCCCAATCTTGGCCCAGAGATGAAAGGTTGGGCTCGATCGTTCTCTTTTGGAGGTTATCTCTTAGCGCTATTACCTCTTCGCGTGGAGACTCGAGTTTTCCTATCGCGGCACCTATGTGAAGTTGATCGACGCCGATTAGTCTAGCTACATCCGAGACAGCTTGCATCGACATGCCGTGAAGACGGTTCCGTGTGAATGCGGCGTGAAATGCACGGTGAGCGTGGATCGCTAGCTTCAGGTCTTCACATTCCTCGCGCAGTGTTTGGAGAGCTGACCAGCCGGTTGTGAGTATGTCAACCATGACGTATTCGCCGCCCGCATCTGAAACAGCCTTGGCTCGACGAAGCATTTCACGAGTCTCAGCTGTTACGTTGATAAGGTAACTCTTGCGTTCTCCAGTCTCCTTTTCAGCTTTGTCTCGAAGGCTAAAGCATTCTCTCAGGCGTTCCTTAAACCTGTTGAACTTTTGAGAAGAGAGGTTCTCGTCATCTTTTAGGAGATCTATGCCGCCGATCCATGCGTGGTAGCCTACTCTTGCGTGTTCTCTCGCGGTCAGGCCTAACTTGGGCTTTGGAACCGTGGCGGTTAATGGCCTGTCTCTGACACGGAATATCTTTCGAATACCGGCGGTTCCGAGCAGCGGTCCTCGAAAAGATCTAGCCAGTTTCTGCGGCCAGCGTATGTCTTCGAGCCGCAAGTTCTGGATAGCCTTCATTCCGAAGATATTCCCAGCTATCGAGCTGATTATCTGAGGCATATTTCCAGGCTCGAATAGTTCGATCGGGTAGGCCACCTTTACCATGTCTGTCTCGATTTCATAGGCTTTAGCCATCAATTTTCGAATCCGAGGTTTCATCGTCGTCAACTCGGTCCAAGTGCCGACTGATGACTCAGACGCCACCCGCCCCGCCCCATCCTCGATTGCAAAGCCTGACGCGGGTTGTACGCGAAAGAGGCAGAGAAGGTCGCTCCGGCCCGGGATGTAACCGCGGTCAACGAAATCTTGGTACCATTCACTCATCTGCGCTCACGTTTAATCCTACCAAGCCTCGTTTAAGTGTTCATGTACTCACTTTCGAAGGATAGACTCAGCCTTCGCGGAGTTGATCGAAAACTATCTGCGGAGGATCTGTTTGTTTTGGGTCATCGTACAACAGATTAGTCGATGAAGTGTTCCCAGCCGACAGGTCTTATTCTGCTTGCTCTTGAACCTGGGGTTTTTAGGATCATGCGTTTCTCAAATGTGGTCTCGCCTATCTTGTAGAGTGTTCCTCCGGCTCTGTTCGCAGCGCTCTTGGCCTTGCTCCATCTATCAGCGCGTACCGTGACCACGAGTCTGAACTCTTCACCACCGTACAGCACGAGATCCTTCACATCTGTATTCGTAATCCTAGCAAACCTTTCTGCAAGTGGGCTTACCGGGAGATTTTCCACAGCAAAGCCTACCCGACTCATTCTGGAAAGCTCGCTCAGCGACCAAGCCAGACCATCGCTTGAATCGATCGAGGAGGTTACAACACCTGTTCTCGCCAAGGCTAGACCCATTTTCAACTGAGCTTCTGGCATGAGAACACTTCTCACAAGCCGCCTTCGAAGCCCGTTAGGCACTCTTGTCCTTTCGAGTATGACCCTAAGCCCGGCGGCAGTATCTCCGAACAGTCCAGTGACGGCTAGGATGTCGCTAGGCTTAGCTCCGGCTCTTGGTATGATCTTGCCTTTTTGGGCCAGTCCGAACCCGACACAATCAATCACTATGTCCGTAGCCTCATCAGTATCTCCTCCTACGATGCATACGCCGTATTCTCTCGCTCCAGCCTCTAGTCCTCTCGCAAGTTGCTCTATGGATTCTTTAGGGAGTTCTCGAGGCATCCCGACGGATGTCAAGAGCGCGATTGGTCTAACACCTTTGGAAGCAAAGTCGCTTACTGCTACAACGACCGCTTTACGTCCAATCTGCCAAGGTGTCATTTCCTTCGGGGCATCTGTCCTGTCAACAAGCATATCCGATTTGAGGACGGCCAGTTTGCCTCGGCCTATATCGACCGCGGCAACATCATCTCCGAAAGGCAGGGCCATCCTAGGCATTTTTCGGAAAGACCTGATGAAGATCTGGATGATCCTTCTTTCTCCTAGAGTCTTGGCGAGGGACAACAACGGTCCACCTATGGTCAAGGTTTGAAGTAGATCTAGATAGGTTCGAATAGAACAGGCTTGCGCTTCAAAAGCTCAGCGTAGGCCGTAGAATTTTACAGAAAGGCCGTGACAAGCGTCAAATAGGCCCCACATGCAATTCTTGTGGAAGGCAGTCTAGTTGTCACCAGTGGATTCTTAAGCCTCTGGGCAAAGTGAGAACCTCGTGCCCCGGTGGCTCAGCCTGGCAGATGCCGTAACTTCACCAGATAGCGACGGCTTCGTAAGCCGTAAGTCCCGGGATCGAAGCCCGGCCGGGGCTCCAAAATCAAAGCCGATCTGTCGGGATTGCTTGATTTTGAAGGATTTGTTCCAGCAGGCACATTGGCTATGCCCTTGCTAAATTCCGTAACGTCGTTACAGGGCCTAGAAACAAGGCCAGCTAGCCAGGGCCTAGTTCTATCATTCGCAAGAAGAAGCGGTACCTCACTCTCAAACTGGCTCAATTTTCGGCGTATTCGAGAAAGCAACACACGCTCATAGCCATCGTTAAATTCGCTTCTATTCTTCAGAAAATCGTGTTCTATTCGACTCAACATTTTCAATCACTTTCTTTTGCCCTCTTGCCTTCTGGCTTTGACGCTCACGTCTCTTACTTGTTTCGTAGAAGGCCTTAGCCAGTTCATTATACCTTGCTGCCTCTATGCTCTGTCCGGTCTTTACATCAATAGAACAAAAACCTATTGTCAGATTGAAAACAACAATGATCTGAGTCTTTTGGAGGATCAAGAACGTCCGGTAGTCCACATGCATGTTCAGCTAAACGTCAACTTATGGCGGGTCTGAGTGAGTGAGTCTATAAGGCTCAGACAATGTCTTGGCAAATGGTGAAAGTCTGCTACAGAAGTTTATATACACCCGTAAATCGATGCGCGAATCTCCCACACCCGCTCTAGGTGATTGATGAAACGATCTGCCGCGAGAGTCATGGCCTGATCTTGGGCCGCTCTTTTTCCTAGTCACCAAATCACATAGCAGGTATGACACCATAGCCAATCAATAATAGGTGTAGCACTACAATCCTTTTCTGAACTTTGACGCAGGCTACGATAGATATATTAATGCAAAAAACGTGGTAATTGATGGAACCGTATGGATCAAGAAATTTTTAACCTCAAAGATAGGGTTGCTATTGTAACTGGTGCTACAAGTGGAATTGGTAGGGCGGTGGCTGTCGGATTTGCAAATTTTGGGGCAAACATAGTGGTGGTTGGTAGAGATTTGGATAGGGCCAAAGCCGTATCAGGTCAGATAGAGAAAATCGGTAGGAAGAATCTGATAGTCAGGACTGATGTTGTCAATCCTAATGACGTCACATCAATGGTCAACAGAACTCTTGATGAATTTGGAAGGATCGATATCCTTGTCAACGCTGCTGGTATCGCAAGAATAGAGGGCTCTGCAGAAGATCTTTCTGAACAGGATTGGGACGATACTATGTCTATTAATTTGAAGGGTACGTTCCTCTGTGCTAAAGCTGTCGCTCCTTCCATGATAAAACAGAAAAAGGGGAAAATAATCAATTTTGCCTCGACAGACGGCATAATAGGCGTTCCACATGAAGCCGCCTACTGTGCAAGTAAGGGTGGCATTATTGCTCTGACAAAGACATTGGCTGTAGAATGGGCAAAACACAATATTTGTGTGAATGCGATTGCACCATGTGATGTCGAAACTGAGATGTACCACAATTGGATTAGAATTCTTGGAAAGGGATATGCCGACTACGCACGCAACAGGACGCCACTTTCAAGGGTGCGTGGAACGATTCCCCAACCAGATGACGTAGCCAGCGCTGCTGTATTTTTGGCATCCGACGCGTCAAATTGGATTACTGGACATACTCTCTGTGTAGATGGGGGGAGCACCACAACCGAAAAGACATACTGAGGTCTTTAGGAGACACGCAACCGACAGAGTAAGCGTTTCTTTTGCCTCTTGGAGTAGTCAATGGAGTAAGTTAGACGAGCGGAACTCCTATCTCTCGTAGTTCTTTTCCAACTTCGCTGTAAATTCCCAAGTATTCATCTCCGGGCTGACCCGTTTTCAAATCATAGCATTCTTGATACTTCTTTCCTTTCGGAGCATTCTTAATATATGGCTCATATTTCTTCAGAAGTTCTTTTACTATCAGGTTTGAGTCGCTTCTTTTGATTCCTGCCCCCGCATGAGACAACTCCACTGTCAACTTCATTTCAAGTGGAGTCAACCGGTCTTTCTCTATAGCTCCAGCGGGGTGCGGGTAAGCTGATTGTCCGGAAGGAACCGCGTGCAGTATGGAAGCGGCAACCTCGTAGAGCAACATTTTCGTGCATGGTCCCGCTGCTTGGTAGGTAAGTTGGATATGTGGGAAGGATAGGTTCCTGCTTATCGCTTGACAGCTGATGGCCGAAGCCCAAAGCGCATCTCCCGTAGTCGACACTCTGTCAATGATGTTGCTCATCCAAGTGATTTCATAGTCGCATCTCATGAGTATTCCTTGAATGCAGTTAGCGACGGCTGAGACGGCTGCGCCTTCTGGTCCACCAACATACCCACCAATTAATGGTGAGAATTCGTTGCCAATATTTGCGCCCCAAGTAAGCAGATAGGCGGTTTTGCACAGTTCGTCATTGCTAATTTTGAGTTCTGGGTATCTGGGAGCTAACCACCCATTAGATCGCGTTAATCCGAATTGTGGTGTTGTGGACGCAATCGTAGCGAGTGGAGAAGAGGCTGCTGATACCAGAGTTATAAGAGGTAGCCCAGGTCTTCCCACTCTTGCTAGCACTTCTTTGGTTACCGCCAGCAATCTTAGGGAATTGTAAAATTCTAAGTGCGAGCCCTTTATCGGAACGTTTTCTATAGAGTCTAACGGTACGGGGCTGATTGAGTCTGCTCCAGGTATAGTCGCAAGTCCTTCGATTAATCTAAGCTGTATTGTTTCGTTGGATACGACTGTTCCGGCGCCAACATGGCACCATGGAATATCCCTACTCTCCGGCTTTCTGGGAAGGAAGACTTTGGCTTCCTTCCCGTCACCGAAATACGCTTTGTCCGGGGCAGTTTTTATTGCGTACTTGACTTCTTCTTCCGTGAATTTTATCATACGTTCTGTATCCATGCAGTAGGTTCCAACTTCATAGCAGAAATCCAAGGCGGCTTCAAAGACTTCATCAGCCAAGCCATCGTCTGAAGGAACCAAAATATCCTTATCGAATTCTATACCATGATTCCTAACAACTTCCGTCAGCTTCCTTGAAACGCGTGTGTCGAACTCTTTCTCAGAAATCATTGGACCAGTTGCGGTGCGTTTAAAAATCTCTAGCAGACTGACTGGGTCCACATGGATCCATCGATTGAGTATGCTTCAAAACGTATTTAAAGGGATGTGTGATCAATGAGGGCTAGATGAAGATTATCCAACCTCTTTTGAATACCTCGGGCCAGCCTGAAAAGTATCTGATAGGACTATGATGCCGTGAGGATGACCGAGGTGTCGTTTTCAACGATTCTAGCTAGCGCTTGTGCACGTTTTTGATCTGGTTTGCAGAAACACTGGACTGCCACAACCGACTGCCGCTCAATGCATAAATGAAAGAGCAAGATCGCATACAATGTTGAGTCGTTCGAACGCCTGTCTGTCAGCGTTCGACTTCTTCAACTTCTTGGTACCAAATCTTCTTGGGTCCGAGTTTCGCACGCATCTTCCACTTGAACGATTTAGGCTCCTGTTCCAGAGCTGTCAAGAGGTTGTCTATGCGGGGTTTTACAATGTCCCTGTCGTACTCAGTCAAGCCGGAGAAGCCCGAGAGAAATTGATCACGAATCTTAGTTAAGTTCGTTGTTACTGTGTAGTAGAATCCCCAATCGTCGGAAAGGAGATGAGCAACATACTTTGAATTAATCTTGTCTCTATCATCACCGCCCACATCATGTCCAATCAGAAGTATGACAAGATCTACCACATCTTTAGTTGAGATCTTGACGATCTGAAGCTTCTCAAGTAGTATGTCAGCAGGAGAGATTGTTAGGTAGTCTATCAGTAGTCGGTCTCTGAAATCGATTTTGTGACACATGGATAGCTCGTTGAAAAACACGTCGGCTGTGAGACCTGTCTGTTCATTGTCGTAAATATGTCGGACTTCTTCCATGATCGCAAGAAATCTGTCCCTTGGAATATACCCAAGCTCTGTGAAGAATGCTTTCGTCTTATCCCTTCCAGCAGTCGTCATAAAGTCAAGATCGCTCAGCTGTCTATTCAACTTGTCATAAAGCGAGTTTTCATATTGACCGCTATGTATTGCGATGGCGCAGGCACCCATGACCCTAAGAGGTATCTCTTTCTCTTGAGCTAGCTTAACTATCCTCTTCGCCTCTTCCATGAAAAAGGAACGCTCTTTGAGCATTTTCGACGTGGGCATTTGACTTGACTATCCCCTCACATGACTCGTTCATACTAGACTGTTAAGTGCATTCTATACTCAACAGATTCTATCTGGTTTTAGCTTTATCGGATCAGACGATAGAATGGATGAAAGTCCGTTTTCTACTACGCCATAATTGCGCATGGTTCTGTGTCAGTTACACGATAGCCACCTTTCATGGAAAACGCGCTGATTCGTAGTGCACATCTCCTGAAACCGCTCGGTCCGCCGAAAACTATAGGTCTATTTCTGTCCTCGATTTGGCGGTACTCGAACGTGACAGTATCTTTCGCCGAACCCAGAATTGCCTTGCTGGTGCAGTCTGAATGGTAATCACGGTTCTCAGAAAGGAAGGGAATACCGCTGTTTGAGCATTTCGACCACTTCTAGTGCGGCGTCGAAGAATCCGCGGCCGTATGGCTCAAAATCGAATTTTATCGCGGACATATGGAACTGGATGACCGACCATAAAGCCCATTGGAGATTCGAAGTGAACTTGTAGCAATCTACGATGCGCTTGTGGCGGTCTTTTTCCTTTCCGAACACAATCTCTAATATGTGATCTTCCTCTTGTTCAGACATGGGACAAGGGGAATGACTGGGTTCTGCTTGTTCAACAAGGAAGTCGGCGATCTCGTGACGAGGATCAGCCATCCCACCATACTCCCAATCTATTAGAGCCGCTGAGTTATCCCGTAGAATAACATTATCGCAAACGAAATCATTGTGACAAGGGACAGGCGGTAACGGAACCTTTCTTACCTCGTTCTTAGTTGTTTCTATGAATCTTAGTATTTTTTGCATTGGATAATCCCTTATAATCTCGTCGCCGTAAGTTCTTATCCGGTTCATATACTTGTCCAGCTCGTTGAAAATGTTGTACTTTCTATATAATTCGACTCCGCATTCGTTGAGCCGCTTCACTGTCTTGAAAAATCTCTCTCTAATCTCCGACCTTTTGAAATCCTCCTTTTTGGCGCTAACACCCGGTATGTAGGCAAAGATCGCTATCTTACTGTCCTTTTTGTAGTCTATGACGCCCGGAATTACGCCCACTGGATTTGATTCGCCGTGTCCCCATATCAAGTCGGTCGATTCGAGAGTTCTCAGGTCATTCACTTCACCGTCCCTGTCTGAAAAGAAGTCAGTGTTTCTTCCAGGAATTCTCACTTTGTACAGCTTTCCATCATCTTCCACCAGAAAATTTTCGTTGCTAAGGCCTGAGAATTCTCCAAGAATCTCCCGAAAATTTCTTATCTTGACGGGTTTCTGCACCCATTCAGGTCTCAAGGTCCTAACGAAGTCGATGTCCACCACCTTTCATTACACTTCTTTATGCGTTACTACCAAGCCTGAGGCAGTGAAACTTTTTCAACAACCGTTGAGTGCGTTCGACTCCTGACCTAGAGAGCCCTTCTGGCGTCGTTCATTATTTCTCTAAGCTTCTTTTGCACGTCCTTATCCAATGGCTGCGGTTGATGTTCATTCAGTATCCTTCTAACCTTCTGTTTGGTTCGGGCCGCCAAGTCCTTTCCATCCTCTTTTGTCCATTTTTCTCGCGCATTCCGATCGAACAGATCTGGAATGATGTGCTCCTTACTGAAGTATTGCCGCGTATGCTTCTCTCCTAGAAACTGTCCCCCGGGTCCAAGTCTACTTATGAGATCTAGAGCTATTGTTTCGTGATTGACGTTTATTCCACGAGCTATTCTCTTAGCTAGGGCAATAATCTCGTTGTCGATGACCATTTGTGCGAAGCTTGATGTTCTGCAAGACTCCAATTGTCCGGCCCCAACGATTGAATCAGGCTTGATCAGCATTGCAAGAGTTGTATTCAGCGCCTTCTCAATAGCCGCTTGTGAGTCAGGAACTTTGGACTCCGTGCTCATGGACTGGAAATCTACCGGAATCCCAATGTATCTCGCCATTTGAACACACGCGGCAGCCATTAGGCCAACTTCTGGCGACCCCCAGACCACCTGCGTCGTTCTCATGTCAATGCAGGTTGGACGCGCGGCGTACATAAATGGAGTTCCTAGGTTAGAGATCTGAGCAAGCACCAGGAAAGACAGCATCTCAGCATGAATAACAGTTATCGCTCCAGCCAATGTTATCGGACTGCTTACGCCATTTATGGGCGCGGAAACGGGAATCACGGGTATCGCCTCTCTTGAGGCTTCGAGAACAAGACCACAATTATACTCCGATATCTGCAAGGGTGAAGTAGGCGCAGGAAAAACGCTGATTAACGGTCTATGCCTGAACTCCTTCTCATCGCCTACAACGGTCTTAGCTGCCTTGATTTGGTATCTGAATGATTCAACGCTGTAGGATTGGACTCCTACCGGCTTCAGCGTATTCTCGAGCATCAGTATGAGCTGGTAAACGTCTCTGCTCATGGGAGGTTCATCGCTTGGAAATATATGGCTACCACACCAGTCAATGTTCTCGAGCGCGTCTTGCAGTATGGCTGCTTTGACTACGTCCTCAGTAGTCGGCAATCGGAAAATGCCTGTCTCAGAGTCTATAACATGATCGCAACCGCTCTGCGATCTAACATAGGTCGTTCCTGTCCCGAAGAAAATGTCGTGTTCTCGGGTTCTACCTCCAAGAATGAAACTGTTTGGTGTTCTCCTAATACGCTCTTCAACGAGGTGCGAAGGCAACTTTGCCAATTTCTTTGTCCAATTAACGCGAGCTCCCAAGTCCTCTAATAGCTTTAAGTATCCCTCGTGCTCTATGACTACACCTACGTTGGCCAGTATCCGCAAAGAGGTATTATGAATATCCGAAACCTCTTCATTTGTTAACACTTGGAGATTCAATCGAGATCATTCCATTTTCTTGTTCAAGCTCACATAAAAGTGTGCGCGGCTACCTCCACGGACAGCTTGAGGGCATAGTTGTCATTTAGATACATGCATAAAACCTTGCTGAGGACGTTTCTTTCGAAGTTGAATACCTCTCCGAAAACCCTTCCTTCAGAAGGTTATTGAATTGGTTCAGGTTGTATGTCTAACGTATTCGTTTTCGCAGGGCAACCCATGAGTGACCCATACCTCCCCTTTTGCAGGCGCCATAAGCAGAGAGGCATAGGTCAGGTCAAAGATGAGACGTCGCGTCTTGTGAGCGTGTTTGCATATCGAATGAGGATAATTGACATGATCGCGTAACAACTCCATTGACTTCTCTAAATCAAGATCTCCACAACTCCGTTCAAGCAACTTGTTAATTCTATTTTGCCGGACTACAGTATCTGGAAGCACCTCAAATATTGTGTCCCTCTGTATCTTGAGCTTCTTCGATGTGAAATGATTTGCGTGAGAGATGTAGTTCGTTCCGTAAAAAATGTCAACTTCACTAGGAGTAGCCTCGATATCATACAGCTCTCCATGTTTATCAGCAATCATTACGTTGAATGATTCTGCTCTTTTGGCTTGGGTTACAGCTCTTATAACATCGCCGATCCTCTTCTGGGCCAGTATTTCTCTTATAATGGCGTAAGTTGGCACTCCCACTTTCGACTGTTCGCAATGAAGTGAATTCCAACATAAGGAGATGCCCTCCGAGTTTAGACCAGCTCCGCAGGGAATTCCCGGATAGGTGTATGTGATCAAGCGTAATCCAGAATCGCAACTCATCTTTAGCATGACGCTTATCTCTCCATTCCACCAATAAGCGAGGTTATCATCCCATGTCTGAGCTATGTATGTCGTTCCATTTGTTGTCGCTTTTCCTGTAGCACCGAATGCTGTGCATCCATGTGATCCTACGTTGGTCCTCGTTTCACCTATTTCATAGTAGGCCAAGGCCATCGCCAACTCCTCGTAGGTCCGCCCGGCACCTTGAGCGATCCCCTTGATTTCGTCGGCGACTTCAGGCGAATATTCTTCCATGAACGGAATGTACGCTCTCGCTCGCAGCAACAGGTCCGTCCTAGATTGCCCTTGACTTTCTTTGTATGAGACATAGAGTGCATCAACAAAGCGATTGATTAGACTCTTGCACTTCACACCGTACTGGAGCCCTCTGTCATGAGCGTTTCCGGAAATCTCTATGACATTTAGTGGAACTTTCGGTCTGGTGTCCAAGACCTCCATGATCGTTCCCTACTTTCTCCTTGTTACCCAAGGACCCAACAAGGGTTTCGTTCTTGACCAAGAATGTTTCAAAAACTCAAAAAAAGCCGACGAAGCTCATTCATTGTAGGCATAGCTTATGAAGCTCATTATTTGTCTCTACTCTACCGGTATCTCCTTGTAAAGCAGGCTAATGTCGATACCCTCGGTCTTCTTCCTATACCATTTGAAGCTGTAGAATAGTATTATTGAACCTACGTAAATCCCCAGCATAAATAACGCGGATATTGGATCATTAACAAAATAATTGGAATCGGTGGCAAATCGAATGATCGAGAAGATGCCGAACACCAAAAAGATTGCTGAGAGAATTGTCAGTAGCGGAACCCCAGCAATTTTGAACTTTGCGGGAGGAGTCCCTTCGAACAAATCCTTTTTTGTGTAGGGCAGAATCATACCTGCTATGGCTGTAAAAACGTAAGTAACGAGGATAACTATCATAGCATCTAGCGTGGCTCTCCAGAAAGGTGTAAAACAGTATAACCAAGTGACGATTGCCGATCCAACAAACATAATGATTAAGCAGTTGATTGGGCTTTTGAATCTAGTAGTTACTTTCCCGACCCAGTTTGGAAGAACCCTGTCAAACGACATAGCGAAAAGCACCCTTGTTGATGATAGAAAAACACACGGTCCCCAGGCCCACATGTAAGTATGCGCCGCTATTTGCATAAAGAGCCTAAGAGCAAGGTTGTTGGTTAGAACAGTTGCCAAGAAAGTAGGCCATGGGAAAATTGGTAGTACGCCGTTCCAATATAGGTAGCTGCTTGAGTAGAGGAATTCCCATCCGAAGGCACGCAGAGCCAGTGGAATAAATATGAGGCCAGTTACAAGTGTGTAGGTGTTAGCCCAAGCCATACTCGCGAACGCGGTCTTGAGAGAACCAGCTCCTCTCACTTCCCCATAGAGTGGAGCGCCCCAGTTAGGATATACAACCCAGAACAAAAGTAAAGGAACAAGATAAAAGAAGGTGTCACCGATGTTCAACGTAGGTTTTGCGGTCATACCTAGTTGCGTAGCTTGTTGGATGGTATCTTGGTATGTGTACGTGAACAGTGGAGCAAGGCTAGAGTCGTAAAGAGATACGAACTTACTTTGAGTACCTGTTGCTAGAACTAGGGCACAGGCGGCCAGCGATATCGTTCCGATAAAGAAACACAACCTTTGGATTCTCGCATACGTCCTCATTCCGAGGGCGATCATTGCAAACCATTGCAAAGATATGACTATAGATGTCCAGAAAATGCCAGTGCGTGTGTTGAACCACAAAGCTGTGTCAATTAATGTCGGATTCTTGAGCATATCTGACAGAACGACAAGCGTAGGAGAAATGCCAGAGTAAACGTAGAATTGCCCGAAAATAGGTGTCCACATAAATAATATCACAACCCATCCCGTGAGGCATAATACATAACCCCATACGCCGCCGAGAACTCTGGATTGCCACACATAGTCCCCTCCAGCGCGTGGCATGACTGTAACAAGCATCGCATAAAATCCGACCATGACATACATGAAAATGACACTAATAACCGTGCCCAGAGTCAGGTCTCCCGAGGGTAGAAAAACGGCAAGCGAAACGGTATAGTACATAGTGACAAAACACTGCGGAAGTGAATTGTAAATGAACATATCATACCAAGACCACGCTCTTACCAGTCCAGATGCCTTTCTTAGAAACAGTTTTTCAGAACCAATTTTCTCCATTTGCGTGCCCACACCGCACAAAGCTGTGTTCTAGGTATTTATGAGTTGCCCTGTTATCAGCTGGAGGGCATCGTTTCCCGAAAAGATTTCGCATCCACCCCCCTGATAGTAGTGGTTACGTAGTCAAACTGAACGAAGCGACGCGTAGCTAATTCTCGCAGCAGTCTTCTAGTGAAGTCTCTAGCCCACAAACTTCGCCGGCAACATAGCTTCAATGTTTTGTTCGCTGGTTCAGATAAGGTGCCAGAGATACCTTAGCAGAAAGATTCATAACTTCCGCGCGAGGACAAATGTCAGGAATCGATATGGCCACTCGTATTTTCTACGCTACAGACATACATTCTTCTTGGAAGTGTTGGAAGAAGTTTATCAATGCAGGGTCGTTCTACAAAGCCGATGTCTGTATTCTGAGCGGAGACTTAACCGGTAAAGCGATTGTGCCTGTGGTGGAAACTTCAATAGGAAAGTACAAGGTGAATCTTGCCGAGCAAGAACTGATTTTGAAAAGTGAAGAAGAGCTGGAGGGCACGGAAAAACACATCAAAGATATCGGTCTCTACCCGTATCGTACCAATCCAGATGAAATGGAAGAATTGAAGGCTGATCCTAAGAGAATAGATGAGATCTTCGAAGGTTTAATGATCGAGAGAGTTAGAGAATTTATTGTGTACGCCGATGAGAAACTAAGCAATTCGAAGACAAAACGTTACATATGCCTAGGAAATGATGATAGCTTGTCGATAGATAAAATTATCGAGAAATCCCAGTACATCACTGTTGTTGAGGGCATGGTCGTAAGAATAGACGACGATCATGAGATGGCAAGTTCCGGATGGACAAATCCAACGCCATGGGATACACCCAGAGAATGTATTGAAGAGGAGTTGTACAAGAGAATCGAAGGAGTAGTATCGGAAATTGAGGACGTCCCCAAGAGTATCTTCAACCTGCATGCTCCCCCATACGGTTCCGGAC
>Ga0209725_1000172_pt1 | contig 39492 bp, 38 predicted proteins | sample I18A1metaG_FD_184145 | JGI IMG/M metagenome (GOLD analysis project Ga0209725, IMG submission 184145) | Lake sediment bacterial and archeal communities from Gulf of Boni, Indonesia to study Microbial Dark Matter (Phase II) - ​I18A1 metaG... | ecosystem: Environmental > Aquatic > Freshwater > Lake...
AGATCAGACCACCCCCCGTCCCCGAAATGCTCGAACCGAGATAGTAGGCCAGCAGATAGAGCGATGAGGCCTGGGCGCGCGCTGCCGGCGCGCGGGCACCGACCCAGGCGGAGGCGACCGCGTGCGCGCCAAAAAAGCCGATGGTGAAAATGACGATGCCGGAGACGATGGCCGGCAGGGCGGAGGGTAGAGTCAACAGGACCCCGGTGCTCATGATTGCCAGGGTGCTGAAGAGGATGCGCGCCCTGCCGAAACGTTCCAGCAGACCGCCCATGATGCTCGAACCAAAGGCGCCGAAGGCGTAGGCCAGGAAAATCAGCGCCACCTGCGACTGGGTCAGGGCGTAGGGAGGGGCGAGCAGGTAGAAGGTCACGTAGTTGTAGAGGGTGACGAACCCGCCCATGAGCAGGAAGGCCAGGGCGTAGAGGCAGAGCAGGCCGGGGTCGCGCAGGTGGCCGATGAGCGAAGCCGAGAGCGGCCCGATCCGGAACTGCCGGCGCTGAAAGTTGCGGGACGGGGGAAGCATGATCCAGAAGAGCATGCTTAATAGCAGCGCCAGGCCGCCGATGATCGCCACCGCTCCGCGCCACGGCAGGAAATCGGCCAGAAGCGAGGTGAGGATGCGTCCGGTCATGCCGCCGCAGGCGTTCCCGGCGATATACAGCCCCATGGCTGCGCCGATCGCCCTGGGCGACATCTCGTCGTTGAGGTAGGCCATGGCCACCGCCGGTACGCCGGCCAGTACCGCTCCCTGCAGCAGGCGCAGGGTCAGAAGTCCGGGAAAACTCGTGCTGACGGCCGTTGCCAGGGCCAGCAGAGCGGTCAGGAGCATGGCGATCCCCATCAGGCGCTTGCGGCCCCAGACATCGGAGATCGAGCCGGAAATCGGCAGCATCCAGGCCAGGGCGAAGGTGGCGGTCGACAGCGCCAGGCTGGAGGTGGCCGGCGAGACGTCGAACTCGGCGACGAACAGCGGCAGGAGCGGCTGAACTGTATAGAGTGTCGAGAAGGTGACGAATCCGGCGATGAACAGCGCCAGGTTGGCGCTGCGGTAGTCGCGCGTGCCACGCTCGATCTGGCGGTTTGACGTCACGGTTTGCAACCTTCTGTTTGTCGATAGTGCGAAATTTCGATCACTTGGACGGCAATCGCACCCTGCCTGGATAGGCATCATGCTACATGCCGTTGCATTGGCAAAGCAGAATCATCCGCTGTAGCTCGTCATCCCCGCCTTCACGTCGAGCTTTCGTGGGGGCTAACAGCGGTCGCCGCGCAGGTCTCCTGCGAAGAGCTTGGCCGCGCCGCGCGAGGCGCAGAAGTCGCCGCACATGGTGCAGGTAGCCTCGTCTTCCGGGGTGCGGCTGGCGCGAATGGCGCGGGCGTCCTCGGGGAAGAGCGCCAGCTCGAACTGCTTCTGCCAGTCGAGGTCGCGGCGGGCCTTGGACATCGCCTTGTCACGCTCGCGTCCCTTCTCGGGATATTTGTTCATGTCGCCGATGTAGGCCGCGATTTTCGCCGCCTTGACCCCCTGGCGCACGTCGTCCTCGTTGGGGAGCGCCAGGTGCTCGGCCGGGGTGATGTAGCAGATCAGGTCGGCGCCAAAGCGGCTCGACTGGGCTGCGCCGATAGCGGCGGTGATGTGGTCGAAGCCGGGGGCGACGTCGGTGGCGATCGGTCCGAGCATGTAGTAGGGGGCTTCGCCGCTCATGCGTTTCTGCAGCTGGATGTTGCCGGCGATCTCGTCCAGCGGCACATGCCCCGGCCCCTCCACCAGCATCTGGCAGCCCATCTCCCGGCCGATCTCGGCCAGTTCGCAGTTGATCAGCAGTTCCTGGATCTGCGCCCGGTCCGAGCTGTCGTGGATTGCCCCGGCGCGCAGGCCGTTCCCCAGCGAGAGGACCGTGTCGTACTTCTTGAGGATCGTCACCACCCGATCGAACTGCTCGTAAAGCGGGTTCTCCTTCCGGTTCGCCAGCATCCACGCGACCATGCTGACCCCCCCCTTGGAGACCAGCCCGCCGTAGCGGTACCCCTGCTTGCGCAGGCGCTCGATGGTGTAGAGATTGATGCCGCAGTGCACCGCCATGAAGGCCATGCCATCACTGCACTGGCGCTCGATCAGGTCGAAGAGCAGTTCCGCGTCGAGCTTGTTGGGGTCGCCGTACTTGCGAGCCGCCTCGCAGAACGCCTGGTAGAGAGGGACGTTCCCCACCGGCAGATCGACCGCACTGATGACCTCGCGACGCACCCGGTCGAGGTCGCCTCCCACCGACAGCTCCATGAGGGTGTCGGCGCCGGCTTCCTGGGCGGCCAGTGCCTTGCACACCTCGGCGGCGTAGTCGACGATGTCGCTGGAGGTGCCGATGGAGGCGTTGACCTTGGTGGCGAGCCCCTTGCCGATGCCGGCAATGCGGGACGGTTTACGCACGTGATTCCAGGGGATGACGATCTTCCCCGCGGCGACCATTCCCCGCACGTATTCGGCGGAAAGCTGCTCGGCGGCGGCGACGGCTTCCATCTGGGCGCTGATGATACCCTGGCGGGCCAGTTCGATCTGGGTCGGCATAGTGTGCTCCTTTGAAGTTTGAAATGATAAAGCCCCTGCCTGGGAGGGCAGGGGCTCAGAGATGGCTTGGCGCGCAATCCGGCTCCGGCCCCTCGTTCCACGGAGGTTCCCAAAGCGACAGACTGGCAGGTCTCCTGGCTTCAGGGTCGTCTTACTCGCCGCGCCTTCCCGGTTTTCCCAGTGGCATCAAGCGGCTTTCATCGCCTGTTACAGTTGCGGGACAGCGAGGGAGTCACACCCTCTTCCCTATTCTCCGCGACGGTTGCGCGGCACCGGTCGTCCGAATCGAATTTTGCGCTTTTTACCAGCAGGCTGACGGATTGTCAAAGGGAACCCGCATGGATCTCATGCAGGCGCGAAATTTTTCGGTCGTCGCAGCGACCGGTCTCTGATGAGCCCGGGCTTTTTGCGCTCATCAGGGGGTTGCATTCTCGGCTGAATCGTTTATATCTGCTTAACGATTGGCGTTCTGCCGGCAACCTTGTCGATAGCGCCGGAATTTCAATTTCACCTCGAAGGAGAAGCCATGTCAGCACAGCTTAAGGGGACCAGAACCGAAAAGAACCTGATGGAGGCGTTTGCCGGTGAATCGCAGGCGCGCAACAAGTACACCTACTTCGCGACGGTGGCGAAAAAAGAGGGTTTCGAGCGGATCGCCGCCTTCTTCGAGGAAACGGCCGACAACGAGATGGTACATGCCAAGCTGCACCTGAAGGCGCTCGGTGGGATCGGCACGACCATCGACAACCTGCGCGAGGCGGCTTCAGGGGAGCACGAGGAGAGTGCCGACATGTATCCGCGCATGGCCCGCGAGGCGCGGGAAGAAGGGTTCCCGGAGATCGCTTATGTGTTCGAGGCCATCGGCAAGATCGAAAAGGCCCACAAGGAGCGCTACCTGAAGCTGCTTCAGGAGCTGGAGGCAGGCAGCCACTTCACCAGCCCGGAAAAGGCCCGCTGGCGCTGCCGCAAGTGCGGGCACATCCACGAAGGGACCAGTGCCCTGCAGGTCTGCCCGGTCTGCAAGCACCCCCAGGCCTATTTCGAGCTGGTGGAAGATCATTATTGAGCAAAGGTTTGTCGATCTGACGCAAAAAAGGGCGCCTGCAAGGGTGCCCTTTTTGCGTGTGCTTCAGAACTCCACGGCCAGTTGTGCCATGAGGGTATGAGAAGTTTCTTCACCTCTGGCATCGGCGTGCAGGTACTCGACGGCCAGCAAGGCGTAGTCGCACAGGCCGTAGGAGGAGCTGGCGCCGTAGCGGCGGAGGTCGGCCCGGTAGTCGTTCGCCTCCTCGTAGCGGCCGGTCAACTGCAGCTGTTCCAGCACCTGCCAGGTGAGTTCCAGATTCCAGGCCTGCGGGCGTCGACCGGTCAGGTCCTCCCCGCCCTCGACCTGCTCCGGCTTGAATCGGTCCACGGCGGCCAGGTACTCGGCCGTCAGGCCGAAATCCCCGTGGCGCAACGCCACGAAAGCGCTCCAGCCCGCCACCGCGTCGCGATAGAGTCTTTCATCCTGCACCAGTTCCGCGTCGCTTTCGGCCAGGTCGCTGATATATGAGGCCCCGAGCGTCACCCCCTCGTGCGGGGCCGCTTCAATAGACGCCACCCAGCTGTCGAAACCATCGTCGCCGTCGTCCACCGATCCTTCGAAGGCGCCGAACGACGCGGTCCAGGTTTCTCCAGTAAGTGCCAGCAGGGCGGCAGTGGTGTGCGTTTCACCGAGTTCCAGGGTCAGCGGATCACTGATCATGTTGCTTTCGAACTTGCCGAACGGCAGATACTGGCGGCCAAGATGCAGGGCCGGCGTCTGGCTGCCGAGTTGCCAGGGCGAGGTCAGAGAGAGTACCACCTCATCGACGACCATCGGCTCGGTATCCTCATCCTCCCACAGGCCGATGACGTGCCCGCCCAGCCAGGGGGTGAACTCGGTCTCTAGGCCGATCTGCACGGTGCTCAGACGCAAATCGTCCTCCTTGCTGCTTCCCTCGATATGGGTGAACGAGGCCTCGGCCTCGATCAGGCCGCTCAGGGTGAAGCTGGCTTCGCCGATTTTCCAGGTGAGTGGGAGAACGGCTTTTTCCGTCACTGCCTCGCGGCGTTCCTGGATGTTTTCGATGCCGGCGGAGGTGTCGGCATGGGCGACCAACTCCGGAAGCTGGTTGTGTCCTCCCCTTAGTTGTTGGTCGGAAGAGGCAGCCAGTGCAGGGGTGGCAATGAACAAAGCGAACAGGGTCAGTGCCGTGAAATGGATATTGCGCAGCATGCAGTCAGTCGCCTTCATCAATAAAGCGTTTTTGGTATTGAATACCAATTTCAGGTTACATTGAAAAAATGTCTGCTTGGGGGCGTTGTCCCAGGCATTCGTACGGGGAGTTCCCAAGCCTTAGACGCTCGGCCATGGTCTCGCGGCATCCCCGGCACGCCCTGATGACATCGAGACTGAGGCGTGGATCTCCATAAATTTTCCAGGGACCCTGATGGGTTACCGGCAGCCGGGTCCAGCCCATGAAGCCGGCAACGTCCTTGAGCGGGTAGCCGAGGATGGCGCCGATTTCGTGGGGGAAGCCCCCAGACAGAAGGCGGGTTTCCAGTTCCTTCAGTATCGGTTCGACGCCGGTTGGCTGACGATAGCCGGCATGATGCAAAAAATTCGAGACCTTCGGGGTTTCCAGGTAAGCAGTCAGTCTGGCCGGATGATAGATCAAAAGCAGAATACCGTCGTCCCGTCGCCGCAACTCCCTGGCAGCCAATCCTGCTTGCGTCAGCAATTGCTGCCCATAATTGAGCCAAAGGAGGTGGAGATTGCGTCCGCATGGCAACTGCCGATCGACCAGATTGAGCAGGTTGGCCGGCTTGGCTCCGCCGATCACCTCCGCCGCTTCCAGGGCCAGGTAGGAAGCCAGGCACTCTTGTTCACCGGAGAACAGTCCGGCAAGGTCGAGCCAGTTCGCGCGGCGGGAGGTCGGTCTGACCACAGCAAGAGGCTTCTTGTTACGGTGATGCCGTGTGACGTTGTTTGTCGGGTGCATACTGGTCCTCAGCGTCATTGGCAGCTGCCGTCGTTGCAACCGGGGCTCAGCAGGGCAAGCGGCATCATCGGTCTGGACTCCTTGGCGTGACTCATGTTTGAGTGTCTCTTTTGGATATGATATTCATTTTCATTTTATGGTCCGTAAAAATCCACATGCCGGGAAGAAGCTTAGAAGCCGACATGTGGACTTTTACGGTGTGGAGGACTGATCAGTAAGGGATCTTGATCCCGGCCAGGTCTTCCTTGGTCAGGGCGTCGAACTTCTTGAGGGACCAGTTGCCGACCCAGGCTTTGAACAAGACCAGGTTGGCCTGGCGCTCGGCCTCGTCGGCACCGAGATACTGGTACATGTTGCCTGGTTTTTTGTCGTCCCGGTTGGTGCCGTCATCGAGGCGGCGCATCAGGGCGCCGGTGTCGGGCCAGCCAGTGTAGTAGATCAGGTGGGCATAGGTGTCCATGCGCGGGCCGACCGACTTGGCGACCCAGACGTCTTTTTCCTTCTTGAAGGCCGGATACTCTGGGGCGGCGGCGCCATGGCAGGCCGCACACTTCGCATCGACCAGCGCCTTGATCTGCCCGGTGTAGGTTGCCTCTGCGGCCGTTGCGGCAGTGGCGACAGCGAGGAGGAATGAGATAGCAAGCAGTGTTTTCTTCATTGTTGGCTCCCTTGGAAATTGAAATGCGTTTTCATTTCCTACATGAGGAGCACTTGTCGTGTCAATTCAAAAAACATCCCGTTTCGAAAATATTTGGGTACTATGCGTTGCAAACCGTATCAACGGATACCACTGAGGGAGACAGTGTATGGACACAGGCTTGCGGCCTGGCCGCTATCGGCACTACAAGGGCAACGATTATGAGGTCATCGGCGTCGCACGCCATAGCGAAACCGAAGAGAAGCTGGTGGTCTACCGCTGCCTGTATGGCGATTATTCCTTGTGGGTGCGGCCGCTGACGATGTTTATCGAAACCGTGACTGTCGACGGTGAGCAGGTCGAGCGCTTTGCCCGGGTGGGAGAGGAATAGCCTGTTTACTCCCCGGCCGGCGTTTGTTAACATAATAACGCTTCATCACGCCATTACGACCAACACGCCACCCTCGCCAAGGGTTGTTTTTTTATGACCGGACCACGAGCCGCCGCCCCTGCCGTCACGCCGATGATGCGGCAGTACTACGAGATCAAGGCGGCGCATCCCGATGCGATCCTCTTCTTCCGGCTCGGCGACTTCTACGAGATGTTCCTCGACGACGCCGTTGTCGCGGCAAAAATCCTCGATATCACCCTGACCTCACGCAACAAGGGGGCCGCCGACGAGGTGCCGCTGTGTGGCATCCCTTATCATAGCTGCCAACCCTACATCGCCAAGCTGGTGCAGCATGGCCACAAGGTGGCGATCTGCGAGCAGGTCGAGGACCCGAAGGCCGCCAAGGGGATCGTGCGCCGCGAGGTGGTGCGGGTTGTCACCCCCGGTCTGGTGGTCGATACCGACACCCTCGACCCGCGCCGCAATAACTATTTGGCGGCGCTGGTCCCCTGTGGTGAAGGACGCTGGGGGCTGGCCTGCGTCGACATCACCACAGGCGAGTTCCGCGCCACGGAAAGCGCCGCTCTCGACGAGTTGGCCACCGAACTGGCCGCGCGCGATCCCGCCGAAGTCCTTCTTCCCGACAGCGACGCCTGCCGCGATCTGCCGGACGTTCTGGCCATTGCCCTGCAGGGGCTGGCCGTCAATCGCGTCCCCGAGTGGGTTACCGCCGAAGACCGTGCCCGAAGTGAGCTGCTGGCGGCTTTTCCGCACAGCTCGCTGGATGCTTTCGGCTGCCGGGAGCTGCCGGGAGCCGTGGCCGCGGCGGGGGCGATCCTTTACTACCTGGCCGAAACCCAGAAGGGGGCGCTGCCGCATCTGAAGGCCCTGCGCACCTTCCAGACCCACGAGTTCATGGTTCTGGACGAGTTTACCCGCCGCAACCTGGAGTTGACCGGCAGCCTGATCGACGGGGGGCGGCGCGGTTCGTTGCTCGGCGTCCTCGATCGCACGGTCACCGCCATGGGGGCGCGCAAGCTGCGTCAATGGTTGGGACAGCCTCTGGTTGATCTGGCCGCGATTCGCCGCCGGCATGCGGCGGTCGGTGAACTGGTGGAGAAGAGCCTGCTGCGCGACGACCTGGCCGCCCGCCTCGACGGTGTCTACGACCTGGAGCGCCTCAACGCCCGCATCGCCATGGCGACCGGCAACGCCAAGGATCTCGTCGCCCTGAAGAGCTCGCTGGAGCGCCTGCCGGCGCTGCAGGAACTGCTGGCCGGGGCCGCGGCGCCGCTGCTGAACGAATTGCGCGAACAGCTCGATCCGCTGAGCGATGTCGTGTCTCTGATTGCCGCCGCGATCGTTGACGATCCGCCGTTCGTACTGCGCGAAGGCGGGATCATTCGTCCCGGCTTCCATGCCGAGCTTGACCAACTGCGCGCCATCAGCCGGGAAGGGAAGGGGTGGATCGCACGCCTGGAGCAGGAAGAGCGCGAGCGTACCGGGATCGGCTCCCTGAAGGTTCGCTTCAACCGGGTCTTCGGCTATTACATCGAGGTGACCCGCAGCCACCTCGAAAAGGTCCCAGATGACTATCAGCGCAAGCAGACGCTGGCCGGTGCCGAACGCTACATCACCCCGGCCCTGAAGGAATACGAGGAAAAGGTGCTTGGCGCCGAAGAGCGGGTGGTCGAGATCGAGTACGACCTGTTCCAGGAGGTGCGCCGCCAGGTGGCCGCCCACGGCGCGCGTATCCAGGCGACCGCCGATGCCGTGGCCACCCTCGATATCCTGGCCGGCCTTGCCGATCTGGCCCACGACCGCAACTACTGTCTCCCGGAGATGGACGAGAGCACTGACCTGGTGATCGAGGAGGGGCGGCACCCGGTGATCGAGGCAATGTCACTGGGCGAACGCTTCGTCCCCAACGACGTGCTCATGGACACCCGGGTCAACCAGATTCTGGTGATTACCGGGCCGAACATGGCCGGCAAATCGACCTTCATGCGTCAGGTGGCGCTGATTGTCCTGATGGCGCAGATCGGCAGCCTGGTGCCGGCCAGGGCGGCGCGGATCGGCGTGGTCGACCGCATTTTCACCCGCGTCGGCGCCAGCGACAACCTGGCCCGCGGCCAGTCGACCTTCATGGTCGAGATGACCGAGACCGCCAACATCCTCAATCACGCCACGCCGCGCAGTCTCATTGTTCTCGATGAGATCGGCCGCGGCACCTCGACCTTCGACGGCATCAGCATCGCCTGGGCGGTGGCCGAATACTTGCATGATCAGGCGCAGGTCGCGGCCAAGACGCTCTTTGCCACCCACTATCACGAATTGACCGACCTGGCCCTGACCCGGGAGCGGGTGCAGAACTACAACGTGGCGGTCAAGGAGTGGCAGGATCAGATCATCTTTCTGCGCCGCATCGTCAAAGGGGGGGCAAGCCACTCCTACGGCATCCAGGTGGCGCGGCTGGCCGGGTTGCCTGCGGCGGTCATTGAGCGGGCCAGGGAAGTGCTGCACAATCTCGAGGCAGGGGAGTTCGAAACCGGAGCACCGCGCCTGGCCAAGACCAAGCGCCAGACCGTGCCGCCGCCCCAGCTCGGTTTGTTCGACCGGGTCGACGACCCGCTGCGCCGGTGTTTGGAGGAGATCGATGTTGCCGTTCTGACACCGCTGGAGGCGTTGAACCGGCTGGATGAACTGAAGAAACTACTGTAAGCAATGCGTCATATTACCCTAAAAACATTAGTTATTATTCTCCTGCTCGTGATGACGGTACCGGTTTGCGCGGCAGTCAGTGATCCGGCCTGGCGCAAGGCACGCGACAGCTATGACCAGTTGCAGAAGTCGCCGCGCAAACAGCAGCTGCGCAGCGAGTGGGAGCGGGTGCTGGTTCAGTTTGTGCGCTACTACGAACAGAACCCGAAAGGGGTGCGCGCCGGCGAGGCCTTGTTCATGGCCGGCAAAACGCTGGCCGGACGCTACCGGATCAGCCGGGTCGCAGACGATGCCTGGCAGGCGGTGGCGATGTACGACCGCCTGGCCAAGGACTGTCCGGACAGTTCCCTGGCTGACGACGGACTATTGCTGGCCGCGGACCTTCTCGAAAAGACCCTGAACGCCCCGGAAGAGGCCTGGCTGCGTTACCAGCGGATCACCAAGCTTTTCCCTTCCGGTGACGTCGCCGGGCAGGCGACGGCCAAACTCAAGGAACTCGACCGCTACGCCCCCCGGCCCGAAGCCGCCGGAGAAGCGGAGGCGGTTTCCCCTGCCCCGGTTGCGGCAGAGAGCGGCACGGCGCGTCTGACCGGTATCCGTTTCTGGTCGAATCCCGGCTATACCCGTGTAGTTCTCGACCTGAGCACGCCCGCCCGGTTCACCACGAATTTTCTCAAGGCCGATCCGGTGGAGAATCTGCCGCCGCGCCTGTTCTTCGACATCACCCCGGCCACGCTCGACCCGGTGCTGAAGGCACCGACCATCGTTGACGACGGCCTGCTCAGGCGCATCCGCACCGGGGTGCCGGAAAACGGCAAGGTGCGCGTGGTCCTCGACCTGGTCAGCATCGGGCAGCACAAGGTGTTCCCGCTCAACGACCCCTACCGCATCATCATCGACATCAGCGGCGAAAAGGTGGCCGAACTCAAGGCCCTCGAACCCTCCTTGCAGGCTCCGCCCCCCTCGGTGGGCACGCCTCCACCTTCTCCGACGATCACCGCTGCCCAGCCGCAAGCCAAACCTCAACCTGAACCTCAACCTGAACCTCAACCTGCGCCCCAGCCAGCGCCCCAGCCAGCCCCCCGCGGCGATGCCATTGCAAAAATCCTCGACACGGTGGAACCTGCACCGCCGCCGGTGATCCCGGCCCGTACGGCTGTTTCCGGTTTGCGCCGCATCGTGGTCGATGCCGGACACGGGGGCAAGGATCCCGGCGCCATCGGCCCCAACGGCGTCCGCGAAAAAGACGTCAATCTGGCCATTGCCCGTAAACTGGCCGGCAAACTGCGCGAGACTCTGGCGTGCGACGTGGTGTTGACCCGTGACAGCGATATCTATCTCCCCCTGGAGGAGCGCACGGCGATTGCCAACAAGGTTGGCGCCGACCTGTTCATCTCCATCCATGCCAATGCCGCGATCAACCGTCAGGCCTACGGGATCGAGACCTATTATCTGAATTTTTCCAAGAACGACCGCGCCGTCGCCGTGGCCGCCCGGGAGAACGGCACCTCCATCAAGGAGGTCGGCGATCTGGAATTGATCCTTTTCGACCTGATGGCCAACTCCAAGATCAACGAGTCGAGCCTGCTGGCGGCCGAAATCCAGAAATCGTTGGTGGAGAAACTCGGCGAGCGCTACGACGACGTGCGTGATCTCGGCGTGCGCCAGGGACCGTTCTATGTGCTGCTCGGCGCCACCATGCCTTCGGTCCTGGTGGAAACCGCCTTCATCAGCCATACGCGCGAGGAACAGCGTCTGAACAGTCGCACGTTCCAGGAGCACTCGGCGACGGCGATCGCCCTGGCGGTCAAAAACTTCGCGCTTTCCCACAAGCTGATCGCCTCTCGCTGACAAGGTTTGCAATGACAGCCCCGATCCCGCAATTTTTCGAGCCGGAACTGATGGTGGCCGGTGATGTCCCCTTCGAGGAGCGCCGGTCCTCGCTGCTCGAGACATCGCGCAGATTTCTCGACTATCACCGTGAACAATGTCATGCCCACCATTGCGCCGGGGAGAGCGGCACTCAGGTTGTGGGCTGTGTCACGGCGATGGTCGACGCCTTGATGCGCAACCTCTACCGCTGCATCACCGCCGACTGGCTGATGGCCCGTACCCCGGAGGCCGCCCTGATCGCCATCGGCGGCTACGGCCGCAGCGAGTTGAACCCACGTTCCGATATCGATCTGCTCTTCTTCTGCAGCGACAAACAGCGCGAGCACTCGGAAATCATAGCCCAACGCATGCTCTACCTCCTTTGGGACCTGAATCTCGAGGTCGGTTACAGTGTGCGCACAGCCAAGGATTGCCTGAATCTGGCAGCACAGGACCTGACCATCCGCACCGCCCTGCTTGACGCACGCTTCCTGGCCGGTGATGAAGCACTTTACTCCGATTTCCAGAAGCAGGTGATGGCGACGGTCCTTGCCAAGAACCCGCAGGCGTTTCTAACGGCAAAGCTGGAGGAGCACAAGGCCCGCCTCAAAAAATACGGATCTTCGGTTTATCTGCTGGAACCGAACATCAAGGAGAGCGAAGGGGGACTGCGCGATCTGCATACGGCGATCTGGATGGCCCGGGTCCGTTACAAGGCCACCTCCATGCGCGAGCTGGTGCAAAAGAGCGTGATCTCCGAGGTCGAACTCAACAACTTCAAAAGCGCCTACGACTTCCTGTGGCGGATTCGCAACGAACTGCACTACCAGTCGAAGCGCAAGAACGACCAGCTGCAGTTCGACAAGCAGGAGGCGATCGCCGCCTTCCTCGGTTATACCGACAATCGCAAGGGGCCGGCGGTCGAGCAGTTCATGCAGGATTATTACGCCCATGCCAGCCAGGTGGAGCACCTCGCGGCCAGCCTGATCGGCCGGGTTATGCGCCATGGACAATCTTCGATGGACCTGCTCGGAGCCTTCAAGCGACGGGCGGTGGGGAAATCCTTCTTCGTCTACGATCAGGAGCTCAAGGCGGTCAGCAAGAAGATCTTCGTAGACAATCCGGCCACCATGATGGAGGCCTTCCTGCACGCCAAGAAGCTCAATGTGCGCCTGAGCGTCGAACTCAAGGGGCTGATCCGCGAGAATCTCGATCTGGTCAACGACCGTTTCCGGCGGTCACGCGAAATTTCCGAACTGTTCCTGGAGATTCTCCGTACGCCCGGGGGGATCGCCAGGACGTTGCGCGACATGCATCACCTGGCCTTCCTCAACCGCTACATCCCCGAATTCGAACGGATTTACTGCAAGGTTCAGCACGACGCCTACCATATCTACACGGTTGACACCCACACCCTGTTCTGCGTCGAGGAGCTCGAAAAACTCTGGCTTGGCGACTACCGCGCCCGCAAGCCGGTCTACACCCAGGTGGCCGGGGAGATCGAGAAGAAGGAACTGCTGGTGCTGGCGGTGCTGTTCCACGACATCGGCAAAGGGGAGGGGAAGGACCACAGCAACCGTGGCGGCGACATGATTCCGACCATCGCCCGTCGTCTCAATCTCAATCGCGAGGACAGCCAGCGGCTGGAGTTCCTGGTGCGCCGCCATCTCGACATGGCCCACATCTCCCAGCGCCGTGATCTGCACGACGACCGGCTGATCAACGACTTTGCCCAGCGCATGGGGATGAGCGAAAACCTGCGCATGCTGTACCTGCTGACGTTCGCCGACATCAAGGGGGTCGGTCCGGACGTCTGGTCCGAGTGGAAGGGTTCCCTGTTGCAGGAGCTCTACGAGAAGACCTACGACGTCCTGGAGCGCGGTGATTTCTACAAGGACCTGCGCTCCGAGCGGGTACGCAATCGCAAACGCAAAGTCCTCGAGGCCCTTGAGGATCTGTTCGGGGAAAGGGCGGTGCGCGACTTGCTGCAAGCGGCGGGCACCCGCTATATCCTCTCCCATCGCTCCGCAGAGATTATCGAGCACGTCCGTCTCGAACTCGACCGTGCCGATGCCACCCTGGCCATGCAGGTAAGCGACGACGCCGAGTGCGGCTTTTCGCGCCTGGTCATCTCAACCCTCGACGTCCCCGGGCTGTTCAGCATGATCGCCGGCGTACTGGCGGCCAACGGTATCAACATTCTCGGCGCGCAGATCTACACGCGCAGCAACGGCGCGGCGCTGGACATCATGCACGTCAACAACCCCCAGGGCGGGCTGATCGAGAGCCAGGCCAAGTGGGACAAGGTGCGCAATGAACTGCAGGGGGTGATCGAGGGGCGCCTCAGGGTCGCCGACCTGGTGGCCCGCCGCTCCAAATCCGGCGGACTGCCGGTGCAGGCCGCCAAGCCGCGCTATCCCGATCGGGTCGAGTTCGACACGGACGTTTCCCGCGAGTACACGGTCATCGACATCTTCACCTATGATCGCGTCGGGCTCCTCTACCGCATCACCCGTACCCTGGCCGATCTGGGGCTGTATATCTACGTGGCCAAAATCTCCACCAAGGTCGACCAGGTGGCAGACACCTTCTACGTTAAGGATATCTTCGGCCAGAAGATCAGGGCCGAAGAGAAACTCGAGGAAATCCGCCGGCAGTTGCTGGAGAGCATCTCCGCCTAGGACCCATGGATCAGTATCTCGACCTGTTCATGAACTACCTGGCGGTCGAGCGTGGTCTGGCCCGCAACACCCTGGAAGCGTACGGGCGCGACCTCAGCCGCTACCTGACCTGGCTGCAGACCGCCGGGGTGACCGTTCCGGAGGCGATCAGCGCCCCGCTGATCCTGCGCTTTCTGGCGGTCTGCAAGGATGAAGGCCTGGCGCCGCGCAGCCGTTCACGCGCCCTGGTAGCGATCCGCACCTTTCACAAGTTCCTCGTCGCCGAGCGGCTCTGCGCCCACAATCCGACCGGCCAGGTCACCGCCCCGCGCAGCCTGGCGGCTCTCCCCAAGACTTTGTCACCTCAGGATGTCGACGCCCTGCTCGCCAGCCCGAAAGGCGAGGGGATGCTGGCGCGCCGCGACCGGGCGATGCTGGAGATCCTCTACGCAACCGGCCTGCGCGTCTCGGAGCTGATCACTCTCAAGCTCAACGATCTGCAGCTCGACGTCGGTTACCTGACCGCCTTCGGTAAACGCGGCAAGCAGCGCATCGTCCCCCTGGGCGAGGCGGCCATCGCCGAGTTGCGCGACTACCTGGCCACGGCCCGCCCGAAGTTCGACAGGGGCGGACTCACCCCGGTCCTCTTTCTCAACCGCTCCGGGATGGGGTTGACACGCCAGGGGTTCTGGAAGATGATCAAGCGCCGCGCGCGGGAGGCGGGGATTCACAGGCACATCACCCCCCACACCCTGCGCCATTCGTTTGCCACGCACCTGCTGGAAAACGGCGCGGATCTCCGTGCCGTCCAGGCGATGCTCGGCCACGCCGACATCTCCACCACCCAGATTTACACCCACGTCACCCGCGAACGCCTGCGGCAGATTCATGCCCGGCATCATCCGCGCGGCTGATGGTCAGAGACGAGGAGACAATGAAATACCTGATTCTGGTCGGCGACGGCATGGCCGACGAGCCGATCGCCGAGTTGGGCGGACTGACCCCTCTGGAGAAGGCCCGCACCCCCAACATGGACCGCCTGGCCCGCCAAGGGCTGGTTGGCCTTGCGGAGACCGTGCCGCCCGCCTATCACCCTGGTTCCGACGTCGCCAACCTGTCGGTGTTCGGCTACGATCCGGCCACCTGTTACACCGGGCGCTCGCCGCTGGAAGCCGCCAGCATGGGGGTCGAGCTTGGCCCTGACGATGTCGCTTTCCGTCTCAATCTGGTGACGCTCGATCCCCACGGCGGCGACCTGTACATGCGCGACTTTTCGGCCGGGCACATCACCACAGCCGAAGCGCACGAACTGATCGCCACGCTGCAGGACGAACTCGGCGACGAAACCTTCCAGTTCTACCCCGGCGTGTCCTATCGCCACCTCATGGTCTGGCGCGGCGGCCGCGATGACTTCAATCTGGTTCCTCCGCACGATATCACCAACCAGAGTCTGCGCCAGTACGTGCCACGCACCCCGGAGGCGGCTCCGCTCATGCAGCTGACCACCTCTTCGCAGCTGCTGTTCAAGAATCATCCGGTCAATCGCCGTCGGGAAGCCGGCGGCAAACTGCCGGCCAATTCGATCTGGCTGTGGGGGCAGGGGAAGCGCCCGCGCATGCAAACGCTGCAGCAGATGTACGGCCTGAGCGGAGCGGTGATCTCGGCGGTCGACCTCATCAAGGGGATCGGTGTGTATGCCGGGCTGCGGGTCATCAACGTTCCCGGCGCCACCGGCTACCTGGATACCAATTTTCGCGGCAAGGGAGAGGCCGCCCTGGCCGCCCTGGCGGATGTTGATCTGGTGTATGTTCACGTCGAGGCCCCGGACGAGGCGGCTCATGGCGGGCAGTTGGGCGACAAGATCGAGGCGATCGAACGCTTCGATCAGGACGTGGTCGGCACCATCCTTGCCGGTCTTGACACACTCGGACCGTGCCGGATTCTGGTGCTCCCCGATCATCCGACGCCGGTGCTCCGCATGACCCATACCAAGGACCCGGTGCCGTTCATCCTCTTTGGCAGTACCGGAGAATTTGTCCCGCGCGGCAGCGTGAGCGGCTACAGCGAGGCCAATGCCCGCGGTACCGGGGTGATGGTGGCCCCCGGACACCAGATGCTGCGCTGCCTGATCAACGGGATGTTGCCGGAATAGCGGTTTCTTTTTGCCAAAATGAAAAGGGGACAGAAGCGAATTCTGTCCCCTTTGTTTTTGTCTTCAAGTCCGGCAGGTTAGCGCAGGCGATAGGTGAACGGCGAGTAGGGATAGGTGTAGCTGGTCGTATCGTAAGGGTGGCTGGCCGCCGGCGTTCCCGTGGGGGGGACATAATCCGGCATGCGCGCGTATCTGCTCGGATCGTCGTTGCGGTGCAGACCATAGCGGAACGGGGTGTCCAGCAGGTTGATCTCCTCGACTTCCAGGCGCAGCGCCGTGGCTCCCTGTTCTTCACCTGGGATGGCCTGCTTGCCGGCGACCCGGCCGCACAGGTTGACCAGTCTGCCAGTGGAGAAGGCCTGCCGGTCGAGACGGTTCGGTGAATGGACCAGGATCATTTCCCCATCCTCGGCCAGATACAGCAGCGCGCCGTAACGGCTCATCTCCCAGCGCTGCAGGGTGAGCAGGCTGCCGTCCCCTTCGTCGGTGACGGCGACAATCGCTCCGCCGGCCAGAATGTAACGGTCGTCGTATTGGTCCGGATTGGCCAGGACCGTGGCGAAGTCGAGGTGCGGGTCGACCTTCTTCCTAGCCTCTGGTGACAACGGCGAACATCCCGCCAGCAGCAGGAGCAGTCCTCCCGTGCACAGAATCCGGAGTATCAACCGGTTATGGAGTGAAAAAAAGTTCATAATTTTATGAGATTATACATCGGTTCCCGCCCCATATCAAATCCGGGTCCGGACAGGAGGAAGGAGTTGTTCGAATGTCATAAAATTTATCTGACATATTTCTGATTTTTTGCTTGCAAGTCCGGTTCTGCTCTGGTAAATAATAATCACTCTTTGCGTTTCCTGTAAACCGAAGAGCTTTGACCCCGAGTATCCCCCCCCTCCTTACTCGGGGTCTTTTTTTGTCCACAGAGCGGCTTTTATGCTTTCCCGGCCCGGCATCCGTCCAACAACGGGTGCCGGGCCGCAGTTTGTGGACATATACTTAACTGCACTTGCCGACCGGCGGCAACTCCATGAGCAACTTCGGTCGCGGTGTCAGCAGCGGCGGCAGGCGCAGCAGACGGGTGCCCGGGGGCGGGGTAATCTCGTCGAAGATGACCTCAGGCTTTTGCAGGTAAGCTTTGGACAGGTGCATCGGCAGAAGTGCCTTCGGACGCAACTCCCCGACCAGTCGGTTGAGGTCGCTGCTGCTCAGGTGTCTTGAGGCGCGCGCCTTGTCGTGATCGCCAGCCAGGAAGGTGCATTCACAGCAGAGCAGGCTGGTGCCGGACAGAAGATCCTTAAGGATGGCCCGGTTGTCTTCGCTGCAGCCAAGATCCGTGACGTAGCCGAGACTGGCTGCCGGACGGTCGGCGCGCAGTCGTTGATACAAGGCTGCCGCATTCCCGACCGTAACCGGCCATGCCCCCTGTGCCGTTTCACGCATGACCTCGATTGGCCGCCCGTCGAGGTCGTCGGCCTGCCAACGTCGCTTCAGTTCCCGCAGCCATGGACCCGGCTGCAACCCCTGCTGTTTGAGTTTGTCACCATCGATCGTGAAGATCTCACGCTCGGTGAGGCGGAAGGCCAGCACCGGGAGGGCATGATCGACAATGCGGGCGGCAACCGTGACATAGGGCGAGCGAAAAATCTCATCCCCGTGCAGTTCCTCGCTATGCAGAAGTTCTCCAGTGTAGCCTCGGCATCCCGCGAAACAGTGGTGATCGATCCGTTTTTTGTGCAGTTCGTGCACAAAAATTGAGCGCCACCATGATTCGGCCAAGTTCCAGTCGTAACCTGCCAGTTTGTGGCCGACGCGTTCGGCGATCCCCGGGGGCCCGAACAGATCGAGAGGGCGCGGCGAGACATGTGTGTGCCGCACCAGGTGATCGAGTCCCATGAAGTGGTCCATGTGGGCGTGGCTGACGAAGACCGCATCGATGGAGCGCAGGGTGCGCTTGGCCAGATGATGCAACTGCCCGCAGTCGAACAGCAGGCTGCGCCCGGTCGGTCGCACCCTGACCAGCAGCAGCGGATCGTCGAGCAGGCCGCCGCAAAAATACGGTTCGATGAAGCTGAAGAGTCGCAAGGCGTTCATTTTGCTGTGTCGTTGGCCTGCTCGTTGCTAGAACGATGGGCAATTTTCGGTTGTGCTCCGGGCGTGCACCGCGAGCAGAGGATTAATTTTGCGGCCTTTCTTGACAAAATTTATCTACATCTCTTATTATTTTTAAAGTAACAAAATTTTACCGGCAAAAAAGGCAGTAAAATTTAATCAGCCTAAAATTATTCCCGGCACGCAGCAACGTCCCACAAAGGAGTGGATCTTGAAGAACACCAAGATGACATTGTCGGCGCGTACCATGAATCTCGATTTCGTACGCAAGGTCGAGAAGCTGTCGGGTACTTCGGTACGGCGCTGTTTCCAGTGCGGCAAGTGTTCGGCCGGTTGTCCGATGCGCTCCTTTATGGAACACCCCCCCAATCGTGTCGTCCGCCTGCTGCAGCTTGGCCAGTATGAGCGCGTGCTGGCCGGACGCTCCATCTGGTATTGCGCCTCCTGCGAAACCTGCTCGACGCGCTGCCCGAACAAGGTCGACCTGGCGGCAATCATGGATGCCCTGCGCAAGTGTTCGTGGGATGCCCAGGGGCCGTCGAAGGAAAGCTTCGTCCAGCTGGCCAACCGCATCTTCATCGAGAACATCCGTACCTACGGCCGCCAGTACGAGATGCGCCTGGCGGCGGTCTTCAACGTCAAGTCAGGCCAGTTCCTCAAGGATATCATGCTTGGGCCGTCCCTGCTGGCCAAGGGCAAACTCAAGATGTTCCATCAGAAAAACCGCAATATTCACGAGATCGAAAAGATCTTCGGCCGCATCGAGGAATTACGTCGGAAGGGGGGTGCCCTGTGACCGAGCCAAAGCACGTGCTCGACTATTCCTACTATCCGGGCTGCTCGCTACATGCCTCGGCCAAGGAGTACGACGAATCGACGCAGCGTCTGTTTCGGACCCTGAATATCGGTTTGCAGGAGGTTCCCGACTGGTTGTGCTGCGGCGCCACGCCGGCGCACAACGTCGACGAACTGCTGTCGCTGTCGCTGTGCGCCAAGAACCTGGAGCTGGCGAGCGGTGTCGAGGGGGATCTGGCGGTGGCCTGTGCCGCCTGCTTCTCGCGCCTGAAGACCACCCAACACAAGCTCGAGACTGATACGGAGAAACGTCGTCAGGTGGAGTTCGCTATCGACGGCCCCTTTCCTAAAGGGAAGCGGGTCAAGCACCTGTTGGAGATTCTCGCCCGCGACTATGGTCTCGAACGGCTTGGCGCCGCGGTGAAGAAACCGCTGTCCGGACTGAAGGTGGCCTGTTACTACGGCTGCCTGCTGACCCGTCCGCCTGAGGTCCCGGAGCTGGACTGCATCGAGGCGCCGACCATCATGGAGAAAGTGATCGAGGCGGCCGGCGCCGAAACGGTCAGCTGGAGCCATCGCCTGGAGTGCTGCGGAGCCAACTTCACTCTGTCGCGGCCCGGTGTGGTCCTCAAACTCTCCGCCGACATCCTGGCCTCGGCGCGCGATGCCGGAGCCAACTGCATCATGGTGGCCTGCCCCCTGTGTCATGGCAATCTCGATATCCGCCAGCAGGAGATCGAAGAAGCGTCCGGCGAGCATTTCGGCCTGCCGGTTTTCTACATGACCCAGCTGCTGGCGCTGGCGGTCGGAGTGCGCGAGAGCAAGCTCGGACTCGACAGCATGATTGTTGATCCGAAGCCGCTTTTGAAAGACAAAGGGCTGCTCTAGAGACAAAATTCAGAAGTCAGAATACAGAATTCAGAAGTCAGAATGCGCTTCGCGATACTGCTTGGATTTATTCTGGCTTCTGGCTCCTGAATTCTGAATTCGAAGTTAACAAGAGGATCTGAATGTCCCGAATCGGCGTTTTTGTCTGTCACTGCGGGGAGAACATCTCGCGCACCGTGGATGTAGAGAAAGTTGCTGAAGCTTCGCGGCACCTGCTCGGCGTGGCCCATGCCTGCGATTACAAGTACATGTGTTCGGATCCCGGGCAGGCGCTGCTGAAGAAAGCTGTCGCCGAACACAAGCTGGACGGCGTGGTGGTTGCCGCCTGCAGCCCGCGCATGCACGAGAAGACCTTCCGCAAGGCCACCGTGCAGGCCGGCCTCAACCCGTTCCTGTGCGAGATGGCCAATATCCGCGAGCACTGCTCATGGGTCCACGAGGATCGCGACGAGGCGACCGCCAAGGCCATCGACATCGTGCACATGCTGGTCGAGCGGGTGAAGCGCAACCGCAAGCTACAGCCGATCAGCGTGCCGGTCACCAAGCGCGCCCTGATCATCGGCGGCGGCATCGCCGGCATCCAGGCGGCGCTGGACATCGCCGACTGCGGCCACCAGGTGGTGCTGGTCGAGCGCGAGCCGTCGATCGGCGGGCACATGGCCCAACTCTCGGAAACCTTTCCGACCCTCGACTGCTCGCAGTGCATCATGACCCCGAAGATGGTCGATGTCGCCAACCATCCGAACATCACCCTGCATACTTACAGTGAAGTCGAAGAGGTTGATGGTTACATCGGCAATTTCCAGGTGAAGATCCGCAAGAAGGCCCGCTCGGTCGACATGGGCAAATGCACCGGCTGCGGTGTGTGCATGGCCAAGTGCCCGCAAAAGAAGATTCCCAACAACTTCGACCAGAACCTGGGGATGCGTTCGGCGATCTATGTACCGTTCCCCCAGGCGGTGCCCAATGTGCCGGTCATCGATCGGGCCAACTGCACCTTTTTCAAGAGCGGCAAGTGCGGGGTCTGCCAGAAGGTCTGCGGTCCCGGGGCGGTCGACTTCGAGCAGCAGGACGAATTCGTGGTCGAGGAGGTCGGTGCCGTCGTGGTGGCGACCGGCTTCAAGCTTTACGATATCAGCGAAAAGCCGAAGGGGTCGCCGATCAAGGGTTACGGCGAGTTCGGCCACGGCAAGATCCCCGATGTCATCGACGGCCTGACCTTCGAGCGGCTGGCCTCGGCCAGCGGCCCCACCGGAGGGAAGATCATCCGCCCGTCGGATGGCAAGGAGCCGAAGCAGGTGGTCTTCGTCCAGTGCGTCGGCTCGCGGGCCAGGGAGAAGGGGATCTCCTACTGCTCGAAGATCTGCTGCATGTACACCGCCAAACACACCATGCTCTACAAGCACAAGGTGCACGACGGCCAGGCCTATGTCTTCTTCATGGACGCCCGCACCCCCGGCAAGGGGTACGACGAGTTCTGGCGCCGCTCCATCGAGAGCGAGGAGGCGGTCTACATCCGCGGCATGGTGTCGCGTCTCTACCAGAAGGGCGACAAGATCGTGGTGATGGGGAGCGACATCGCCGTCGGCATCCAGGTGGAGATCGAGGCCGACCTGGTGGTGCTGGCCACCGCGGTGCAGCCGCGCGAAGGGGCCGATCAGCTGGCGCAGAAACTGGGAATTTCCTACGACCAGTACAACTTTTACTCCGAGGCCCACGCCAAGCTCAGGCCCGTGGAGTGCGCCACCGCCGGGGTCTACCTGGCCGGTGCCTGCCAGGGGCCGAAGGACATCCCCGACACGGTCAGCCAGGCCTCGGCCGCTGCGGCCAAGGTCATGACCCTGTTTGCCAAGGACCAGCTGGAGCGCGAGCCGATCGTGGCCAAGGTCAACGAGCGCTTCTGCGTCGGCTGCTTCGCCTGCAAGAAGGTCTGCGCCTACGGGGCTGTTGAAGAGAAGGAGATCCGCGACCGCCAGGGGAACCTGGTCAAGGTGGTGGCCTACGTCAATCCCGGGGTGTGCGGCGGCTGCGGCACCTGCCAGGCGACCTGCCCGTCGAAGTCGGTGGAACTGGATGGCTACACCGACGAGCAGATCATGGCGATGATCGAAACTTTATAGGCAGGTTGAGGCTGAGGGTTAGGTTGAGCAACAGTCAAAACCCTGCCAAAGCCTCAACCTCATCCTTAACCTTAACCTTAACCTGAGCCTCACACATGCACGCTGAAAAACAGCATCACGCTTTCGAACCGAAGCTCGTCGCCTTTGTCTGCACCTGGTGCACCTATGCCGGGGCGGATCTGGCGGGGACGAGCCGCATGCACTACCCGAGCAACGTGCGGGTGGTCAAATTCCCCTGCACCGGACGCATCGATCCGGTCTTCATCCTGCGCGCCTTCCAGAAAGGGGCTGACGGGGTGCTGGTGTCCGGCTGCCATCCGGGCGACTGCCACTACATGGCCGGTAACTTCCACGCCCGCCGGCGCTTCGCGGCCTTCCGCCAGTTACTGGATTTCGTCGGTGTCGACCTCGATCGCCTGCAGTTTTCCTGGGTTTCCGCGGCCGAAGGGGGGAAGTGGGTGGAGGTGGTCACCGAGTTGACCGAGCGGATCCGGCAGATGGGGCCGATGCGCGAGTTCCGGGAACTCGACGCCGAGGAGCACTGGTCGGCGCAGTTGGATGAGCCGGAAATCAGGGCAGCCTATAACGCAATACCGTAGGGGCGACGCATGCGTCGCCCAGGGCAAGGCATGCCTTGCCCCTACAGGGATAATACATGACAAGCAATCATCAGAATACCGAGACCCCCCTCATCGATCCGGCCTGCTACGCCGCGGCGACGGCGGCGATCCGCACCGAGGCGGTGCGCCTGCTGGTGGCGGGTGAAGTGGCCGCCGTGGTCGGCTACCGTGCCGGCCGGCGCACCGGCAGCGTCATGCCTGACGTGGCGACGACCGTGGAAGCAGCAGGGCAGTTGCTCTTCTCTCCCGCCTGCCAGAACAACCTGGCACTGTTTCTCTCCAAGGCCAAGCGTGAGGTTCTGCCACACGGCCGGGTGGCGATCGTCGTCAAAGGCTGCGACCTGCGCGCCCTGGCTGGGCTGATCGGCGAGTCCCAGCTCAGGCGCGACGAAGTCCATGTCATCGGCGTGGCCTGTCCGGGGGTCTTTGGTGCGAACGCCGACCTGTCCAAGCCGCTGTCGGCCGAGGGGCTGGCCCGCAAGTGCCGGGCCTGCAAGGTCCATCTCCCGGAGGGAGTCGACCTGGTGGCCGGCACCCTGCCGCCGTTACCGGACCTGCCTGACCTGGAGGCCGAAGAAATCGCCCGGCTTGAGGCGATGACGCCGCAGGAGCGCTGGGCGTTCTGGACCGAGCAGTTTTCCCGCTGCATCCGCTGCCTGGCCTGTCGGCAAATCTGCCCGTTCTGCTTTTGTACGCAGTGCCTGTGCGACCGCAACCGCCCGCAGGCGGTCGACACCTCGCCGCGTCCCGCCGGCAATACCGCCTGGCATATGGTGCGGGCCATGCACCTGGCCGGGCGCTGCTCCGGATGTGCCGAGTGCGAGCGGGTCTGCCCGATGGATATCCCCCTGAACCTCCTCAACCGCAAGATGGCTCAGGAACTGTATGAACTGTACGGTTTCGAGGCCTCGATGCAGCCGCAGGAGCAGACGCCGCTGACCTCGTATCGCGACAATGACGACCAGTCATTCATCAAATAGGGATGCCGATACCAATGACGCTGACGCTCGATAATCTTCATCGCCTCATCGACGCCCTTCTTGCCAAGAAGGTGCGGGTGGTCGGCCCGAAGCGCACTGGCGCCATCACCGTTTATGCCCCGCTGGCAAAGGGGACGGAACTCGATCTCGACCAACTGCCGCGGCGCTCGGCCAAGGAGGTTTTCTTCCCGCCGTGCGAGACGATCCTCTCCTTTGAGAAGCGTGACGGCAAAACCACGGTCAGTGACCCTGACCTCGATCTGCTCCCGGAAACGGTGCTGATCGGCGTGCGGCCGTGCGATGCGGCGGCGCCGGGGATCCTCGACGCGGTTTTTTCCTGGGACTACGACGACCCGTTTTATCTTGAGCGGCGCAAGCGCACCACCATTATCGGCATCGCCTGCACGGCAAGCGACGATGCCTGCTTCTGCACCGCGGTCGGCCTGGCTCCCGACGCCCGCCAGGGCTCGGATCTCTTCCTGGTGCCGCTGCAGGGGGGTGGTTTCGCCGTCGAGTCCCTCGATGCCAAGGGCTCGGCGCTCAAGGAGCGCCATGCTGCCCTGTTTAGCGCCGGTAGCAACGCTCAGCCGCTGCCGCTGGCCGTACCCGCCGTCGATCCGCTCGATCTGGCCAAGGTCAAGGCCTGGCTCGACGAGAATTTCGAACACCCCCTTTGGCAGGAGATCGCCGACCGCTGTGCCGGCTGCGGCGCCTGTGCTTTCCTCTGCCCGGCCTGCCACTGCTTCGACATCGTCGACGAGGGCGGGGAGGGGAGCGGCTGCCGGCGCAAGCACTGGGACGCCTGCGGCTTCGGCAAGTTCACCATGCATGCTTCGGCACACAACCCGCGCGATGTCCAGGCGCAGCGCTACCGCAACCGCATCATGCACAAGTTCAAGTACTACGCCGACAAGTTCGGCCAGACCCTGTGCACCGGCTGCGGCCGCTGCATCCGCTGGTGCCCGGTGGGGATCGATATCAAGGCGGTGCTGGACGAGATCAACGGCAAGTGACGAGAATACAGAATTCAGAAGTCAGAATTCAGAAGAAACCCTGAAATTTTGACTTTATTCTGAATTCTGTATTCTGACTCCTGAATTCCAAGGTTCTTTCATGTGCGACCATAATAAGAACATCTACAAACCCTACCTCGCCACCATCGATGCCATCGTCGACGAGACGCCGGATGTGCGCACCCTGCGCCTGGTCTTTCAGGACGAGGTGGTGCGCGACAGCTTCGCCTTCCGCGCCGGGCAGTTTGCCGAGTACTCGGCCTTCGGTTTCGGCGAATCGACTTTCTGCATCGCCTCGGCGCCGACCCGCAACGGCTACATCGAGTGCTGTTTTCGCTCCGTCGGCCGCGTCACCGAGGCCCTGCGCCGCCTTGAGGTAGGGGAAACGGTGGGGGTGCGCGGGCCGTACGGCAACTCCTTCCCGGTCGAACAGTTCTTCGGCAAAAACCTGGTGTTCGTCGCCGGGGGGATCGCCCTGCCGCCCTTGCGCACCCTGATCTGGCAGTGCCTCGACTGGCGCGACAAGTTCGGCGACATCACCATCGTCTACGGTGCGCGGACGGAAAGCGATCTGGTCTACAAGCGGGAGTTGGCGGAGTGGCAGGAGCGCGGCGATGTGCGCCTGATCAAGACTGTCGATCCCGGCGGCAACGGTCCGACCTGGGACGGTCAGGTCGGCTTCGTGCCGACCGTGCTGGAGCATGCGGCGCCGTCGGCTGCAAACACCATCGCCCTGGTGTGCGGTCCGCCGGTGATGATCAAGTTCACCCTGCCGGTGCTGGAGAAGCTCGGCTTTACCGACGAGCAGATCTATACCACGCTGGAGAACCGCATGAAGTGCGGTCTCGGCAAGTGCGGCCGCTGCAACGTCGGCAACGTCTATGTCTGCAAGGACGGCCCGGTCTTCACCGCCGCCCAGGTCAAGGCGATGCCGCAGGAGTTTTAGGGGGGGAGGGGGGCAGCAGACCCCGAATCTTGGATCATGACGACACCATGGAAAGCTTTGTGGTGTGCGGTGGTTATTTGTCGCTGCTGCTCGGCAGCGTTCTCAACATCGTCAAAGCCGCCCTCTGTCCATTTCAGAAATCATCTGCTTCGAAACAGTCGAGGTCCTCGGTGCCGTCAGTAACGATATTCCAGGCGAAGTTCCAGCTGCTTGCGCAGATCCTGGGCAATGCTCAGGTTCCACTGGCGCGCGGCATTCGCTGAACCGTAGATGTTGCCGAGATAAAAGGGGAGTCCGAAGCCACCGAGCAACGCCGCTGCCGGATAGTTCTCGTCTTCGACCGCCACCACGGTGCCGGCAATAAACAGCCCGTTGATCAGAAAGGCCAGCAAGCCGTCGCGGGAACGTCCGGCATAGGCATAGCCGCTGCCGGGGACGACTGCCGAGAAAAGGCCGGCGGCCAGAGGAGATTTGCGTGGTTGTGCAGCGGCCTCGTCCAGCAGCGGGAGCGCCGCCTCGGCCGCAGCCCCCTGCGGTTTGTCAGGATAGCCGCTGGCCAGGCGCTCCAGGGCCCGACGTGAACCGGTCCAATCCTCGCGATCGAGAGCGGTCAACGCCAGGCCGGCCAGGGCGTTGGCCGCTTCCGGTGCCTCGGGAGCGACGGCCACCACCCGTTCGAAGTCATCCGCGGCTGCTCCGGGGTTTTTCAGCCGGCCACGGCAGACCCCTTCATAGAAGGCCGCGGTGGCATAGTGTTCCGAAGGATAGCCGTGGCGGACCTTGGCAAAGGCCTCGATCGCCTGCGGACACTCGCCACCGCGGTAGTAAGCCATGCCGATCTGCAACCGCGCATACTCCGCCTGGTTGCTGTCCGGGAAGAAGTAGAGAAATTTCTTGTATTCGGTGATAGCCCGGTAGTATTCCCCCTCGGCCATGAAAGCCTCGGCCAACCCCATCTGCAACTCGTCGGTGATGACCAGAATGCGCGGCTCGGCGTGAGCTGGCAATGCGGTTGCACTCAGAAAAAACAGCAGCCAAAAGGAGAAGAACCGCAGTGGGGTCATCGCCCGCTCCCTGGCCTGGTCTCGACCGGGTCGGCCAGGCGACCGTTCGGCAGGCGTGGATATGCGTCCGTTTCGGACAGGGGGCTGCAGCGCATCAGGCGGTCGGCTGTCATCAGCACGCCGAGCCAGGGGCCGTGCCGATGAATGGCTTGATGACCATAGGCCGAGCAAGTAGGAGAAAAGTTGCAGCGGGCACCGTCGATCGGGGAGATGTACTTCTGAAACAAGCGGATTGCGCCAAGCATTGGCGCTGATGCGGCGGCAGGCGCTGCGGCATCGGCCACGACGGGACGCACAGTGGAGCGTGGCGGGCCATTCATGCCACCGGCAAGCGTTGCAGCGGGAGGCGCAAGGAACAACCCGACGGAAAAAACCAGCAACGGGAGCATCCTGCTGGAGCGGCACTGCCGCGCCGCTCCAGCAGGGGGGGTGGAATTCAGACTATTTCTCCTTCAGGAGCTTCGCCTTCTGCTCTTCGTACTCCTTTTCGGACAGTACGCCCTTGTCGTAGGCTTCTTTCAGTTTGACCAGCTCTTCGCCGAGTGGTGTTGTATTGATAGGCTGTTTTTCAACGACCGTGGTAGTGGCGTCGCCGCCGCCGCAGCAACAGCCGCACAAAAAAGCGAACAACGTCAGCAATAACAGCCCCTTGGCGAATTTCATGGCAAAGCTCCTTTTGATATTTTGATTATAAATTTTACCGCGTTGCGAAGAAACATGCAATCGTGCAGCAGTGCTTCCGGCCCCATAACGGAGCGCTCATTGCCTGGCTGCCGGCTCGTCCTTCTTCCTCTTCTCGTAGCTCTCCTCGAGAAACGCGATGAAGTCAATGTGTCGTTCGATGAAACGCAGGTTGTAGCGGCTCTCGTAGAGGAGCAGTACGCTGGCGGTCAGCAAGAACAGGCCGCCGAGCAGGGCCAGTCCGGTTGGCAGCCAGGCCGTCTCTGCGCTGCCGTAGGCAACATTGAGAGCGATTGCCAGGCTGGAAGCGACGAACAGCACAGTCGCCGTGTAAAGGGCGGCCATCGCCTTCTGGATCAGCCAGGCCCGGGTCCGCTGCTTGCGGGTCTGCACCTTGAGCATCTTCATCCGTTCCTCGGGGAACGACAGCTTCCCGTCCAGCACCGCCTCGACTTCCCCTTTGAGCATCTGCACCCGGTCGAAAATCCTTGCCAGGCGGGCCGAGGTCGAGAAGATCAGGGCGCCGCAGGCGGAGATCAGTACCGCCGGGGTAATCATCGAGGTCAGAATCTTGGTGTTGGCTAGCGCTTCGATGGCTTCGTGATCAGGGAGGGGCATCGGTTTGATCCTGGCGGTGAGATGCGAGGGCCGTTACGACCCTGGATTTGTCGACGAACGGCTCTTGGCCGGGCTGCCGTGGTTGACCCAGATCAGCCGGCTGACATCGAAGCCGAGCCCGCGCGCCCTCTCGACGAAGCGCGCTTTCAACTCTGCGGGGACTTCGGTTCTGCGCGCCAGCAGCCACAGGTACGACCGGTTCGGGCCACAGACAAAGGCGTATTCGTAGTCATCGGCATCGAGTTCGAAGATGACGTACGAGCCGTAGAAGGGTCCGAAGAAGGAGACCTTGAGGTAGCCGTGGTCGGCCCCTTCGACGAAGTAAGCCTTGCCGTCCGCTTCCTTCCATTGACCGCTGTCGGGGGCGTAGCCCCGGTTCCTGACCTTGACACCGCCGTCGTCGCGCAGCGTGTATTTGGCCGAAACGTCGCTGAGACCGCGCTCGAAGGAGTGGTCGAGGCGGGCGATTTCATACCAGGTCCCCAAGTAGCGCGACAGGTCGAAGCCGGCTACCGGGCGGACGTTGTCCGGGTAACCGAGGCAGCCGGCGAGCAGGGGGAGCATGACGCTTGCGCTGAGGAGCAGGCGGATGACGGTCATCTACTCGGGCTTCGCCGGTTTTTCGAGGATGCCGGAATCGACCAGCTTTTTAATGATTCTCTGCTGGGTGGCAAAGGCCCGGGCAAAACCTTCGATAGGCATGACCACCTGCTGGGTTGTCGTGGCGTTGAGCTTCTTCTTCTCCGGATCGGTTGGGTCCGGCACCAAGGTGCCGAAATCGATGCGAACCAAGGGGCCGGTGACGGAGATGTTCAGGATCGTATCTGCGAAGTTGGTCTGCATGTCTGGTGCTCTCCTTTGCTGGTTGAAGCGGATGTTCGCCTGATCAAGGGTTCCGGATCGGCAGTGACCATACCGGGCGATCATAGCCGTTCGCCGGATAATTTTCGACAAAATCTCTTAATTGCCGGCCCGCTGGCGGCCGCGTTCGAGGTCGACGCCGGCCAGCAGCCACATCCCGGCGACGAAAAATGTGGTCAGGGAGAGTATCGCCACGCGGTTGGAGCCGGTCAGATCGACCAGCAGGGCGAAGAGCAGCGGGCCGAGGATCGAGGCAAACTTGGAACTGATGGCGAAGAAACTGAAGAACTCGGCGCTGCGCGCCATCGGCACCAGGCTGCCGTAGAGGGAGCGGCTCAGGGCCTGGCTCCCGCCGAGGACCAGGGCGACGGCGGCGCCGAGAATCCAGAACTCGAAGGCCGTGCGCATGGTGGCGGCGTAGACGGTGATGGCGGCGAAGACGCCCAGGGTGAGCAGGACGACGCGGCGGGTTCCCCAGATGGCCGCCAGACGCGAGGTGAGCATGGTGGCGGGCATGGCGAGAAACTGGATCATCAGGTAGCAGCCGAGGATGGTGCCGGTCCCCAGTCCCAGTTCGGCACTGGCGAAGATGGCGGCAATGGCGATGATCGTCTGGATGCCGTCGTTGTACAGGAGAAAGGCCAGCAAAAAGCGCAGCAGGTCGGGATAGGAGGTCAGCTCCCGGGCCAGGCGCAGGTAGTCTGCCGGGTTACGCAGGCGGGTCCCTTCCGGGCGCGGCGGACCGTCATGCAGGTGGCGAAAAGCCGGCAGGGAGAAGCTGAGCCACCAGATGCCGGTGATCAGGAAGCCGAGGCGGGTCGCACTCCCCTTGTCGGGCAGGCCGATAAGGGTGTGCCCTTCGATCAGGGCGAAGACCAGGGCGAGAGCGAAGCCGCCGCCGAGGTAGCCCCAGGCGTAGGCCCTCGAGGAGAGCCGGTCGGCATCGTCGCCGCTGGCAAGATCGACCAGAAAGGCGTTGTAGAAGATGTTGGAGGCGGCAAAGGCGGCGTTGGCGACCAGGAAGAAGGCGGCGGCCGTCAGCCAGTCGCCGTTTCCGGCCAGGCAAAGCAGTGCGGTCGCGGCGGCGCCGGTCACGGTGCACACGATCAGCAGCTGCCTTTTGACTGCGTGCCGGTCGGCCAAGTTGCCCAGGGCCGGGGCGACAACGGCCACCAGCAGCATCGACAGCGAGACGACGTACCCCCAGACGGCGGTGGCAGGGACGGTGCGCCCGAGAAGGGGGATGCCGCCGCCGGGGGCGATGGCGGCGAAGTACACCGGCAGGACGGCCGAAAGAACCACCGTGGCGAAGGCCGAATTGGCCCAGTCGTAGAGGCACCAGGCCCTTTCAGCCAGTTGCTGGCGGTTACGGTTCATGGAGCTGCACCAGGAACGGCTTGCTGACAACGTGCTCTGCCAGGAACTCGCGGAAACCTGCAGGGCCGCCTTTTAAGGCCGCCTGGGAGTCGGGGTGCCCGGCCAACTCGACCATGAGCGGCAGGTTCCCGGTCACGCCGAAGCCATAGGCTCGAATCATGGCGAAGAGCAGCCCGCGCTCGTATTCGCCGGCCAGCTCCTGCGGGGCGGCGGCGTAGTGAGTCGGCCAGGCCACCACGTTGCGGTCCAGACCGGCGAGAAAGCTGTCACGCTCGATTGCCGGCAGCTGTGCCAGGTTGACCCCGCACCAGTCGGGGGGGCGGGTGGCGAGCAGGGCGCGACAGGCGAGGGGGCGGCTGGCATAGATCGCGCATTCGGCTTTTGCGTTGAGAAACGGGCAGGGGCCGACGGCGTCGCGGTAGCCGGCCAGGAAGGCGCGGGGCTCGTCGCTGTGCCGGGCATGCTCCCTGAGCCTGGCCACGGACTGGCTCAGGCGTTGCCGCTGCTCCTCCCCCAGACCGGTGGCGATGGCGAAGGCTTCGGGAAGCGTCGCGTTCACCGCCAGGCTGCAGCAGTTGCCGCATCCGGGGCCGCACCAGATGCGCACGCTTGCCCCATCCCCCTGGCGCCAGGCGGCAATCCCCTCGTCCAGTTCCGTCTGGCGCCGCCGGGCAAGAGCGGCCAGAGCCTCATTCATTTCCATGTCGTTCATGGTTCGGTGAACCGCTTTCCTCGATCCAGTAGATCTGTTTATGAAGGGTACGGGTCAATTCACGCAGCCGCATTTCGGCCGCAGCGCGGTCCGGGTAACGCCCGACCAGGTAACGCTGGCCGTGGTCGTCCTGGCGCCAGAGTTCGAAGCTCAAGCCGCTTAACGGTAATGCACCGCCAGCCATACCGTGTCCCGCTCCGAGTCGGTCCACGCGACCCGGTGCTTTTTGTGCGCGGGGATGTCCAGCCAGTCGCCGGGGGCAAGATCGATCTCCTCTGTGCCGTCGGCGAAGGCGAGGCGGGCACGGCCGCTGAGGAGTACGACGAACTCGTGCTCCTCCTGGTCGTACCAGAAGCCTTCGGGGGAGGCGTGGCCGCGCGAGACAATCCGCTCGATGCGCACGTGTGCCGAAGCGTGGAGCGCTTCCACCAGCTCTTCCGGCAGGCTGCCAGGGATCGCGCCGAACAGGTTGCCGGGGGGTGCGGGGGCCGGCAGGGACAGCGCTCCGCGCGGGCAGGCCGGGATGCAGACGCCGCAGCCGGTGCACAGGGAGGTGTCGATCACGGCGCGCTTGCTGCCACGTTGGCCGGGTGCGTCACCCGACAGACTCAAGGCGTGAGGGGCGCAGACCGGGATGCAGGCGCCGCAGCCGGTGCAGCTGGCGGCGACCGTCGGAACTCTCGGGGCGATGGTCATAGGGGTGCAGGGTATTCGGCCAGTTCCAGGAGGATGCCGTCGGGGCCGTAGAGGTAGATCAGGCGCTTGCCGGTCTTCTCCCAGGTCTGGATCGGGCTGAGGAATTCCACTCCGGCGTCCCGCAGTCTGTCGACGACGGCGTCGATATCGGTGACGGCAAAGGCCAGGTGCCGCAGGCCGATGCGGTCGGCACGGCCCAGCTGCGGATCGGCTCCGGAACCGGCCGCAAAGTGCAGCAGTTCGATGGTTGTCGGCGAGCCGTCGTGGCGCATGGTGACGAAGCGCCCCCGTGCTCCGGCAATCCCGGTCAGCTTCTCCAGGAAAGCGGCGTCCAGTTCCGCGCCGAGTCCTTGAGCGAAACCGAGCAGGCTGAAAAATTCTGTCGCCTTTGCCAGGTCGCTGACGACGATGTTGATGTGGTCGATGCGTGCGATCATGTCAATCTGTCACCGGGGAGAGTTGGCCATGCCGGAAGCAGGCGACGAGGTGGTCGTTGACCATGCCGGTCGCCTGCATCAGCGCATAGCAGATGGTCGGGCCGACGAAGTTGCAACCGAGTCGCCGCAGTTCGCGGCTCATCCGTTCGGATTGTGTGGTGCTGGCGGGAACCTCTTGCAGGGTGCGCCAGCGGTTCTGCACCGGTTGGCCGTCGACGAACTGCCACAGGAAGTTGTCGAGGCTGCCGTGCTGCTCGCGAATGGCGAGCAGCGCTCGGGCGTTGCGGATCGCCGCCTCGATCTTGAGCCGGTTGCGGACGATGCCGGGATCGGCCGCAAGCCTGGCGATGTCGTCCGCACCGTAACGGGCGACGCTGGCGGCGTCGAAGCCGGCGAAGGCCCTGCGGTAGTGTTCGCGCTTTTTGAGGATGGTCAGCCAGCTCAGCCCGGCCTGGGCCCCTTCGAGGATCAGAAATTCGAAGAGGCGGGTGTCGTCGTGGACCGGAACCCCCCACTCAGCGTCGTGGTAGGCGATGTAGAGAGGGTCGCTGCCGCACCACGGGCAGCGGTCGATGTGAGGGTCGGTCGCAGACATGGATAAAACTATAGCACCGGCGGCGTCCGACTTGAACCGCTTTCGATGACAGGCAGGTCGGATCGGCTTTGATCGCTTTGCCGTTGGCAACCGCGGGAACGCCTGCTATATTCGCCGACGGTCTGCGCCTGGAGTTATTGAGGGGCGGCCTACTGTCGCAACAGGGATCAAGCAATGACCCGCATCGAATTCATCAAGCTCGAACGCCCCGAGAAAGCCCGCCATCTTTGCGAGCTGGCCGAGGAATTCTACCTGCAGGGGCGCCGGGTACTGGTCATGGTCCAGGATGACAATCAGGGGGTCACTCTCGACCAGTTCATGTGGACGTGGAAGAAGGCCGCCTTTTTGCCCCATGCCTACGACAACGGGGCGCAGGAGTGCTTCGACGAACCGGTGGTCATCGGTATCCGCGAAGAGAATCCCAACGGCGCCGAGGTGCTGATCACCGGGCGTCCGTGCAGCATCGACTTCGTCCGGCATTTCCATCTGGTGATCGATTTTGCCGAAGTTTACGACGAATCGCTGCGCGAGGCCGCGCGCGAGCGGTTCAAGGCGTTCCGGGAGGCCGGACTTGCACCGGTCATGCGTTAATGGCGGCGGGGCGGCGAGCCTGCTGCGTCTGCCGTGTGTCCCTCTGCCTGAGCAGGAACTCGACTGCGGCCCGGACTTTGCCGCCGCCTTAACGGCATGGCAGCCACGCCCAGGGGAAATTCTCACTGTCAGGGATCCTGAACAGGGGTGCTGGCGCGTGCGCCTGTCCGCCCTGGACCCGTGCGTGCGCGGCGTTGCCTTCTCCCGGCTGGCCCGGCCGGTGGAGAGCCCGCTGGAGATTCACCTGTACCAGGCGCTGCCCGACAAGGAGCGCTTCGAACTGGTGCTGCAAAAGCTCACCGAACTCGGTGCCACGCGCATCGTTCCGGTAGAGACCATCCATTCGCTGACGCTGGCCGAGCGTGATGCTGCACAGGCCAAATCGCACCGCTGGCCGGATGTCATCGTGCGCGCCGCCAAGCAGTGCCGGCGCGCCATGCTCCCGGAGCTCGGGGAGGTCCTGCCGCTCGCCGCGGCCCTGGAGGATGCCGCCGACGCCGAACTGAAGCTGATGTTTTACGAAGCCGAGGAACAGTGGACGGTCCGCGAAGCGATCGGCTCCCTGCGCCCGCAGCGGATCGCCGTACTGATCGGTCCCGAAGGCGGTTTCGCCGCCGGCGAGGTCGATCTGGCCCGCGCCGCGGGTTTTCTGCCGGTCAGCCTCGGCCCGCGCCTGCTGCGCACCGAGACCGCGGCCATCGCCGCGACCACCCTGTTGCAGGGCCTTCTGGGCGACCTGCGCTGAACTTGATCGTTCTGGAAAAGGTCATCTTCACCCCTTCGACAGGCTCAGGGCGAACGGTCTTTGAGATATCCTTTAATATGCCGTTCATGGTGAGCTTGCCGAACCAGGAAGAAGACGATCATTTGCAAAGGGTTGATTCATGGTACTCGAACAACTGACCATCGTCCTGGTGGCGCCGGCCGGTGCCCTCAACATCGGCTCCACGGCCCGCGCCATGGCCAATTTCGGCGCCAGCGACCTGCGCCTGGTGACACCGCAGACCGATCATTTGCAGGATGAAGCGCGCAAGATGGCGGTCAAGGCCACGGTCATCCTCGAACAGGCCACGGTCTTTGACGACCTGGGTTCGGCCCTGGCCGACTGTCGCTTCGCTCTCGGCACCACACGGCGCTTTGGCAAATACCGGGAAAACCTTTTGCATCCCGATCAGGCGGCTGAATATGCCCTGCCGCTTTTACAAAAAGGGCGGGTTGCGCTGGTGTTCGGCCGCGAGGACAGCGGGTTGAAAACCGAGGAACTCGACCTGTGCCAGCGTCTGATCACCATCCCCACCAGCGACCTGCTGCCGTCGATGAATCTGGCTCAGTCGGTGGCGGTCTGCCTTTATGAATTCGCCCGCAGCCTGGGTGCCGGCAAGGGGGCGGCGGCTGCGGCACGCAAGCTGGCAGACAACGCCCGGCTGGAAGAGATGTTCCAGCATATGCGCACCACGTTCCAGACGATCGATTACATCGACCCGCAAAACCCTGAGCACATCCTGCGAGCCTATCGCCGCTTCCTCGGCCGCGCCGCTCTCGACCCGCGCGAGGTGCGCATCCTGCGTGGCCTGCTCAGCCAGATCGACTGGCTTGACAGCGAACGCCGACGCCTGGCGGGGGAGGGGGGCGAATGACGCCGTTTCGCAGCGAAACGCTGACCAACGGCGTCACAGCGGAATTCATCGACCGGAGCAACCGCTACTACGGCGACTATCACCGGGTGCAGGTCGAGGCGCGCATCATCACGCCGGTTGCCGGGCGGATCGAGCCGCTGATGCAGGTGCGCATCCTTGAGCGGATGGGGGTTCCCGGCAGCGAAGTGGAAGCGGTTCGCGACCGCCTCGCCGATGATTTCTGGCGCCATGCCGCCGGCTACCTTGGCCGTCCCGACTACGCCGAACGCCTGTTGGCCGCAGAATCGCGCCGCAGGCACTCCCCGCCGCTCTCTCCACGCTATGGTCGTTGAACTGGCGATCGACACCCTGACGGTCGGCGGGCGGGGTTTGGGGCGCCATGGCGGTAAGGCCGTGTTCGTCCCCCTGACCGCCCCCGGCGACCGGGTGCGCTGCCGGGTTGTACGCCGCCATCGCCACTATGATGAAGCCGAATTGCTGGAACTGCTTGAACCCGCTTCGCAGCGGCGCACGCCGCCATGTCCGGTGTTCGGCCGCTGCGGCGGCTGCCAATGGCAGCATCTTCCATATCCACAGCAGGTTGCCTGGAAATACCAGCTGTTTGCCGAGACGCTGCTCCGCGCCGGGGTTGTCGACGCGACAGCGTTGCGGCCGCTGGTCAGTGCGCCGGACGAATTCGGTTACCGCAACCGAATGCAGTTCAAGTGCCGCTTCGCCGCAGACGGGCCGGTGGCCGGTTTCTATCGTCACGGCAGCCATTACGTCATCGACACCCCGGCCTGTCTCCTCGCCGCCCCGGCCATTGCCCGGACGTTCACCTTTCTTCGTGAGCACCTGTCCCAGGCACCGCACCCCGAGGCGATCCCCCAGCTCGATGTCAGTTGTGGTGACAACGGCCGGGTCGGCGTGATCTGTCACATTCTGCCCGACGCTGTCGCGGCAAGCCGCGTCTGGCTGGCAGAGACCGCGGCCCGCGGCGGTTTTTCCGCGGCGCTGCAGTCCGGGCGCAAGGACACCCTGGAGATAATCCACGGCGACCCGGCGCTGACCTGTACCGTCGACGATCCTGAACTGTCGCTGCGCATCAGTGCCGGCGGGTTCAGCCAGGTCAACCCGCGGCAGAACCGTGCCTTGGTAGCCGCCGTGCTCGCTGCCGCCGACCTTTCCGGAGCCGAGCGTGTGCTCGATCTTTACTGCGGTGCCGGCAACTTCAGTCTGCCGCTGGCCCGGCGCGCCGGTGAGTTGATCGGTGTCGAGGAGTATGCGCCGGCTATTGCCGATGCCCGCGCCAACGCCGACCGCCTCGGTCTCGGCAATGCCCGCTTCCTGGCCGAACCCGCCGAAGGCGCCCTGTCGCGCCTGAGCGGAGCTTTCGACCTTATACTCCTCGATCCGCCACGGACCGGGGCTTACGACATCGTGCGCGATCTGCCGGCCGCTGCGCCACGGCGGATTCTTTACGTTTCCTGCGATCCGGCGACCCTGGCCCGCGATCTGAAGCCGCTGGTGCACAACGGCTACCGCGTGGTTTCCAGTCAGCCCTTCGACCTTTTTCCGCAGACTTGGCACATCGAAAGCCTGACGGTTCTGGAGCGCAGCGCCTGATTTTTTGCTTGTTTTTCTGCGGTGCTTCTGCTAAGTGTCGGCATGTTACAACCGTTCACTGGAAAGTGAGCTCGCAAGGCTCGCTTTTTTTATTGCCTGCGCAGGCTGCCGACTGACGATGGAACTGCTGACAACCCTGGAAAAACTGATTACGCCGATCGTAAGCGACTTTTCCCTGGAGCTGGTCGACCTCGAGCTCAAGGGGGAGGGACGTCGCCAGGTGCTGCGGGTCTTCATCGACAAGCCTGGCGGGGTCACCCTCGACGACTGTGCCGAAGTCAGCCGCGAAATCAGCGCGCTCTTCGAGGTCGAGGATCCGATCGAGGGGGCTTATGTTCTGGAGGTTTCTTCACCCGGTCTCGACCGGCCGCTGAAGAAACTGCGCGACTTTGAACGCGCAGTGGGGAAACTGGTCAAATTGCGCACCCACGAACTGCTCGATCCCGATGGGCGCGGGCACCAGCGCAAAACTTTCGTCGGCGAAGTGCTGGGTGTCGACGGTACGCAAGTGAAGCTGCGGCAAACGGACAAGCGCGGCGGCGTCATTGCTCTCGCTTTCGAAGCGATCGCCAAAGCGAATCTGGAACTCGATTTCTGACCGCGTCAGGGCGCCTGAGTGCGCTACTGACGCGCCATCTTTAGGGGGCAGAACGGAAATGAACGTCAACCTCAATCATATCGTCGACCAGGTGGTCAAGGAAAAGGGAATCGATCGGGCGGTCCTGGTCCAGGCCCTGGAATCAGCAGTACTGACCGCCGCCAACAAGAAATATCGCAACACGCGCGATCTCGAGGCGCACTTCAATAACGAAACCGGGGAGGTCGAGCTTTACGAGTTCGTCACCGTGGTCGAGGAAGTGCAGAACTCCTATCAGGAGATCGGTCTTGACGAAGCGCGGGAATCCGATCCGGAAGCCCAGGTCGGTGACTCCCTCGGCATGAAGCTCGAAGATGCTGGAAACTTCAGTCGCATTGCCGCCCAGACCGCCAAGCAGGTGATCATCCAGAAGGTGCGCGAGGCTGAGCGCGAGGGGATCTACAACGAATTCAAGGACCGCGTCGGCCAGTTGGTCAACGGCATCGTGCGTCGCTATGAGAAAGGCGACCTGATCGTCGACCTCGGCAAGGCCGAGGCGCTGCTGCCGCGCTGGGAGCAGGTGCCGCGCGAGAATTATCGCCAGGGCGACCGGGTACGGGCTTACGTGGCGGAAGTGCGCATGGCCACCAAGGGGCCGCAGGTCATTCTGTCCCGTACCCATCCGGGGCTGCTGATCGAACTGTTCCGCCTGGAAGTCCCGGAGATCGCCGAGGGGATCGTCGAAATCATGGCGGTGGCCCGCGAGCCGGGGAGCCGTGCCAAGATCGCAGTCGTCTCCCACGACCCGGATGTCGATCCGATCGGGGCCTGCGTCGGCATGCGCGGTTCGCGCGTGCAGAACGTGGTGTCCGAGTTGCGTGGCGAAAAGATCGACATCATCAACTGGACGCCGGACATTGCCCGTTTCGCCTGCGCGGCTCTGGCGCCGGCCGAGGTGACCCGGGTCTATGTCGACAACGAGGAGCAGTCGATGGAGATCATCGTTGCCGATGATCAGCTCTCCCTGGCGATCGGCAAGAAGGGGCAGAATGTGCGCCTGGCTGCCAAACTCACCGGGTGGAAGATCGATATCATGAGTGAGACCCGCGCCGCCGAACTTGAGCAGGAAGAGCGCCTGGGCGCTGCCGGCGATGGTCCGGCGACGGAGGGCGAAGCGGCCAGGAGCTGTGAGCTGCCGGCCAAAGAGGCGATTGCCCTGGTCAACACGCAAACCGAGACGGCTGCGCTGGATCGGCTGCTGGAGGGCGAGGAGCGGGTTACGGTGCTGCGTGCGGCGGAAAGCCGCAAGGCGGAGTTGACCGGAGCCTGAGCTTGCCGGAGGCGCACGCTCATCCGCAGCGAAGTTGCATCGGTTGCCGCACGGCGCGCGAGCAGGGTGACCTGGTTCGGTTCGTGCGCGCCCCTGACGGTACGGTGCTGGTCGACTATCGGCACAAATTGCCGGGCCGTGGTGCCTATATCTGCCTGAGTCGGCCGTGTCTGGAACGGGCGGTGTCGCGACGCCAATTCGAACGGGCGTTCAAACTCCCCTGTCAGCCGCTGCGGGCTGATCAGCTGGCCCAAGCGCTTGTAGGGGTCATGGAGCAGCGCCTGGCGTCACTCCTGGGGATGGCGCGCAAGTCGTCGCAACTGCTCTCCGGTGGCAACCAGGTGCTGGATGCCCTCGACAGACCGGAAGATTTGGCGGCGGTGATTCTGGCCGACGATATTTCGGAGGGTGTGGCCGGCAAATTGAGCAACAAGGCCCGGGCAGGGGGCGTCCCCTGTCTGCGCTTTGCAAACAAGGCCGATCTCGGCCAATTGCTCGGGCGGGGCGAACGCAGCGTCGCCGCTCTGCTCAAGGGAACGCTCGCCGCCTCATTCATGGCGGAGTGGCAAAGATACCAGACTATTACCGCGGAATACGCAGGGGATATTTGATGACCAAGATACGCGTTCACGAATTGGCGAAAAAGCTTGGGATTGAGAACAAGGAATTGATCGATCAGCTCGAGCGTGCCGGAGTGGCGGTGAAAAGTCACTCCAGCGTGTTGGAGGAGACTGATCTGCGCAAGTTCGAGAGTGCCAAACAGGCCACCGCGGCGGCTGCGTCCGATGTGAAGGTCGATGAGCAGCGCATCAGCTCCGGTCTGATCCGGCGCCGGGTCAGTCGCGCGCCCGAAGCGCCTGTGGCGGAGCCGGCACCGGTGCCAGCGGCGCCGCCCGAGGTGGTCAAGGCCCCTGCCGTCCCTGCAGTCAGTGCCAAACCGGCTGTCGAAGCCGTTGCCCCGGTTGAAGAGAAGGCCGTGAAGGCGCCGGTGGTCAGCGAAGAGCCCGCCGCTGAAGCTGCGGCGCCCCCGGCTGAGGTTCCCACGCCCCGCAAGGAGAAGACGGTGTTTGTGGCACCGCCCCCGGATCCGTCATCCCGCGCCAAGATCCTCGGCCGCGTCGAACTCCCCAAGACCGTGTTCGAGCCGCCCCGCCGCGAAACCTATGTCCCCGGCGAGCGTCCTGCCGGCCGTCCCGACCGTCCCGGCGGCCCCCC
>Ga0209725_1000173_pt1 | contig 39210 bp, 47 predicted proteins | sample I18A1metaG_FD_184145 | JGI IMG/M metagenome (GOLD analysis project Ga0209725, IMG submission 184145) | Lake sediment bacterial and archeal communities from Gulf of Boni, Indonesia to study Microbial Dark Matter (Phase II) - ​I18A1 metaG... | ecosystem: Environmental > Aquatic > Freshwater > Lake...
GAACCCCCCTGTCCACCATGCCCCGGCTGCTGCCGGTGTGACTACGTCTGCTATCCCGAGCAGCGATGCACCACCACAAAAGAGTTCATCGAAACAGGGCACGTCTTCGAGTACTATGCCGAACACGAAGTGTTAGTCGAGGACAAGCATGGACAGAACGTGGATAATTGGTACAGGCAGGACTCACAGGACAGCTTTTCTGCGAAGGAATCTGTGGTCACGCGTGATGAGAGCAATGTGAAGGAACGCGATGTCTTCCTAGACTGGATGGTAAACGGTGTTCCGATGGAGAGCAGAACTCTCACACTCAAGGTGGACAAGCCGTACTATGTCAGAGCCGAGTACCGAGTCGAGACCGAGTATAGAGTCAGAATCTCCTCGGAGTTCGGGACTCCCGGCATGGACAACCCCAAAGGATGGTACATGAAAGGCCAAGAGGCAACCATCTCGGTCGAGAGAGAAGTCCCGCTGGAAGGATGGATGGGCGCTCTCGGCGGGAAGAGAGTGTTCGATGGATGGACCAGCGATACCGGACTGGAGTCGAGAACGCCGACATTTACCTTCGAGGTGGACGAGCCAAAGAGGCTTCAGGCAGAATGGAGAACTGACGATTCTCAGCCTATGACAATCATAGCCGCCCTAGTGATCATCGTCATTGCGATCCTTGCGGTTCTTCTACTGTACAGGACAGGGCGTCTGTTCAGAGCCGCGGAAAAGCGGGCGGAGCAGACAGAGCTAGAGAAGGCAAAGTCAGAGATAGAGAGCCTCAAGAAAGAGCTTGAGGAACTAAAGAAGGCCTCCGCGAAGAGAAAACCGGCGCATGAGGAACAGCACACCTGAACTTTCCCGCTCAGTCAACGTTGTCAATGTCGGCTTAAGCGATTCGAGAGATTCACGTCTAGCGTTAGCCTAGGGCAGTACGCCAGTAGCGCGCTCACTGTGCACGGTCCACTCAAATTTGAGGCAGATTTCAAGCTCAGACATTGGCGTTAGCAGGCAAGCTTTTTCACTGAACAGTCATTCTGTCGGGGGTCAAACCAATGGCTCGTGAGGTAATGATGAGCAACAAACGCCTGCACCTCATTCTCATGATGATTCTGATATTTCAGCTGGCGACCGCATGGCAGACCACGCTCGCATCAGGACAAGCACCGAGTCCCACTCGCGAGGTCCCCATCACCGTGAAAGTCGTGCTCGTCGGTTTTGAAGACCAGTGGGTGGACAGAGACTATTTTGTGTGGGACTATCAGACCCCGAGCCGAAGAAGCAGCCTTGTCTGGAACTGGAACAACTGGCAACAGACCGGAGTGACGTACAACATAAGCTACGATTTGACGTTGGCAGACTGGGACTTCAAGGAAGAGCTTGTCAGGTATCTTAGAAGCATAGGTGAGAAGCGAAGCGGAGAGAACCGTTGGTTCTACAACTGGGAATACAGCGATGCGGATGAGATGTTCGTGAAGAAATTTCAGGAGACGGAATACGTTGTATACGATGCCGCGAAGGTTGAGGGATGGTTGTATGAACATAACGGCGACTATGGAGGTCTTCCGGAGAACGGGTCGACATTCATAATTACATTTCTTCCAGAGCTTCCGACTTTCAGCGCCGGGCAATACAGAAGCTACTGGGACAGCGTCTATCAGGATGAGCCTCAAGTTCCAAGCGGGCTTCTGCCTCACTACTACGGAATTGAAGCTGTTGATACAGATCTTGAGTATAGTCTGCGGTACAGGGATTTCATGACGGGATACGGCGGTCGCCACCGATTATGGTTCGAAGATCTGACTGCCGGCCCAACGTGGTGGTCGCAGTATGAGGATCTTCCACTCAACACGGTCATTGAAGATCAAGACATAAGGGTCAGCACGTCGTTCGGCAAGCAGTGGCTCACGCAGCTACTTGCTGATTACACTTCAGAAATGGTCTACAACGTAGTGCTTCCCGAGTTCGTCTACGATCCAATCTACACTTCGAAGTACAAGCTTGTCGTAAATGTCCTGGACAACAGAACCGACGACGAGAAGGAAGCGCTCCCAATCCAGCGTACGATCAACCGGAAAACGATAGAAAGTGCGTTCAAAGACCTCGTCCCGTACGCGGACGTTCAGGTCGACCTGCAATTCGAGGATACCGCAGACTATCCTGCGCTACAGAAACTTCTGAAGGACAACCGAAGATTCCTAGACTCATACATCGTCAAAGACATACTCATGGAGAAATTGGAGCTCGTAGATGAGCGGCCTGTCTACAAGTATCTTCAGGAGAATCTGAACTCGTTCGTGCCTCAGATCTCTCGAAACGAAACTGAGCTGACCATTCCGATATTTGCTTTCGCGCTCAGCGGAGACGCACACTTCGCGGGAAGCTGGAAGTGGTATGTTGGAGATGATCCCGAGCGGACATATCAGGGTATGGCGTTTGGCGATCTCGTAATGATCGGTGCAAGTCACATGGACTTCCACTGGGGCGATCAGGTCGGGCAAGAAGGCAAGGGAATCGGCCTGACCCAGACAGTGATCCATGAAGCCGGACACATGGTTGGCTTATCCCATCCCCACAACTACGGATCCATCGGCGACTTCTGCTTGACGGCGATGAGTTACTACACCCACGACTACGTCTTCGGTCAGAATGACAAGGACGCTCTCCAACGCATCCATGCTGACAAGATCATTCTGCAAACGAGGAGCCTTGAAGAGGAGGCACGCGCTCGTTTGTTGGACAAAGTTTCAAGCCCTAACTTGGAGAACAAGCTGAATCAGGTGACAGATCTTATTCGCGAGTCAGAGAACCTCTACTCTAACATGAGCTATCCTGAATCGCTCAAGCTTATTCTGCGGGCCCGAAGTGCCGCAAGATCTACGCTGGAGGAGATCGACAAGCTTGAAGACAGTCTGACGGCAGCGAAGAGCGAGTTGGCTGAAGCAAGAGGCCAGTCTACTCTGTATCTGGCCGCCGGGTTCGCGATGGGAGTCGCCGTTGGAGTAGTGGTGCTCGTAATCCTGAGGAGACGGGCAATGCGCGAAAGGGCATCCGCACAGACACCGGTTTACACGGGGTCCTCACAAGACACGGGACATCTGTAACCTCGTACGCTTGCTCTCCCAAAGCTTAATTGAGTCTGGCGGCTCGCCTCTCGAAGGGCTGAATACGCAGAAGCCTTGGATAGCGGCGAGTGTTTGGCTACTTCGGACAGGAGTGGAACGAAGGTTCTGGTGCTGGACACAACGGCACTAGTCATGGGTCTAAACCCCTCCGCTCTTGACCTCCCTACCTATTCGGTTCCAAGCGTGATGGGTGAGTTGACCCCGCTCAGCTTGCCGTACACTAGATTCAGTGCTTTGCAGGATTCCGGCCATCTGACTGTGAAGAGACCTAGCCTTTCCTCCCTCAAACTGATCAATCAAGCTTCATCAAGGGTCGGCGATGTCGGCGTTCTCTCGAACGCGGATCGTGAAGTGCTTGCTCTGGCGCTCGACTTGAAACTAAGCGGACTGTTCCCGACAATCGTCAGCGATGACTACGCGATACAGAATGTTTCTGAGACGCTAGGTGTAGAGCACTCATCGCTGGCAACATTCGGAATCGCCAAGAAGTTCGACTGGATCTACTACTGCCCAGCCTGCTTCAGAAGATATAGAGCACAGGACGCCAAGAGTGCCTGCCGGGTGTGCGGAACCCGTCTTAAGAGAAAGGTCGCGAGAAAGGAGCAGGTTCTAAGGAAGACTCGTCGCGGTCCGACGGCTTGATGAAGCGTCTCTTCGTCAAGGCTATGCGATGCGTGTCTTGCGTGCGTAGTGGTAGAGGTACAGCTGAACGTAACCGGCCCAATGTCCGTATCGTTCTCGGAGGAACCTGGCTACCCTTTCTGTGCTCACATTCGCACCCTTGAAGTAGAGTCTGCGAACTATCCTGTGAATCCAGATGTCCACCGGAGCGGCTTCGGTCTTTCCCAGACCGTAGAGCAGGATGCAGTCCGCAACCTTCGGCCCGATGCCAGGGACTTCCATTAGCTTTCTCTTCGCCGCCTCATAGTCTAGGTTCTTTAGCTCTTCGAGGTTGAGGCTTCCGTCTCGCACTCTGCGTGCGGCTTCGATTGTATATTTTCCCCGATATGCGAGTCCAGCTTTCTCAAGATCTTGTTCGCTGGCAGACGCAAGTGTTTCCGGTTTCGGGAATAGGTGAATCGTTGACCCATCGGACAATCGCGCTGGGGAGCCATAGATGTCTCTGATCAATTTCATTGATTTGGTCCAGAGTACTATTGAGTTGTGCTGCGTCGAGATCGAGCTGATCAGAGACTCAAAGAGGTTGTTTCCACGCATCAGTCTCAGACCCTTCAGAGGGGCGAACGTTCTGGTAACGACATCTCCTTTCGAGGCATCGAATGCTCGATAGAAAGCGTTCAGGTCATCATCGAGCCTGAGCACTCTGACTATGTGACTTGTCACGTCTTCCGCGAGGCTGCTGCTTCCGTCCTCTGACGTGATGGTGATCTTGAGGTAAGGTTCTTCTCTGGTTCCGGTCTGGCGGACACCGTACCTTGCGGCTCTTCCTCCGAATTCCTCGACATCACAGTAGTAGTCTCCATTACGATCCCACTGCGCTTCACTAGTCTGGCCGCTCAGGAGGGTCGCTTCAAGATCCAGCGGCCCGAGTATCATTTCGCGCGTGATCTCAGCCTCTTCATACAAGAAGCGTCACTTCCGACTTCAGATCAGAGTCAACTATTCGTGTCGCCTTCATGTTTCGTTTCGTCGAGCAATCAGAGCCAGAGGTCTTCTTCTCTCTTCGTCTCTTGATTCCAAACCTTTCTGTCCTTCTCCTCGATTTCCGCCCTCACAAGGAGCGATCTCTTGGGGTCCCGCAGTGGTATGATGAAATACTCTTCCATAGACCCGTCACCATGCCTGAGAGTCAATTTCGTCTTCTTGTCGGCTAGTTTGAGCGTCTCTGGGTTCAGATACTTGCACATCACAAATGATCCGCGAGAATGAAGCGCCCTGACCTCTAGCTTACCAGATTTCCCCTTCGTTAGAACATCATTCGAGAAGCTCATTTAGATCAGGAGTTTCGGTTTCGCGACTGTGCCGGTTAAATCTTGCTCTCAAGAACTAGCTTCAGCGGAGCGTGCTTTCCGAAAGGCGGCGATGAAGTACCCTGCGTCATTCTTGTGCGGATGAAACCTCTGGCAGCTCTCTGTGTGTTCGCCTCCAACAGGGATGCCGTGATCGCCCAGCATCGGCGCTTGTTCTTCAATGGAAAGATTCCACGCGGCCGAGGCATGTTGAACGTTCTGCTCGCATTCCTGCATGGTCATTGTGCATACGCTGTAGACGATCTTTCCTCCGGGCTTGACGATCTTCGACGCTGCCTTGAGGAATTGCTTCTGATATCTGGCGAGCGCCTCGATCTCAGCAGTTGTGGTCTGTTCGTATACTTTCGGCATTATCCCGAGCGCGCTGCATGGGGGGTCCACAAGAATTCTGTCTGGCTTAAGTGTGGGCAAGTCAGAGTCGAGATGCCTGCTGTCGTGGACGAACAGGGTTACGTTGGAGCAAGCCATGCGAGCGCAAGTTTCCATTGCGGCATCGATCTTCTGCCTGTTCCGATCCACTCCAATGACGCGCCCGTGATTCTTCATGAGCTGGGAGATGTGCGAAAGCTTGCCACCGGGCGAGCAAGCCATGTCCAAGACTACCTCGTTTGGCTTCGGGTCGAGTATTCTGCTGGTAAGGATCGCTGGCAACGATTGAGGATAGATGAGTCCATCTTGGAATTCGCGTGTCTCTCGGAAGCTGGGGACCTTGTACTTTGCCTCTGTCACATGTACTGCTAGGCCTTTTCTGAAGGTGAGAATTTGAGTCTCATTCATTCGCGCGATTCCTGACGCGAGGATCTCGCCTTCGTCGTCGATAATGTTCACAGTGTCGCCGACTCTGAGCTTGCTGCATCTTACGACTCCGGGAGCGTACACGTTTGCTCCTTGTAGAACTGACTCGGCGGTGAATTTCTCCACCATCACTTTCTTTGAACGTGTAGGGATTTCGAATGGTCCTTCGATTGGCACCCATAACGCTTCAGGAATCGCTTTATGCTGTGAAATATCGAATCCTTTCTTTGCGAGTTTTGCTCTTGTATCTTCTGGGGTAGCCTTGAGAGTGTTCGCTCTCACAAAGTACCGTTTCCCTGGCGATCTGAGAGCTCGAACGACCGCCTCCAGCTCCGAACCGTAGACTCGTAGAAGTTCACGAAGCGTGTCCTCCGAGAATTTGGACTTCTGAGAAAGCTCTCCGAGGCTCGGAGCTGTTTCCAATGGTGATAGCGTGACTCCGTGTTTCAGTGAGCTCTCATTCATGCCAGAACGAGATCAGACGAGCTCTTCTCGTGCTGGTGTCTAGAACCGCGAGTGTGGAATTGCCCGTCAGGTAGCCGCAGACCTCTCCAGGGTTCACAACAAGCGTTCGTCCTGATTCGGTCACACCTGCGTTGTGCGTGTGGCCGTGAACAACCACATCATAGGCGCCCCCGGTGGTCAGCGATCGTAGAAGATCCTCTTCGTCTCCGTGAACAAGCGCAATCTTCAGCGTGCCAGCTTGCACCTCGGCGAACCTGCCTCTGATCTCATGCCCCGCCTCGGCGAACTTGCTTTGAAGCTTCGTTCTTTCTGCGTCGTTGTTACCGTACACTCCAATCAATCGAGTCTTCAATGCGCTGTAGTGAGACGGTACAAACGGAGCGGAGTAGTCACCGGCATGGAGCACAAGCTCGACCGGCTCCTCGTTTAACTTGGCGACGACCTCCTTGATTCTCGGTAGGCAGTCGTGTGAATCAGAAACTAGTCCGATCTGCAATTCTCAATCATCCGCCACTACGTTGTGAAGTCATGGGGGGCTGCCGCTAATCACATATTCGGTCCGCAGGATCGGCATTGTTCAGTATTGAAGAAGTTCCGCATTCATTCTCGTCTGTATTCAGGATCGGGAAAAGACAAGAATAGCGGTCCCGTTTCCCTTGTCCAAGTCAAGGCGTGAGTGGGAGGTCGACAGCTTGGTGCAAAAGTGTCCTGAAGCTACTGTCGGGGCTCTGATCGTGAACGACAAGGATGAGATCTTGCTTGTGAAGTCGTACAAATGGGGAAACAAGTACACAGTCCCCGGAGGTCACATCGAACTTGGCGAGAGGTCGGAAGCCGCTGTGAAACGAGAGGTCGGGGAGGAAGTCGGACTGGAAGTGGAGCCCGTGAAGGTGCTCTTGGTTCAGGAAGCTATCTATCCAGCGGACTACGTCAAACATGAACACTACATCTTCTTGGACTACCTTTGCCGGAGCAAGTCATCCGCGGTGAAGCTGGACGAGAAAGAGATTCAGAAGTATCTATGGGTGAATCCTAGGCATGCGCTTCAACTCGACCTTGAATCGTTTACCAGAAATCTTGTTGTAGAGTATCTGAGGCCCTCAGGGTCCGAAAAGATGGTTAGGTAGCCTGTCTGTTGCGTCGTCTCCTGAGCCCGTTCACGCCAAGTGTCTCAGCTAGTTTCTTGTGCTCTTTCTTGCTTATCCACTCGACATACAGATAATCTTCGATCTCTTTCTCAGTCATGCCGATCCGTCGCGCTTCATCCAGCGTGACTCTGTAGGCTTCGAGTTCGGTTGGCCGGTCCACATACGAGAACTTGGAGTCAAAGAGTTCCCGTCCCTCCCTGTACTGTCTGACGTGAACCAATTCATGAATGATGTCAAGATAGAGCAGACTCTCGCTCGCGGACTGCAGATACTTTCCGCTCACGACGATAGTTCCGTCCGTATCGTCGACGTACATGTACTCGGCGGAATCGTCCAGCCTGACGCGTGCGCTGTTTAGCGCTTTCGTCGCAGCGTCTCTGCCGCCAAATATGGATTGAATGACTTCGGCGTCTTCGAGGCCGCGAAATATCTCGGAGAGTGGAAACTCCCCGTGAGTCTCTTTGCGGTTCACCTCGAAACGTTCCATGCAGATCAACCTGAGGCGGCATTGGCCGCTCAGGTCTTCTTGCTCCGTCTAAAAATCTTTCTTCAATGCAGTTGTCAGATGATTTTCGGTTTTTGACTACTTGATGAGAAAGAGAGATAGGTTGAATCGGTGTTGCTCGTTCGGCGTAACTACGTCGCGATTGGTAGAACGGTGAACTCTCTGTATCCCGTGATGGCTTTCACGTATCCGCTTAGTTCTCTGTCGAGCTCTGGATCGCCGGTGTCGACCAGTAGGCGCTTGGACTTGAGTGAGTGGATCTTGTGCTTCGTGGCGATGACCATGATGTTCTCTTTGCCAACTCGTCTGATTACTTCCGCGCTGATCTGAGGGTTCCCTCGACCGAACACGAACCCTTGCCCGCCGATCACGGTGACGATGATAGATGTTCGGCCGGGATCAATCAGTTGCATGATGCGCTGCTCGGATAGGTCTTTCCCGACAAGGGCTCTTCGATGAATGGCGTCGACCCCGAGGACCGTCTTCTCGAATCCTAGCCGTCTTCCCAATGCTGCTGTAGTTGAGCCCGGCCCGATTATGTACGTCCAGTCGTCTCTGAGTTCTTCATCAACGAACTTTGCTATGGCATCCTGGGCTGATCTCTCGTCATCATCGATAGGGCTCGTCGTTTTGGCAGCTTGAAGGTTCGCAGCCTCGAACGGGACTCGCAGATACCCGTACAGGCGAGTCGATATCTTGTCCGTTCTGAATTCGGCCTCGTCAACATCGAGTACTTCAGCATCGATGAGCGTGACCTCTCCGTCAAGGTAACGTGCTGCTATGCTGCCGCCGCTCCCCGGAGTGGTCGAGAAAACGGCGGAGTAGACTTTGACGCCTGCCGGAATGCCGAGGCATGGGATTCGCTGATCGACCGCCTCGAAGATGTCTCTGGCGGTGCCGTCGCCGCCGACGAAGAGGAGCAAGTCCACTCTGCGTTCGACAAGAAGCTTCGCAGCTCTCTTCGTGTCTTCACCAGTTGTTCGCTCCCGCGGGATGCCGTGGATGATTTCAGGGTTAAGTCCTGCCTCTCTTGCTGGCTCTTCTCCCATCTGGTGTGGGCACGTGACGATCTCGGGAGACGATGAGGAGGTTGCGCGGAAAACGCGCAAGGCTTCGACTGCTCGTTGTGGGGCAACCGGTGTTGCGCCGAGTCTTATGGCTCGCTCTAGGATTTCCGGGCCGTCAGTGCCCTTTAGCCCAACTCTTCCGCCCATGCCCGCAATGGGGTTGACTACCAGTCCAAGACGTTTCACGGTCACAGCTGGAACCCGTCTTCACGCTCGTAGCTATGTTTTCCTCTGCCAGCCGTACTTGTCGGTCTCGTAGAACGGGAACTTCGCTACTACCGAGTCCAGCCTTTTTCCTCTGACCATTATTCCAAGCACTTCTCCTTCGGTGGCGTACTCACGGGGAATGTACCCCATTCCGATGCCGCAGTTCAGAGTTGGGGAGAGCGTTCCGCTGGTCAGTTTTCCAATTGCTTCTGTGTCCTTGACGATTTCGGAGCCTGGTCTCGGTATGCCCTGAGTTCTGACCTTCAGGCCTATCCGTAGACGCTTCGCTCCCTCCGCCTTGTGCGTCTCCAAGGCCTTCTTGCCGATGAAGCCGGCTTTGGTGAGTTTGACTGTGAAGCCGAGTCGCGCTTCATATGGGCTGATCGTCTCGTCAATATCGTTCCCGTAGAGGCACATTCCAGCCTCCAGTCGCAGGACGTCACGGGAGCCTAACCCACAGGGCGATATCCCGAACTCTCTTCCGCTAGCAAGTAACATGTTCCACACCCTTTCTGCTCTTTCAGGATTGGCGACGGGCGAGTCCCAGACGAGGATCTCGCAGCCGTCCTCGCCGGTGTATCCAGTCCCGGAAACGACACAGCTGATACTGTCAATATCAGTTTGCATACACCCGAAACGTGGGACGCGTGACAGGTCAGCCTTCAATAGCTTCTGAAGGGTCGCCCTTGCTTTGGGGCCTTGCAGCGAGATCAAGGCGGTTTCGTCTGAGACATCTCTGAAATCTGCGCTGAGGCGTGCGGCTTGAGTCGTCAGCCAATCGATATCTTTCTTTCTGTTGCCCGCGTTGAACACGACAATAAACCGCGCTGTGTCAAGTCGGAGTACGACGATGTCGTCTTTGATTCCTCCGTTCTCGTTGCACATCAGCGAGTAGTGTGCTTGTCCGGGTTTCAGTGAGCTTACGTCGTTGGTCGTGACGAAGTTGAGAAATTCTTCAGCCTTTGGACCTTGTGCTGTTGCTCTTCCCATATGTGAGACGTCGAAGATGCCGACGTGATTTCTGACGGCCAAGACTTCGGGTAATATGCCCTTGTACCACATCGGCATCTCGAACCCTGCAAACTCAACCGTCTTACCGTGGTCAACGTGGTACTGATGCAGCTGGGTCTTTAACGGCATCGAGTTCGTCTCATGCAGGTCTAGCTCTTGGCTGGTCCTAGCTATGGTTTCCCGTTGTGTGGGAGTATCCTGACTGACTCAGGCTCGAATGAGAGTCTCTTTTGGCATTTGGGGCAGATGCCGTTGTATCGCTGGATTATCTCCGAGGGCGATTCAAGCTCGAGTCCGTCGTAGAGTGTGGCGCCGCATGCGTGGCAGAAGACACGTTGGGGCATTCAAGCAGCCTCGGTGAGGGACTCCGAAGTGAGGCAACGTATTTTAACTTCTTGCAATTATCCGCCTGCGACGAGCAATGTCTGTAGGGCTCAAGAACTGGTTACGGCGCGCGCCGTGGAGAACAAGACGGCTCCTGGGAAACGTCGCGTATCGGCTTCGTCTAGTACGAGCGCCGGGTGCCGCCGGCCTGAACGTTACGTGGCCGATTCTCTTCATCGCAGTAGTCTGTGTGGCAACTTTCTTCATGGCCGGCGGGATCTATGACCTTCTTGAGAAGCCGGTCTCGCTTCTACCGAGATCTTCAGGACAGGGCTGGACATTCATCTATCCAGCGGGCATCGGGGCCCAGACGCTGAACGAGAGCATCCTATCCGCCCTGCTGTATCTGATCGGCGTAGGCGGCCTGTACATGCTGTTCAGGAGCACGAGATTTGCGTACCGGCCGAGGAACGCGTATATTCTCCTGATCCTCGGCCTCGTCGTTACGATCATCATAATCTACTACTCAAATCAGCTGCTTGCTCAGAAGAGCGGCTAGTCCAGATCTGACCGTTACCAGCGGTGTTTCTTCAACCGCAACCTGTACGCTACGGCGTTCGAGATCAAGTGGATCGGCACAGTCATTATCACCATGATCACAGCTGCTCCCAAGGTTATTCTGATCACTGTAGAAGTCAAGAGAAGTGCTCCCATGATGAAGTCCAGCTGATCCACTACGGGTAGCGGGCTTCCGGGCGGAATATCCAGTCTCCTCTTGAGGAAAGCGCCGAAGAGGTCGCCAAGCAGCGCGCCGAAGCTGGCCACGATGCCCACGGTGACAAGCGCGTAGTTTGCGAACAGCGTGGCCTCACCGAGAGCGGCCACGCTTCCGAGCAGCAAACCGCACACGAATCCCCTGTCGGTCTTGTTGTCTCCGAGTATTCGGCGGCCGTCGATGAAGTTTCGTCCTCGGTCGATCGGCGCTCCGTCGCCCAGCAGCACGGGAGTGGAATTGGCCACGTATGTTGGTATCGCAATGTACACTGCGATGAGGAGATCATTCAGCTCGAACGTGTGGTTCTCGCTCCCGGGTGTTTTACGTTGGTCACCGTCTCTGTCAAGTGCGAGCGGATAATAAAGCTCAGACTGGCACAAATCCGCGAGCCGTGAGCATCGCTAGGCACTTGAGTGGGGCGGTCTGGCGACCTCTTCGGCGCTCGATCGCGATCTCTTTCCTAGACGGGTCAGGAGTGTTCTTGAGTCGTATGATTGTCCGCGGCCAGTGCGCCAGCGTCCGGCGTGCGACAGGTTCGATCCGTCCGAACGGGAAACCTAGTCGAGCGTGTACTTGGCTGGTCAAGAGTGCAACCAGCTTACGTCTCAGTGCAACTTCGCTGAGGTACGCGAGCTGCCTATTCAGCTCCCTGTTTAGGCTGAATGTTCGCTCCGCCGAGCCGAGGCTGACCCTGTATAGCGACGTGATCGTATCCACAACTATCAGCCGTGTCGACGCTGTCAAGTAGTTCTCGACGCTCTCTATCAGGCTCGTCTGATCTGAGAACGTGTCCGGGAAGAAGAGAAGTATCCGCTCGCTTACTGATTCGGTGTCCTCGCCTGCAAGTTGAGAGAATCGCTGATGAGTGAATGAGTGGTCCGTGTCGATGTACACGACCTTCGAGCCGCGACGTGCAGCCTCTACGGCGGTTTGGATTGCAAGCGTGGTCTTCCCCGTCCTAGCTTCGCCGTAGACGACAACGACTTCTCCGACGGTGAAGCCGCCGCCCAGCAAGGCGTCAAGAGGCTCGCACAGTGAGGGTATCGTGTCCTCGACCGGCGTCAATCGTAACCTCCTACTGAGCGGTCTCACCGACCCTATCGGTTCGTGAGCCCGTAAAAGCTAGACTGTCTTCTCGTCGAGCGGGCAGCTGGCGAGTTGCTTCACATGTGAAGTCTCTCTGCGCATTTGGCGGGGTGGTCACTCTTGGCTTGACAGCAGTTCTCGCACTTGCGCTCTAGGCCTTGCGGCGTCGAAGATTCTGCTGAACCGTTTCAGCCAGAGGGGGTACAGGAAGATCTTTCCGTAGAAGAAGTCCTCGAAGATCGCGTTCTCAACTTTCGTGAGCGCGCTACGTACCTTCGCGTACCCGTAGAAGAGGCAGAGGTGGTGAACATTCTCGAGTGACGGGCACTCCATGAACCTCAGGGCGATCTCTCTGTCCCAGACATTGATGTTTGCCTGATCGTGGGTTCTCTTTCTCATTCTTCTGAGAACGAATCGTTTGAGGTACCGTGTCTGCGCGTGCCGTTTCGCGAAGGGATCCGTCGCGTCCGCTTCCATCTTGGATTCTAACCCTGATCCGACATGGCTCACTTTTTATGTTTTATCTTGACAGCGGATCTACAACTTTTTCAAGAAAACCTGTGCCTCTACTTCTTCTCCTCAGAGAGTGTCTTGAGGAATTCCTCGTACTCATTCGCAGACATCAGCGAGCGGAGTTCTTCTTCCAGATTCGTCGGATTCAGTAGGATGAGCCATCCGTCGCCGTATGGTTGCTGATTGAGGAGCTCCGGAGCGTCCGAGAGTTTCTGGTTGACTTCAACGACCTCGCCTGAGACTGGGGAGTACACTTCTGACACTGCCTTGACGGATTCGACCGTGCCGAATGATTCCTTCTGTGCAAGCTTCCTGCCAACCTGAGGCAGGTCCGCGTACACCACTTCGTGAAGAGAATTCTGCGCGTAGTCTGTGATTCCGATCTTGCAGAGGCCCTTTTCTACGCGTAGCCACTCATGGTCCTTCGTGTACTTCAGGTCGCCCGGTATCTCGAGCCCTTCAACCATTGTGATTTCACTTGTCCGTGCAGGTACGACGCGGGGGTCTGGTATGTCTCGGAGATCAATATATAGCACCAGATGGTGCATCGGCGTCCATGCGCGCCCAGGACGCTTAAGCCGGTCTTCAACGTTCGTGCTTCTCAGTCATGGAAACATTAACGAGTTGTGAAGATCTTGGGCTCTGCTCAGTGCATGTGAGGGCGCCGCCGATCTTGACCGGAACCGCGATGATCATCCGATCAGACGCCGGAAGGACTCTTCTGATAGTCGGCCCAGCCTCGTTTGAGCTGCGTGACGGCGACGCAAGCGTGCTCGGCGCGCCGTTGGATTCCAGCAGGAACATCGTCACGCGTGGAAGGCAGACCCCCATCGAGGTTCACTCTCCCTCGTCCTTCAGAATCAGCCTAGGTCAGGACGCGAGGGTCGAGAAGCTCGACGGGAGCACAATTCCAGTCTCATGGCGTGAAGCCGTCTCCGCTCTCTTGGAGCTTGCAGAGGGCACGGCGGTCGTGGTGGGCGGGGCGGACGCCGGCAAGACGACGCTGTGCACGTTTCTCGCGAACTCTCTGATTCGTGAGGGTAGGCGGGTTTCGGTCGTCGACGCCGACATAGGCCAGACGGATCTGGGTCCGCCGACGTCCATGGGCGCGGGCGAGGTCACACGGTACGCGGTGAGTCTTTCCCAGATTGAGCCGTCCGAACGCCTGTTCATTGGATTCACAAGCCCCGGCCGCGTTAAGGGCAAGGTAATCCGCTACGTCAAAAGACTGGCCGTGCGCCATGCTGGGCCAGAGAAGCTGGTGATTGTGAACACGGACGGCTGGGTGACGGGAAGCGAGGCGGTCGCGTACAAGGCTCAGATGCTCGACGAGCTCCACGCAGATATCACGCTGGGAATCGGAAGCGCCGCCGACGTTTCCGGGATCCTTCAGGCTGGAAAACGCGCTGCGTTGCTGGTGAGTTCGCCCGACATGGTCAAGGAAAGAACCCAAGTCGACAGGAGAGAGCTGAGGGCGCTTGGCTACCAGAAGTACCTGAAAGGTTCTTCTCTGAAGACCTTTAGGACGAATGAAGTGAGGCTGTCGAGCTCTCTAACATCTGAAATTCTCAGCCTGCGTCGTTTCTCAAGGCCGCAACTCGAGGCTCTTAAGGAGTTGATAGTTGGCTTCTTGGACTCGGATGGCTTCCTTCAAGAGATCGGCATTCTGAAGGACATCGTTCCCTCAACCATGACCGTCAAGACATGGTCCAAGATATCACGCGCTCCCTGCACGATTGAGGTCGGAGACGTGCGGCTCAGCAGCGACGGCCGCGAACTCGGCTACGCCAGACGCGAGCAGAATGGCTGATGGGTAAGTCGTACATACGAGTTAAGGGCAAGAGTCCGTTGGCCTCTGACTGAGTGTGGCTGCCGTTTGAAGATCAAGCCTTCAAAAGCCGAAAAGGAGATCGCGTTCATCGAGAAATGCATAGTCCGAACAATGAGAAAGTTCCGGGAAAGCCCGAGGTTATTCTGGTCAGAGGACGACATCCGCTGCTACCTGAAACAGCTCCTTCTCAAAGGCAGCGCGTTCAGGACCGGCCGATTGGACAACATCGTACTCGGGTTCCCGACGAAGAACACCTACGCCCAACGCGAGGACGGGACCTTGTTCGCTTCCACGGCCGGCAAGAGTGAACGCTTCGCGCTGGCAGGCTGGTCTTCCGCTGTCCCGACCACTTGGAATCATCTCACGCAACAGCTCTCCTTCGCAATGGAGCTGAAGCACTTCGCAGCCATCCCGGAGAACTGGGCCGCTCAGATCAGGAACAGCCTACTGAAGCTGAGCGACGAGAAGAACGAGGTAGCGCCCACGGGCAGGTTCTTCCTACTCCTCACAGCCCAGCGGACGTCACAGCTGATACGGCAGCTGAACGCCGTATTCGCCGAGTTCCCCACGGTCAGATGCTATCAGCAAGTCGCTGAATGAACAGTGCGCCGGCAATCATCCGTGAGAGCGGATCTGGCTGAATCGGGGAGACGAGCCGATGGGTGAGCGCGGATGGAGAGCCGCCGAGAATGCTGGAGACCCGTGCTCCCGACGCACATTCACCGCGCAGCATATTCGTGAAGCTCCTCGCCGAGCGCGTGGCAGACCACGGGTCTCGGAGCCAGACCTCGAACCGATAAAAATCGAGACGGATTGTGACCATGCCAGGCGCACGAAGCCTTGATCCCTACGTTGACTTTGCACCTTCAGGAGAGAAGTGCTCCTTGTACGCGAGGGCGCCTCTGTAGGAACCTGTAGTTTTGCCAGTCACGTGCAAAGAACGAAACAGGGCTGCAAGAAGTTGGACGGCGTCTTGCCTATGTCGAGCGTGTGCTCCTTCGGCGGCGGTTCCGGTAGATCAGATCCAGCCCAAGAAGACCCAAGCCCAAACCCGCCAGGATCGATTCCCAGGGGAACCCGTGAATCGGCGGAGGAATAGGCATCTCAGCCCTCGTCACCGTATACGTGATCGTAATAGTCTCGCTTGTAGTCGTGCGCGATGTCAGCGTCTCGGTTCCTGTGATCGTCACAGTCCGCGCCGTCGAGGTGCCTGTGACCGTTGACCAGATCGTTGAAGTCGCAGGGACGGTCGTGGTCCCGCTCGTCCTCGTCGAGCGGACAGTGGTCGTTGTCGAGGTCGTTGCCGCGGTCGTGACCGTTGGGCTGAAGACCGTTGACGTCGCGGTCGTGGTGGTTGTAGTGATGCTGGTTATCGTTGGGCTGTAGCTTGTTGATGTCACAGTAGTTGTCGCAATCATGCTTGTGCTCGTCCGCTCGACCGTTGTCGCCCAGCTGGTTTCAGTGGAATAGTATACGGTCGTCGTCCCTGGATTCGTGGTCGTAGCCGTAAAGGTTGTCGACGTTGTCGTGAAGTATGACGTTGAAGTGCGAGATAACGTAGCCGTCGCGGTCGTGGGGTATGTTGTCGAGGTCTCCGTCAGGGTAGTGGTTCTCGTTGAGGTGGCTGTCGTCGTGGTCGCATAGACTGTAGAAGTGTCGGTGACGGTAGTGGTAGTTGTCGTAGTCGCCTGTGCAGGGGCCTGCGCGGGCGGCTGCGCAGGCGCTTGAACGGTAAGGAGAGCCGCCAGCGCGACAAGGACCAGGCAGGCTGTGACGACTGTCACGAGAGTGACTGTTTTCCTCAATAGTGTTCCAGCCAAAGATTCGGCTTGATGTAACATATAACACTGACCGATCTCCGTACGAAGCCTAGCTTGGGCTGTGCGTTAGACCTCAACAAGCACTTGGTGCTACTTTGACGATGTCAGCATGACGACTCCGACACGATTGATGCAGGCTTAGGAATAGGGCGGAGTGATCAGAGAGCAGACAAAGGCAGCAATCGCTAGATCATCCCGGACGATCTGGGGATTTGTGGTCCCAAGGAGTGGGTATGTTGACTGTTCCGCCAAGTAGGAAACTCGCTATCAGAACGAGGTAGGTTCGCAGGGCTTTTTTCAGGGCTTTCCGCAGAGTCGTAGTCGGCGGATAGATCGGCTCGGTTCGCAATGAGCCTTCCCCTCTTTCAAATCGTTTCTTATAGGCAGGCTCTCTGTATTCTTGAATCGTAAGCCATGATCTCCCACAGCAGTCGCTTTTTCTTGCTAGGCCTTACGGTTGTGACCCTTCCAGGGATTGTTGGCATCGTTAGCATGGTGAGCGTGTTGGTTGGTGCGCCAGATATCGTCTTGGTTGGCGTGTTTATCTTCTGGCACCCGCTTAGTTTCCTATTCTGGGGTCTTCTGATAGCGGCGGTTTGGGCTTGGGCGGCTGAGAAGAAGGATTCCAACTCAACTAAGGACGGACTCATGATCGGCGGGGCCATTGATGTGCTCTACTTTCTAGGAGTTCTCTTGATGCTTCCCTTTGGCGCGTTGCCGCCCTAGCTCTCTCTTACCAGTAGCTCGAAGATTGAGGCGGTTTTCTTTCCCCTATTCTTTTGCTCCTCTCCGATTGTCCACCAGCACGGGCACGTGAACTCAAAGAGAAAGTTGCGAAACTCGAAGCATTAGCGGGAATCAGGTTAGAGTCGAAGACACAGCCCTGAAGGAACGCAGCCGCCTTCCGGGCTCTAGCCAAGCACCGTCCACATCTCGCTCTCCAGCCCATATTCCGAATCCGCTGTAACTGCCGTTGGGTCCACTATCACCTATCACGATCCCGATTAGCCAAAAAATCCGTGAAGCATCAACCTGTTTGCTGTCGATAAGTATCCAAGATTGACCTAGCTTCTGGAACTCCCATGTTATACGCAGGGACGCGCGGCCGAAGCGTCCGTGTCCGAAGCTCGCTGGGCTACAGGACGGATCTTGAGGTGCCGGACCTCCTGTGCAGTTGAATGTGAAGCTCATCTTGATTCGGTACCATGAGTCCGCCGTGAATGCTGTCGAGTAGGATACCCATCTCCAGTAGTTAATCGCGGGCTCGAACCATCCGTAGATGATTCTGTCGCTGGGTTGATCTACCCAGAGCTCCCCGAACCATTCCGCGTCGTATTCGCTGTTCATCAGCACAAGCATTACTTGTGAGGTCGGGTGCGTGGAATTACCTAGCTTCAGGAGGAATGAGACCGTCAAGGTGTCGTTCGTCACCTTTGAGGCGGGTTTCGTGAAATGAGAAATCAAGTATGCGATTTCGTCATTCAGGCCCGGATGGTAGGGCTCTCGGTAGATCACAACAGCATTCCCAAACCGGGTTGATTTCACCATCGCCATGCTCTTGCAGTACACATCTAGGTTGTCCATGTGATCTGTCCTGTAAGTCCAGTTCTCGGGCATGAAACGATACTCGGCGGGATATCGACCGCAGCTCTCCCTACTTACCCAGCTTTCGAAGGCATAGTTACTCAGAACCTGTTGCCCGTGAGGCCTCGGTGATTCTTGGGGTTCGCGAGGTAGCAGTGTTAACATCGCGGTCACAGCCAAGTACACGAGGACTACCGCCGAAGCCCCAAGTATCATAGCCTTTGTAGCTCGATGGAGCTTCATAGCGAACCTGCCCCAAAATTAGCCGGCCTTGTTACAAATATTCTTAGTCATAGGAATCGAACTCCAAAGTGAAAACTAACCCCAGCCCTCTTTTTCTTGTATTCCACGTAACATGAGCTAGGATTAAAAATCGTGGAGAGGCCAGGCGGAAAAGATGATTGCAGCGAAATTCCCAACGTCTGTCTCTGCGAAAGTGCTGTCTTCCCGCAGTCGAAGGGAGGCTGTACACCGTTTGGGACGTACCCGAGAATGCAGAGATCCGCCATATCGTACGCCGTCACTCTTCTGGTGAAGGGTCCAAACGGCAACAGAGATTCATGATAGTCAATCGTTACAACTACTTTGACGATGTGAGCCTGACGACTCCGACATGATTGATGCTGGCTTAGGAATATGGCGGAGTGATCCGCCCTCAAACCTCCCCCTCTTCTTATCTCACGAAGTCAGATAGATAGAAGTCATGGATGGAATGATAGTCATCCTCACTGGCATAGCCGTCTTTATTGGCGGCATGATCACACTGTATCTTATGCGGCCAGTCGAGCGCATAGAGAAGCAAAAGGAAAAGAAGACACTCTCGCAAAAACTATCTCAGATTCTCTTGAGAGTTCTTGCAGTCATCATCATTCTGGTAGTTGCTTACTATGCTCTTGTGATTCTCGCACTCACAAGCTGTATTGACTCTACCTGTTGATCATCACTCATTCTCCCAAGGCTTTCCGTAGAGCATCCTTGAAAGATTCACTGTTGATCAGGCGCTTCACAAGATCTGGCTCGGCAAGGATCCTGTCTAGTCCTGCAAGCTGCTCGTTCGGCAGGACCCCGCCAGACTTGACGCGGTAGATCGCGATCGGAGCATTTTCTTGACTATTTCGAGCAGGTCTGCGCTTCTGCGAGAGGCCGTAGAACTTCCGCGCGTGGCTTCATGCCACGCAGCATGAGATCCTTGCCTTCCACGTCTCTCATGCTGAGGTGGCTGTAAAGTCCGACCATTTGCGGCCCTTTCCATCCGAAGAGCTGCATCATCTCGCGGTCAGTGAAATAGCGGCTGTCCTCGGTCGCCTTCGTATGTCTGAGCATGTGTGGATAGATGTCTTTGCCGAGAATCCGTCTCCCTAGCCTCTTGATGCACTTGCCGAAAGTCTCGTAGGCATAGGCCTCGCCTGTTGCATTGAGGAATAGCGGAGCATTCGGTTTGTCTCGCAGAGAATGGTTGTTGATATGCTGGCAGAGATCAGCAACAGCACGAGTAAGGGGGGGCAGAGGTCTATGAGCAGTCAATCCGACGCCCTTGTAGGCGGCATGGTGAAGGATGGAAAAAGGGTGAGGAGCGGAACCTCGGTTCCGCTGTGGGTTTAGCTTGGCTTGGCGCGTACGATCGCGAGGGCCGCAATCATTGGTACAGCGATGAGGCATGTCAGCACGATCGCTGAGCCTCCCAACGCGAGCAGGAGGAACGAACCGACAGCCTCACCGGCCGCAAGTACTCCGACGGCCAGTGCCAGAATCGCCACGGAAAGCTTGGCAACACTGTTGAATTGTATCCTTCTTCTCTTGAGCACGGTCCTCATGCCAGCGTACGTGAACGGCGTTAGGTAGACGAGGCCTATCAGCGAGCTCGAGACAAGTCCAGCCACCACGACCGCTAGCTCTGGCGACCAGCTGAACAGCGAGTATGCGAACGCGCCGACGCCGAGTACGCCAAGGAGCGGGTACAGGAACACTCTCAAAGGCGCACGTATCGGATCGTTGTCCATGATGACCTTGGCCACCGAGGGGCTGAAGGAGTAGTACCAAGCGTTGAAGACATCCATGAAGGCTGAGCCCGCCCGAGTGGAGAGGACCAGCTCGTCCCTGAAGTTACGGAGGAACTGAACGGCGGGGGATACTTCGGAACCGAATGTGGCAGTTGCGATTATGCACACCGGTTTCGTATTGCTGAACGTGGCAGAGTTGGTCTCGCCCTTGTTCGTTGTAACCATTATCGTGAAGCTTCCGGCAGGCGCCGTAGATGCCACCGTGAACCCCCCAGTCACCTTGCCAGCCGAGATCGCACAAGAGAAAGAGGAGAAGAGCGTCGAGGGGGATGCCGACAGTGTACATGTACTACCCTGATAGTTCAACCCTGAAACAGACACCGCCGTTCCTGCCCTACCTGAGTTCGGACTCAATGTGAATGTCGGCGTCAATCTAACAGTGAACGTGGCTGATGCTGTCTCACCCGCGAGGTTCGACGTAGCTGTTACCGTGTAGCTTCCATCAGTTGCGCCTGAGGCGACTGTAAAGCCCGCAGTTAGTGTTCCAGCTGAGATGGAGCATGTTGGGGAACTCATGAGGCCCGACGGGAAAGATGAGAGCGTGCATGTCGAACCTTTGTAGTTCGATCCGGAGATAGAGATCCCGGCTCCAGGAGCGCCTGATGTTGGACTCAGAGTAATCGTCGGCAAGACCCCGACAGTGAACGTACTCGTCGCTGTTTCGGCTTGGGCAGTCTGGACGGTTACAGTGTAGCTTCCAGTGGGGGCGCTTGATGCGACTGTGAAGCCTCCGCTTAGCGTGCCCGCCGAGATCGAACATGTTGGAGAACTCATGAGGCCTGACGGCGAGGACGAGAGCGTACACGTGGTGCCCGTATAACCGGAGCCTGAGATGGAAACCGCTGTCCCAGCAAGTCCCGAGGTTGGAGTCAGACTGAAAGTTGGCGGGGGCACCGTTGTCACAGTGAACGTGCCGAACTCCGTTTCGGCATGGTCAGTCGTCACGGTCACCGAGTAGCTCCCAAGCGGAGCGCTCGATGCGACTGTGAAGCCTCCGGTTAGCGTGCCCGCCGAGATCGAACATGTTGGAGAACTCATGAGGCCTGACGGCGAGGACGAGAGCGTACACGTGGTGCCCTGATAGTTCTGCCCGGAAACAGACACCGCCGTGTTGACCTTACCTGATGTTGGCGTCAAACTGAAGGTCCGTGCCATTCCAACGGTGAACAAAGCTGTCCTTGTCTCAGCTGCGCCCGTCGTAGCGGTCACCGTGTAAGTGCCGGATGCGCCTGAAGCGACTGTGAAGCCTCCGGCTAGAGCGCCCGCCGAGATCGAACATGTTGGAGAACTCATGAGGCCTGACGGAGAAGACGACAGGGTACATGTGCTCCCGACATAACCCGAGCCGGAAGCGGAGACGGCCGTCCCTACGGGACCTATTGTGGGACTCAAGATGAGCGACGGCCCGATTGTGACTATGAACGTAGCCGCCCTCGTCTCAGCTGCGTTCGTCGTAGCAGTCACAAGGTAGCTCAAGGCGGGGGCGCCGGAGGCAACGGTGAAGCTGCCAGTCAGAGCACCGCCCGAGATGGTGCACAGGGACGAGGCGAAGAGACTTGACGGAGAGGCCGAGAGGCTACAAGTCGTGCCAGCATAGCCGGACCCCGAAGCTGAAACTAGCGTGCCCACATTCCCTGATGTTGGAGTCAATGTGAACGTCGGTCCAGGTCCAGTAGCAGTGAACATCGCGGTGCCCGCGTCCCCAGATGAGCCGGTCACTATTACGGCGTAGATGCCACCTGTTCCGCTCGCGACTTTGAAGGACCCAGACATTCCGCCACCGGAAACAGTGCATTGTGGGTTCGAGATGAGCCCAGTAGGATTCGACGTGATCGTGCAGCTTGTGTCTCCTATGGCGAAGTTCGACCCTTGGACGAGAACGTTCGTCCCGGGATCGCCCGCGTTCGGTGACAATGTGATTCCCGGAGTGACTTTGAACGTAGCGGTTCCGAAGTCGCCCAAGTTACCAGTGACCGTGATAGTGGAGGTGCCGGGAACAGCTGAGAGCGCAACCTGGAATGAGCCTGTGCAGGTTCCGGGCGTTGTGAGTAAGCAAGTAGCCCCGGATGCAATCGTGTCGCTGACCGTGAACGTAGCGTCGGTTGGTCGGAAACCGGTCGCAATGATAGTCACTGCTGCCCCACGCGGGCCTGAGGTTGGAGTGAGAGTCACGACCCGCGGAACGACATTCAGCGTAGTCGATGCTGACGCTCCCGTGCTGTCCGTCAGGGTCAGCTTGTAGCTGTTCGAGCTGGGCGTAAGACTCAGCTGGAGTGTTGCGCCAAGGGTGAAGTCGGCCGGAATGTTGCAAGCGGTCACAGCCAAAGCCCCATCAGCTGGTGTGAATGTCCACAGGCCGACGCATCCCCCCGTTGGGGGCGTCCCGAAGTTTGATCCGGTGACGGTCAAAGTGTCTCCGACCGTCGCGGGGTTCGGCGACACACTCATCTGGGGGACAACGGTGAATGGTGCGGTGGTGGTGTCGCCCAGGTCGCCAGTGACGCGTATTACCTTTGCTTCGGCGGGGTTGCCTGAAGTCGCAACCACAAACGATCCTTGGACATTGCCTCCGCTCATGGTGCATGAGAAGCTTGCGATGAGAGGCCCAGTTCCAGAACTCTTCGTAATCTGGCAAGTTGTGTCGTCTGAACTAAAGCCGGAGCCGGTTACAGTTATTGTATCTCCGCCGGTCCCACTGCTCTTCGAGAGCGTTATCGTCGGAGTCAGCACGTTGAAAGTAGCCGAGACTGATACCTGCAATATCCGTGTTGCATCCGTTATCGTGACTGTATGCAGCCCGGGAGTAGCAGTCGGTTTAATTGTGAATGTGCCGGTGAGGATGCCATTCGCGTCGATCTTGCAGGAAAATACACCGAAGATGTCCTCGGCTATTGAGGGAGTACAATCTGCCTGGGCTGAACCATACCCGGAGCCTGAGAGGATGCCGGCGGATAGGCCGGGACCGCCGTTAGTCGGACTGAGCGCGAATGTTGCTTCAACACCGAATGTTGCGGTCGCGCTATCGCCGCCAGGTGACGCTGTGAAGGTTAGAGTATAGGTGCCTCCGAGGGCGTTCGATTTCACTTTGAAAGTACAGCCTGTCCCAATCTTGCCGCCAGCAATTGTGCATGTGCGGGTAGGAGAACCATCCCAAAGCGTGCCTCCAGCTGTTACCGAGTAGGAAACCTGATTGTCAAGAGCATGCCACCCTGACCCTGTCACAGTGACCGTCGTCCCAGTGGGCCCTTGGCTCGGCGAGAGGTTGACGCCAGCGACAAGCGTGAAGGGAGTAGTAGTTGACGCAGAATCTCCGTGAATACCCCTCACCGTAATGGTATAGTCCTGCCTCGCGCCGGCATCCGCGGCTATGAAGAGCGCCGAGGTTATGAAGCCGGATGAATCGATAAGACAACCGTTCGGTCCTATCAGGCCAGACGGGTTCGACGTGATGGTGCAGGGACCTGCATCCTGAACCGCGAAGGGATTCGCACCACTACTCAGACTTACGAGCGTACCTGCAGCCCCGGAAGGAGGGGCAGGCGCAAGGAGGTTTGGCGGATTCAGGACGGCTAAGGTCGCCTCCGCATACACGGTGTTGGCCGCTGTGACCCTTATGGTGTATCCGGGGTTTGGCGCGTTGGTATCCGCCACTGCGAAACTTCCAGTCAAGATGCCGCCTGAAGATATCGTGCAGCTCCACGGCGGGCTAGCGGCAAATTGGAGCGGCGTGGGTGAAGTAGAACTTAACGTACACGGTCCTGCACTTGCAGGCAGGAAGACCCCTGTCACGGCCACTGTTCCGTCCAGCGTTCCATACCCGGGTGGGACACTGGATGGAGAGAGAGATATGGCCGGCGCAGCAACTTTCGTGAATAGCGCGCTAGCGACGCCGCCAGCGTAGGGTACGCCACCGACCTTACCAGTCACCGTTACCGTAACAGTCACGGGGGGCGGAACCGGTACGACAGTGTCATCCGCCACGGTGAATTGACCAGTCATAGTTCCAGCCCCTAAAGCAATCGAGCAGGATGTAGACGTAGTTACCGCGCCGTCGCCAAGGTCGCATGAGGCCGCATCCTGCCTGAAACCCACTCCTGTGACGGAGATCACCTGACCTTGGACGCCGATGGAGGACGAGAGGGTGATCGAAGGATCCACAGTGAACCCGAATGTGCCACTATCGGTCTTCCCTCCGCCCGTACACGTGACGGTCAAAGTGTAGGCTCCGCCCCCGGCAGCCGCCGGGGTATTCCCGACTTTGAAGTATCCATTGACGGCCCCTGAAGAGGGGAATGGTGTGAAGAAACCGGATGCGGCGATCAAGCCGGACGGGCCTCCCGTCACCGAGCAACTTGCAACTGCATACGGTACTTCCACGAGAGTTGTGGAAATCAGTATTATCTCACCGGATTTCCCGTGGGCCGGGGTCGGAGTAGTAGTAATTGTCAGACTGCCCGCATGCGCACGGGGGATCGTGACTGAGGATATCGAGATGGAAAGCAGCATCGCCGAGGTCAGCAGCAATGCTAGGTATAGAGAACTAGCCCGATGAGTTTTCAACTCTGAACACGCAACAGAGATTCCTAGTCCGTGCACTAATTAACGTTACATTGTCGAACCGAATTTGTTTCCCGTACAAGATGCTTGATCATTCACTCTCAGAATCACTGGTAATGCGTTGAAAGGGCCTAAAATTGTCATTTCCATGTCAAGGCGCCTGCTCAGATTTCAAAACGGGGGACAATGTCGGAAAGCTGCTAAAGGCGATCTCCTGTCATTTCTAGGCCAGCAGGGGGTTTTGGATTTCAAAACGGATGAGATTGTCCAAAACTGCTCAAGCTGAGCTGCTGTCTGGGGTGTTCTTCGCGTTCCCGGAATAATAGCCTGCCCCTCTCTTAGCCCAGACAGCCTTGATGACGCGTTCAAGGCTCGCAGTAATCAGGATCCGGCGGTTATTCGCCATCTTCAGGTCGCACTCTGGTGTGCGTGAATTGCGGCAAGAGTTTGGCGAGTTAGTGGTAGATGAGATTCGCCGACATCTGGAACAAGAGTGCACCATAGAGTTCACGCTCGCGGTTGTTGCTTTTCGCAGAAAACAGCGAACTCACGCGACTTCTAGCAGCGTCACCGTGTACGAGATGTGGGACTTCGCGCACAGAGAATAGGGATAGTCTGAGAACCGCTTTCTAGCCAGCAGTTCGTGATGCTGTTCCCTATCAATCGTGAGCGTGATCTTCTCGTCGACTCGAAGGTCCAGCATGACCTGACTCTCGCCCGTAGGTGTGAACCTCTCAGCTGTTCTCATTGAAGTTCGCTTGACAGGCGACCGGGTTGAGACCCTTCTCAACGGTTCCTAGTCTCACGTTGATGAGAAAATTGCCGGCATCCTTGGTTACCTTCAAGCGACTTCGAGTAGGTTCACCGTGTAGGGCACGTAGCAACGGCCCATGTTGCACCAGTCTCCAGCACGTAACTCGTAGCCAAGATCCACAAGCTTCGCGTTGAACGCCTCGGTCTCACCGTCTTCCAAGTCAAGGAGTCGCTTGGTATCATCTGCGAGACGGCGTAGAAGCTCTATCCAGAAGGCCGCCTCACTGATGCTGTCGACGCGTATCTCACCGCTGACGGTGACGGTTCGGCCGCGCATGGTCTGGTCGGCTCGGTATGCGATGTTGCGGCCGGGTACGCTTCGCTCGATCTCGACGCGGCTCTTCTGCAGTTGAGCCGCCAAGACATGCGGAAGTTCATAATTGCCGTAGCGTACCATCAGTCAATCACTTCGACGGCATCCATCTCATAGTCGTAGCGGTCGTAAGTCTCAACGTTCTCAGGTGTTCGTACATCGGTCACATGGACATTCATTGAATCCCCAGTCGGCAGGAGGAACAGATGCTTCTCACCGTCGGCGTATCCGCGCAGAATCTCAAGCGTCGTCAACGAGTCGGTCCAGCCTTGAATCTTCACGGACCGCCCTTCCTTGCCGACCTGTTTGCGGTAGGGTAGCGCGTCCATCACGGGCAGATCCTGAACGACGCTGGGCTCCTCAACATTGATGGCGCTCACATGCGGCAATTCGGCGCCGTCGAGGCTAGTCTCGTTTCTGACGCGGTACACGACATCAATAGCCTTCGCAGAATCCGTGATGGGAAGCCCGATGGTCACTGTTTCACTGCCCGCCGCTGAGTCTGTGACGGGTATGCCGATGCTTACACTATCAGTTCCCGCGGCGGCGTCCGTCAGGGTCTGCCCGATAGTGACGGCGTCGCTGCCGGCCGCGGAGTCTGTAACGGTGAAGTGGCCTTTCGGCAGAAGCGCCGTCGAGACACAGCATGAGAACGGGTTTGTGCTCAAATTGGCGTCCATGACGGTCTCGGCGGAGTTATCCTCATAGTTGACATGGATCTTCGCGTCGCTGCCTCCCGTGCCCGCCGCATCCTCATCGATCATAGTCTGCCCTGAACCGGGCGTCACAGTCACGTTCCCAGTGACCGAAAGCGACATAATCACACGGCGGTCAGTCGTGCCCGCGGCCACGGTGCTCGTGATGTACGTCGTGGTACTGGTGGCGGTGGTGGTGCCCTCGAACGCGGTTGAAACGTCCTGATCCGCGTCGGTGAAGGAGATGGCGACGAAGGTTTGAGAGTTAGATGCATTGAGTGTGACTTCAACCAGCTCGTTTGCGGCTGCGCTTCGGGGGATCGCGTAAATCGCGTTCTTCGTGTTGCTGTTTGCGACATTCTGTACTAGGGTTGCGTTGACGCCGCCCACCTTCACGGATGAGACGACGGCCGCGCCGATCCAGCAGAGACAGACGGCGATCATAACATTCGCGGCGTGATTGAGGTATGCGCTGATCGTCTGCGCGTAGCCGTGAGCCTTGCACGTAGCGTCGATAGGAGGAACGGTCAAATTATCACCTGCCCTCTCCTATGCTATGGTCAGCTCCAGGCTTGGTATCCAAACGGCGGGGCTTGCCTTCGTGCCCATAACCTGCACCTTACGGTTCAGGTTCTTCGCCGAGTCAGAGTTGCCGTTCGCCACTGTGATCTCATTCCAGGCGAAGTTCGCCTCGGAAGCGCCGAAGGTGCTACGCCATGTGACCTTCTGCGCTGACGGCCCCTGCGGGTACGTCGCGTCCATCGCCTTGTACAGCTTGTTAGTCGAGGCTTGCAAACCAGTCTGGGCCGGATCCGCGGCGGTATTCGAATCCCCAGCTCCGATGTAGGCGTTCGTGTTGTCGAACTTGGTGCCGCCCGTGCTCATGCCCAACGTCCACAGCTCATTAATGCCCTCGTTCAGGAAGAGGTTGCCGGGCATGATGAGCCTGCCCACATAGACGTCGGGGAACTGCCGAATCAGCTCCGCGATGTCAACGCCGTCTCGGCCCGCCCGGTAGATCCGATCCTTTCGGTCCCGTGAGAACTTATGCAGCGTCCAGACCGGAAAGAGATATCCTCGGTCGGCCAGCCTCAACAGCGCGGTAAGGTCTACTCGATCAAACCCTCTAGCATGATCTCTCACAGTCATGACAGTATCACCTCCCGGCAGCCGCTCTCTTTTCGCGTTGAGGAAACGCGATCATGACGCTGGAACTATGCGACATTCAAGTCCTTGATCTGGCGTGTGAGACGCTCAACGATGTCCGCCAGCTCGACCGAGGACTTGTTGACGCATTCTATTTCGGCAGTGTACGGGTCGGTCATGTCACGCGTCAGTTTGACGATGCGATATGTGCCTGAAAGTTCTAGGCTTTCGCTTGTGAGCGTCACCCAGTCGTCGACGGTCCAAGAGCCCGCATCGTACTTGTCGATGACCGCGGCGGCCACCCGAACCAGCGCCCCCGCCTTACGAGCTATCTCCGCCTGGGCGGCCAAGTCAAGCGTTGACTGATTCACGATCGACTTCTGGAAGACCGGCTCCTCAAGTATTCCGAGGTCCGCTATCGATGTCTCATCTAACCCGACGCTGGTCAGGCTGCCGCTGCCTATGACGCGTATGTAATTGCTGACCTGCGAGTCGTCCTCGCTGTAGGAGTGGACGAGTAGGCTCTTTCCCTCCTCAAACTCGATGTCGGGCTTCGACGCGCCGAACGAGGCCTTCATCTCAAACTCGTTATCGGTCGTCGCGCGGTACGGCCAGCCTGTTATGCCGTACAGGCGGCTCATCACTGAGACGAGCGTCTCATCCGCGAACGTATGCGTGATCGTCTCAGGGTAGTCGCCCACATAGCCGACGGTCAGGCCGCATGGGTACGAGTCTATGAGATCCTCCACGATCGATGTGAGGCTGGCGTTCAGAAACTCCTTAAGCACCACGTCGCGGCTCTCAAGGAGTTTCTTGTTGTCTACGCCTGACAGCAGCACGCGAGGCGACTCCGATACTGTGCGATCTCGCTTCGTGAGTACGCCGAAAAACTCTTTCACGCCAAGCCTGTAGATTCCGACGAGCCCGCGCCTGCTGATCGTTGACAGCCACTCTGGAATCTCAACCTGAAACTCCTGCGGGCTTGTTTCCACCGCCAGCGTGTAGGAGCCTGAGCTGTACTCATACTCGATGCCCTCTATGAAGAACTGAAACTTCTTCGACGCGTCGCCTTCCTCCGCCTCATAGAAGACATGCAGCGGCATCCATGCGACGGCGGCCGCCACATCGTCGTCGCCAGCCCAAACGGCCTTCACGACGGCGACGCCATGCGTGGTCGATGTTAGGGATGTGTGGGCTTTCCCGTTCGAGTCCGTTGTGTCCGAGGACGGCGAGACAGCGCCGCGGCTCGTCGTGAACGTGATCGTCTTGCCAACCGCGGGCTCTCCCGCTCCAGTCAGAAGCGTCGCCGTAATACTGGCCGTCTTCGGCGTGCCCGACGCGGCTTGACGCATGATTATGAACGCGCTCGTCTCGATGCTTAGTGTCCCGTAGGGCGGCGTCCACAGCCAGGTGTCGCCGCCGCAGACATAGTAGTTTCCCGTCGTATCGACCAAGGTTGTGCCGTTTGCCGCGTACACTTTCACATAGCAGTACTCAGGATATTTCTCAGCATCAATGTCGAAGTGAACATGGTCCTCCCCAGCGGCGCAGGTCTGCTCACCGATCTTCACATTGTCCGCGGTCCGGTAGAGCTCAACCTTCTGGCCTTGGATCAGACCCGAGATGGTGAGAATCGTAGTTTTCGAGACGCACAGCAGATCGATGCTGTCGGTGCCTTGACAACTCGTATTTTCAACGTAATGCGTGATCGCGACCGTGCCGGTGATCGGGATGGTCCCGCGACGGTAGGTCCAGTCCTCGGCCTCAACCGGGAACGGTCCGATTACGACGTAGCCGCCTGAGATCTCGATCCTGCTCACGATGGCGCCCGCGTACTCGACCGCCCGTTTGTGGTAGCATGAGATCTTCCAGCCGTTCTCCACGAAGATGCTTTGCTTCTGCAGAAAGCATGTTACGGCGCCCGCCTCGGTCCAGATGCCCTGCGAGGCGGCGCCCTCAATGCGATCCGTGTTGTTGAGAGGGTTGGCGTCCGGCGTGCCTGACTTGTACCAGATCCAGCCTTCCGCCGAGTAGTCGTCGCATGTCAGCAGCAAAACGGCGCCGCTCACGCTCTTGGATAGCGGCATCTGCTACGCGACCTTCTTGCTTCTCAAATTGAGACGCTCAACCATTCGCCGCTCCGTGTACCGCGCGATCACGGTTCCGTCCAAGGTGACCGTGACCGGAATCGTGAGGGAGACCGTTCCAAGCCCGGCTCCGCCGGCGGCTACCGGCACCGGCGCCCGCGCTGAAGCCGGAGCTGGCGGCGAGTAAGCAGCCGCCGCGGGAACGGCGAGAGACATATCTTCGAAGGCGCCGACGATGTTTCCAAGCGCCGCGTATGTCTGCGACTGCATTTCGTCAAGCATGTCGGTCCAAACCGAGCCCCCAGTCAACCAATTCCAGAGATCAGTCGCGGCTTGGCCGACCGTGTTGAAGGCTCCCGTGATTGCGCCGCTGATTGCTTCCCCGGCTGATGAGGCTGCGCTCTGCATGCTCGAAAGCGTAGAAGAGACCGACGCGACCGCAGACTGAACAGCGGATTGGGCGGCGGCGATGCTTGAACTCAACCATGAACTAAACGCGTTCCATGCGCTCTGCATGGCGCTGATGGCGCTGTTCAAGATCCCTTGGAGCTGCGTAAAAGCAGATGTGAATGCAGCCTGGAGCGCTGAGAAGGCTGCGGTGGTAGCGGATTGAACCGCCGACCAGAACGAGTCAAGCGCGATCTTCATGTTTGTTAGAAAACCTTGCCAGTCGCCGCGGATGAGAGCCATCACCGCGTTCATGGCTCCCTCCATCGCGGTAAGCGCCTTATTCGCGATCGGAGCGTACTCGCCAAGGTTCGCCGTTACGAAGCCCTTCATCTCTTCAAACCGCGTAGTGACATCGCTCTGAATCTGAGTCGTGATCGTTGTGAAAGTTGTCTGAACAGCCTGCCACGCGTTGTTCCATGAATCCTCAAGAGCTTGCATGGCTCCCGCGAAAGTCGACTTCAAGGGCTCGAAGAGCGCGCTTCCCAGCTTACCCATGAGCGTAGTGATCATTGTGCTTGCGATTGAGAGAAGCGTGTTCCACATGTCCATCCAGAGGGAGCCGCCCACAAGCCAGTCATAGAAGCCTTGGAACGCGGTTCGCAACGCGTCTAGGAAGCCTTTGATCGCGCCTATCATCTGCTCCAGTACGGGAGCGATGAAGTCGGCTGCCTCTTTGAATCCTTGCGCGAAGGCCTTGATGAAAGGTGCGACTTCCTTGATGACGAGCGCGAGCGCTTTGATGTTCAGAGCCACCAGACCTAAGATATCTTTGAGTATGTTGCCGGAGCCTTCTCCTTCGCTGAAGATACTCCAGAGCTCACCCAACGCCTCACCGATTGGTGCTAGGGCGTCCCAGATGTCTTGGAACGCCGCCCAGAGCTCTTGAAGGGCGGGGCCAAGTATCTCGGCGGCGGTCTTTCCGACGTCCTCAAACCACTTCATGAGGCCTTGGAAGGCGCCGCTGACCGCGTCGCTTACGGCTTGAACCTCAGGCATCTTGCCAACTTCAGCAAGCCACGCCTGTACGCCTTGGACGCCCTTGTCGAGCCAATCCACGACGGGGATCATGGCCTCCGTCATGCCGGACAGCGTGGGCAGCAGGAGCCCGCCGATTTTCTCGCCTAAATCGCTGACAGCGTTCTTGAACCGCTCTTGGATGCCCGCGTATGTCTTCGCCTGCTCTTGGGCGGTGCCGCCGAACTGTTCATTCAGCGCCGACATCACGGCGGGAAAGTCGGCCGCTTTCAGTTTCGTTGTATCGATCGAGACGCCTAACTCGCCCATGATCTGGTCGAAGGCTTGCGCGTCGATCTTGCCGGATTGGAATGCGCCGATCAGTTCCTCAGCGATATCTTTGGCGCTCCGCATCTTTCCCTCCGCGGTCGTGAGGGAAACACCCGCCTCTTCCAATGTGCTGGAGAAGCCTTGGAGGTTCTCACCGCCCGTTTTGACCGCCTCAGCGACAAGTGAGATGGCATCCTTCAACGCCGCCGTGGCTTCTTTCGAAGTCTGAATATCGATGCCGTACCGCTGGAGGATGGCGGTGTTACCCATGAATGCCTTGCCGACAAGATCCGCGGCGCTTTGCAGGTCCATGTTCTTCGCGGCGGCCAGATCCGTTGCGGTTCCAAGAGCCTTCATCGCCTCATCATAGGACATGCCGAAAGTGAGTAGCCGCTGCAGTGTGGCCGCTAGTTGCTCATCCGAGTAGACCGTGAACTTCTGCAACTCTGAGAGCGCGGAGAGCGTGCCCTCTTTCACGGCATCCCAGGATGTGCCTGACTTCTCGACGGCGATCGAGAGGTTCTTGATCGCCTGCTCCGCTTCAGCGGCTTGACCAACGCTCCATTGCAGACCTTTTGTGATCTCTCCAACTGCCGCGATGGCAGCACCTGCGACACCTGCCCCCGCGAACCCTGAGATCACATTTCCAACGGACTGAAACCCGCCGCCGAGGCTTCCAATCGCTCCGCTGAGGATGCCGCAGCTGGCACGAACCTTATCCATGACGGTGCTGGCCTCGTCAACCGCCTTGAGGGCGATTACGACGCTGCCCAGTTCAGGCATTGGTCGATCTCACCTTCCTTCGCCTTCGCATCATCCACAGCGAAACGCAGAATCCAAGCGTTAGAACGAGCATGAAGCTACCCGCGCCTTGCTGTTCGGGGATGGGCACCTGCAGCGTTGACGTGACCGTGACGGTCTCAGTCATGACGGCAACCCAGACAGTCGATGTTACAAAACGATCTTGAATGATTGTTCGCGTCTGATTCAGCGTCACGGTCGCCTCAATGTAGACGGGGTAGGGCTGATAGACGATTGCCGTTTCACGGATCGCTTGTGTTTCTGTTTGTGTTACGGTGACGGGCTCGGGGCAGGCGGATGTGGTCGTAGTCGCTGTTATGGCTGGCTGCTCAAGCCACACCGACTCGAAGAGGGCTAGCCCGTTGAAGACCGCGATATGAGGCTGCGTGTACGCCGCCGGGTTGAATCCGACGGCGGGCGCAGTGAAGACTACTTCACCGTCAACCTCAACATTGACTGAGGCGCCGTCGAAGCTGAAAGTCAGATCATACCAGACATTCAGTTGAAGAGTCATAGGTAGCGGGAAGGCTTCGAAGACTTCATCCGCGCCCGCGATCATGTGACGGGCGACGCCTTGGGAAGCATCGAAGTACAGGGAGGCGCCGCTCTCATACTGGACCTCGACGCTCTCACGGGTCATAACTTGGACTGCAAAATGATCGGTCCCGTTGGCCTGACTATCTAAGAATTGCAGTCGCGTGTTGATCCTGAAGTACGCTCCATGATTGACCGGCCAGAAATAGACGCCAGCATATTCAGGTCCCTGCGATAACAAGAGGCCGTCGGGCCGAAGGGTGATGTTGCCCCAGCCGAACCAGTTCGGCGCATGACCTTGTCGGAAATCATGCGCTTAGACCAGAATCCAGCCTTGAGGGAGCGCGGGAGAATCGGCGACCAACAGAGCTGCGCATACGAGCAGCGCTACCGCTGCAAGTACCACGAGCACATGCCTCAAAAACGCTCACGTTCTCTATCGTCTCTTTCGAGCAGCCCGCTTCATCGCTCGCTGCTCCTCACGGATGCGGTCCGAATATGCGGCCAGATACCGCGCACGTTGCAGCGGCGTGAGTTCACCGATCCCATGGAAACGTAGGCCGTAGTCTTCCGCCAAGACGCAGAGTCCGCGACTGAACACGCCTGCGACAGGTGGTTCAGGGTCTGCAGTAATGTTCCTAAGAAGCTTGAACCCACTTTAGCCGTCTAGAGAGGGAGTGCCAGAACAAGGGAAGCAGAGGAAGGCGGAGCTGAATTGAGGCGTCGCAATCGAGTCCTAGTTGCTGTCGTTGCAATCATGCTGTTCGTTTCTCTCATTATCGCGGAATACATCAGTACCTCGCTTCCCGTAATGAGTCGTCTGAGGATCGTCGCTGAGGATCATCAAGTACCCTCCTTGCCTGAAATGGGCCTGATGATTCTGTGTCCAAGCAAGGCTAGACAGATGGGTCTATGCAACATGGACGAGAGACGACTCTACGCGAAGTACATGGTCACGGTCAGTGATCCTCCGATCACTCGCAACCCCGCGGTCACATGCAAAGTCATGCTAGAACCTGAACGGACGGAGCCTCCGAGGGCAATGGAGATCATTAACATCACTCGGGTTGACAAGAGCAGCCTCTTCACGTGCACTCATACCCGAATAGGTGAGGACAGATTGGAGGTTGATCTCGCCTTCATCGGTGATCCTGATGATCTAGCGCTGATGGCACATTACATGCTGCTCGTGACAGTCAACTATGATGAGCCGTTGCTGTCCTGGATCCCGCTGTTCACTCGAAGGGTAAGCGGCGCCGATCTTGGAGATCTCTGCCTTCTAGGCTACGACATGAGCAAGCATCCCGCGCCAGGGACACGAGAAAGCGAGACCCCCCTTGGAGAGTTGCAAAGCTGTGAGGCTGCTCTGACCTGGCAGAGACTGATTCTGGATGCAGATGCTGCAACCGTCCTATCAGATCTGCACTTCTCAGTTCATCCGCGACAGCTGTGTGACGGATCCACGGAGAGCAAACGCTACGCCGCCAAGTTTGGACATTTCCTCTACCTCCTTCTGCGTGAGGCTTTCTTGACAGCATTCTGCTCTTCGCGGACTCTGTCGCTGTAGGCGGCTAAGTACCAGCGTCTCTGCAGCGGCGTGAGTTCGCCGATCTCATGCAAACGCAGCCCGTAATGCTCAGTCAGTACGTACAGGCTGCGACTGAAGATCCCCCTCGCGAAAGGATTCCACTTTCGCCGGCGTGAGCTTGCTGACCTCGAAGGCTTTCAGCATGATCTTCGCTGGCTCGTTTGGGAGAACGTTGGCCGTAATCGTCGGGTCACCAGTCGCCAATTTCGCAACGGCGGCAACAAATTTCAGGTTCTGTGTCAACTTGTCGCGGTTTCCGATATCCCTCGGATCAACGCCTGCGGCTTCGAAGGCCTCGCGGAACTGGTCGTCGCTGAGAGCGTAGACTTCAACATCATGCTCCTGCCTGTCCGTGCCGTAGACCTTCACGGTCTCATGATAGCGCGTTCCCTGCTCGATCCGGATGGCGATTCTCTGGTTGTCAGCTCGCCTCGCCAAGATCTCCTGTTTCTCCTTCTCATTCATTCTTCATGTCACCTCCACGCTGCTTCTCCACTGTCTCCAATTCTTTGAGACGCTTGAACTGAGGCTCCTTCACGATGTAGAGGGGCACACTCGACACGGTGCCACGGATGAAACGAGCGCCGTCGCTCCTTGCGATTTTCTCGCGAACCAGAGCGCGGATTTGCATCAGGTCACGGTAGCGGCCGGTGATGACGAGCGCCATGCTGACTCTGATATCCAAGTCGCCGTCCTCAACTTGGCCGCTCATGGTTCATGCTCACCGCTAGCAAGAGTTGCGTTTAGAGAAGTAGCCACCCGAGCGTGCGGTCTCGCATGTAAGAGGGAAGACTCCAAACTGACCGATACCTCCAGAAATCTGACACAAGAAAGTGGGCTAGACAGTGGTCATGCTTTCAGCAGACCAGTCCCATGTCTCGGTGCCGAAGTCATCCTCGGCATGGGGATGCTCGTAATCGCCATGCACGCCGCCAAACTGGAACTTCTTGTTCGCGATGGAGTTCTTGAACTCAAGCCACCAACCGACATCTTCCATGCAAGCTATCTCACCGAAAGGTGAATTGCCGACAATGCCGGAGTCGTCGTAGGTTTTCTCAAGCGAACCCGTGTACTCTCTTAAGGTTTCATGGACTTCTTTGCCGCGGCCGTATCCCATGCCCTTCGGAACTTGCACGATCCCCGCGCTGCGGGCATAACTCCAAGATTTGACGAAGGGGATCTTGGTTGCGGTGGCGAGCCCTGCTTGGGTTGCAGCGATTCTGACTTCCCACTCGTTACCGTCATACAGTGGCATTTTTCTTTCTCACCTCACAATTGATTTTGTCAAGCCCGCTCGTCCCGAGACGAGTCAAGCCGTGACTAGGAACGGCGGCCACGTGGTCACATCGATGCGCTCCCGCCGGGTCTGCGAGAGCTCACATGGCCGCACCCATTATGACACACAATAACGATGTGACTAGAGACCCGCTCATCGCCGGGTCTGCTCTATCATGGATACCCTACGCATTTGCGAGCGCCATTAACGCCCGCATGCTTCCCCGGGGCGTATCCTATGATTAGACACCGAGCGCATTTAATGCGCCCTGAAGCACCGCTTCGAGGATCCGTTGCGAGAAGGCATCAAGCACCGGGCGAATATGAGGGCGTGGGCTCATCCGATATGTTCCGAGTTCCACATATGCGCCGTACTCAACAGCATTGCCGAACTCCATCTCGAACCCGCTCGCCCGCGCGTAGATGCTATCCCTCAAGGCCCCAGTCCGGACAGGCGCAAGGGATCTCGCAAGATCAACCATGTCAAGACCGATAACATCCAGTTCCTTCTCGACATCGGGCTCGATATTCCTTACGAAAGCCTGGAGTTTCGGTGTAACCGTGTCGGATACGACTTTTACAGACCAGTTCGGCAAATCTAAGACACCATGATCGCTGAGAATGTGACTTCATGTTGACGAATTGAAAGATGGTATGTGTCAGAGCCCGGTTCAGAGCATTCTGGGCACCGCTGTAAGACTTTAGATGTTTGATAGTTGATCAGATGGCAGTGCATTAGGTTGATACCAGCCATTCCACGATCACAAGCAGTTTCTTCACGATCGCGTCCTTCACACGAACATTATGTCGAAACTTGCTTGGTAGCCGCAACAGCATGTATGGGTAGACCGCCACATCGTGTTCCTTACCATCAGCAAGCCGCATTTTCAAGAGCTCACTGTGTCAGATAGGACTTCCACGGACCAGTTAGGCATCTACAACACACCTTATTTGGAAGCAGGAATCAGACCCAAGCTTCGGTGAGACCATGAGTGAATTATGGGCCGTGCTTCTCGGGTTCGGTATTGGTCTAGGCGTTGGAGGAATCGGAATGTGGGCTGTGTTACGGTTCGGCGTTTGGCGGAACTATCTTCCGTGGGACTAGGTTGACACCAGCCATTCCACGATGACAAGCAGTTTCTTCGCCAAGAGATCCTTCACCCAGACATGATGCCGGTACTTGTTATGCAGCCGCAGGAGCAGGTAGGGATGAACTGGCACGATCGTGGGAATCTCTCCTTTCAGGACTCGGCGGATCGCACAGAAGCCGATGCATGTCGCGTGTGGTCGAAGGAGTTCTTGTTCGCAGAGGCTTTGGCAGCCGAAGCCGAGACCCCGATTCTCTGAACGCGTGTACCCGCGCGTGTCGACGCATTGATATGCCTGGCCAGTGGCCTCATCGACCACGACCTGAAGGCGCTTCCCCGAGAACAGGATCCTAAGCTGCTTCTTGGCGCCTGTCCGCTTGTTCCTGATCTCGAGAAATGATGGCAAGTTGGGAATGACCTTTCGGCACGATTCAGGATGTCAGAAACTCGGCTCATGGACTCGGTAAATGGAGAATGAATAGAGCGAACAATAGGACGCCGAACAGGAGCAAGACCAACCATGCGTTATAGGACGGATTCTTAGGCGGGCCCATCACTCACCCAATCCTAATCTCTTCGAAACCTTATCGCGCTTGCGTGATCGACGACTCAGTCTTCATCAGTCAGTCTTGTCGGTGATTATCCAACCTTCATAGTCCAGGATCGAGTGAGCCTCACGGGTGAGCGCCTCAGTTGGCCCTCGTTCAGTGTTCAAGAGTCTTCTGATGTCGTGGATCCCGTAGACAGTTCGGAAAGGCGAGTGCAAGGCCGCGATGATTGCCTGCTCAACCTTGTCCGCGTAGATCTCCGCCTGTTCTTGGTCGTACTCGTAGACATCGATCTGGATGCGGAAATGCTCAAGCATGCCGGACTTGCTGCTATCAGTTCTCCGTCCGAATCCTGGCCGCTTATTCGCCCCTGATACGATGCTGAAGCCGATGCTACGTGGGGGCAGGCCCTCCGTCGGCCGATATTTGATTACATTGATCTCGGATCCGAGCGTGGTGTTCAAGACTTGGTAGAAGGCGGTGCGGAAGGTCGCTTGAGGCGTGGTCTCATCAGTCATGTCTCCCACAATCCTAAGCGCTCGTCACTGGAATCGAGAGGCGCCGTGTTCGCACGGCGTTCAATTTGACAATTTTCCAGTTGGCGGTCCAGCTGCCGGTAGTTCCATCGCCCGGAAACGTGTACACGATGTAGTAGAGACCGTCGGCCTTCTTGGTCGGTGATGTCTCGGTATGTTTCAGAGCGCCGCCCGGGTCGTAGATCTTGACCTCTTGCGTGTCAGGCGTCAACGGATCACCGTCGAAGTCGGTCATGGATGCCAAGATCCTGATGGTTTCTCCGAGGCGCGGCATCTGCAGGAGCACCTATTCTTTTTCATATGTTAACGTGAGGCCGTACTCGCTCCCACTGAGCTCGAGGCCCATCTCCTGCCCGGTGATTTCGAGACCCAAGCGCTGGGCGAGCAGGCGAAGGATTGCCCGTAAGGCTCCTACGAGACTGAGCGCGATCGTGGCTATGATTTGGGCGGTAACGGTCAATGCGCGCCGCAAGAATTGTCTGTACGTGATGTTCGCAATCGCAGTGACCGTGAGCGCCAAGGCCCGCCTCAACATGAGCCTAGCGGCAAGCGCCGCAAATGAGATTTCGATCACGTTTAGGAATTGAAAGAAGCCCCGCCTGATGGCGGGTACGCTGATCTCTGTCACCGCGAGCGATCGATACAGCGTTATCTGCCGAGAGAGAGAGGCGACCGCTGATTCAATCACGGAAAGCACGCGTTTGTAGAGAACCTGCCGGACGAGCGTAGGCACCGTGAACTCTGTGACCAGGAGCGTGAGCGCCTTAGCCTTCAGCAATGTGACGATAGAGGATTCAACGGCCGTCAACAGCCGAAACATCTTGCGACTGATAGATGTGACTGACATCGCTGCGACAGACAATGCGCGATGCAGTAGCAGCGAGCGTGTCAGCGATGCGGAAGCCGACTCGATCACAGAGAGAACGCGCTTGAGCAGTTGTTTGCTCGCGAGTGTGGCCAGGGAGGATTCCGCGACGGTCATGAGAACCTGCTGCCATCGATGCAATGTGAGCGAGGCGACGGATATGGCGCAGGCGGCTAGGGTTCGAAGCATCGTGACTTTACGGGCCAATGAGGCGACGGTAACTTCGGCGACGGATAGGGTTCGCTTAAGGGTGAGGCTTCGCGCCAGCGTCGCGGCTGCGGATTCGACTACGCTCAGGGCGCGCTTGTAGAGCGCTGTCGCGGCAAGGCTCAGGCCTG
>Ga0209725_1000174_pt1 | contig 39137 bp, 39 predicted proteins | sample I18A1metaG_FD_184145 | JGI IMG/M metagenome (GOLD analysis project Ga0209725, IMG submission 184145) | Lake sediment bacterial and archeal communities from Gulf of Boni, Indonesia to study Microbial Dark Matter (Phase II) - ​I18A1 metaG... | ecosystem: Environmental > Aquatic > Freshwater > Lake...
CAGATAATCGCCACGTGTGTGCTGCTCCTTGTTGCCTTTCTCGTGGTCTTCCCGCCACTCGCAAGCGGCAGCGTGACTGTCGCTCTATCCTCTTCTTCATCTGTTCCCGCGGAGCACGTCTACGTCACGATAGAGACAATCAGCGCGCACAGAGCAGATACTCGCGAACCTTCTGGGTGGTTCCTAGTCTCGAATAGGTCTGTCCGCGTCGACCTTGCCGTTGCCAACCTCAGCCAAGCCATCGGTCTCGGGTCCTTGTCGCTTGGCGAATACGACACAATCAAACTGAAGATAACAAATGCGACTATGGTCGTCAACAACACGTTCAAGAACCTTCAGCTTGGTTACGAGGACTTCACGGTATCAGTCTCATTTTTCATCCAACTCGGCTCGAAGGTTTCCGTTCTCCTGAGCGTCATTTCAGACATTGAAGAGGAGACCGGGGGCGGTCCTACTCTGACATTGACATTTAGTGCGACCCCAACATCATCTACATAGAAGCGATGTAGATCGAAACTCAGAAAGCGAAGAACCGGAAATCAAGGAGGACGTCGGAGGGAATCAAGTTGGGCATACTGGGCAGGGACAAACTTGTCGAGCTAGTAAACACATTCAAGTCCGTCTACCCGTTTGACTTCAATCTCCTTGATGGCGATGGATATGTTCTCACTGTCAGGGATGAAACCGTCCTTCACTACCTGGAGCACAAGAACCTAATCTCGCATGAGGTGGTGTTCACTCCTCCGAGCCTCGTGGCTCACTTGACGGCCAAGAGTCGATACGGGAGAATGGGCCTCTCGTTCTTGAACGCTGCCAAGGTGCATAGTGGTTTCGTGGGCAGACTCGCTCTGGAGCTCGTGAACTTGAGCAATGATCGTCAGCCGATTACGATCAAGCGTGGCGACCCCTTGATGCATATCGAGTTCATCACAAGAGAGGGAGAGCCCTCTCCCTACCAAGGTCCGTACATGTTCCAGTACATGAACGACGACGAAGCAACCCTATACAAGGGGATATTTCAGAAGCATTTCCCGACTCTCTTCTCTGAAGAGACGCTGGCTCGCATGACGCGAGATCGTATCGCCTGCTAGAGTGCCTATCTTCGTCTTCTAGGAATCTGTCTACGTCGTGATCTGTAACTCCAGCTCGCTACGACAGCAAGAGCAAATATTGAGAGAATGATGACAAGCATGAGAAGTGGCTCGAATCCGCCGCCTACATCCATGATTATTCTGTTCCCCTCAGCCTTAGCGTTGGCGTCTACAGAGATCGATCCATTGTAGCTGTACAGCGCACGGTGTGAGAACGCTGCGGTTGCTCTCGGTACGACCTTCATCTCAAGGTCGATAGCTGGGCCGGGATCATAGATCCACACCGTCGAACCTTCGCTCACGTTGAATGTTCTCTTCCATCTCTCGAACTCAAGAGTGAGATTGCTGAAATCCAGCAGAGTGACATTCCCTGCCCTATCCGTCGCCACTCTTGGCGGCAACTCGTTGCCTCTAGACAAGTATGTGACGCCGGACACGGTCTCATTCAGAGGGGGGCTCGTGAAGTTCACATATCTCTCAAATGTCTGCCTGATGTACGCGGCTCCTATCCGGTTATAGCTGAGGTTGCCGATCTTGAGATCCTGAGGGATGCTGAAGGATATCCAGGAACAGTAGATTGTCAACAGGTCGCCCTTTCGGGACGACACACCGGTGACTTCGAAACGGATCGTTGAGTTGATCCAGCCCGCCTCAGATGACAACTCCCCTGACAGTGAAGACACAGAGGCGTTCTCTAGCTTGCTCTTGAGAGCCTCCTCAAGCGCAGAGGTCAAGTTCTGAGCCACGACGCCGGACAATGCTTCACTTAGACTGGGCATATCAGTAGCATTCTGAAAGAAACGAAGTGAGAGTTGCACTGACACTCTTTCACCGTGTATGGAATAGTTGATTGATGCTGCACTGGCATTCGTAGTTGACCGAGAGAGAACGAGTATGATGAGCAGCAACGTCGTTAGCAGTGATCGTCGTTGCATTAGGTAGTCTCCGTGACTTTTCTCTGAAACGTGGCGACACGCATTGACTCAGTCCATATATAAGGTTCTGCCGTAACGGGAAGTCGCGATCTACTGAATCTTCATCTTATTCTCGTCCCCGGTGGGACATCTTGGGGAAGGACAAGCCAGATCGGTTTGCCTTCAACGTCTGCCGCTAGAAGCATGCATTCAGACTTGACCCCGGCGACGGTTCTCGGTTCCATGTTCGCGATGACTGCCACCAATTTGCCGTGCAGGTCTTCGGGCTGATAGTATTCAGCTCCACCCAATATCGCGCCGGCCGTCCGGTCGCCCAAGTCTAGGGTGGCTCTCATGATCTTCTTCATGCCGGCTATGCGTTCCACCGTTACTATTCTTGCCGCTCGTATGTCCAGTCGTTCAAAATCCTTCATGGAGATCACCATTCTTCTCACGCTCCGAACAGTTTGATGATCTCTTGTGCGACCGTGAGACTCTCAAGTCGTTGACACTCGTGGGTCTGGGCACCGATGTGGGGCGTGCAGACTGAGCGTCCGCCCGATAGAGTAGTGAGTTCTCTTTCCCAGTCCTCCTTCGGCGGCTCGTCGTGAAAGACATCTAACCCGGCTCCTGCGACTCTCTTCTCTTCTATGGCTGCGAGCAGGGCCTTTCCGTCAACTAGGTCCCCGCGTGAAGTGTTGATGAGCAATGATCCTTCTTTCATCTTTCGGATCTTGGAATCGTCTATGAGGTGATGAGTAGAGGAGGAATATGGAACATGAATCGTTACTATGTCTGCCTTCTCGAGTACGGCATCGAGTGTGGAACAGAGTTCGAACCCGATCTGTCTTGCCTTCTCCGTCACATCGACCAAATCATAGCCGATTATGTTCATTCCGAAGCCATGCCGAGCGATTCGTGCCACTTCGCTGCCTATGCGTCCTCCAATCCCGACGATGCCAAGCGTCTTCCCGCGCAGTTCGTGTCCCATTAGCTGGGCCTTGGTCCATTTGCCCTGTTTCATTGTCGAGTCGGCTAGAGGGATCTGACGAAGCAGAGATAGCATCAGTCCAATGGCCAGTTCCGCGACACTGCCCGCGGGAGCTCCGGGAGTCGAGACAACTGTGACGTTTCTTTTCTTGGCAGCATCCAGATCGATGTTGTCCAGTCCGACACCTGATCTGGCAATCGCTTTCAACGATGTTGCAGCTGAGACGACTTCCGCTGTGATCTTTGTTCTTCCTCGAACCACGATGACGTCGAAGTCCTGAACCTCGCTCAGAAGCTCCTCCTTGGTTATCGTCGGTCTCTCAGTCACTTCACAGCCTGCATGCCGAAGCAGCCTCACTCCGTCTTGATGAATCGGATCGCACACGAGCACTCTAGCCGGCAAACCCATCTCCTGCACTGACAGCAACCTGTGCCGTAATAGCGTTTGCCGGAACCGGTATCTATCCTACGGAGCCGTCGGGAGGATGATGCCTGCCAAGAACAATACAAACCCGACGATGCCAAAACAGATCCAGAAATCAACTTGTCGGGACCGGTCTCTCCTGATTTCCTCCGAGACTGCGTGAACCGACTGGCACCACGGAACGCCTATCGTTCCTCGTTGGGGAAGCACGGTGGTTCCCAGTACTCCAAAGAACATCATTACACCTCCCTCGGCGAGTAGCAGGAACGAGAGGTTCGAGAGCATCTCCCGTTTGGTCAGCAGACCATAGAACGCCAATCCAAAGAAGTCGGCGAGTACTATGACTGTGGCCACAACGGCTATTCTGAAGGCAACTCTTGCCAGCGTCTTTCCGTAGGTCGCAAGATGCTCCCAATGGCGGATCATTGCGAACTAGGCTTTCCTGAAACGATCTTTGAGCTTCTTCAAGACTTGGGGGAGAGTTGTGTATTCCATCTCTTCAGGTCCGAGTCTATGCGGCATGAATGGACCGTGTGATCTCATGTAATCTGCAACGACGTTTGCTGTCTCCCTGGCCTTGTCGAAAGCCGGGTCGGCAAAGAGATCCAACGGACCGACGAGCTTCCCATTGGTGACTTGGAAACCGAGACCCACGACTCTGGGGGGGCCGTCAAAGCGAGTGACTTTGTTCTGGGTATCTTCGACACTCACGGGCATCAAAGGGCCGTGGTGTGAACCGCGCATCCAACCCGCCACGAGGTGCGGAAAGGTGAAGGTTTCCAAGACTTCTCCTACTGCCGGGAGCCCATGCTGCGCACGTACGATACAGACCGGGTCATCTTTGCCAACGTATCGTCCCGCGATCAACGAGAGGCGTGTTGTACTCGCAGCAGCTGCGGGGAGTCCGTCGTTGCGGCGGACTTTCTCTATGACGTACCTGCTTGGGGTTCCTATCAGAGCAAGAAGGTCGTACATCTCTGCGGGGCATCTCAGTTCCACTGTGACATTGTCGACGACATCAAGGACTGTGAAATTGAAGCCATCGTGCAACGCGGGATCGACTATCAGTCCGGCGGTGTTGAACGGATCCGCGAAGATCTTGAAGAGCGGGAGGTTCCATGCTCCTGGCTCGGTTTTGTCGGCCATGAAGATGAGGACTGGATCACTTTGCCTCTCGATGAACTCCAGTTCGGCGACGCCGGGACCCATCCCCTTGATATTGCCGGAGAAGGCTTCGGATAGGAGATCCTGACCGGCAGCGTATAGTTTGAGAGGTTTCGAGACTTTCTCTGTTACTTTCTTGAAGCACTCCCAAGCCAATTCATGAACTTTGGAATGACCCTCTCCATTAGCATGAGTCATTATGAGCTCAAGGTCGTCTCCAGCATGCGTCACGTGATAGTCAGATATCGTTCCGCTTTGACGCGCCTCTTCCAAACATTCGCGCGCGACCTCAAGCTGTTTCGGGTGAACTGTCACATGACCCGATAACGAACCTACGTCCGCCTTGATCACAGAAACTGTCGTCATACGACTTTGGCCGGACAACAGCCCTCAAGTCAGCGTATCTTCGATTGATTCTATATTACAGTTCTCATGGGCTGCGGATCGAATTCCAAGTCGCGTGAAGCCTTAAGTTCACGTACCTTGGTGCGTGTTGGTTCGGGGTTAGTCCAAGAAATGGCTCACAGCGAGGTCTCAACTCCAATCATTCTAGTCAATTTCAAGTGCTATCTTGAGGCGACCGGAAAACGGGCTGTACGGCTGGCGAAATATGCGGAGGAAGCCAGCCGGAAGTTCGGCGTGACCGTTGCCGTGGCGCCCCAAGTCGCGGACATAAGGCTCGTCTCGGAACAGACAGGAGCCCCGGTCTTTGCTCAACACGTGGACGCAATTCGGCCTGGTTCACATACCGGCCACGTGCTTCCAGAATCTGTCCTAGAAGCCGGCGCGTCGGGGTTTCTCGTCAACCACTCCGAGCGAAGGCTTCAAGCGAGCGTCATCGAGGACATATTGTCAAGGGCCAGAGAGCTGAAGCTGACGACCGTCGTTTGCGCGAATACTTCGGGAATCGCGGCGGCTGTGTCATCTCTTGAGCCTGACATGATCGCAGTGGAGCCACCGGAGCTGATAGGGAGCGGGGTCGCTGTCTCGAAAGCAAGACCTGAGGTGGTTACTGACACAGTCTCCAAGATTAGAAGGATCAACCAAGATGTCATCATTCTTTGCGGTGCGGGGATCACTTCGGGGGAGGACGTGAAGGCTGCGTTGGCACTTGGCACTGAAGGGGTTCTCGTTGCGAGTGGGATCGTGAAGGCTAAGGATCAAGCAGCAGCAATCAATGACTTGGCTGCGGCCTGTCGTTGAGGATCTGAATGCGTCTCACTCATATGATCGGATAGTCGCCAACTTATCTATCAGTGCCTGAGAATGTAGCGCCGCTCGGATGTGCGCTCGGTGGATTTCCAGCAACTGCTCGAGGAGAAACGGAGTATCATAGACGGACGCATCGACGATATCCTGTCATCGGGTTTTGAGCAGAATGAAGCGAGTGAACTCGTCAAGTACACCTTCAAGACGGGCGGAAAGCGGCTGAGGCCGATAATGGTCCTCCTCTGTTCGGAGGCTGTGGGCGGAGATGGTAAGTCATCACTGAACGCTGCTGCTGCGGTGGAATTCGTACACGCAGCCTCCCTGATCTTCGACGATCTAATCGATAAGGACAGATTACGAAGGGGCGCGCCCACTCTGAACGTCGCATTCAATGACGACAGGGCGATTAGCTCAGGGCTCTTCTTGGCTTCCAAGGGAGTTCAGGTCTTGTCCGAGTACAAGGATCCCAAGATCATGAGAATGATCTCTCTCGCCCTCGTCGACTTGAGCAAAGGAGAGATGCTTGAGGTCATCTCCGACATCGCCATCGATATTGAACACTACCTCAACATTGCAGACCTCAAGACCGGGTCTCTGTTCGGGGCGTCTGCCGGAATCGGTGGCTTGGTAGGGGGTGGGTCCCGAGACGAGATCGATGCGCTCTACAAGTACGGTAGAGCAGTTGGTGTCGCGTTTCAGATTCGAGACGACATGATGGACATCAGGGGTCAATCTGAGTCGTCCAACAAGGAAAGGGCGAACTTGGTACTTGCACACTATCTCGGCGAGACCAGCCGATGGGACCGTGTAGCTGAGATCTGGAACCAGAAAGGTCACGGTGCCTCGACGGAAGCGCTGCGCCAAAAAGCCCTTGCGTTTGCGAAGAGCGCCTCCGAGGAATATGTTCAGAAAGCGAGGTCTGAGCTCTCAACCCTGAGAAATGGGAGCGGTAAGGAGGCGTTAGTCCATCTAGCTGAGTTCGCGTTCGAGAGAGAGTCGTAGACGCGCACTAGCCTTCCGAGAAGTTCTCGCTTCCGCATGTCTTGCATTTCCACTTGTATACGATCTTTTCATCTTTGAGGACGAGTTCGGCATCAGTGGCGTATTGGCGTTGACACTTCGGACACCAGAGATGTGTCATTCCAGGTGATTTCCATGTCATGTCTGTTCCTTCCACATCAGTACAGAGAGCCGCTTGTCTGACCAAGCGCGCATTCACCTCTGCAAGTTAGGCAATACGATTTATATTGGTACCGGCGAGTCAGCTGGAGATTCGCCGCGACCGCAGCGAGGAAAGTCGCATGGGACTTGACGCATGGAGCCTTGTGTTGATCTTCGAAGTTGTGGTCTTCCTCTCCATGTTTCCTCTGCTGGTGTTCGGTTGGTTGATGGGGGCGAGGGGACGGGATCCGATCCGTGATGCGCCCTTCGAATCCGGTCAACCACGCATGGGGGAAGCGCGGCGGCGCTACATGATGCAATACTACCCATATCTCATCATGTTCGTCGCCTTTGACGTAGTCACGATGTTTCTATTCACGTGGGGTCTAGCCTTCTCGGCGATGCCGTTTGCACAGGGCTACCTTTTCATCATCTTCCTAGTTGTGCTCGTTGGGCCTCTGTCGTATGCCCTATACCTTTCAGGGAAACGGGAACTCTGGTGACAGGATTGCTGGCGCTGCCCACACTTCACGATATCTTGGGCTTCGTCCTGCGGATCATTACCTCAAGAACGTTTCTTGAGGTCATCATCTTTCCAGGTTTTCTGAACGTGATGCTCGGAGCGGCCTTTCTTACCTGGTTTGAGAGGAAGGTCATTGCTCGGGTTCAGCTTAGAATCGGACCGTTGTACGCTGGCATGTCGGGCATTCTACAGCCCATAGCGGACGGTGTCAAGCTGATGTTCAAGGAGATGATCTTCCCTGAACTTGCTGACATGAAGTTACTCATGGCCTGTGCTCTCGGCTTGATGCTAGTCGCAGCCGCGCCTGTAATAGTCATACCATTTGGAGAGGGTTGGGTCATCGCTAATATGGACGCCGGCTTGATCTTCGTTTTTGCGGTGATCTCACTCTTCCCTAGCCTGATCCTGTTGATCGGTTGGGGTAGCAACAGCAAGTACTCCTTTCTTGGGGCGTTGCGATCTCTGTTTCAACAGGTCGCCTATGAGATTCCGATGTGGCTCTCGGTCCTTGGAATAGTCATGCTCACTGGAACCTTGAACCTGACTGAGATTGTGCTAGCTCAGCAACGTGTGTGGTTCATTGTGCCGCAGATCCTGGGTTTCGCCGTCTTCTTCACGGCGGTACTGGCTGAGCTCGAGAGGATTCCATTCGACCTTCCAGAAGCGGAAACTGAGCTTGTGATGGGATGGATGACGGAACTGTCCGGCGTGGCCTTCATGCTGGGATTCCTCGCAATGTACACGAAACTCTACTTGATGTCCGCGCTGATCACAGCGCTGTTTCTTGGAGGATGGTCTGGTCCCTCGATCTTGCCTCAGCCTGTGTGGTTCCTGATCAAGACCTTTCTTGTCGCAGCTGTGATAGTCATCATCCGTGGCACCTTTCCAAGAGTCAGGGTCGACATCTTACTTCGAGCGGGTTGGTCGAAGTTGCTTCTGATTGCGCTCGCAAACGTGTTCGTGACTGTCATCATAATCTGGCTGGGGTTCGGATCGATGTGGGGGATCTAGCACGCCGGACATCGTTTTCTTGGTGATAAGCGGCCTTGTCGTCGCGTCAGCAATCTATGCGCTCGAAGCGCACGAGCTTGTCTACGGGGCAGTTGGACTTGCAATCTCGCTGATTGGCGTAGCAGGCCTGTTCGTGCTCCTCGGCGCTGACTATCTCGCAATATTCCAGGTCGCAGTGTACGTTGGAGCGGTTGTAGTCCTGATAATGTTCACGATCATGTTAGTCCGCAGGGAACGTGGAGAACCCCTCGAAGTTGAAGAGCCTATCAGACTTGGACGAGCTGGTATCTATGTCGCAGTAATGGTTGCATTGGCTGTGGCGGCCGCGATGGTCTTGATTGTGCCAGTCTCGGTCGAGGCGCCCGAGTTCTATCGGCCTCCAATTCGTGAGCTGGCCAGCTCTCTCTCAGCCTCACATGCCGTTGCACTAGTTGTGCTCGGGTTTCTGATCGTCGCGACGGTCGTCGGCGGTTTGACCCTCGCCAAGGTTGAACGGGAGGAACGATCTGGTGGAGCCGCTTAGCAGTTACATCATACTTTCCGCAGCAATGCTCGGGATAGGTATCTATGGTCTTACCTCAAAGCGCAGTGCCATCCGTCTCCTCTTCTCCGTCGAACTCATTGTCAACGCAGCGAACATCAACTTTGTCGCTTTTGCGAGGTACTCCAATCCGCCCATCCTCAGCGGATGGAACGTGGTATTCTACTCCATTGCAGCCGCAGCGATGGAGGCAACCATGGGCTTAGCATTGATTCTTGTCGCGTTTAGGCTGAACGGCACGATCGACATCAGGAAGCTCAATCGCCTAAGAGGTTAGCATTTGTTCCCTCTACTTCTGGGAAGCATTGTTCTCCTGCTCGTGACGGTGCCGGTAGTCTGGTCACTCTCACGACGTATGTCTGCACAAGTCGGGTGGGTAGCTGCAACTTCGCTGGCACTTTCGACCACCATGATAATGCTCTCCGCTTGGTTGGGAGACGTTGTGGAACTGTATCGGTGGGAACCAATTGGGTACTTTGGCTTTCGTGCAGACGGACTCAGCATCCCAATCGCGTTCACGGTGAGCGTCCTCTGTACGGTAATCTCGATCTATTCCATGCCCTACATGGTTCACAGGATCGGAAAGGGATCTACAGAGTACGGCCTCTACTTTGTGCTGTACTTGCTATACGCGACGGGGATGATCGGCTCCGTCCTCGCCACGAACTTGATCGAGTTCTATCTGTTCTTCGAGCTGATGCTGATTCCGTCCTACTTTCTGATTGCTCGCTGGGGATACGGGGATCGGGACAGAATCTCGTTCATGTATTTCATGTGGACCCATGTAGGAGCATTAGGTCTGCTCGCCGGGATTCTCACTCTGTGGTCCGTGTCGGGCACCTTCGACCTCTCGGTCTTGGCCTCGATATCGATTCCCGAGCCCTACAGGTTCTGGATCACGATCATGATCCTTGTCGGTCTTCTCGTCAAGATGGCGGCATTCGGAGTTCACATTTGGCTTCCGCATGCTCACGCGGAGGCTCCCACACCGATCAGTGCGCTTCTGTCACCAGCGATGATCGGGATCGGCGGATACGCGGTCGTCAGGATCCTCATGACCATATCGCCTGAGTCGATCGGGGGCATTTCCTTCCAACTCAGCCTCTGGGCGCTCATCACAATGGTGTACGGCGGGCTGATGGCCCTTGTTCAGGACGACATCAAACGCCTAATGGCGTATTCAAGTGTCAGTCAGATGGGGTACATACTTCTCGGGATCGCTTCTGTTCAGGTCCAAGGGGTCTCCGGCTCCATGTTCCATTACCTGAGTCATGGCATGGGCAAAGGCATCCTCTTCATGGTTGCCGGGATAATCATAGTTCAAGCGCACGGGATCAGAAGCATATCCAGACTTGGAGGTCTGGCCAAGAGGATGCCTGTCACGGCGACTGCGTCTCTAATCGGTTTCCTAACGATACTGGGCGTTCCACCAACAAGCGGCTTCATCTCAGAGTTCCTGATCTTCTTTGGTGCTGTCCAGTCTGCAATGGAACCACTTGCCCTCCAGAGACTCATCATAGCAATAGGCGGCGTTGTATCCACCGCCATCACAGCCGGCTACACTCTGTGGACCATGAAGCGTGTCTTCTTCGGAAGCATGCCGGCCGAGATAACTCGAATTGAAGAAGCCCCGCTGACAATGACAGTGCCGCTACTTGTGTTGGCCGTTACAGCGATCATCCTCGGGATCCTTCCGGATCTCGTGATTGGTGGGATACTCTCTCAGATTTCGACCATGATACGGTGAGACTTGCACGATGAACACTCTGATACCCTGGCTGGTCTGGATTCTTCCGATGCTCGGTGCCGTACTTGTCGTGCCCGCGTCACGGTTCAGCCGCAAGGCTGGAACAACCGTTGCTGTTGTGTTTCCTTTGCTGGCCGCAGTATCCGCCTCAACAATGATCCCGTCTGCGCTCAATGGGGAGACAACTGATCTTCAGGTGGATTGGATCCCGTCGCTTGGGATCAAAGCCGGGGTCCTCGTTGACCCGTTGAGCGTTCTGATGTCGAATGTCGTGGCATGGGTCAGTTTTCTGATCGTTGTGTACAGCGTCGGCTACATGGAGAAGGAAGCGTCGCTGACTCGATACTGGTTCTTCATTGACTATTTCATCGGAAACATGCTGCTGCTCATACTATCAGACAACTTGCTCCAGCTCATGTTTGGATGGGAGGGGGTAGGCCTCTGTTCATACGGGCTGATCGGATACTGGTACTCTGACGATCCCGACAAGTGGGTCGGCTCCGAAGGTCACAAGGTGTGGGGAATTCCAATGGCGTACTCTCCAAGCCACGCAGGGATCAAGGCCTTTGTGATGACGCGAATTGGCGACATTGGATTGCTCGTGGCGGTATTCATCATCTACGCGACTGCAGGAACCGTGAACCTTGTGGAACTCTCCAAGAACATCAGTTGGGCCGGTGATCTAGCAAGGGTCGGCCTCCTTCTGCCTACAGGGTTGTTGATGTTCTGGGGGCCCATTGGGAAGTCGGCGCAGATTCCCTTGCATGAATGGCTACCCGATGCAATGGCGGGACCTACGCCGGTTTCTGCATTGATCCATGCGGCCACGATGGTGAAGGCGGGCGTGTACTTGGTAGCGCGTACTGGCCCAATGTTCTTCAACGCCGTCGTGACGTATGGACAACCGTTCACTTTCTTCGAGATCGTTGGCTGGATCGGGGCAGCCACTGCGCTCATCTCTGCGGCTCAAGCACTGGTAGCGAAGGAGCTGAAGAAGACGCTCGCCTACTCGACAACCTCTCAGATAGGGTACATGATGCTCGCGATCGGCGTCGGCGGCATGGGTCTGCAATTCGCTGCAGGATACGCAGCGGGCATCTTTCACTTCATGAATCATGCCATCTTCAAAGCCGCGGCCTTCATGGCAGCAGGCGCAGTCATACACGCGTGTGAGACTCGATTCATGGACGAGATGGGTGGCATCGGGTCAAGAATGAAACTCACGTTCGCTGCGATGCTAATCTCCGGTCTAGCCCTCTCCGGCGTTCCCCCATTCAGCGGCTTCTGGAGTAAAGATGCCATATTGCTCGTGACGTGGGAGACGGGAGAAATCTGGCTGTACCTGATCGCTGCTGTCACGGCCATGTTGACCTTCATCTACAGTCTGAAGATTCTAGGATGGGTATTTCTGGGGCCGAAGAGCGCACACCTGAGAAGACTCGAAGAAGACGGACATGTTGTTCATGAAGCAAAGCCGATAATGTACGTTCCCTACCTCGCGCTTGCCGCGTTGGCGATTCTTGTTGGCACTCTAGGACCTGTCGTCGAGGAGGGCGTGGCGTCGTTCTTGCAGAGCGGACTCGTATTGAAGAGTGGGGAGACGCATGGATCTCTGCCCGAGGCTTTCCACTACGTTTCGCCTGAGCTTGTGGTGATTGGAACGACGGTGTTGGCGCTCGCATTGGGCGGAGCAATCGGATACGGTGCATACATCTCGAGGAAGATAGACACCTCACGGATCTTGGCAAACCCGGTACCCAGAGCTCTCTCCAACTTCTTGTGGAACAGGCTCTACGTGAATCCAGCGTACTACCTTGGTTTTGTGAACGGCACCTTGGCCCTAAGTGGATCACTCAGGCACTGGGTTGAGTCTGGGTTCTTCGACCGGATCAGTGGTGCAGTATCGCAGATGTCGGTCGGTTTCTCGAGGATTGGTGACAAGTTTGACCTTCGAGTTGTCGACGGCGCGATCAATGGCGTTGCCTCGACTGGTGTCGTTTTCTCCCGCACGATGAGGCGGCTTCAGACCGGAATCGTGCAGCAGTACTTGCTCGCCTTTGGACTGGGTTTGTTCGTCATAGTTGTGGCAATCGTCTTTCTTGGATGGTGATCAATCGTGGCGGGCTTTCTCTCAGCTATGATCGTACTTCCGATGGCCGGAGCACTTTTGGTCTACTTGCTTTCACGTGTTAGCGAGAAAGCCGCCAAGTGGCTCACTTTGTTAATCTCTGCTCTCACGCTTGTCCTGGCACTCGTGATCTTCGCGGAGTACAGACAAGCCAGCGCGGGCTTCCAGATGATGGAAAACCTCGCTTGGGCAGAATCCTTCGGTCTAACGTTTTCGCTTGGAGTTGACGGAATTAGCCTTCCCCTCCTCATAATCTCCGCACTTCTGACGACGCTAGCGACCGCGGGGTCTTGGAGGGAGATTCACTTCTCAACAGGACCATACTACGCACTTCTGCTCCTCTTCGAAGGTGCCATAGTTGGCGTCTTCACGTCGCTGAATCTGATACTCTTCTACGTCTTCTGGGAACTCGTCCTAATCCCGATGTTCTTCTTCATCGGAATCTGGGGAGGACCAAAGAAGAAGTACGCCGCAATGAAGTTTCTGATTTTCACTCACGTCGGGAGCACGGTGATGTTACTTGGGTTCATCGCGTCTTACGTGTTCTCTCAGCCGCACACGTTTGACATGATCACGCTCTCAAGCATGAGGCCTCCGCTCGTGCTTCAGATTCCGATGGCTGTTGCTGTCTTCTTTGGCTTCGCCGTCAAACTCCCTGTCGTTCCGTTCCATACGTGGCTTCCAGATGCTCATGTTGAAGCTCCTGCGCCGATCAGCGTTCTGCTGGCCGGACTCCTATTGAAGATGGGAGGGTACGGCTTCGTCAGAGTCATGCTCGGCTTATTTCCGGAAGCTTCCCGAATTCTAGCTCCGGCGCTAGTGGCCCTTGCGGTGTTGACGATGTTCTACGGCGCCATTGTTGCGATGATTCAGCAGGATCTGAAGCGCATGATAGCGCTGACGAGCATCAATCATATGGGCTACGTGTTGCTCGGCGCCTTTTCGTTCACGGCAATGGGACTTTCCGGAGCAGTCTTTCAGATGTTCAATCACGCCTGTGCGATCGGTCTCCTATTCCTCATGTCAGGAGTCATACACGAGCAAATGGGCACTAGAACAATTCAAGAACTTCCCGGGTTTGGAAAGGCGATGCCGATCACCGCGTTCCTCCTGGTGCTTGGCTCCCTAGGTGCGATGGGCTTCCCGAGCTTCGGCAGCTTCATCAGTGAATACATGGTCATCCTATCTGCGATCCGAGTGAATCTCGTGCTTGCCATCGTAGTGCTGGTTCCGGCAATCACCGCTGGCTACTTCGTCTGGATGCTTAGGAGGGTCCTGATGCGATCGCTCACACAATCCGTCGCACAGAACGAAGCACCAACATTCGAACTCGTGACCCTTGCGGTCTTCCTCATTCCGCTCTTACTACTCGGGATCTACCCATCTCCGCTTCTTCTGATGATCAACTCGACGGTGAGAAGCCTAGCCTACCTGGGCCTCGTATAGCTGCGGGCAGCGCGGTCCCAGACTAGCGTGCCTGCGCGGTTTTCTTCCTCCAGAAACGGCCTCTCTCGGCTGCTAGCCCGGCATGTCTACGCTCCCATGACATGTGGTCAGTGTAGTCGTCAGAGCAGAAGTGTTTCCCGCAATAGCTGCATTTGTGAAGATGTTGGTACTCTTCACCGCACTTGTCACACTTTGGCAAGTAGCACTTGGCCCCGATTTACAACTCAGGTAGGCGACAATAAAACTGTGACGCCTCAAGCCTCAAAGTGACTTCAGATCTCGTTCACGCGGAAGTCACCTACAAAGTGACTGAGCTGCTCCTAGATGTGAAGTCTTAAGAAGATCTCATGCCTCGTCTCATCGTTCGAGCGCTGGGGCCGAAGCAATGCTACTCCCTGCGAGAATGAAGCGAATAGAGATCATAGTCCACAAAGACTACTACGACTCGGTGATGCGATATCTTCGAGAAGCCAGAGTCCTTGAACTGTTGGATGTCAAGGAGATGATGAGAGGATATGAAGGGGCTGTGTCTCCATGCCCCACATCAGAGAGGCTATATGAGCTCGTCTCGATAGGATCGAAGATCACCAGTCTCATCAACGCCTTGCATGTCGGAACGGCGCAACTGAAACCCGTACAGGTGACACGTTCGCTTTCGGAGGAAACGATATCCAAGATAGAGGAACGGCTTGCGTCAATCGAACGAGACGTAACAGCTCTTACCTCCGAGACCCAGGTCTATGAAAAGATCGTGGAGTTCGCTGATTCCGGACTGAGTCTCAGCGTAAAGGAGATCATGAAGATCTCTGACCCGAATGCACCTGAAGGAAGACACAGACTCGAAGAGATCATCTTCAGAATCTTCGACGCTCTTGCACCAGCGCAAGCAGAGCAGCCAACCGTCCCGGCAGAGACAGCTCAGAGAAAAGACATCATAGAGTCAGTCAGACGTGCCATTGCGGACCAGTTAGCGCAACTGTTGGCTTCAGGCAAGGGCGAAAGAACCATCATAGAAGCCCTCAGTGACAACCTCGACCTGATGATCCTTCCAGGATCAAGCGCTCGTGATCTAAGATTTGATCCAAGGAGCAGGATTGAGGTGGCACGTGAACAAGTGCATGAACGAAATCGTGCACTGCAGAAGCTAGCGTCGGAGAATGCAGAATGGCTGCAAGTCACTGGAGAGCTAGTCAATGCAGAAAGAGTATTGGAAGAGGCGAAGGCGCAGTGTGGGAAGACCGAGTCCACTTATGTCATTGAGGGTTGGCTTCCAGCCAACAAGATTCCCGATGTTCAGACCAGTCTAGGTACCGTTTCGGAGGGACACTGTGTAGTCCAAGAATGGTCCGGAAAGAACAGCCCTACGATGCTCAGAAATCCGAGGGGAACAGGGCTCTTCCAGCGTTTGACGCTCGGGTTCGGTACCCCTGCTAGCACAGAGATAGATCCAACAATTCTCTGGATCATCACGTATCCATTGTTCTTCGGCCTAATGTTCGGCGATGTAGGTCACGGTCTGATATTCATGTTCGTCTCAGCTGGACTGCTCTTCGCGAAGAAGAGGGGCGTCCGCTTCGAAGCGGAAAGCCTCGGCGGACTGGGTGGCTTGTTCAACATGATACTGGAGGGAGCAGGGCTCCTCGTTCTGGGTGGTGCTGCCGCGACCGTCTGCGGTTTTCTCTATGGGACGGTCATGGGGAGCGAAGAATGGTTCCACAAACTGACTGGTTTGGAGGGTCCGCTGTGGTTCGACCCCTTCAAGCATCCCATGACACTCCTCAAAGTTTCTATAATCATCGGCATCGCGCACGTGTCGTCTGGTCTGATCTTGGATATTGTGAACAAGGTGAGGAACAGGGACTACCAAGACCTACTCGCGGGGCCGGGTCTTTGGCTTTGGTTCTACTTAGTGCTCGGGTACCTGATCCTCACATACGGTTTTGGTCTCATCTCGTATGCGCTTTCCAACATCGTCATAGTTCTTGTTCTGCTCGGTCTCCCTTCAGCATTGATGCTCGCGGCGAAAGTCCGAATGGAAGGACCTTTCGAGGGGGTAGGTCATTGGATGGAATCGATGCTGGCCTCCATCTCTCACACAATCTCATACATGCGAATCATGGCGATGAAGATGATACACGACGTGTTCAGCCTGCTTTTTCTAGGCATTCTCTTTTCCTTGCCCATCTACGTTGGCGTGCCCATCTTCGGGCTCCTCACGATGGTGATGATAATGATTCTTGAGTCAGCGTTCGTCTTCCTCCAAGACCTAAGGCTTCACTGGGTGGAATGGTTCCTGAAGTTCTACTCTGGCTCAGGAACTCCGTTCAAGCCGTTTGGTGTAGAGCGTACGTACACGAGAGTGTCTGTCGCCGTCTAGGGCTTTCATTCACGAGCTACAATAGGCTGAATATGATGAAGAACATGGCCAGCCCATAGATCGCGATCGCTTCAATTAGCACGATGTAGAGAAGTGTCCTGCCGAGCAATTCGGGCTTCTCTGCTATTGCTCCTATTGCTGCCGCACTGGCGGTTCCAAGCCCGACACCTGCGCCCAGTGCCGCTAGGCCTGCTGCAATGCCTGCCCCGACGAGGAAGAGCCCTTTGTCGGAGATGGCTTCAATCTGCTGCGGGGATGTCTGTTGGGAATAGGAGACTGCAACCATCAGCGATATCGCAGCGCTAGCAGTTGTCATGGCGAGCACGACGTACAGCATTCGTCGAGACATGAGCAGCACGCTAATCACGCGGTTGCGGGTTAGTCCGCCAGCCAATTATAACGCTTTCCTAGAGTACCAATGACTCCCTTATCCTATCGGCAGTGAGCATGTCGCGTTTGCCGGAAATTATCGATCTAATGTCCGAAGCTTCATACGTCATCAGATACGCGAAAGCGAGCGGCAAGCCGGCACAGAAAGGAAATCCGGCAAACGTCGACAAACACCTTAACGCATGCCGCCTTCGAAGCGACATGTCAAGAGGATGCAACGAATCCCCATCCTTGAACGCCTCGAGAAAAGGCGCAATAGACTCGACGTAGACGGTTTTCGTGAAAGCTCGCAGGGCGTTTGTCGTTGAGGTGCTGTTTACAGACTCCGAAAGCGCGCCTCCTAGCCGATACTCAACCGGCACTAGAACGCGTTGGATCTCCTCGCTAGGGACTCCAAGAGCTTTTGATCTGGCCACAAGTAGCAGATTGACCATGTCAATATGCTCTCCAACCAATGGTCGGGCAGACTGTTTGTCGATCGAATCTGGCATGTCAGTAGCGGCCCAGATTCGCTGCAGGGAATACCTGTCGACCATCGCTTCGATCAGAGGGAGAGGCCTGTTCTCGGCTAGGGCGGAGGAGATCTCCCCATACAATCTTGGAACCCCTGCGCTTTGAACAAGGAGTTCCACGTTTCTCGTCTCGACAATATTCCGCAGGACATCTCCCTTGACACCTGACACAAGGATCCGACCTAGGGCTTCACTCTCCCCTGGAGCAGAGATTAGTCTCAAGCCCAGTTTGAGGAATTCGAGATGTTGCCGGTTCTCGAGCTCAGCTAGGACCTGTCCGCAGTCCGCGGGGCACAGACGCGCGAGTCTGTGCAGTACACCCGTTACCTTGGCATCGATGAGGTCCTGCTGCGAAGTCTCATCAAGTGATTCGCCGATTCTTGTGGAATCTTCGAAATAACCTTCCTCTCTGAGAATTGACGTGCATTCAGACGAAGTCGAGCATCTCAGCAGGCGATCGTATCCTTCCTTTCCGAGCATCTTGGATTTGACAGCTCTGATGGAGGTTGATACTTGTGCATACTTCGATGCCCGTGAGTTCGGCAAGGCTTTGAGTCCGCTCCGCTGCGATTGGACAGTATCAGGAACCGAAGAGAGTCTTTGATATCTCGGTGAGGAGTCGCGGTTCCATCAGCTCGAGCCTTGCCTCGAACGTGCAATCGGCGCGTATCCTACCGTCCTCCGATGTGAGAACCGCTCCACCTAGAGTGTCAATTGCCGTATCGCCCGGTCCAACCTTCTTGTTTGTGCGCACGGTCTCGCATGCCTCTCGAATAAGGCTGGTTGGGTCGAATCGCCGTATGTCCTTGTCCGACAAGAACACCCTCACGGTTTCTGATGGGATGGTCTCTATGCTCTGGGCAATGACCTTCACGAGAAAACCGCGATAGGCATGTTCGTTCTGCACGAATCTGATCAGATCTCCACGGACCTCATTCAAGACATTGCGGACAAGTTGGTTCTTTGCGGCCAAGTACTCGAGACGCGCTTTCTGTTTGGCTTGACTTACAAGTCGGTTTCTCGCCGCTTCGGCCTCGGCCCTAGCCTGACGAGAGATCTGGTCGGCTTCTCTGACCGCCTCTGTCTTCTCTTTCGCAAGTGTCTGTTCGCACTCGCCATGTCCCTGCTTTCTGATCTCATCTGCCTTGATCCTGCTCTCCTCAATGATACTGTCAACAAGTTTCTCTAGCCCCGAACTCAACGATCTCGCCTCCTCTGGTCATGAAAGAAGAAGATCGATCGCCTTCTGGATCGCTTGGCTTCGTCTAGCCTGTGACATCTTGGGCAACGCCTCGATCTGGTTTCTTGTGTCAGACGTTACGCGTTCCGCTTCTTCTGCCCCTACCCTCTCGGCTTCCATCATGATTGTCTGTCTCTGTCTGGCAGCTTCTTGCAGGATCTGTTCTCTCATAAAGGCGATTCTGCTTGGAAGCTCTCTTTTCATCCGAGTGACATCACGCTCCGCTTGGTCGAGAACGTGTTGGCTCTCCTTCTCTGCCTCGGCTATTCGCTTCATGATCTCAGGTGAGGACAACGCTCTTGCTCTCTCCCTACGAGTCTCCCTGAATCGTGCTCCCCGAACAGCAAATAGCTTTTTTGAAGTGGGGCTCTTCGTCTGTCCGAATGAACTAAGCCCTTTATACATCGACCCCTCAACAAGGGCCTCTCTGCGGGGCTCCAGCGATGGACCTGTTGACCTTACTGCTGCTTGCTCCTCTTCCGGTCTTCGGAATGTTGGCCCCTGCCGCAGACCAGCTTTCTCATAGAGTCCGCCGGAACCTTGTACCGTACTGGACGCTGGCAGCGCTGGTCATCTCGTTCGTCTCATCCGTGGGTTTGCTGATTCAGTGGGAGCGACCGGCCACTCTATTGTACGGGGCGCTCTCGATCGACCCTCTGTCTCTGCTATTCGCCGCTATCTTTCTGTTCATTTCAGTGCTTGTTAACTTGACTTCCCTGTCTTACATGAAGGGGACCGAGAATCCCCTTGCCTACTATGGTCTGCTTCTGTTCTCGACGTTCGGGATGATACTTGTAGGCCTGTCGGTCGACTTGGTTGTTCTCTTTGTCTCGTGGGAATTGATGAACGTGCCCACCTACGTTCTCACGGGTATCCTCAAGAAGGATCCAGCTTCGAATGAAGCGGCTCTCAAGTTCTTCTTGGTGAGTGCATTGTCCTCAGGTCTGCTCATCTATGCCATATCGTTGCTCTTCGGGGCGACCGGAAGTACGAACATTGCGGTCATAGGCGAGAGACTCAGCACGGGTCATCTCCTTTTGGAGCCGATGACAATTCTCGCCGTTGCACTCTTCATTGCGGGGTTCGGAATGAAAGTCGCTGCTGTTCCTTTTCATATGTGGATACCTGACGCCTACGAAGGCGCACCAACAACCATAGCTGCACTTCTTGCGGCCGGAACGAAGAGCGGAGGATTCGTGGCACTGATGCGCGTATTCCTCGTGTCTCTCGCCCTCTTTAAGGCCGAATGGGCACCGGTATTTGCTGTGGTCGCCCTCCTGAGTATGACGTTAGGAAATGTGGCGGCGCTTGTGCAGCGGAGTTTCACACGTCTCCTCGCATATTCCAGTATCGCGCAGTCCGGCTACGTTATGATCGGCCTCGCCGCTCCAACGACGCTTGGAATAAGCGGCGCGTTGTTCCATATCTTGAATCACTCGATCATGAAGTCAGCAGCTTTTTTTGCGGCTGCTATGATCATCATGAAGCTTTCGACAACCGCCCTGGAGGGATATGCCGGCCTAGGCAAGAAGATGCCCTACACTGCCTTCGCTCTGACCGTGTCGCTGCTTGCGCTCGCCGGAGTTCCGCCCCTGAACGGGTTCTTCAGCAAGCTTGTATTGTTCACTGCGGCCATTGATTCGCATCTCTTCTGGCTTGCGGTCGCTGGAGTGCTGAATAGCGCATTCTCGCTCGCGTACTATGGGTGGGTGATAAAGCGAATGTATCTTGACGATCCGAAAGACGCCACGCGTGTTACGGAGCCTAGACTCTTCGTCGGAGTGCTCGCCCTATGCGTCGCGATCATCATCCTAATCGGTGTCTATCCTGAGCCAGTTCTCTCCCTGACGACGCGGATTGCCTCTTGGCTCTAGGCCTTCTCGAGCCGGCAGATCTCACTCGGTGCCTCTAGCGTGCGGTTGATGGCTATCTCACCTATGATCTTTGAGTACTTCACTATCTCCGCGAGGTTCCAGGCGATTTGTCTCAGGCTGACAGCCAGACTGACGTCCTTCACCGATGTGAGAATTCTCTCGGTGAGTTTGCGTTGCTCCTTCATGGCGACTTCTGTGCTTGCGATCGCGTCGTTGGCAAGCTTCACGTCTAGCGTGAGCAACGCCTTCATCATCTTGTCGGAAATGGACTGTGCGAACGCACTGAACTTGGAGATTCCGTCGAGTATCGACTCGCTGGCAAGGCTAAGATCCTTCATCGCCAGTACTTCCTTTGCTATGTTCTCGGCTGAGTCGGCCATTTCCTCCAAGGTCTTCACGACTATCCGGTTGCCGGCGACATGCGTCGGTGATTCAATTCCAATCTTGGAGCCCACGCTCCTGTCACGGATTGCCAGAAGGAGTTGTCTAACGACAAGCCAGTAGATTCGATCAGCCTCGGCTTCCATGTGCGAGACCTCATTTGCCAAGTCGGGGCGTCTCTCGACGAGTGCCTTCACGGCAGCTTCCTGAATCGACGAGACGACGATGTGAAGTCTACGGATCAATCCATAAACGGGGAATTTAGTCGGGTCGACAAAACTCTGGACAGTCACTTGCCTCAGGGTCTGCTCGACTATGCCCAAACCTGTAAGCCGTTGCGTTGCTCGTCTAGTCTCTTCAAGGTGTTCTGTTTTCAGCTCACGTTTTGAGATGACTTGGATTGTGTCGTGACCGAGGATATAGTTGCCGGTTATCACTCGCGTGAGAAGATCTGGCTTGTCGCACAGATCCGCGTCGATGATGCACTTCTTCGCTTCCTCATGCTTCTGTTCCAAGCCACTGAAGACCCGGAGTGACCCGTCGTCTTCGCGCTTGATGGTGACCACATCACCTTGTTTCAGATTGACTTCTTGAACCCAGCTGCGTGGGAGGGACACTGTCAGCGTCGAGTATCCGACCCGCTGAACCTTTCTGGCTTCCACGTGTCTTGCCTCTTTACCATATTTACTGCCCGTACCGCACCACGGATTTATATATCATGCGCTTTCGAATTGACCAATTCGGATTCTGTACGATCCCTAGAAAGGCAACCACTTATCTCACTCGTATCGAATCTCTCGGTCCTTTAATCGAGATTTCACGATGATTCAGAATTGCGCACTGGCGAGAAGTACCACGTGGTCGTCGTAGGTGCCGGGCCAGCTGGGTTGCATGCCGCAATCGCCGCCGCAGAGCAGGGCGTGTCCGTCCTTCTGTTCGACAAGAAGACGACGATCGGAGTCCCGGTGAAGTGCGGCGAGTTCTTTCCTAGCAAAGATGTGATGCTGGACCTTCTGCCCGGAACACGGCAATTCTCGGATCTCTACGATGTACCATCAAATGCCATCAGCAACGATTGCGATACGCTTCGGATGTACTCGCCACGAGGAAAACGCTGGGAGTTCTCGTTTGATGCACGTGTTCTAGACAGATCTACCCTCGAACAACTCTTGGCCGAGAAGGCTCACAAGCTTGGAGTTGACATCAGACTCGGACGACCGGCTCGTGTCTTCAGACACAGCAGACAACTTAGTGTCGGTCCAACAGAATCGCAGTCCGTTGCAGCTGATGTGATCATTGCCGCAGACGGATTTCCTTCAACCACCGCATCGTCTGGGGGGATCTCGAGTGATCAGTACGTCCATCCAGGGAATGTCGCGACAAACTACCAATACCTCATGGAAGACTTGGATATCGAGCCCAATGTGACAGAGATGTACACAGGCACATCCATAGCTCCTGGAGGATATGCGTGGATAATTCCGAAGAGCGGTTCATCCGCCAATGTGGGAATCGGTCTTCGAACGACATTCACAAGATCTGTAAAAGGGCGGGATTTCTTGGACCACTTTGTGCGCACATATCCACCGACCGCCAGTAAGCTGTGCTCGGGGATGACTCGAACGATGGCAGTGGATGTTCTGCCCGTTGACGGGACAGTGTCGACTACGTACACAGACACGATGCTCATGGTCGGGGATTCGGCGGGCATGGTGATGCCGACCAACGGAGGAGGAATTCCCACAGCCATGGTATCAGGACGAATTGCGGGCGAGGTAGCGGCACAGCATGTGCAAAGCGGTACGCCGCTTTCGCAATATGAAGACAGATGGAAGGAAGCTTTAGGCCGCGAGGTCACTGCCTCGACGCGAATGAGGCGTTTCGCCGACTACTTCATGGTTAATGATAGGCTCTTCGATATGGCGTTGAGGATTCTGCGTACTGGCGGAATCAAGAAAGTGTTGACCTGCAAAGTCCCGACCGGGCTACGCATACTGATGTGGTTGCTGGGATACTAGTCGGTTAGGTGAAACTCACAAGAATGCTCGGTCGAGGATCATGGTCAGGAACAGCAGAAAGAGGTATGGGCTCGAGACTTTGAATGCTTTGTAGGCATTCGCCCTAGTTGGTCTCATGAATAGCCTGATGTTGAACACCAAGACAACTGCTCCTAGAACCAAAGCTGAGATAGCGTAGATCCACCCGAGACTTCCGACCCAGTAGACGGCCAAAGAGAATGGAATCATCAACACAACGGTTGCGACGATGCAGCGCAACGCTGCCTTCTCTTCCATCACGACGGGAAGCATCGGTATCCCAGCGCGGGCGTAGTCGTCCTTGCTGAAGATCGCAAGGCTCCAGATATGGCTCGGAATCCACAGTACAACTAGGGCTGCAGCAAGTATCGATAGTAGGCTGATCGTTCCGGTGATGGCGGTCCATCCAAACATTGCAGGTAGACCGCCGCTGAAGCCTCCGAGGATTATGTTCAGTGGGTTGCTCCTCTTTAGCAGCAGGCTATAGACGACCACATTGTCAACGACGCCAAGGAGTAGTATGATGAAAGAGATCACGTTGAGCAAGAGACCCAGCACTAGGCCGCCGACAACGAGAAAGAGACCCCAGTACAATGCGCGTTCGGGAGGAGCAATTCGCCCGGTAGGGATCGGCCGATGACTCGTGCGTCCCATAATCGCGTCTATGTCTCTATCGATGTAGCAGGTGAGGGTGTTGCATCCGGCTGTTGCAGCCGATATCGCGACTAGTGCAACCATGATGTGTGGCAGTGACACGACGTTCATGGACATTGCCGCAATAGCCATCGTTGCAGCTGAAGTGAAGACGAGGAGGAGCACTGTCTTCGGTTTCGTAACCTCGACATAGTTCATGACGCTACTCAGAGACGCCATAGGCCTCACAACAGTGGCATTTCGGTTCCGTCGTCATCACAGGGTTGTGTCCGGATCACTCGCGCTCGATACCGAACTAACTCACTTAAGTCTTCAGCTTCGACGAAGCCTGTGCGAGCGATGGGTGTTTCCACACGTCTGGAACCAAGAGCCTGAGCTTGCGCTGATCGAGGCTGAGGAATCTACACTATGTCATGGTAGAGCCTCTCGCACAGGGAAGAGAGCCTCGGACTCAGGCGTACAGGTGCTTCGGCCACGCTCGTTATGTCTTTGAACTCATTCGGAAGGCTTTGCACCTGGACCTTTCTACGTTCGCGGATCTCGTCGAGAGAAGGAATCCTGTGCACAAGGTGACCCTTCTCGATCATTTTCTCGAGGAGTGGCTGGGCCCCCGGTTCCGGAGGCGGCTCATCATCGATTGCCACTATGTCCTCATCAATGTACCCCGCTCTCGCGTATACGCGGTGTATCTGCTTACGTTCGGGAATCGTGACTTTGAATGGGCTCAGTTTGACACGCGGAATGGTTCTTCTCCCTCGGCGGAGCTCGACGAGTTTGTAAATCCCAGGAAGGGCGGGGTCCTCTCTTGACGTCGTCAGTTCGGTGCCAACGCCAAAAGCGTCGATAGGAACACCTCTAGACACCAAGTCGTGTATCTTGTATTCGTTGAGGTCTCCACTGGCGAAGATCTTTGTGGAGGGATGCCCCGCCTCATCGAGTATCCGTCGCACTCGCGTGCTCAGATCGTAGAGGTCACCACTATCCAGTCGCACAAGTGTTGGAGAGATGCCCAGACTCGCCGCGTTCACTGCTCCTTCAATCGTGTCATAGGTGTCTATCAGAAGTGCCGTGCTCTCCGGAAACGTTCTATGATAGGCTTGGAAAGCTTCCCGCTCCGAGTCGAACGCCATCACAAACGAGTGAGCCATTGTTCCATACGTTGGGATTCCCAGTTCGTACCCGGCCAGAAGGTTTGATGTGCCAACGCATCCGCCAATATACGATGCCCGCGCAGCCAAGAGCGCCGCCTGTGGCCCGTGGGCTCGTCTGGATCCGAACTCAACGACGTCTCGGCCCTTTGCCGTTTCAACTACTCTAGATGCTTTGCTTGCGATGAGGGTCTGGAAGTTGATCGTTGTGAGCAGGTACGTCTCAACGATCTGGGCCTCGATTAGGCTGCCCTCAACTTGGACAAGCGGTTCTCCCGGGAATAGGACTGTCCCTTCAGGAGCAGCCCACACGCTGCCTGTGAACCTGAGATCCTTCAAGTACTCGAAGAACGCGTCGTCCACACGTCGAAACGAAGGATGGTTTCTCAGAAACCTCAGCTGGCTTTCACTGAAGCTTAAGTTGAGAATATAGTCAAGAGCCTGTTCGAGACCCGCTGCAACAATGTAGGAGAAGTTCTTTGGAAGGTGTCTCGCGAACAGTTCGAAAACAGCCTCCCCGGGGACTTGGTTGTCAAAGTAGGCAGCCGCCATCGCCAGCTCGTAGAGGTCAGCGAGCATCGCAGCATTCGACCTTGTTACAAACAGTCCCTTCGGTTTCTGTAACCCCTGCATCTCGGACACGCTTGACCGATCACAGATCATGCGAAAGAAGCTCATAAGCGCGTCAGATTTCAAGACGCAGCGAGGCTGGACATGGACATGAAGCATCCGTCTGACACTTCAAACAGCATCAAGCTGTGGGACAGTGCTAGGGTTCTGCTCTTCGCATTCTGGCAGACATCCTGAATTCGACGATGGTGTTGATCTTCTGCTCGGCGTCGGAAATCTCGGAGATCTTGGTTCTGATAGAGGCAGGCAGGTCTAGTCGTCGAACTGGCGGGGCTCCCATATCTCTGCCGTGAAGTATCGGCCTTACCTTTTCAAAGATCCTCTCCAAATCCTCGTCGACTCGCTCCTGTCTTCGATCTGCGATCTCTGCGATTTCCAGAAGCTCAGGGTCGCGGATGAGCACTCTGCGTGCGGGTCCCCCCGCATTTCTCTGAGGATGCAGGAGAGAAAGCACGTTCCTCAACACGGCTAGCGCTTGTCTCATGCATCATCACGTAGTATTGCTTCGCAAGACGCGAGAGTTCTTCCCCGTTGACAGCTGAGATCAAATAAGCCTTGAACGGTCACAGGTAACGTACATGACATCTGCGGATTCGGTATCTTGGCGACAGTGTTCGCGCTGATCAGCCATTCTTGCCGACTTGACCATCGATGTTGCACGTCTAGAAAGACATAATTATGTCAGGTCAGTATGCCGTTAGAAAATTCCGCAGAGGTCCAAAGTTTCCGATAAGAGGAAAACCCGATGAAGCGTGTTGTGGCGTCTTTTCTACTGCTCCTTGGACTAACGTTCGTGACCTTGACCCTGTACCTCGGAAACGCGGAGACCTTGGCGAAGGCACTCCAGTCCTACGCGGCTCCATTTCCATGACCGAGGAAGCTGAGCCCCATGTCCGAAGAAAACAAACGATCGCGGAAGTTCAAATATGGAGTGCCCCGCTTCGCCGTTCAGTTGATTTCGCTCCTACTGCTGAATGGATTGCTGCTTGCACAGCTTTACCCAAGCTTGAGATTGGAGAGATATCTGATTCCTTTTCCGATCCTGCTGAGCATAGATGCTCCAACGAACCTTGTCTACGGAAGCCTAGACGTGATACAGGTCGCCCTTGCGAGTCCCGTGGCACCGTGGGTTGCTCTTGCTTTTGTGTTCATCATTGGCGCAGTGTTGGGAAGGGCCTTCTGTGGGTGGGTTTGTCCCATGGGTCTCATTCAAGACATGGTAACGATGATCAAGGGTACGGTCGGTCAAGTCAACGTTCGAACTCACGAGAGTGGAAAGCGTCTCAAATACTTCATCCTGGGATTCGCGTTGCTCATCAGCGTCTCTCTGGGCATTTCCCTCTGGATGGGCATTGGAGAGGAATACAGACAGTCGCTGTCTATCTTCTCGGATGGACCACTGATTCCTCTAGCTCCTGAGGGCACACTCTTCTCGACCGTTCCTAGAACCATACTCTATGTTAGAGAAAATGTGGCTCCAACGTTTCTTCAGAAGCTTTCGCCGGCACAGCTAGGAGAATGGATTCGTTCCATTCCACTGCTGATTGTGGCGGAACTCCTCATACTCGTCGCGTTCTTTTATGGGGCTTATAGAGTCCCGCGGTTTTGGTGCAGATATCTGTGTCCAGTCGCCGCAAAGATGGCTCCATTCCAGAAGTATAGCTTTCTTGGTCTAAAGAGGGATCCCGTCAAGTGTAGCAAGTGTCCACACTGTGAAGCGGCATGTCCGATGCAGATCCGAATCCTCTCGCTGCCTTGGGAGAAGTTCAACGACCCTGAGTGCATCCTGTGCGGAGACTGCGCGGACGCTTGCCTTCAGAACTCGCTTGCCTACAAGTTCCCCTGACCATTTCAGATAGGCTCCAAGAAAGTGGTCATCGCGCTTCATTTGAGCCTTAATAGCTGAGCGCCCGTATCCTGTTCAGGGTCAAGTTGGCAAAGAAGCGTTCTACCTCTCTGAAGGACTACTACTCTCGCCAAGAAGTGATGCGGGAACTAGGTGCCAGAGGGCAGGAGAGACTTCGGCAGGCCTCTGTGGCAATAATCGGCCTCGGAGGCCTAGGTGCGACTTCGGCCGCGTATCTTGCGATGGCCGGCGTCGGAAAGATACGGCTCGTCGACCAAGACACAGTCGAGACTCACAACCTTCAGAGACAGATCCTGTACAGCATCAACGATGTAAGAAGACCCAAAGTCGAAGCCGCAGCCGAGAGACTGGCCACCCTTAACCCGCAGGTGCGACTCGAAGCGATTCCGGAGAATGTGCGAGACGCAAATGCAGACGAAATAATCTCTCATTGCGACTGTGTTGTGGACGGGCTCGACAATATGGCGACGAGATACATAGTCAACCGCGCCTGCACAAGGAACTCGATTCCCTACGTCTTCGCAGGTGCAATCGGGATGGAGGGAAATCTGTCGATCTTCAGACCTCCTGCGACGCCGTGCTTGGAATGCGTAATGCCCGACTTGGACGACAAGTTTCTTCCCACCTGCGAGACGAGAGGCGTGCTGGGAACCACGCCGGGAAGCATCGGCGCATTAGAGGCGACTGAGGCAATCAAGCTGCTAGCAGGGATCGAACCCCTGTTAGAGGGAAGGCTCCTAGTCTGTGATCTTCGAGAGATGGATTTCCGCACAATAGAGATTCATGTTCGACGGGACTGTAGGGTCTGCCAACTCAAAGAACCTCCGCCAGCGATTGGGCAGGAGAGGCTTACATGGCTGTGCGGCCGGAACACCGTGAACGTCAACCCGGCCAGACCGGTCAGTATAGAGCTCAGATCCATTCCCAGGCGCTTGGGAAGAGGCACAAAGATTCACCTGCGAACACCGATGGCGGTTGTCTTTGACTTCGATGGCTGCGAGGTGAGTCTATTCAGGCACGGCCGGATGTTGATAAAGGGCATCGAATCTGAGCAGAAAGCGCTCCAACTCTACGGGAGGATACTAGAGAAAGTGGGTGCAGCCAAATCCGGTCGGTAGACATGATGACCACTCAGACACTAGGCGGGAGCCCAGCAAGGAATCTCCAAAGAGGGAAAGCTGTCTGTCTTGTTTCTGGAGGGATCGATTCCCCCGTCGCCCTCTGGCTGACGATCGCGGCTGGAATTGAGCCTGTAGGTGTGTTCTTCGACAGCTACCCACTGAGCGACCGCAGAGCCAAAGAGATCGCCCTTCGGGCGATCAGAATAGTACGGGAGCGGGCCGGCTTGTCACCAATAAGAACCTACATCATCCCACACTCGCCAGACGCATCGGAGATAGTCTCCTCTTGCCAGCGAAACCTAGCGTGCGTGCTCTCTAGGAGAGCGATGTTCAGGATCGCGGGTGAGATTGCCCATCAAGAAGGCGCCGACGCCGTAGTAACAGGGGATGTTGTTGGCCAGAAGGCGAGCCAGACGCTACATAACCTATTCGTGACGGATTCCGCCACCACAGGTCTTCCCGTCGTCAGGCCTCTGATAGGCATGAACAAGGACGAAATCGAGCGGCTTGCGAGAACGATTGGGACATTCGAGACATCAATCAGCCCTGGCGTGGCAGCTTGCGGAATACCAACCCGAAAGCCAAGAACTCATTCACGCCTTGAAGAGATCGCTGAGTCGGAGAAGCGACTGGATCTAGACGGTATGGTGAGACGCGCACTCGACAACGCCGAGATACTAGAGGTCTAGGCTAGCGATTCTCTACAGGCTCACTCGCAAGCATCCTCTCTGCCACAATTCGAGCTGCATTCTCATCAGCAACGTTCCGGATGATCATGCGCCCATCGTCGATTACTGTAACCTCAATGTCGTCCGACCGTCTGACCACAACAAGCTGAGGAGTCCACATCAGAATCTCGCAGTCCCCACGCTGCTCAAGCGAGAGCTTGAACTCTGAGATATCCACTCTCAGCCTACGCTTCGGAATCGCTTCGTAAGCAGCTCCATCTGAGCATAGCCTGATCATGTACATGCGGGACGCCTTCGTCGCTACGTCTCCTTCTCTCAGAACGGACCCGGCCGAAGAATAAGATCTTGCCCAATGCAAGTACGCAGAACTCTGGACTGCTCAATAGACTTATACGCCGAGAATTGAAGTTTCGATTGCCGGGGAAAAAGCCGGGGTTGGTCACGCGCGTCGTGATCACCGAAGGCCGAACGGTTCAGGCGGTGGCCTGCAGAGCCGCAGTATGTGGGTTCAATTCCCACCCCCGGCTCCAAGGGCGAGAACACGCGATTCGTATCTTGTTCGGTTATCAGTGTCACATTCGCTTCCTACCGGCGGATGTGAAATGCTTAAGTTGGGTGTCTCATCCCACCTCAGAGGCGTCATGCATTGGCTCGAAGGCGGCTAATGGCTTCAAGGCATACCAGCAAGTCAATTGGGGTCGTTGTTCTCATTTGCCTCGTTAGTCTGTTCTTTTCCGCGTGGCTTGCTCAGTTTCCCTATGCCAACTCGCTGCAGTCCGACACCACCATATTGGCAATGAACTTCCATATGCGTCTTCTAGTCTATGGCAATTCCAATGGCTCAATGTTCGTGTACAACGGGGCCGACGGAAATCCCCCAACGTTTGCCACGCCGGCGACTACGCTCGTCTCATGCAACATTCGACAGAGCTTGGGGACGTGGTTTCTAGGAATGGATGGATGGTTTGGTGGAGTGGCGTGGATCACACAACCCCTTGCTGAAAACATGACGATTCTGGGAAACGCGAACATGACTGTCTGGATGAGCACACCCGACAGTGCTCCCTTGGCATCTGGTTATGCGTTTGGCATTTCTGAAGTTGACAGCTTGGGCAACCCTGTTGGAGAATTCATCTACAACTACCGCTACGTCAACGGCTCCGTGTTGGGGAGTTCGCCTGCGCCGTTCGAACTATCGTTCAACGTTGATCGAACTTTCGTGAAGGGTAACATTATCGGCTTCTTCGCGCTCGTCGGATCAACAACCGAAGCTTGGCACTACCAAGTCTACTTCGACAGCCTAGGCATAAACTCGTTCGCGAGCCTGCCTATTGTCGCCGTCCCCATACCAGAGTTCTGGCAGACAAGTGGAATAGCGATTGCGTGCCTCGCATTGGCGACTTGGCTCATGTCATGTCACAAACGTCGCAGTCAGTGAGATTGACGCATGCTTCACGTGCGGGACCGCCGCAGTTCTTGAACTGTCGTTTCGGGAAGGGAGCACGAAAAGACAGTACGATCCTCTCTGCCGCTTTTGGCGGGCGGGGCAGGATTTGAACCCGCGACCCCAGGCTCCGGAGGCCTGTGCCATGTCCTGGCTAGGCATCGGGAGAGGCTCACGGCACTCTGTACCCGCCCAGGCCCGCCCGGTTGTCTCACACGACGAGCAAGAAGCCAGACGACTTCTTGGCATCCTTTGGCACGCAGATACCCTGTTCGAAGGTAATTAAGGTGAGTTAGGCGTTTAGGAACCGTCGTAGATGTTGAGGAACGCGGCGGAAACTGAGCATGGCTTCAACCCTCTTGAGATTCAGAGCTGAATGCGCTCAGGTTTTGACGTCCTCTATTTCAGCGCGCTACAATGTTGATGTGCGCGCTCCAACACTACAGGAGCCCCCGTCGCAAGAGTTCGGCCAGCTGGCTTCGTCCATTGCATTCGAACTCGCAAAGACGCTCAAGAACACTCCGTTAGCCATAGCCAAAGAGATCTGTAGTCTGATTGATCCTGCGACGTTCGACCTGATTGCGCGGGTGGAGCCAGCAGGTTCGGGGTACGTGAACTTTCATCTCAACTTCAGCAAGGCGGCTCGTGAGATCCTCACCCAGGCCGTGGCGCAGGGGGGAAGCTACGGATTTGACGCTACAGAGCATCCCAAGAAGATCGTTGTCGAACACACGAGCGCGAATCCTAGCGGCCCATTACATCTTGGCCATGCAAGGAACACGATCTTGGGAGACGCCCTAGCTAGGCTTCTGAGAGCCAGAGGCCACCGAGTCCATACAAGATTCTACGTGGACGACGTAGGCAAGCAAGTCGCCATGCTGGCCTACGGGTACTCGCTACTAGGTGAACCGAGACCTGTCGGAAAGGCCGACCAATGGCTAGGCCTTCTGTACGCGTGCGTGAACTGCGCGGTCGAGATCGAGACGCTGAAGAAGGAGATTTCCCGCCTCCGTGAAAGCTCAGATCCAGAACGGAAGATCCCTCAGCTTGCCAGTGAACTGGACGATTGGACAATAGTCGCAAGTGAACTAGAATCCATTGAACCGGTGCTCTTCCTTCGGACTGTCGAAGCAGTCCAATCAAGGCATGAGACCATGCAAGAGGTCGATCAGCTTGTCATGCGCTACGAGAGAGGTGATGAGAACGCTCGGAAACTAGTTCGAAAGGTCGCGGAGCTCTCTCTTGAGGGAATTCGGGAAACTCTCAACCAGATGAAGATAGCATTCGACAGTTGGGATTGGGAGAGCGATCTAGTCTGGAGCGGAGAAGTCAAGGATGCCATGCAGAAGCTCACATCCACCCCGTTCGCAATCACTGAGGGTGGCTCCCTCGCTCTGGATGTCGACAAGGTTGCGAGGACGTACCAACTTGACAAGACCCTTGGATTCGCTGAGGGATATGAAGTACCGCAACTGACGCTTGTGAGGAGCGACGGCACGACCCTATATGTCGCGCGGGACATTGCGTACTCGATTAGGAAGTCCAAGGACGCCGACATCGTTGTCAACGTCATAGGTTCTGAACAGAAGCTTGCCCAGCTGCAGCTGAAGTTGGCTCTCTACGCACTTGGCGCGAAGCATGTCGCAGATAACCTCATCCACTATGCCTACGGGATCGTTGAGCTACCAGGAGTCAAGATGTCAAAGCGGAGAGCACGATACATCAGCTTCGACGAGATCATTGCCCAAGCAGTTTCGCATGCACAGGACAGGATCTCAACTCGTGATAATTCCACATCTGAAGACGAACGAGCACAGATCAGTAGAACTGTGGGCCTTGCGGCAATAAGGTACGCGATGCTCTCAACATCAAGCGCGAAGACGATCACATTTACTTGGGACAGGGTCCTGAGTCTAGAGCGGAACAGCGCACCGTTCATCAACTATGCCTATACTCGAACGCGAGGAATCCTTGCGAAGGCGGGAGAGATAGGCGAGGTGCAGGCATATGATGCTCTGACTGAACCACTGGAGCGTTTGCTGGTATTTCACATAGGCAAATTCCCGCAAGTCTTCGCAGAATCAGCAGATAATCTCAGACCTGAACAGTTGGCCATATACGTCAACACCTTGGCTGAGAAATTCCACGAATACTACGAGAGAGTTAACGTGCTGAGGGCGGAGAGTGCAAGTCTGCGAGCCGCTAGACTGATGCTAATTCGCGCGCTTAGGATAGTCATCGCCAACTCGATGATGGTCTTGGGCATCGGCCTGTCGGAGAGAATGTGAGACGATGAGTGCAGGTACACGGTCTCAGAGACATTCTAGCTTCATCTCCGAATCAGGAGACACAACACGCAATGGGCGCTTGGTGCTCAGACTGAAGAAGTTGATGTCTGTGGATTTCCATCCAAGAAGTGACAAGTATGACCATGCTTTCATCTATCTTTTCCTTGCAAGCGCGGTCCTCAGACTCATATGGCTTGACAGACCTGTCGGCTTGCTTATCTTCGATGAAACATACTACGTCAATGTGGCAAGGATCCTGCTGAGATTACCTCAGCAACCGGAGGTATGGCCTGCTGCCATTCCCGGGATTGATTCTGTAAATCAAGAGCATCCTCTTCTGGCAAAGCTTCTGATCGCCCTGTCGGTCGCCATCCTGGGAGACAATGGGTGGGGTTGGAGGATTCCAAGCGTTGTGTTTGGTCTTCTCGCCATTTTCGTACTCTATCTGCTTCTCAAGAAAATGTCGAAGAATCCTCTGATCGCCTTGATTGGATCATTCCTGTTCAGTTTCGACACCCTCGTCTTTGTGCACAGTCGAATAGCAACCTTGGACATATTCGTATCGAGCTTCATGATCATAGGTTTCTACTGCTACTTCTCCGGGAGGCTGAAGCTCAGCGCATTCTCGATGGCGCTCGCCACGCTCTGCAAGATAGGAGGGTTCTACGGAGCTGTGACCCTTGGTGCGTTCCACCTCGCGAGAGAGTTGCTCTCGAAAGGCAGGAAGCCAGACTGGCAAGGGCTCCTTGCGGTGTTTGAGAAATATGCCATCGTCTACCTTGGTTCTTTCATCCTTCTCCTAGCTGCGCTCGACTTCTTCTGGGCTGGCTACAAGAACCCCTTCGAGCACCTCTCGTACATCTACACGTACACGTTTGCGCTTAGGGCACCTGACGTGCGAGCTCCCAACGATATCTGGAGTTACCCTTGGGAGTGGCTCCTGAACCAAGTCAGGATTCACTATGCGGTCGTGAACGTTTCAGTGTATACCGACGGAACGGTGACACGAACGTATCCGAGTGTGGATTTCGTGGGAGCCATGAACCCGACGGTGCTCTTCCTTGCGATCCCCGCAGTCTTGTATAACGTGTACAGTTACTATGAGACCAAGAGCGATTTCTCCCTGTTTGTGGTCGCGTGGTTCTCAATGACGTATCTTCCTTTCATACCAGCGGCTTTCTTCGGTCACCGAATCATGTACATCTTCTACTTCCTGAACACGATTCCCGCTGTCGCGGCCGGGATCGCTAACATGATCGTTGAACAGTCGCCGCCGAGAGTAATCGTCATTGTGTATGTGATCGCCGTAGCAGTCGGCTTCTACACCTTGTTTCCGTTCAAGACCGTACCATAGGACATGAGGATCGCTCGTCGGTGCTCTAGAACTCGTTGAGAATTCGGACTCTCGAGTGGTCGTCGCATTCGTGGATGAAGAAAGAGCTGTGCCTAGGACGCCACGTGTCTGAATCGAGGATCAGTCGCCTTTCTCGATCTTGATGTCTATCGTCGATACGTTCCGTGTGTCTCCTCCCTCACCAATCGCCTGAGTCCCAATGGTGATTTCCTTCACCATCATCTTTCCACCGAAGAATCTTCTTCTCACAACCTCGACGACATCGACAGCGCGACTGATCGCTCTTCCTCGAGCTCGAATTGTAAGGGTCTTTGCCCCGCTTTGGAAGTGCATCATGACCGCGGTCGCGTACGCCATTACAGGCTTCTTTCCAATGAGTATCGTGTCGGGTGGGATAGGTTCTCTCTGGCCAAATGGTGAAGGCCCTGGTGCAGCGGGCCTTTCTGCCATGTTATGTTCACCTCCGAAGTGCTGGGGGTTCCGAGATTGCCGTCGGGGTATACGTTTCGAGAAACCGAATTAAGGCTTCCCATGCAGAGACTCGCGAGTTGCCCGAGACGTGCATGGAAATGACTGTGCCACGCGTATTCTGTACGTCCGACTTCCGACCGCGTGTGACTGGCACACAGGGTTAGACTCGCACATTGCTGGAGTACTCTCTCGGACATCTCAAGCTTGTTGACACAAATGATCGAGGCGGTTCTTCTGTGATTGCCCTGAGTCGTTCTGTGGTACCAACAACCATGTCGCTATTTAAGCCTCGGAAGTCTCGACTGTCTCTGGTTCTGCTCCTGCACCCTGATAGGCTGATGCTTGGAGACATGAGAGGGGCTTGATATGAGAAAGCAATTCGCGAGTGTACGCTCTTTTTGACAGATTTCTTTCTAGAAATCTAATGGCAATTGGCCGACCAGACGAAGAACTCACAACTCAGTTTGTAGGTTGCACAACTAAGGAGTGACAATGTTGAGGCATTCCATAAGCGAATGGGATCGACAACCCATCACCACACGCATAACGAGCAGAGTGCACCGCAGCGGTTCACTCAAGGAACGCGTTGATGAGGCGATCTTTCGCCTGCGTGTTCAGGAGAACCGGCTTGAAGGTGCGGCTAGCAGAATGCAGCACCACGACAAGGAGATGTTCGACAAATGCGTACGAGCGCAGATGGACAAAGACACAGCCCGCGCAGCCATGTATGCAAACGAGTGCGCACAGGTCAGGAAGATGGCAAAGGTCACGCTGCAATGCCAACTTGCACTCGAACAAGCGGCCCTAAGAATGGATACCGTTCGGGAGTTCGGAGAGATCGCCTACATGATGGCTCCTGTGGCTGCAGTGGTCAAATCTGTTCAGGGACAGATCACCGGCATCATACCCGAAGTTGGGTTCGAACTCAACGAAATTGGGGAGATGCTCAACGGTGTGATGTATGAAGCAGGCCAAGTGACGGGCTCAGACTACTCAGTGGAAGCTTCGAGCGAGGAAGCTCAGAGAATACTCACAGAAGCGGGCACACTGGCTGAACATAGAATGCAGCAACGCTTTCCAGACCTGCCAGCAGCACCGACCCCATTGCCTCAGAGAGGAACCGAGCAGGGATTCCAGTAACCTCACTCTGGAATTCCATCGGGGGTCGAGCAATGGTCCTATTGGTTGAAGATGTGGGGAAGTTCCTAGGCAGGGATGTTCAAACCCCCTACAATCTCCGTGTTGGCAGGCTGATCGGTGTAGACACGAACATCAGGAACGAGGTCACCCAAGTAAGCATTGAACAGACGTCCGGCGTGCTCGCAAAGTACCCCATCACACAGGTCAAGATCCAAGACAAATCGCTCGTTCTCTCTCCAGAGTGGAAAGATGAAGCCTGTGACTTGCAGAGGGAGTATCTCACGGCGTCGAAACGCATGTTTGCTCTGAAGGCGCTTGTCTCTGACGGCGATATCGACTCTGAATCATACAGGGAGATGAAGAGCGAGTACGAGAACGCCATACATGCGATGGAGACGAGACGACTCGCGCTCGTTGATTCACTCAAAGAACGATCCGGAAAGCTCGAAGACCTGATCAGGCGGCTACAGCTCTCTCTGACAGACAACAAGCTTCTCTACTCCTCCGGAGCTGTGGAAGTGGCTGCGTACAAGGACGCATGTCAGATCATACACGAGATGCTGCAAGCGTACGCGGCTGAGAGGAAGGATCTTCAAGGTGCGATCGAAGGACTTTCAGCCTTAGAGCGAACCCAGCTGACAGAGGAACCGAGATCTGAGAAGGCTGAACACAAAATTCCGGACTTCGTTGTTGTGAAGATTCACGAAGAGACGCCTGCCTAGGTGGGTAGGAACTTGTCGATAGTCAAGAGAATCGAAGAGCACCTCCATCCGGTGCCACTGAAAGAGAAGATAATGGAAGCCCGTTCGAGGCTGGGCATTCAGAAAGAAAGACTAGAGAGCATGGCGAACAAGATACAACAGAAGGACCGGGAGCTCTTCCAACGGTGCATCGGAGCAGAGATGTCAAAGGACTTGGCACACGCCAGACTCTACGCGAATGAATGCGCCGAAGTCAGGAAGATCGCGCAGGTTGTCCTAAGCAGTCAGCTTGCATTAGAGAAAGTCATCCTTCGTCTCGAAACGATCCTAGAGTTCGGAGAGGTCATGACAAACATGAAACCGATCGTGGGGGTCGTTGCAGAGACCAAGGGAAGAATCGCAGGGATCGTTCCACATGTCGCAAGCGAACTCGAACAGATCAACTCCTTACTGGGCGACCTCAGCTTGCAGGCTGGGCCGATCATAGACACTTCTGTACAGATAGATGCGGCCAGCGATGACGCCAAGAGAGTCCTTGAGGAGTCATCGACCATTGCCGAGGAGAGGTTAGCCCAAGCATTTCCGAAACTCCCGGAGCTCGCGATAGAGCAGAGAAGCATGGAACCAGTGCCTGTTCTCGCGACGGGCAACGAGTCCGGGATCGAGCAACGCGTCTATGATTTCATCAAGACCCATCAGGGGAACCTCCACATCCCAGAGGCGGCGTTCGCCCTCGGAGCGTCGCCGACTCAAATCAAGGAAGCGGTTGACCGGCTAGCGAGTGAGGGAAGAATTGTCATCGAGTAACACACCCCATCGGGGACAAAACACTGTCCAGACGTTTGGCATCTCTCCAACGACCCCGTCCGAGCCGACCTCTGCTTCGCAGGAACTCGAGAACCTAGCCCTGCGGTATGCGAATGAAGCGATTCAGTTCGACCGTCAAGGCTCGAAGGGAATGGCGGTATCACGCTATCAGCGGGCAGCGGAGGTTCTGCTCAAACTCTGCTCGTTGTATCCTGACGCTTCGCTCAACAAAGTGTACATGGAGCATGTTGAGAACTACAGGCGAAGGATCAAGGAACTCAACGAGCATGATGGACGTACTGAGGCCGCTCGTCGTTCTCAGCTCACCACTGAGCAAGTGGAACGATTCTCACCCATCGAGAAGCCTAATGTTCGCTGGAATGATATTGCGAACCTTCACGATGCGAAGAGGGCCGTCGAGGAATCAGTGATCTATCCCGTCAGACGCCCAGACCTATTCCCCTTGGGATGGCCTAGGGGCATACTATTCTTTGGCCCTCCAGGTTGCGGCAAGACTCTCCTAGCTGCGGCCATAGCGACGGAGATCAATGCCGATTTCTTCTGTGTGGATGCGGCAACCGTCATGTCGAAGTGGTTGGGTGAATCGGAGAAGAATGTCTCAAATCTCTTTCATGGGGCGAGACGGACAGCCGCATCTGGCCGGCCTGCAATAATCTTTGTCGACGAGATCGATTCCCTCGTTGGAATCAGGGCCGAAGAGGTCGGCGGGGAAGTCCGGACCAGAAATCAGTTCCTGAAAGAGATGGATAGCATCCTCGACAAGTCCAATGCCATTCACGTATACGTGGTCGGAGCAACCAACAAACCATGGGTACTCGACGAGCCCTTCATTCGACGTTTCCAAAAGCGAATAATCGTCCCTCTTCCGAACGCCGAGGCTCGAACTGAACTGATCTCGATCTACTCAAAGAACCTGAACATGAGTGAAGACATTAGCATCGAAGAGATCGAGCGGATCACAGAAGGGTTCTCAGGCAGCGACATACGAGACATACTGCAGGCTGCACAGATCAAAGTGGTCCGGGAGCTCTTCGAATCCAAGGATAGTTCCGAACGCTCACGACCGCGGCCCATCTCGATGCAAGATATCCGCGACGTGTTGCGCAAGCGTCGTCCGAGTGTCTCATCGGAAATGCTCCGATACTACGACAAGTGGCATGAAACATACAAGGCGCAGTGAGAAAATGCAAGTCGCAACAGACTCAACAGATTTGAAGATACTGGCAGAACTCGTCATGAATGCCAAATCTTCCTTTGTTGATATCGGAAGGAAACTTGAGCTTCATCCAAACGTGGTCGCATATCGAGTGAACAAGCTGGAACGCCTCGGGATCATAAGGGAATACACGACCAAGCTTGACCTGGAGAAGCTGGGTCTCTCGGAGCAGATCTTTGTGGCCGCAAGCCTGCCAGGCAATTCGGAACGGGAACGTGTCCTTCAGGAGATAGCTTCGATGCCGCAGACGATCAAGGTCGTGAGCTCTCTTGGGGAACCTGAAAGCATCCTCTTCCTCGTCGGGAAGAACAAGGCGGATGTCGACAAGACGATGTGGAAGCTCAGAAACATGAATGTCAAGATTGAGTACACCGGCTCTATCATACGTACATACGAAGAAGGCGGTCTCTGTAATTTCCTGAAACTC
>Ga0209725_1000175_pt1 | contig 38834 bp, 34 predicted proteins | sample I18A1metaG_FD_184145 | JGI IMG/M metagenome (GOLD analysis project Ga0209725, IMG submission 184145) | Lake sediment bacterial and archeal communities from Gulf of Boni, Indonesia to study Microbial Dark Matter (Phase II) - ​I18A1 metaG... | ecosystem: Environmental > Aquatic > Freshwater > Lake...
GCTTCTCTTAACAACCTAGTCTCTAGAGGGTTGTAAACTATGTCGAAAACTACGAGGTCCGGTCTGAGAAGTGAACCGTCTAGGATTGAAGCACCCTCGTTTGGATGCATACCGACCGACGTAGCGTTAATGACCAGCCCAGCGTCGGACAATGTCTGCTCTAAAATATCTCCATGCAAGCCTCCAGAGAATACCCTCTTCTTTCTTTTCCTCGATAGTTCGGCCGCGAGTTTTCTAGCTTTCTCCTCATGTCTGTTAAATATCGTCAACTTGCCAACCATGTTTGAGAGAGTGAACGCGATCGCTCTTGCTGCTCCACCGCTTCCGATTAATACTACATTTTGCCCTTCTAGCGGCGTTCCGCTCTCCTGTATTGCTTTTGCTGCGCCGATACCGTCTGTGTTAAATCCTTGCAACCGTCCGTTCGTGTTCAAAATGGTGTTGACGGCCCGTATCTCCCGTGCTTCCAAAGTGAGATGATCGAGGTACTTGAGAACATCGATCTTGTGTGGTATTGTGACGTTGAGTCCATGTATGCTGAAAGCTTTCATTCCTGCGATGGCTGAGGCGAGTTTCTTCTTCTTGACGTTCATGGCCACATAAACATAGTCCAAACCGGTTGCCTTGAAGGCTGCGTTAAGCATCCTTGGACTCATCGAGTGTTCAACTGGATCCCCTACAAGCCCACAGAGCTTCGTCTTGCCCGACGGCTCCAACTATTCTAGCCCCATCAACCTGTAGATATCCCTAATCTCATCCAAAGTCAGCTGTCCCGGGGCCGATTCCGCGCCACGCTCGACCGATGCATATGTGAAAGGCGCCCCGTAGACTGGGCAGAGGATACGCGAGATCACGCCAAGTTTCCCCATGGCAAATGAGACGACTTTTCCTCTCCGGTTTGAGTTCGAAACGAATTCTAGTATCCTTAGGTTGTCTTCAAACGCGTTTGCCGTCGAGACGATCTTGCAGATATCAGCTCCAACGTTTACCTGCTTCTTGAGAATCATGTTGAGCTTCTGTAGGTTTGGTGTCGACTGGAAATCATGATATGATACAATAACCTTGGCTCCAAGCCTCTTGGCTTTCTTAACAATATCTCTAACATTGTCTGTGGCGAGTTCTATGTCCACAAACTCGCATCCTACTCCAGCAGCCTCAAGAAGCGCCCGAACTCGGTCGGGCTCTCTTCCTCTGAACCTTCCCCCTTCACCTGTACGACGGTTGGTCGCGATCCTGAGAAGTCTAGTCCTAGACGCTAATTCTCTGATTCCTGAGCTATTTTCAAGATAGTCAAGTCTAAACTCGATCAGATCCGCATGTTTCTCCTCTGCTTTTCTGAGCAGGTTTAGAGCTTCTTGAACTGTTGCTGCAGGAATAGGTGCGCAGACCTCTAGGGTCACCTTTCTATCACCATCTCGCCTCTGACAAGGGTTCCGAAGTGGCGTCCGCCTTCTTCCAGTCGGGCGATCACTGTATCTCCAACCTTGAGTTCAGAGACGGAGATGGAACCGTCTGGGGTAACGAGGTGAATCGTCTCAGCGTTTTGAGTTATCGTTTTGATTTTGAAGTCTTGACTTTCAGCTTCGATCAACATCATGGGTCTGGATTCTATCTTTATCCTGCCGATATTGGCAGTTCTTGTTCTGCCGTTCCTGTCAACTATCAGAACTTCGTCACCGGCCTTCAGTTCAGAAAGGTATCTGGTTCTATTCCCGGGCGTAAGCACGTATGAAGAGACCGGTCCAGCGTTTACTCTGAATGGTCTTGTCTCAACATGTGGGTTAACCTGAACCTCCGCCTGGATTAGGAAGAGCCCGAGAGACTGACATCCGACGAGGATACCCTCGCCATGTTTCATGATGTCGCATGTATCGACACAGACCCTTGCGCCCGTTGCCAGGGGCCTCTTGCTGGTCACTTTGGCCTCGGTTAACTTCAGAAGGTTCTCGGAGGATCTGACTATCTCAGCCACTTCCTCGACCGTCTCTGAATCATTAGCTTTCAGTAGGATGCCGTCTGTGCCTATCTCCAACGTCTCGAAGGCGCTTCTCGCCTCTTCCAGATCGGATACCTCGGCAACGAGTCTACTCCTCTCCGGGATCTTTGCGATCAAGTTCTCAAGGGGGATGACCTTCCAGTTCGGGCAGCTTACTAGAACATACTCGGCTCCGGCTTCAGCAGCCAAAATCGCTAGGGACTCATCTTTTCCGCTTTGGACCGTAACTTCGACTCCGGAATTTCCTTCGTGAAGTTTCAGTGTGCCAATCTCTTCTGGGCTGATGAGTCTTGAAATATGGATATCGCCCTTCGATGGGCTTGCTACTTTCCGGGCTCCCATCCCACGGGCTAGGTTGACGTCCTCATCTGAAACAAGGATCACATCGCATATGGCTGTGGACTTTTTCAGAATATCTTTTTTCTTAACGAGTGACAGCTTTTCTGGGATTCTGACCCAGAACTCTTTCATTTCTTTCCCTCAAGGATTTTGAGAGCTTCTTCCAGTTCTGCTCCCTGATGGACTATGGCAGCAAGCGCTCTTGTCATGGATGTTGGGCTTTCATTTTGGAAAACGTTTCTTCCTATCGAGACGCCAACCCCTCCCGCTTTCATAGAATCAACTACCATACGAAGAACCTCGGCATCCGTCTTCGCCCTTGGTCCGCCCGCTATGATAACCGGTACAGGGCATCCGTCGACGACCCTGCGAAAAGTCTCAATGTCTCCGGTGTAGTTCGTTTTGATTATGTCAGCTCCCAACTCCGCTCCGAGTCTAGCTGCCAAGGCTACAGCTTCAGGGTCATGTTCACTAGGAATCTTTGCACCCCTAGGATACATCATTGCGAGGAGAGGTACCCCAAGTGCGTCGCATTCGTCGGCGACAGATCCAAGCTTCTGAAGCATTTCGGATTCGTTGTTTGCGCCCACATTGATATGGAGAGAAACCGCGTCAGCGCCAACGCGCAAAGCCTCCTTGACAGAACAAACACGAACCTTTCGACTTGGATCTGGGCTGAATTGGTTGCTTCCTGAGAGATGCACAATCAATCCCACGTTGCCCGTGTCAACAGCGTTAGCTATTCCCTTATGTACGACCATAGCATCTGCCCCTCCCTCAAGGAGCTTGCTGACGATGGTTTGCATGTTCACAAGACCTTTGATTGGTCCGTTCGTGACTCCATGATCCATAGGAACGACTACCGTCTTTCCGCCAGGCATTATTCTATGGAAGCGTTTCCTCTTGCCCGAATTCAATCTCGACCACACCTCACTTAATGTATCCCTTGGCTTTTAACAGCTCGGCGTTAAGTATTCCTCCACCCGCAGCTCCCCTTATGGTGTTGTGTGACAATCCCACAAACCTGTAGTCAAAGACATTGCATTCTCTAAGTCTGCCGACGGTGACTGCCATGCCTTTGTCATTGTCTCTGTCCTTTCTTGGCTGAGGTCTGTTTTCTTCTTCACGGTAGATTATCGGATGTTCCGGAGCGAGGGGAAGTTTCAGTTCTTGCGGCAACGACCTGAACTCGCGCCATATCTGGACTATCTCTTCCTTGGAGGGTTTTCTTCCTGCAAACTCGACGCTTACGCATGCGGTGTGTCCGTCAAGAACGGAGACTCTATTGCAATGCGCGGAGATCCTTATCGACTCGTTATCTACGAATTCACCATTCTCGATTCTTCCAAGTATCTTAAGAGGTTCCTTCTCAGATTTTTCTTCTTCCCCACCGATGAAGGGCACAATGTTGTCAACCATATCCAGCGAAGCAACACCTGGATAGCCTGCTCCTGAGGTAGCCTGCAGTGTAGTAACAATCATTCGCCTTGCTTTGAAGCCTGCTTTCTCAAGCGCGTAGATGGGCGTGAGGTAGCTCTGCAAACTGCAGTTTGGCTTAACAACAACAAATCCTTTCTTCCAGCCATGGTTCCTTTTCTGGATTGGTAAGATGTCCAGATGGTCGTAATTTATTTCCGGAATTAGCACGGGCACATCTTTTGTCCATCTATGCGCGGATGCGTTGGATACAACTGGAATATCATTCTGTGCATACTTGTTCTCTAGATCCTTGATAGCCTGCTTATCCATCTCAAGCGCTGAGAATACGAAGTTGCATTCTCCAACAGCTTTTTCAACTGCGCTTGCATCCTCAACTTTGAGTTGTCTCACATTCTCCGGTATTTCCGTCTGCATTTGCCATCTATCTGCGACGGCTTCCGAATAACTCTTGCCTGCAGATCTCGGGGACGCGGCAACATAGTTCATCTTGAACCATGGATGATTCTCAAGCAATTTTATGTACATTTGGCCAACCATTCCGGTTGCGCCTAGGACACCAACCTTTGTCATTCACCCGTCTCCCTCAAGGATCTCTCAACGAGTTCCATGGCTTTCGCTCGATCATTCCAGTCCACCAGAACTGTTATGCTCGAAGCGATCGTGAAGATCCCAGCTATGTTGATACTATTGTTCTGAAGAGGGTTGGATATTCTTGCGATTACTCCAGGCGTCTCTTCTAGTTCGACACCGCTTATCTTCAGAAACGCCATGTTTCTCTTCACAGCCATAGCCAGCATCCTCCTATGCTTCAACATGACCGTATGTATAGAGTCTAGTAGTGACTTTGGTGGGTCGCCGGGCAGGTAGATGATCAGTGAATTCGTATTCGCGGTTACACCCAGTAGGTGGATACGCGACGCGTTAACCTTCTCTGCAATCTCCGAGACTACGCTTGGCTCCTTGGAAACCCCTTCGCCCAATACTGTGACCATTGATACGGGATCTGGATAAGCTAGGCCGACCCCTAGATCAACACGAAACTCTCCCTTGACCAGGGTACCTTTAACGTCAAGTCTTCCAGGCGCGTAGGCGATAACCCTTGCATCGATCGATTTCGGTTTGTACTTCAACGCTTTCTTATGCATGAACTTCGCTCCCGAGTCAGCTAGTCCTGCAAGACTCTCCGCACGAATCGTCCGTAAGATTCTCGGCTTCCTAACGAGCTTAGGATCCGCAGTCATGATTCCACCAACATCAGTAACCAAGACGATCTCATCAGCATCCAAAGCCTCAGCCAAGACAAAGGCTGTCGTATCGCTTCCTCCACGACCTATCGTCGTAATTCTTCCATCCAAAGTCTTTCCTACAAATCCAGGAATCACCGGGACGACTCCTTCCTCCCAGAGCGTTTGAAGACCCCGTTCTATCCTCTCCTTGCATTCAGCCAGTAGGGGTTTAGCGTTTCCATACGAGTGGTCAGTGATCATGGGCCAGTCCGGATCTGTTGGGTCAAAATAACGACAGTTCACGCCTTGACTCTTCAATGCTGCCCAGAATATTCTGGCGCTTGTTCTCTCACCCATAGAGAGTATATCATCCAACTCTTTTGTGTCTGATTTGACTACAGAAGAAGACTTGACCGCGGTTTCAAGAAGCTGATCCGTCGTTTTGCCCATCGCCGAGACTACTACTGCTACTCTCGAACCCTTCTTTGCCTCACGGGCGACTGAAGAAGCGGCTTTAGATATTCGCTCACTGTCCGCTAGGCTTGTGCCCCCAAACTTGACTACAAGCTTCCTGCAATTCTTTCTTAACTTACCCACTTTCATAAGATCCTCCAGTTCAGAAGCCTAGACGCGAAAACCAGTTTTCGTGTCTTGGCTCTATTCAAAATAGAAATAGTAATAGAAGAAGTCGAAGAACCGAGCTGAAGGCTTAATTGGAATTGCCGATGCCATCGAGACTCCTTCTGGCGTCGAAGCATATTCAGGCACACTATAAAAGGTTATCGTACATCGGTTTACGGCAGGCGTGACCTCAAACTTCTGGGAACGAAACTGACGGTCTGTCGATTCGACGCTTTTTCAGGCATATCGTCGTGGGCCATTCGACCATAGCGGTCTCAGCGAACCTATAGATACTTAGTCGGCAATAAGCCCGATCACCCTTGAGAAGACTTATAGGGTTACCATATTCACAGCGAGTCGAGATGATCCAACTTGAGAATAGAGCCTTTCAGCTTCTGTGGAAGACTTCTTTTTGGAAGCGGCGTTCTGGACAAGACAGGAGAACTCTGTGAAGAACTCGGCCTGAAGGGAAACGCGGTACTTGTAAACGATGAAATCACATGGAAACTAGCGGGAGAGAAGATCTCAGAGGCCTTGAGGAAACATGGGTTCAGGCAAACGCGAACAGTGAACGTGAAGAGAGGGGCTGTTAGATCTGAGGTCGACAAGGTCAGAACTGCAATTCGCCAACTCAATGCGAGCGTTGTGTTTGGAATTGGAGGAGGAGTAAACATCGATATTGCAAAAGCCTCGTCTTTCAAAGAAAATGCGAAGTGCATCACTGTTCCGACGATCTTCGCGACTGACGCTATGACCACGAACATAGCAACATTCAGGCCTGAAGAAAGAGGCGTCGATGAGCAGCGGCACGAGGGTGACTATCATATCCGAGTCCTACCTGTTTTAGCGTGCGTCGTTGACGTAGACATCATAAGAGATGCTCCTTGGAGATATCAAGCAGCGGGATTTGCTGATTATGTCAGCAAGATATCCGCGATAAGTGATTGGAGGCTTGCGTTCTCACGTGGAAAAGATCCAGTTTACAGTGAGTATGCGATAACGCTTGCGATGTCTCAGGTTGAATATCTCGTAGAGAATGCGGCACGAGTAAGGAGAAAAGAAGACCAAGCTTTTGGTGCTTTTCTCCAAATGTTAGTCAATGACGGTTTTCTTATGGAGGTCGCAGGGAACCGGCGGATAGTAGCTGGCAGTGAACACTTGATTGCGCAGGGGTTGGCGGAGGAGTATCCGACCGGAACATCAGGCGCCCTTCATGGGGAAGAAGTGGGGTTAGGTACGATCTTGATGACTTATTTGCAGGGAGGGGACTGGAGGGCTGTGAAGAAAGCTTTGGAAGAGGTTGGCGCACCGACTACAGGGGCACAGCTTGGGCTGAACAATGAAGGTGTAATAAGAGCTCTGGTTAAAGGCAGGAAGCTTAACGAGACTAGGATGCAGTGGTTTCCCCAGTTCTATACGATTCTAATGGAGAAGGACCTATCCCGAGAAGTTGCCGGTGAAATTGCAAAAGAGACCGGCGTCATCAAATGAGTCACCTTGCGTAACCTCGATCTATCGACTCGCCCTTGATTAATTGTGAGGATCGACCTCATCTAAGCGGGTTACGTCTTTCGCCTATTGGTGTAGGCTCTCCAAGTCATAGCCCACTTTTTCGGATCTGAGGCAGGAGTTGGATCAACCTTTGAGATCGCGCAGTTGTGTGGGGCGGTTCTGATTATCTCAGGGTTTGTGTACGCCTCATCTGATATCTGATGGATTATCTCAACGAATCTATCGAGGTCCTCTCTGGGAGTTGTCTCAGGCGGTTCAGGTGTAATCGGCTCTGGAATTATCCAAGGCTCATGGCTGAGGAAGCACCTCTGAACCCCGAAATCCACTATTCTACGATTGATGTCCGCAGCTCCTATCCCTGTTTCTTCCTTGAGCTTTTGTAGGCTGAACCTGGCCTCCTGCATCCTCGTAGGGTGACTCTTGCTCCAAGGAAGGCTCACTCCGCGAACCTCTAGGAGCTTCTTTACCAAGTAATTGTTGTTTATCACAGCCACCTCAGAGGTTTCTTTCAGACCTTCTGGACCCATGCTCATTATCCAAGCGTAGGCTTTCAAAACATTTGGGATGACTCCGTGAAACTCGCCTACTTTCCCGATAGTATACGGTCTATCATAGTCTAAATGATACTTGCTTCCGTCGAAGGTCACCACTGGGACAGGAAGGAACTTGCTAAACTTCTTCTTTACGCCAATAGGGGCACTACCAGGTCCAAAACATCCATGAGGTGTCGAGAATGTTTTATGAAGGTTGAAGTGGCATAGGTCGGCTCCTACATCTCCGATTCTCAGCCTGCCAAGTATGCAATTCGCGTTGGCCTGGTCAATCGCTACCAGTCCTCCCGCTTCATGAACTATCTTCACATATTCGGCAATGTTGTTGTCAAAGACGCCTGTGTCATATGGATCTGTAATCATTAGACCTGCTGTTCGTTTCGAAACAGCGGCTTTCAAAGCTTCTATATCTGGCATACCAGTCTCATTGTCGGGATATAGCGTCACGATCTTAAACCCGGCTACCGCCGGCGATCCGGCGTTACATGGATGCGATAGAACCGTTGTAACAATCTCGTTTCTCTGTTCGAGCTCTCCGTTCAACCTGTGATAGGCTCTAATTATCTGGGCGTTAGTGAATGTGGCATGAGCGCCTCCTCGAGGTTGAAAAGAAAAATGATCCATTCCAGAAATTTCGCATAAGAACCTCTCCATTCTGAACATTATCTCAAGGATACCTTGAACGGTCTCTTCATCTTGGAGCGGATGTAGATGGCTTATCTTGGTCGACCTGACTAACATCTCATTTACTTTGGGATTATACTTCATCGTACAGGTTCCGACGCCCACGTTGATGCCTGAATCCACTCCGAAAGTCTGCTGCGAAAGGCGGATGTAATGCCTCACAACCTCTGGCTCCGAAAGCTCTGGAAGCTTTGGAGGCGCTTTTCTTCGAATTCTCTCCGGTATACTCGACACAACATCGCCGACCGCCGCTTTGATCTCTTTCTCGACCTTCGGCACCATGAAGCCTCTTCTGCCTTCTCTTCCTAGTTGATAAATCATCGGCTCGTTCCAGACAACCGCATGATAATCCGTAGACTGATCCATCATCTTACAACACTCTCCAACGCATTAACAAGCCTATCAACGTCCTCTTTCGTATGTACCTCCGTAACACAGTATAATGCTGAACTTCCTAGTTCGGGAAACTCTCTGCTAATGTCCTTGCCTCCTTGAATTCCATACTCGAGTAGGGCCTTATTCACACTGTGAACAGTTTTCCTAGTTTTATCAAAGTTCACAGTGAATTCTTTGAAGTGTGGAAATTTGAATATCGGCGTTCTGATACCGTTGATCTCAGATATCTGTTTCATCGCGTAATGCGACTTCTGCATTATGACCTCCGCGATCTCTCGTATGCCGTGTGGACCGAGTAGTGACATGTAGACGGCGGCGGTTATCGCCCAGAGAGCTGTGGTTGTTCCCGTGAATGTTATAGCCTTCTCTCTTGCGGCGTACATCGTTCTCTCAGGCAAGACGAACGTGAACCCGTACCTGCCTTCCCGCTCAGTCGTGGTTAATGAGATCCATCTATTGCCTGTTGCTGATACAAACCGTTCGTCATCTCTGCATGCGAGGAAACCCAAGAGCGCACCTCCGAAATACATATGCATTCCAAGGGGTTGACCCTCGCCGCACACGATGTCTGCACCATACTCGCCTGGAGGTGTCAGCAACCCAAGTGAGAGAGGTTCGACTCCCACAATGAAGAGTGCTCCATGGTCATGAGCTATCTCGCCGACTTCTTCACATCCACCCTCGATAAATCCGAGGTAGGCCGGATTCTCAATGTAGACTCCTGCAGTCTTAGACGAAATTTTTTCTTTCAAATCTTTAATGTCAAGTTGCCCAGTATCCGGACTAGAATCAATCTGCTTGATACTTGCCAGAGGCTCGCAAGCTCTAATAACGGACAATTTATCCGGGTCGATTATTTTAGGAACCAGAATTTCGTGACGGTTAGTAACCGTCACTGCCATTCGAATAGCGTCACCAGAAGCTGTCGCCCAATCATAGACAGGAAAACCGACCATGTCCATCGCAACGAGATCGCCTATCATGCTTTGAAACTCGAAGAGCGCCTGATACCTTCCAAGATCTGAATAGACATCGCCCGTGTAAGCGGTCAGAAATTCTGATCGTGAACTGATCTCGTCACAGACCGATGGAACATAGTGCGGCCAGCAGCCTGCGCCTAGAAACGTTAGAATCTCATTGCAAGGCTTGTTCCTAGATAATGTAGTTTCAATATGCCTTCTTACTTCGTACTCTGATAATGGCCCTGGCAGCTCAAGGTTTCTTGTAAGCCTTATCTCTTCAGGAATCACCGCAAAAAGTTCGTTTACATCTTTCACGCCTATCTTCTTGAGCATCTCCTTCTTTGTCCTAGGAACGCTATTCGGCACGTACTGGTGGGTCGGCATCCATATCACTGAGCGGCTAGAAAAGCAGCCTCTCACTTAAAACGCTCGGCGATGGCGGAGTGAGTGTCTAGCGTCGCGAAGGTTTTTTGGAGCGCTGCGAAATCTTGTGGATCAAAGATATTAGTCCACATATTCACACGAGACGAAACCCTACCCACCTGCCAATCTTGTCTTGTACTTAACATACACAAGAAAATCATCAAGAATTGATGGAGGTTCCTTGATCCGCAACCTTGTACGTAGCTCTTGTCGCATACCCCGTTATCACGTTCATGTAGCCGCTCAGAACCTTGTCCAGCTGTTCATCTCCCGTATCTACTAGCAGCGGTCTCCCATGCAGGGAGGCGAGCTTGCTTGGAGTAGCCACTATTACTATATTCTCTCTGCCCGCCTTCCTTATCACCTGAGGGCTTATCTGCTGATTTCCTCTGCCGAATATGAATCCTTGGCCGCCTATCACAGTCACTATTACCTTCACTTTTCTCTTGTCAATCAATTCTAAGAGTTGACCTTCATTCGCGTCAGAGGCTACAAGGCTCTTTCGATATACGACATCCACTCCAAGCAGAGTCTTTTTCAACCCGAGTTTTTCCATAATAGGCCTCGTCGTTGTTCCCGGTCCTATTACGTAGATGTAGTCATCTCGCATGTTATCTATAATGTCAGAAGCGATAGCCTCGACCGAGAAGTAATCGTCGGCCGCGCTGCTGGATTTCGCGTTCTGAACCAAAGACCTCTCGTATGGAATCCGGAGGTAACCGTATAGGCTGGCTGAAACTCTGTCATCTCTGAACGCCTGTTCATCGACATCCATAACCTCGGCTTCGCGGGTAACCGTCTCTTTTTCTCGCAGAAACATGAGAGCTAAATCTCCTGCGCTTCGGGGGTTTACTGCAAACACAGCAGAGTGAATCTTTACGCCTGCAGGTATGCCGAGGACTGGCACCGTTTGGTCGACCGCTTCGTGGATATCTCTGGCTGTGCCGTCTCCTCCTGCAAAAAGTAAGAGGTCAACTCGGAGTTCACACATCTCTTTTGCCGCATTTCTAGTATCCGCCGAGGTTGTCTTTCCTCTTGTTGCTGAGCCTATAGCTATAGGTTGAAAGCTACACTCTCTCGCCTCGTCTTCACCCATCTCATATGGACATGTTATCAGTTCGATGTTATCCTTGATTGGAGTTAGTCTTCTAAGTGCTTCAACCGCTCTGCTTGGGGAAGTTTGAAAAGCGCCGAGTTCTAGCGCTTTTTCAATAATCTCTTGACCATCGCTTCCCTTTAGTCCGACTCTACCACCTATTCCTGCGATTGGATTTACAATAAAACCAAGTTTTCTCTTGACCAATCTATTCACTTCAAATTCATTGATCTTTAGTAATTCCCGGTTCGACTTGATGATGATGACTATGCTCGGCTACGACCGGCCTAATGTGCCGGACTCGATTCCTTCCGTGAGATTCTAGATATGTTACGAGTCAATCTCAGACAAGAAGATAGGGCTCCAGACGAGTCGGCCATCAGAGAGCAATCCTACAAATGGTAGACTGTTCGTCCACGATCCTGTACTCCCGCGCTCATGAGGAGGTTGCGTTCTTGCAACTGCCACTTGGAGGTCTTATCCTCCTGCTACGAGGGGGACCAGTGAGATCTTGTCATCATTGCTGAGCGGCGTCTTTGATTTCTGGAGAAAATCAATGTCCTTTCCATTCACGAGTATGAGGACAGTGAATTCTCCAGAACTGGTTTCGACAATTGCACGTTTGAAATCTTCTCCATAAGTGTTGGAGAGGCTTTCAACGAGCCCCTCGACTGTCGGCGTAGTCAGCTCAACCTCAAACTCTTTCTTTCCCGTAAGCTGGTTGAGGTGGCCGAACGCCTCGACCTTTACCCGGACACTTTTCTGGACTGTTCTAGCTGGGATTGACATCTTCAAACGCTTCCTCTAGATGCCTCTCGTAATCTCAGGAATCCCCAGCTCTGCCAGCTTCGTCTCGGTAGGCTTTCCTTCCTTCCATCCTCGTATCGAATAGTATTCTTCGAGCATATCTGGGAGGGGTGGAACCTTCCCTGCAGCAGGACTCTCGTTCAGAGGCTCATCGAAGAACCGTCTGGGCAGGGCGTCATCCTTCTCGGTTACCCCCATCCTGACATTGAACGCCCTCTTGAGATTCCAGATTCTCTCACCGTGCTTGAGTAGTTCCCAATGGTCTACGTTTTTGCCGGTTACTGCGTTGAAAGCCTGTGTAACTATGGTGAAAGGTATGACGCCGCCGATCGTGAAGGCGCAGTGTCCCATAGACGTGAAGGCTGCGTGAAAGTCTTGATGAAACTTGACGGCGGCTGCCATGCCCTCCTTCTCGAAGGGCTTCAACTTCTCTGAGAAGCCGAATTCCGGTTGAAGGTATCCCCATTCCAAGTATGCCGGTATGCCCTGATGGTGGCAGGCTCCTCTGTTCGATGTGGCGTAGTTGAGGGCCATAGTCCACCATCGTCTGGGGTCGTGCATGGGAAGCTCCAGTCCTTTTACGTGGATCGCGTAGCGTTCAGATCCTTTTCCCAGTTTCTCAGCGGCTCGTTTAACTCCCTCAGCCAGTACGGTTCCGAACCCTACTCTCAAACCGATCTGTTCGGTCAACTTCAATATCGCGTCTATGTTGCCCCATGTCAGGTCTAGGCCTCCAACATCTTCCCTGCTGAGAATTCCTTTCTCGTAGCATTCCATCGCGAATGCTATCGCACTTCCAGTTGAGATCGTGTCCATCCCAAGCCTATTACAGATATCGTTAGCCCTCACAACAGATTCAAGGCTGTCATTCATACATAACGAACCAAGCGCGGCCAGCGTCTCGTATTCAGGGCCATGGCCGATCCTCCCGTCCGAGCCTTTTACAAACCTCCAGCAGGTTATCACCGTACAGTGCGGACACATGCCGGGTCTTGCTAGGATAGTCTTTGTCATTGTTGGGCCGCTTATGCTTGGAGCTCCGGCAAAAGATCCCCTAGTCCAGTTCTTGATCGGAAGGCCTCCCTGCTTCTCTAGGCCCTCCAATCCACTCGCGGTTCCATCAACTGAGAGAGCCCTTACTCTGCCTTGAGTATAGGCAGGTGCTCTTGGAGGCTTTACGGCCGCTCGAGCTTCATCGGAGAGCTCCCGCAACCTCTCTTCGTTTGCTATGGGCAGTCTTATAGTGCCTCTGACAGCAACCGCCTTCAGGTTCTTAGATCCCATGACGGCGCCCATGCCGGCTCTTCCACAGAACCGTTCTTCATCAGTTACAATAGAAGCGTACCTTACCAGCCGTTCTCCGGCAGGTCCGATACATGCGACCCTCGCCTTAGGCTCGCCCATGTCGGAACGTATGGCGTCGGCTGTTTCAACCGTATCCTTTCCCCAGAGGTGTCTTGCGTTCTTGATCTCAGCATGTCCTTCTCGGACCGTAATACAGACGGGTTGACTCGATCTTCCGGTGACTAATACCCCGTCATAGCCAGAATACTTTAACTCTGCTCCATAGGAACCGCTGGCGCTTGATTCGCCCCATATATCTGTTAGAGGAGACCGTGAGCATACCGTCCACTTTGTCGTTCCAGGAAATGCTGACCCGACCATCGGACCCGCGATAAGGAATATGGCGTTCTCAGGAGCGAGTGGGTCGGTATTCGGGGTTATCATATCGTAGAGTACTCTTGCAGCGTAACCGGCGCCGCCGATGAACTTCTCCGCGTACTCCCTGTTCAATTCCATATCTCGGATATCTTCTTTAGATAGGTCGACGCGGAGGATCCTTTCCATATAGCCTCCGAGCCTATTCACTTGCGATCACCTGCGCTGTAGATATTGATCTGCACTAAGGCGGCTATTTACGCTAAGCACGACGATTTAACATGTGTGATGAGGCTGTCTTCAGATTAGTTTCTCTGCGTCCGCAACTATCTTTCTCATTTTGCGTCGCACGTCTTCGTCTAGCGGCGCTGGCTGATGAGTCTCAAGTATCTTCCTTGCCTTCTCTTTAGCGCTCTTCGCAAGGTCTCTGTCGAGAGTGGCCTCGCGTGTGAAGTCTTCAGATTTGGAGTCGCGACGGTAAAGGGTTGGACGCCATACTTCTTGAAAGTGGGCCAGTGTATGTTTTTCTGCTAGGAAGTGGCCTCCAATTCCTATCTTCTTTATGGCATCAAGAGCCAGCGTTTCCTCGTTCACTTCCAGTCCGTTGGTAATTTTCGAGATGGCACCTGCAATCTCGTCGTCCATAACTAGCTGCTCAAAGCTATAGGTCAAGGCCGAGTTTATGCATCCAGCTCCATGTATTATGTCTGCTCCGGCAAGAGTAAGTGGCAAGGTCGTCGCGGTTTTTTCAAATGTCGACTGGGATCCAGGGATAGTCGCGTCCGTGTTTAGGCCTCCAACCATGCTTGGAATCTTGTAGTATCGGGCAAGGTTCACTAGATATGCGTGCATCAACGGTCTTTCCATGCATCCAAGTAGGAATACTCCGCTCCGAGGATCCATAACACTCGCGAAGCTAGCACAGAATACTGGGCAACCCGGCCTAACAGCTTGAACAAGCGTGATCCCGCTGAGAATCTCCGCGTTGGCGACCACAAGCTCTCCAGCAAGCGTCATCGGAGCGGTTGCGCCTCCCGCGGGTAATGTGGAGATGCTGATTGGAATATTGTACTTGGCAAATTCCATCATAGCTTGGAGGCCGAGCGGCTCATACTGTAGGGGGCTGGTCGCTTCTTGGATAAGTGAGATTATCGGTCGTTTAGTTAGCTCGTCCTTACCGCCAACGACGCAGCTGGCAATCTCTATTACGTCACCGGCTTCCTTCGTCCCTGTCGCAGGTCCTGGCAACGTACAGATGTGTTTCGAGGAATTCTCAAGCGATAGTTGAAGCCTGTAGTAGTCAAATAGCTTCGTCGGAACCTCGCCTGGAGAAACCATAGGATCCAAAACGTGAATGTTCGGGAGAGCATCAACAAGCCTAGCCGTTTTCACAACATCTTCTTTCGTCGATCCTCTTCTCTTCCCGGTCTCGAAATCTTGGACAGCAATCCCAATCGACGAGGTCTTGAAGTAGGTCTTGCCCTGGCCAACTCGAATATCCTGCTCTTTCCTTCTAGCGTACATGGTGAACTGTTGTGGCGCTTGTCCAAGAGCCTTCTTGATAACTTCCTCGGGAAATCTTGCGATCTGCCTTTGATAATCGATCTCTGCTCCAACTGTTTCTAGCTTTTTAAACGCTAATTTTTCTGGAAACTTAACTCCCACTTCCCTAAGCACGGTCATCGTGGCGCGGTGAATAGCTTCAATGTCAGATCTGGGTATGTCTTCTAAACGAAGCATATTCGCACCCCATTGAAACAATACAGTATGCAGTTAATTTAACCGGGATAGGTTGCTATACATCCTTCGATGGTCCCTTGACTCTGAATCCTAAGATTTGTTGAATGTTTTCCGACCTCTTGAGTACGTCTTCGTCGCAGGTCACAAATGTGTCAAGGTCGTAGCCCCATGCCCTGAGGTTGTCTGCATATGCGAGATGGATCAAATCTAAAGCTTTGAGTTTCAGAGCATGTGCTAAGCGATTTGAACTCTGGTACTCCACTGGAACACGTAGGATCGCCCCCGCGACTCTTATTTTCGCTTGGGCTGGAACAGACGCAAGAGTTAGGTTGCAATCCCTGATGAAGAATTCTACAAGGACGTGGATTCGTCTTCTTGGAGGCTCCTCTAACAGTTCCTTGGGAGCTTGAAGTTCCGCCTCCAGTCTTGAAGTAACCGCCGCAAGCTCAACTACTGATACAGGAGATATTACCTTCCTCTTCCTACTGAGCTCAATGAAGGATGAAGCTTCTCCGTGAAATTCATCGTCGGGAAAGTATTTGGCGACTATTACATTCGTGTCAACGTAGGCCATCACATCCTACCTTCGGAGACAATCTCGACAACGCGTCTGCTAGACTTGAACGAGATCGGAGTCTTCCCTTCTCTACTAAGAGTGATCAGCCTATTCACGAGCGAGGTGACGTCTTCGTCTTCCCCTAACTTCTCTTGGAGCCCCTCAGCAAGGATTGTTCTGATGGCCTCATTTCGGCTACGATATACCCCCCGTTTCATCAGAAGATTCAGCTTTCGTATCTCGTCCTCGCTCAGTCTGACAGGTACGACGGTCATGGTAGATCGCGTATACATTTTGTAGACGCAAGATAAAAAGCGCTCGCTTAGTCCCATGCAACGGGACGCACTCTAAAACACTCGATCATGACGCAGCTAGAACTAGTACTTTTCGTAGCAAGCCATCAACAAAATGGGTCCAAGCAAGCCAGTCAAGTCTACATCCTAACAACTTCCAACTCTACCCCTTCAGATTCGCATAATTTGAGGCTGAGTTACGTCCTCACGACTGGGCGGTTTAGGGAGCGTGCACCCAGAAGCGATGTGGTGCGTATGGCTTCGACAAACGCGAGGCGGAAGAGCCATTAGCCGTGATAGATATGCGTCCTACGGATTCTAAAATCGCTTGAAGCTTGCTATGTCGATCTTCCTACTTCCTTCACCACTTCCTCGAAGATCGTCACAGCCTTGTCCATAAGCTCTTTGGTTATGACCAGCGGCGGTAGAAACCTGAACACGTTAGCGAAGTGACCCGCTTTCATCCCAACGATTCCACGCTCAAAGCATTTGCGTTGGATCTTCGTAGCTCCTTCCGTGAGAGGTTTCTTCGTCTTCTTATCCTCGACGAACTCGACTCCAAGCATCAGTCCTCTTCCTCTAACCTCGCCGACGATCTTGCTGTCCTTCTCCATATCCTTGAGGCGGCTTAGAACTCCCTTACCAAGCGTCGCAGCATGCTCGAGTACCTTCTTGCTCTCCATGTACTCGATCCCCGCCAGTCCACATGCACATGCCAAAACGTTTCCTCTGAACGTTCCCACATAGGTTGCTGGTTCCCAAACGTCCAGCTCCTTCCGGTACATGATGCCCGAATTGGGGAGGCCGATCCCTCCAAGAGCTTTAGCCATCGTTATGATGTCGGGCGTTATCCCAGAATGTTCGCAGGCCCACATCTTTCCAGTTCTTCCGAAGCCCGCTTGAATCTCATCTAGGATAAGGACCACGGAGTTCTCGTCGCAGATCCTTCTAAGACCTTGTAGGAACTCGTCTGGGGGTATTACGATGCCCGACTCTCCTTGGATAGGTTCGACGATCATTGCGCCTACATCGACGAGCCCAGACTCCGGGTCTCTGAATATCCTATCAATAAACTCGACGCAACCCGCAGCGCAGTCCGGATACTCTTTCCCTAGGGGACAACGGTAACAGTAGGCGTAAGGTGCCCTCACAACAGGGATCGAGCAGGGCATCCCTGTTCTATAGCTACGTTTACTCGTAACGGACAGGGCCCCTATGCACTGTCCATGGTAGCCTCCCTCAAAAGCTACCACACCCGGTTTCTTACTGAAGACCCTAGCCAACTTCAACGAAGCTTCAACAGCGTCCCCTCCAGAAGGGCTACCGAAGAAGACCTTCGAATTGTTCTTCATTTTGCCTGGAGCGATCTCTACCAGTTTCTCGATCAGCTTGATCCTTGGCTCCGTGGGAAAATCCAAGGCGTGAACCAGCTTTGAGGCTTGTTTCATCAAAATGTCCAGAACGAGGGGGTTCTGGTGTCCCACGTTTACGACGGATATGCCGGCATACAGGTCGACGTACAGGTTACCGTCGACGTCTCTGAGTGTAGCGCCCTTAGCGCTTTCCCAAGCGGTCGGCAGAGACAGAGGATATATAACGGCCCTACTGTCGAGTCTCGCTTGTCGAGCAAGCAGATCCTTCGCCTTAGGTCCAGGGGGAGTGACTTTTATCGATGGCGCGTCGGGGAAATGGAGATCATCAAATGAGTTATTTGACTTGGACATGGGAGACTACTCCTCATAATCTGTTATATATCATTATCTTCCGGTTAATGTTCAACAATTAGAGACCTGGATTTCTTACAGAGAACAAAACTTGTTTCTATAATCCTGCAGGAAGGAACGGATCGAATTCTTGTCTATGTTTCTCCAGTGCGGCCAGATTTCTATACTCGGGAAGTAGCATCGGTGAGTATCTCCTGACATCGATTCCGGCTTCTTTCAGCCCCTGCTCGTACCTCCATACGTGCTCAATGTTCAATTTGCCCTTGACCTCCGTATTCTTAGCCAGTTTCGCGGCTTCGATTCCTGCACGCATTCCAAAGACGTTATAGTCGAGGACGGAGTTTCCCATCAATCTATTTCTGCCATGAACCCCGCCGGAAGCCTCGCCGGCGACCAATAGGTTTGGCACGTGGGTGTGGCACCACTCGTCATTCTCGATACCGCCGTTCTGATAGTGTAGTGTAGGATACACGAGCATCGGTTGCTTACGGATGTCTATATCGAACCTCTTGTATTGCCTTAGCATGGCCGGGAACGCCCTCTCTATTGTGCCAGCCCCATGTAGGATCTCTATAATCGGTGAGTCGAGCCATATACCTACATGACCGTCAGGCGTTTTAACGCCCAACCCTCTCTTGCACTCTTGGATGTATTCGGAGGCTTCAACATCCCTGGGTTCTAGTGGAAAAACGAAAAGCTCCCCCTTAGCGTTGATTGGTTGGCCACCCATGCCTCTGATCTTTTCAGTGATTAGGAACCCAAGGATCTGTGGCGGGTAGACGGCGCCTGTTGGGTGAAATTGAACCGAGTCCATATGGAGAAGCTTTGCCCCCGCACGATAGGCTATTACTAACCCGTCCATCGTGGCGCCGTAATGGTTTGTCGTGGGGAAACCTTTGATATGAAGCCGTCCGAATCCGCCGGTCGCTATTACCACCACCTTGGCCCTGACCACTGAGTACTCGCCTGTTTCCATGTCGAAGAGTACGGCTCCGGCCACTTTCCCCTCTTCATCCTTAACCAGCTCTACGGCGGGTAGGTATTCTAGAACGAGAATGTCCTCCGGATGATTCCTTACCTCGTCTCGTAGAACACGCATTATCTCCACGCCGGTGTAGTCTCTGGCGGAGAGCATTCTCCTTCTCGAGCCTCCCCCGCCTGCCTGCGTTTGCAGGTTTCCGTCTGGGAGCCGGTCCCATATGACGCCGAGCTCTTCTAGGTGTTTGGCAATCAACGGGGCTTGGGATGTCAGGACCTTCACCAATTCTGGTTTGTTATCGAAGTGGCCTCCGCCTATGGTGTCGAGATAGTGAATTAGAGGAGAGTCATGTGGATTGGCTGCGGCTTGCATTCCACCCTGGGACATCATGGAGTTGGAGTCGCCGAGTCTGAGTTTGGTGGCGATGATCACCCTAGCGCCATTCCTTCTAGCCCAGATCGCTGCCTGACAACCGGCGCCGCCGCCACCGATTACCAAGACATCTGTTTCATAATCCACGGGTTCCAAAGAGAAGCCTCTCGGCAACCGGGCATAGCTCTCTAGAAGATCAACGACCGCTGCGGTGAGATTTTCTCCTTTATTCGGGCCTACTCGGATCGGTCTTCTGGCGTCCGGTTGATAATCGGGATGGTTTTCTCTAAGTACTTTCTCTCTTTCTTCAGCGGTTAAAGGTTTAAGAAATTTCTGGACACCTTCTTTGGCGATTTCAACCCTTCTCGGTCGCGTAGCCTCAACCATTCGCATTGATTCATTCATGTATTCAGGGTAGCCCATAGCTTTCTCCTCAAGTGATCTTGAAGTTTAGTTCTCTCTCATAGTATCTTTTCTTGAGCTGATCAGGCGGGAGGCTGATGATCTCCTTATATCCGTCTTCGAATTTTCCAGTCAATATTTCTTCAGTTCTTTCTTCCAAGAACTTGCTCTTCTTGGTCAGGTACTTTCCGTAGAGCCGCCGGGCGAGAAGAGCCACGTTGAACTGCGTTATGTCCGCTGGGCATCTAGCGCTGCATAGACCGCACACGATACAATCGAATGATAGGTTGGCTGTTAGTTCAAGGTCACCTCTGATAGCAGCCTGCACATAGTCCATCACCTGAAGTTCTTGAGGACAGATTTTGGTGCAAGTGTTGCAGGACACACAGCGATAGAGCTCAGGGTAGTATTGTACGAAGATGTTAGGTTCAGGATTGATTTTGTCCAACTCATAGATTGCTTTGGGAGCTGGGGTGAAGGGGATCTGTACGATTTGCATTTCAGGTTGGACGACCGTTTGGCAGGCGAGCCCGCCGTGCAGTTTGAAGTCTCCTTCCAACCTGTATAGACTGGCACAGGCGCCGCAGAAACCCTCTCTGCAGCCGACGCCTTTCTTCAACTTAAAACCGGCATGCTCCAGTCCCGTTATGATCGTGGAACCTTCGGGAACATAGTATTTTCTGCTGAAGACGTATATTGGAACAAGTCTGTTAGAGGCTTCTTGTTCGCTCACATCCAATCGCCTTCCGTTCTTGAATTCTCCTATAGCTGCAAGGCTTCGGCCATTACTTCGGTAAAGTAGTAGACCGGCAAGCTGACGAAGTCTGGACGCATGTTCCTAATCGTTTCTTGCGTTTCCTTCAAGTTGAAGCTGCATAAGGGACAAGAGTTTATGATGGCGGATGCACCGTTCTTTCTTGCGTTGCCCACTATCCGATAAGTCCTCTCGACCACCGCTCTTCTATCTCCGGCTATGTTGTACGAGCCACAGCATTCATTTCTGAAGGGAAAGTTGACAGCCTCTCCGCCAAGAGTTTCAAGGAGTTCTTCCATTACCCGTGGATTTCCATACTGATTTATGGCTACTTCCTTTGGCCTAAGCAATAGGCAACCGTAGTAGGCAGCGTACTTTCTCTTGAGTGGACTTGCAACTTTTTCCCTAATCTCCTTCTTCATTCCTTTCAGGATCTCAAGAGGGTGGATGACTTCTACGCTTCCGTCGTATTCTGCTTCCTCATCCATGAATGAGTTCACTTTCTTCATCGCCTCCTTGTCGTAAACTGCCATCTGGTTCGCCTGCTTCAGCGTATTGTGGCAGACAGAGCAGAAGGTTGTCAGCTTGTTGTATCCCTCCTCTCTCGCTTTGACCAGACTCCTTATCGCAGCCAGTCTATACATCAGATTGTCTGTAGTCAGACTGTAGACGGTTCCGCAGCAGTACCATTTTTTTAGTTCCTTCAATGTTATGCTGAGTTTCGCAAACGCTTTTATTGCGGTCTCTTCAAACTCTTTCGCGTTCGTTTTCAATGTGCATCCCGGATAGTACGCGATCTCCATTTTTTCACCCCGTATATTTCCTGGCCGCGCAGACCATCGCGATCGTAGGTAGATCCTTGCTCATCATATCCATTCTAACGTAGTCAACGTTCTTTCGTAGTTTTAGCGAACGCAAGGCTTCCATAATCTTTGTAATATCTACCTCTCTTGGGCATATGGTTCCGCATTGATAGCATTGGGCACAGATCCACGGCGTCTTCGAGTCTAGGACGCTCTCATCGTTTCTTACGATGAGCAAGAGCACCTGGTTTGGAAGCAGATCCATCTGTTCTACCATTGGGCAGCCGGCTGAGCATTTGCCGCATTGGTAACATGCATACAAGTTCTGTCCGGAGAACTCTTCAATGGACGAAAGCAGCATCTGCCTTCTTCTCCAAGATTTTCTTCACTTTTCTCGAAACAGGACGGATTACGTCTGTTACCCTATCGGATAGACCCGCGCCTAGCTCGACCTTGCCGATGCTAACGCCGAGAATTCTCACTTCCGGCATCTTCACATATTTCTCAAGGGTTTTGTAAGCGGTCGGAAAATCCACGTCATGACCGACCGCGCTCCCTCCATATTCTCTAATATCTATTTCCTCAACCTTTCCTGCGTCAGTTCCTCTTACTGAATCAATTATTATCGCAAGATCATAATTCGCAATCTCTTCCGCGAGCTCCATTCCTCCAGCTGCTGTTTCTTTCACGTCCGCATTTACTCTTCCTTTCAGTCTCTTCGCTATCTGAAGGCCGATGGCATCGTCTCCCAGTATTGGGTTTCCTACTCCCACGACGACGCTACGCATTTCTTTGAAGCCTCTTGTGCAACCTTCCTTTCCAGTACACGTTTACAACCATCGGCATACTACCCAACGAGTGAGAAGCACAGGCCAAGCATGGGTCGTAGCATCTAACCGCCGACTCAATCCTATTGAGTATGGCGTCGTTTACCGTTCCATTTTCTATTACTCTTCTAGCAGCGTTTGCAACGCTTATGTTCATTGCAGCGTTGTTGTTCGTCGTAGCGACTATCAGGTTGGCGTCCTTCACCAGTCCCTCACTATTCAGTTTATAGTGATGAATCAGTGTTCCACGGGCGGCCTCGACAACTCCCACGCCTTCTCCGGGTTTTGAAGGCATACTTCTTATGTCCTTGCCGGTAAGCTGATCGTCTCTTGCCCGCTCATGCACTCTTTCAGCTGCGTTTAGCATCTCGATGAGACGAGCATGATAGTATCCAAACGTTTGATTCACGAGCCCTTTCTTCTTGAACTCTTGAAACTCTTTCATAGCTAGACTCGTGTTCATTCCGTCTGCGGAGTTTAATCTGGCCAGAGACCCAACCCTGTATATTCCGCTATTTTCACCGTCAACGAGACCTCTCCATCCAACTCCTTTCAGGTAAGGAAACTTGACATAACTCCATCCTTCAACATGTTCTTCTATGTGATCTAGAATCTTCTCGGGTTTTATCCTTGCAAATTCATCGCCTGAAGGCGAAACGATCCTTACGTCGCCATCGTAGAAGTTGACATGGTTAGCCGAGTCAACCATGCCCATATAGTAAGTATTCATTGAATCTAGACCTAGACGCTGATTCCATTCCTCGGTTGAAAACAGCTTCTTGAAAATTTCCAACGATCTTCTCGCAAATGTGATGCATGATTCTGCTTTCTTCTCAATCTCTTTCCGTTCTTCCTCCTGAATTCTCTTGCTGACTCCTCCAGGAACAACTGAGACCGGGTGGATCTCTCTTCCACCTATCGTCTTTACAATCTCCATTGCGTAGCGACGATGTTTGATGATTTCCTTTCCTATCTCGATTCCAAACTTGTTTATTAGTCCAATAATGTTTCTTTCCTTTCTCTCTACGTCTCCGAGCAGTAGGTCTATTCCTCCGAGATAGTATAGGTTGAGGCAGTGGTCATAGAAGATATACGCGTTGTAGAGAAGTTCTCTTATCATCCTCGCGGTCTGCGGCGGCTCGGCTCCGAAAGCCATGTCTAGAGCCTTTGCAGAGGCGGTGAGGTGAGCTTCTGGACAGACGCCGCATATGCGGGATGTAATTATAGGCATATCCTCGGCTCTTCTTCCTCTACAGAAAACTTCGAAGCCTCTAAGCTCGGGAGTCTGCATGTACGCCTCTTTCACGTTTCCTTTCTCGTCTAGGAAGATCTCAATCTTACCGTGTCCTTCGAGCCTCGTCATGGGATCGATACTGACTTTTAGATCGACCTTAGGCTCTTTCATCTTTCCACCTGCCTTCCGGTAGAAGTTTCGCTGCGCTGTACTTGTAGAACGTGCCGACCGCATCGTTGATGCTTGCTATGATCTCGCTTTCTTTCTTCTCATCTAGTTTCTCGTTGAGTATTGACGCAATTGCTGAAAGTATTGCTGCACCTTGATTCTCTACTTTTGGAACTGGTCCCATGCAACCTGTGCAAGGGATGCCTGCAGAAACGCATTCTCCTGCACATCCTGCTCTGGTAGATGGGCCTATGCATATGATTCCCCGGGCTATGAAGCAGGAGCCGTCATCTTCCTTTTCATGCCATCTGTAGAACCTCTCTACCTCTATCTTCTCCGGCTTGCTGTCTTTCCGAGGACATTCATCACATAGAGCGGTGTCTTTTCCAAACTCCGTTCTTCCTTCTAGTAGTGCGCTCAAAGCCTCCTTCAGTACGGGCGTTGGAGGAGGACATCCCGGGATTTTGGCATCCACTTCGACAACTTGATCAAGAGTTTTCAGATAGGGCAAGACGGGTGTAAGTTCTAGTTTGCCAGTGCCAGGGACAACTCTCTGAGCGTTCTTTGTTGTTTCACTATTGAGATACACCGACTCGAAGATCTCCTCTCTTTTCGACAGATTAGCTAATCCAATGACGCATCCTTCGATTGCGCATGATCCGTAGGCAACCAGAATCTTCGCTTTTCTTCTAAGTATCCTCAGCATCTCTTCGTTTTCTTGTGTTCTTACTGCTCCGTTGTAAAAAACGATGTCGATGCTACCGTCTTCCATTTTCTGCAAGTCTTCATGTAAGAAGTCCATAGCACACGGCCAGAAGACAATCTCCACTTCCTTCAACAGATCAATAATGTCTTCGTGTACTCCGAGGAGTGAAACGTCACATCCGCCACATCCTGCTCCCCAGTACATTGCGATTCGCTTCGTAGTTTGACCTCCTACGCGAGCCCATGCAAACCTTGAACGTCATTGACAAACTCCTGAACAGTCTTCGCGAACTTCTGTCCTTCAGATGCAGAAATCCACTCGAGGCGGAGTCTCTTCGGATCTATTCCCATCTCCTTCAGTAGCTTCTTCAGAATTTCCACTCTTCTTCTCGCTCGGAGGTTCCCGCTCACGTAGTGGCAATCTCCCGGATGGCAGCCTCCTACGAAAACGCCATCTGCTCCTCTTTCAAAGGCCTCGAGAATGAACTCAGGATCGATTCTACCCGAACACATGACCCTTATCGGGACGATGTTTGCTGGATATCTGAGTCGAGATGTTCCTGCTAGATCCGCTCCTGCGTAAGCGCACCAATTGCATAAGAAAGCTACTATCTTCGGCTTGAATGTCATAGAGCTACTTCCACCATCTTCATAATCTGTCTGTCCCTGTAGTTTCGCATCTCGATATTCTTGCTTGGGCATGCTGCCGCGCAGGTGCCGCATCCTTCACATAGAGCTTCTAGGCACCTCGCCTTCCCTTTCTCCGTCTTGGTTATAGCTCCGTATGGGCAAACGCCAATGCAAACGCCGCATCCTGAACAATGTTCTTCGTCGGCGACTGCGATCAAGGGATCCTTCAGAAGCTCGTCCCTTGAAAAGATGGTCAACACCTTTGCGGCAGCCCCGGAAGCTTGTGCGACCGCCGCTGGAATATCCTTTGGAAATTGAGCGCAGCCGGCGAAGTATATCCCTTTACTCAGCGCCTCTACCGGCTTCAACTTTGGATGAGATTCTTTGAAGAACCCGGTCTCATCAACTGCCACCTTTAGCTTCTGAGCAACTTCCTGTGCGTCGTTTTTTCCAACAGCAGCCATAGCCAGGACAACTATGTCCGCTTCGACCTCGACCCTCTTCCCGGTAAGTGTGTCTATGCCCCATACAACGATCTTGTCTCCTTCCCGGTAGATTTTCGCCACCTTTCCCCTGATGTAATTGATTCTCTCTTCTTCCATCGATCTCGTGATGAATTCCTCGTATCCTTTTCCTGGCGCTCTTATGTCGATATAGAACACATAGGCTTCGCCATCAGGAACGCGATGCTTGTACAGTAGAGCATGCTTGGCGGTATACATGCAACAGAAGCTGCTGCAGTATTCCATATGCTGTTTGTCTCTCGAACCTGCACATTGTACAAAGACTATTCTCTTGGGCGTATCGCCTGTGGAAGGCTTAACCACCTTTCCTTGCGTCGGTCCGCTTGCGGAAAGCATCCTTTCGAATTGTAAACCCGTGATGATATCGCGATCCTCTTTGCATTCGTACTCGACGAGTTTGCCTTTATCATATAAATCATAGCCCGTGGCAACAATGATTGCTCCTACGTCTTCTTCGACATACTCAGGTTGCATCTCATAGTTGATTGCATTTGGTCCGCAAACATTTGCACACTGCCTACATTCAGTACATGTTCCCTTGTCGAGTGTATAGGTAGCAGGGATCGCTTGAGGGAATGGAATGTAAACCGATTTTCTCGGTTTCAATCCCTCTTCAAACTCGTTAGGTGCGGTTACGGGACAAACACTTTCACATTGTCCGCAAACTGTGCATGCATCCTCATCAACGTATCTTGGTTTCCTCATGATTTTAGCATGGAAATCTCCTACGTGTCCTGATACATCCATAACCTCTGAGTATGCGAGCAGCTGTATGTTCGGATGTCTGGAGGCAGTAACCATTTTCGGGGTCAGAATACATTGAGAACAGTCTAAGGTTGGGAATGTCTCGCTTAATTGACTCATCCTTCCTCCTATACTCGGATCTTTTTCGACCAATATGACCTTGTAGCCAGCGTCGGCCACGTCCAGAGCCGCTTGTATCCCCGCTATTCCCCCTCCTATGACCAAGCATTTCTTTTCAACAGGAACGACAATAGGAGCAAGATCTTCGTTTTCCTTCGCCTTCTCTGTAGCAGCTTTAACAATCTTTACCGCTTTGGCTGTTGCTTCTTCTCCTTCATGAACCCATGAACAATGTTCTCTAATGTTTGCCATCTCGCATCTCTGTTCGTTGAAGTATGGCTTACACACACTCCGGAAAGTTTCCTCGTGCATAGCTGGTGAGCAAGCCGCGACAACGACGCCGTCTAGATTCTCTTCCTGAATCTTCCGCTTTATCAGATTCTGTCCTGGGTCGGAACACAGGTACTGGTAGTGTGTTGCTAGAGCGACTCCAGGATGTCTTTCAAGTTCCTTGGCCACTCTCTCTACGTCAACTGTTCCTGAAATGTTGACGCCGCAGTGGCAGACGAAGACCCCTATTCTCTTTGCCATCTCATCTTCACCGGCTCCTAGGGCGGCCAGCCGTCCCGTCTCCTTGTTGAAGACCCGGAAAATGACTGTAGCTCAATGAGGTCTCGTATTTGTGTTGGATTCTCACTTTGTCGGCCCTGGAATCTGATATTTTTTTACTCCTTCCTCGTACAAGTCCCTGCCGCGAGTATCGATGGCTACAGTCAAGGGAAAGTTCTCGACCCCGAGTTCTCTTAGGGCTTCGGGTCCCAGATCTTCATATGCGATTACCTTGGAAGTCTTGATTGACTTGGCTAGGAGAACGCCGGCTCCACCCGTGGCAGCAAAGTAGACCGCTTTGTTTCTTACAATTCCATCAACGACCGCTTTGCTCCGCTGCCCCTTACCGATCATCCCTTTGATTCCGGCATCTAGTAGGGTAGGCGTGTATGAGTCCATTCGACCGCTCGTCGTAGGTCCAGCAGAGCCTATTACCATTCCAGGTTTCTCGGGGGTCGGCCCCACGTAGTAGATAACCTGGCCTTTAACCGGGAGAGGTAGACTCTTTCCTTCCCTGATCAGTTGAACCAACCTCTTGTGCGCGGCGTCTCTTGCTGCGTAGATCTTGCCTGTTAGAAGCACCTTATCACCGATCTCCAGTTTCTCTATATCCTCGTCTTTCAGAGGGGTGTGAAGAGCTACTTCTTTGACCATTTTCTCCGCCTCTAGATAGTTGCTTTTTTATGCCTGGCAGCATGGCACTGGATATTAACTGCGACCGGCATACTGGCTATGTGGCATGGCATCGCCAGTATATGAACTGCCAAGGCAGTTATTCTGCCGCCTAGTCCCATCGGGCCAATCCCGAGTCTGTTGATCCTATCTAGGAGCTCCTCTTCAACAGCCGCCCACTTCGGATCCGAATTTCTCACGTTGAGTGGCCTCAAGAGAGCTTTTTTTGACAGGATGGCACATTGCTCAAAGTCTCCACCTATGCCCACGCCAACGATAACCGGCGGACATGGATTTCCGCCCGATCTCTTTGTCCGGTCGACCACGAAATTTTTTACACCATCTAAGCCGTCGGCCGGTTCCATCATCTTTACCTCGCTCATATTCTCAGAGCCCCCACCTTTTGGTGCCACTGTGATCTCGATATGATCTCCAGGAACTACCTCGGTGTGGATTACAGCTGGCGTGTTGTCTTTCGTATTCTTACGCTCGATTACCGGGTCGCCCACCATGGACTTTCTTAAATAGCCGTCCCTGTATCCCTGTCGAACGCCCTCATTGATCGCTTCGTAAAAGTCTCCGCCTACAATGTGTACATCCTGTCCTACCTTTGCGAAGACGATGGCGACGCCGGTGTCCTGACACATGGGCATCTGCTCTTCGGCTGCCAATCGAGCATTCACCAGTATTTGCTCTAGTATCTCTTTTCCGACTGGAGAGTCCTCTCTCTTTAGAGCCTCCTTGAGCCTTTCAATGACATCATCGTCGAGATAGTTGTTGGCGTCTATACAGAGCTGTCTCACGACGGGGACGATCTGGGAAACGTTAATCTCTCTCACGACAGTTCCTCCATGCTTCTTTGCCAAGATTAGTTTGCGTAATAATAGGCAACTGTACAGTCTATCCTTGGACCTGTAAACACCGGTTCGACCTCAAAAGTGAAGATGCAATTTCTTTGCTAGGATCGAGCAAAGGCAAGATCTTCACGATCGTCTTATCGGCTGTTTCGACGAATATACCTCCTTCCGACGTACTACATAGCCGAGCTATATCGATATATGCAGAGACAAGTCTGCCAGGCTCACCGTTGATCAAGAGACTGCCTAGCTTGCGTTCCTTCTCCAAGTTTGATGATGCTCCTGTTTATCGCCGACTCGGCGATATCTCCACCGAGTTCTGTCATCCGTAGAAGGCTGCTCATAACGGTATAGAGAACGAAGAATCTCAAAGGATTTTTTTCCTCATAGCTTGAGATGGTCTTCACCATTTCCTGAAGCGATCTTCCAGCGCTAGCCTTAAGCTCTAAAACCTCGTTGGCCGCTTTAACCTCCGCGGAAAAAAAAAGACTTAATCGCCCGTCACAGACCGCGTAGGCTTCGTGACCCAGTCTTATCAGAGGCTCGACTCTAGAAGAAGAGAACTGGTCGATTCCGCCTTCCATCAAGAGAACGGAACGGGCGATCGCGACCGCGCAATCTGCGATATGCTCTATATTCTGCACCACTGTTTGATAATCGAAACAGTCAACGAGTTGGAGGCCTAACTGATTTGCCAAGACAATATTGTAAGAAACGCTTCTAGTCAATCTAAGTAGCAGAAGCGAAAAGTTGTCGACCTCATCGTCTATCGAGATGACAGCATTGGCTAGGTTCTTGTCGGATTCTACGAGTGCCTTCATGGAGTCTTTGCACATACCTAAGGTTATTGCATGCATCCGTCTAATTCCAGTATCCAACGGAACCTTCGATAGTTCAACCAGACTCTCTATTCGAATCTCTTTTGCGCTCGCATCCATGATCCTCATGTATAGTTTCTGACAAAGTTCGCGGATAATTTGTCGTTGTCCAACCGTGAATATCTGTGTCGAGACTAGCCTGACACTAGAATAGCCGCTGAGGTAACATGCAATTACCTTGCGGTGGAGTAGATCTTCATCTTTAGGCTCGATCGAAAGCGTAATCTCACGTGACTCTCCTCTTCTTGAGGCCTCAGGATATATCGCGATAGATCCATCTGCCTGAACCATCAAGAAGACGTCGTCATGCCATTTTACCCGGTTCAACTCGACCCATTTCTTGGGTAATGAAACAACCAGGGTCGACCTTCCTAGTTTTACGATCTTGCGGTATGTCATGGCTATGAACTTCTTGATAATACATGCTATATTATATATGTCCTAGCTATATTATGCCGGCTCTCCATAAGTTCGAGAACAGAAGTCATAAGAGGAAAGGTTATGAAACCTACAATCGATGAGCTCTTAGCGAAGGCAGACCTACCGAAGAAGCTTGCGTTGAAGTATCATCCCTTCTACAGGGGGAAGATTGGGGTCGTATCAAAGGTCCCTGTTCGAACCTCAGACGACTTCGCTATCTGGTATACCCCAGGTGTGGCTGAACCATGCAAGGTCATAAACAAGAATCTAGACCAGGTTTTTGAACAGACCAACCGATGGAACTACGTTGCGGTCGTAAGCGACGGGACAAGAGTCCTCGGGTTAGGCGATATCGGACCTGAAGCGGGACTGCCCGTGATGGAAGGCAAAGCCCTCCTCTTCAAGTATCTTGGCGGCGTCGACGCTTTCCCGATCTGCTTAGGTACTAAGAACGCGGATGACATAATAACCGCTGTTAAATGGCTTTCACCCACCTTTGGTGGAGTAAACCTCGAGGACATAGAGAAGCCGAAGTGTTTCTACATACTCGACCGGCTGCGAAAGGAGCTTAAGATACCTGTATGGCATGACGACCAACAGGGAACAGCGCTCGTAACTCTAGCGGGGTTAATCAACGCCCTTAAAGTCGTTGGAAAGAAGCTTGACGAAGTTTTGATAACTTTGGTGGGGACGGGCGCTGCGAACATAAGCGTGGCTCGGTACCTGATGGTAGCCGGAGCGAAGGCTGGCAACATGATAATGGTCGACACCAAGGGGATACTCCACCCGGGCAGGACAGATGTAAAAGATAAGGATCCAGCAAAGTGGGAAATGTGCTTCAAGACAAATGCTGAGAAGAGGACCGGAGGTATACCTGAGGCACTGAAGAACGCTGACGTCTGCATTTGCCTTTCGACGCCAGGTCCGGGAGTCGTAAAGAAAGATTGGGTAGCCGAAATGGCGGATGATGCTATAGTATTCGCCTGTGCAAACCCGATCCCTGAGATATGGCCTTGGGAAGCCGAGGAGGCTGGGGCTCGGATAACAGCGACTGGACGTTCAGATTTTGCGAATCAAGTGAATAACTCACTTGGTTTTCCCGCTGTTTTTAGAGGAACTCTCGACGTTGCAGCTAAGACGATAACCGATGAGATGTGCATAGCCGCAGCTTACGCAGTGGCCGAATACGCTGAAAGAAAAGGGATCGACGAGCAGCATATTATCCCCACGATGGAAGAGCCCGAGATGTATGTGCAAGAGGCAGTGGCGGTTGGCATGAAAGCAATCGAACAGGGTTTGGCGAGGAGAAAATTGAGTAGACAAGAACTGACGGAGACCGCTGACTCAACCATAAAGGAAGCGCAAAAGGTTACAAAACTCCTTATGAGAGAAAAGATAATCTCATCACCGCCAGAGTAGGTGTGCTTGAACTAGCCTCTCCCAGACGGTGATGGTGCTCTCGATCAACCGAGAGCCAAACGTATCTCACACATAACATCTTCAGAATTCGTCGTAATCCTTGAGGGTAAAAGTTTTATGGTTCTCGGGCGGGTTGTAGCCTGCGTGAGGGCGACTAGTTGTCCTTCGTTCAACTTGAACACGTCTGGAAGGTTTTTGGCGAGACAACCGCGGTGAATGATGTCAGCCTAGACGTGAAGAAGGGCGAATTCCTATCACTACTCGGACCAAGCGGTTGCGGAAAGACTACAACGCTTCGTATCATAGCCGGTTTCGAGCATCCGACCAAAGGCTCGGTCTTCATCAAAGGAGAACTTGTCAACGATGTGCCTCCATACCTCCGGAACACTGGAATGGTATTCCAGAATTATGCATTATTTCCGCACAAGACCGTGTACGATAACATAGCGTTTGGATTGAAATACAGGCATTTTCCAAAGGCTCAGATCAAGGATAAGGTGAAACAGGCGCTAGAGCTTGTTCAGCTTCCTGGACTCGAAGCAAGGTACCCTAAGCAACTGAGTGGCGGCCAGCAGCAACGCGTGGCTTTGGCAAGAGCTCTCGTCATCGAACCTGACGTACTCCTCTTGGACGAGCCTCTCAGTAATCTTGACGCTAAGCTACGTGCTCAAATGCGAATAGAGCTGAAGCAGATCCAGCGACGTATAGGGATTACAACAATCTTTGTGACCCATGACCAAGAGGAATCGATGACGCTTTCTGATAGAACCGTTGTGATGGATCAAGGCTCAATCGTTGAAGAGGGAAGTCCATTTCAGCTTTACGAGGAGCCCAAGTCTCAATTCGTAGCGAGCTTCATAGGTCAATCAAATTTCATCGATGGAAAGATCTCTGAAATTGGTGAGCGTGATATGAAGGTTTCACTCAGCGCCGGTCCTTTGCTAACGGTTCCTAGGCAGAATGAATTCCGCAAAGGCGATGACGTAACAGCATTTGTGCGGTACGAACGCCTTGAAGTATTACCTGCAAAACCGGATGACGAAACAAATCTGATGGGTGGAGTGATGGACCATATTATGTTCCTTGGGACATCGTATCTATACCGCATCGCTTTAACCCCAAGCCTCATGGTCATAGCTACTGAAGCGAACACGCGGAGAAAGCAACCTTACGAGAAAGATTCGAAGGTTTGGATCAGAGTCGAACCGGAAAATGTCGGATTGATCCGTAAACCTTGAACTTTCGGGGTGAACATGAAACGAGTGACGACCGGCGTTCCGTTGGATCATCGATTAAAAGCGAATCAAAGCTAGGCGGGTTTCCAAGAGCGAGGCTGGCTCCAGTTCTGTTGATTGGCGCGGGAGTAGGTTACGTACTCGTATTCCTCTTCATCCCGATGGTGCTCACAGCTGCCTACAGTCTCGAGGGGGAAAGCTACTGGCATATATTTACAACAGAATTGTACAGGATCGTTCTTCTTAGATCTTTGAGGGTTGCAGTCGAGGTATGCGTCGCTTCCATTGTTCTGGGCTACCCAGTTGCCTACTATCTTGCGAAACTTACTTCCATGCGTCGTGAAACCGTAGTTGTCCTGCTTCTCTTTCCACTCTTCGTAAGCTTCCTCATAAGAACTTATTCCTGGTTCTACGTCATAGGCTCGAGAGGACTCATCAACTATGTTCTCTTGTCGGTCGGCATCATTCAATCTCCGATAAAGTTTCTCTTCACCGAGGGGGCTATCGTTCTCGGACTTACAAACTGGGCCTTGCCATTCATGATACTACCCATCTACTCTTCGGTGGATAAGATCGATAAGAACTTGATAGAAATGTCGAAGAATCTCGGCGCCGGTGATATTTCGACATTTTGGGAAGTTACCTTTCCACTCAGCGTTCCAGGCATGGCCTCGGGAGTCATGCTCGTCTTCATTCTTTCATTTGGTGCATATATCACTCCTGCGATCCTCGGAGGACCCGAACAGGCTATGATCGCCAACATGATCTCAATGTTGTTCCTTGTAATGTTGAATTGGCCTCTAGGGACGGCTTTGAGTGTCATTCTAGCCCTTATCACCTTGGGGATCGTATACGTCTACAACAAGGTTGTCGGATTGGACAAGCTTCTGGAGGCGATGGGCTGACCTTGACTCACTTCTTGGCTCGAAACCTATCCAAAGTTTCGACTCGGCTTCTAAGATACTTTGCACTCATAATCTATGTGTTCATCCTTGTCCCGGCTGGGTTCGTCATCCTGATGTCGTTTCATCCAAGCGTGATACCCACGTTTCCCCCTCCTAGTCTAACGATCAAATGGTACGTCGAAATGATACGGGACTTCAGGTTGGTGAAAGCCATCTACAACAGTCTGTTCATAGCTGGGGTGGCAACGATTATCGCAGGCATAATCGGGACGGTGACATCTATCGGACTGGTCAGGTACAGGTTTAGAGGACGCGAGCTGCTCTCGGCGCTTGTAATAGCGCCTATGGTAATTCCTGAGATCATCCTAGGCGCGAGCTTGCTGACTTTCTTCGTAACCTTGGGGTTGTCTCTTTCACAGTACTCCTACCTCTACATGATTCTTGGACACACTCTGTTTATTCTGCCGTACGTCATCATGAATGTGCATGCACGGGTTTACGGACTTGACAAATCGCTTGAGGAAGCCTCGCTGAACCTAGGAGCGAACCCCATCCAAACCTTTGGAGAAGTTACGCTCCCTCTCATTCTTCCCGCAGTGCTCTCAGGCACGCTCCTTGCTTTTGCCATGTCACTGGACGACTATACGGCCAGCCAGTTCTGGGTGATGCCACAGACCGAAACGATACCAGTAAGGATATTTAGCGCGTTAAGAACGGAGCTTCCTCCAACAATCAATGCGCTAGCGACCCTACTGATAGTAGCTACGCTACTCATCTTCTTCCTGCAGGTAAGGTTAAGTAGAAAGGTAGCTCTGAGAAGAAGACTGTGAGTTAGCACGTATCTTTTTTTGAAAAAAAAAGTAGGTTCGGGCTATCCCGCCCGCCTTAATTGTCTCGAACATCTCAGACCATTCGTCTCTGTGAGCATTGTAGTACGAGGTGTTTGCGAAGCCAAGCTTATCATAGTCTTCGCCTACGTAGTCTGGCAGTTCCTTAAGCTTCTCTTTTACCTCCGCTGAAACGTACTTCACGTCTACGATTGGGGGGTACAGATATTCCAGTGCCATTGCCTCATTTATCTTTGGATCCAGAAGCCAGTTGATTAAGAGTTCAGCTTCGTATTTGTGAGGAGCGTTGATCGGGACTACCAGAGCATCCGTCCAAACCTCTGTACCCTCCTTTGGAAAGATAGGTTTCACGGGAACTCCTCGCTGAGCAAGCTTTAGAACACGCCCTCCCCAGAGGTCTCCGATCCAAGCTTCCTCGTTCGTCAGCATAGTTTCCATTTCAGACCCTGAATCCCAGTACTTGAAAACAAGTTTCTGTTGCTCCCTAAGTGCTTTCCAGATCGCGTCAATATCGGCGATGTTGTTGTAATCTTCACCTAAATATGCGGCAGCGTAGCGTATCCTCGTAACCCACCAGTTTTCAAGACACATCCTGCCCTTCCATTTTTTGTCCCAAAGGGCAGCTATGCTATCCGGCTCAGGACTTATCTTTTCTGTGTTTATGACTATCGGCGTCGTTCCATACATTGGACCCGGGATACCGTGGTAGATGCCGTCTTTGTAGCCGGGATCGAAGGCTCCCCAGCCGTTCGTTCTAAAAATCTCCGGCAGCTTCTCGTGGTTCGGAATGTTCTTCAGATCAAGAGGTTGCCAGAGGCCGTCAACAGTTCCGTAGTAGATAGTGTCGTTGTCTACCTCGATCATATCCCATTCTCCGCCTCCCGCAGCCTTGACCTTTGCCATTATCTCCGAAGTCTGGCCGAAGCTTCCTTCTTCGACCTTGATCCCGTACTCTTCCTCGAAAGACTTGAAGCCGATTCTGCTTATGATGTCTTGTGCTGTTCCTCCCCAGCCATCATATCTAATCGATTCCGGCTTGATCCAACTTGTTGTGGCTTCAGTTGTCGCAGTAGTTGTTTCCTCAGGCCCTTTGGGCATTGAGAGGTAGTATCCTCCCGCAGCCGCGGCCGCGACGACTACAACTGCTCCAGCACCTAACGTGACATACTTGCGCCGTGACATCTTAGGGTTGGTAGCTCTTGCAATTCTAATAACATCTTTCGCCATAACTGGTCCTCACGAGACAAGTCGGGCTTCCAGAGTATAAAAGCTTTGGGAACCCGCTCAACTCCAACGAAAATTCAGTCTTGTCTAGATAGAAGTAGATGCCTCTCTCAAGCAACTCTTTTGCAAACCTCTTACATTTCTAAGTTGATGCGAGCCTTGTGGCAGTTCAAACAATATCATTTGTGCAAATCAAGCTGCAAGATTTACGGAGATTCTCAGTTCGAAACTTTGCAATGAACACTCACGAAAAATGAGCAATTGCAAAAAGAGTTAAATAGCCATAAATTGCGTCTCCATGCGAATGCGAACAGAAGGGGCATAAATGAATGTGCTTGTTTTTGGCTGCGGGTTGATGGGTCGCGCGATAGCGCTAGACCTTGTGGAGGCGAACGAGGTCGAAACGGTCACCGTTGGAGATGCCGCAATAGAGAAGTTGAAGGCGCTGGAGACTGAGACCAAAGCTGAGAAGCTTTCCACGCAGAAGATAGACGTTTCCAACAGAACCAAGCTAGCCAATTTTATGAAGAGGTTTGATGTCGTCACGAATGCGCTGCCACATTCATTCTCGGTCGCGACCGACAGAGCCGCCATCAAATCAGGCGTCAGCATAGTGGACCTGTCATTTGATGATGAACACATGCAGCTCGATGCGGCCGCCAAGAAGGCAGGCGTCACGGTTATTCCAGGCTGCGGAGTCGCACCGGGACTCACCAACATACTGACGGGTTACGCGTACGGTCAGCTTGACAAGACCGAGAGCGTGGAGATGATGTGCGGAGGACTAACCCCGAAACCTTCTTCCCCCCTCCTATGGAAGTTCGTATTCACGCTAGAAGGAGCTTGGGGCCTCTACTTGAAGCGGCCGAGGATCGTGAGAAATGGTCAAATAGTCGAGGTTGAACCAAGGTCGGGGCTCGAGAGAATCAGTTTCCAAGAACCATTCAATAATCTTGAGGCTTTCTACACAGACGGATTGGCGAGCCTCCTTTACACGATGAGAGATAAGATCCCGAACATGGTTGAGAAAACTATTCGGTGGCCGGGCAACCTTGAAAGAGTAGGCGTGCTTGCAGAGTGTGGACTACTATCGGATGAGCCGGTCAAGGTCGACGGGATGAAGATTACGCCTAGACACTTCAACTCGCTTGTCATGACTCGCCTTCTCGAACTTGGCGACGAGAAGGATGTCACACTTATCCGTGTCGAGGCGATTGGAGAAAAGAACGACCGCAAAGTAAAACTGCGATGTGACATGATAGACTACTACGATGAAAAACGTAAGGTTACGTCGATGGGAAGAACCACCGGCTATCCTTGCTCGATCGCTGCACTGATGATCGGACGAGGCCATATCACAACGCCGGGAGTCGTGCCTCCCGAGGTCGCTTTCAGGGGCAAACAGTTCGAGGAATTTGAAGCTGAAATCAAGAAAAGAGACATAACTTTTGAAAGGAGTATTTCGCATCTTTCTGCGTGAACGAGATCAGAATAGGCCTCTACCATAGTTAGGCCATACAACTTCTACTTTGCCGTCTCTCACTCCATAATATTTGGAGTAGAGTTTGGCTGTTGTGTCCGCATGTGGCGGTATTAGCTCGAAAACATCGCCAACTCTGATCTCTTTGCTAGGATCCTTCAGAATCGCACATGCATGCTCCTCACGTTGATATACCTCCTCAAACCCCTCAACATCCTTGAATTTTGGACCAACGATCACGTGATAATCTTCACCACATTCATCCGAACATGAATTCATGCCAAAATCGAATATCGCCTCGTTCGGTTTAGGCCTACTTATGCATGTCGTTAAGACTGTGAGAGCGTAGTCGAATACGCTGATTCCCTCAAGATCATGATGAGAACACCAGTCACTGAATACATAACTTCCTGCTTGAACTAGCACGTTGCTGAGGCGAGGATATTCCGGCGTAATGTTCCAGGTACAGGTATGTCCAGCGCTTATCATTTCTACGCTTGTCCCGGCATCCTCGATTTCATCTTTTAATGTTGCAATCCTATCCAGTGTTCCAAAATGGATTCTTTTTCTTTCCTCAAATCCCTTTATAGTAGATTCGCTTCCGTGATGCCAAAGGCCCCTAAACTCAACTCCTCTGTACTTCGCTGTCTCCTCAACTAACGATTTCGCCTTGTCAAACTCTATTCCACAACTTCTTCTACCTGCGTAAAGTTCAACCGCCACATTGATCTTCGAACCACTGGCTGATGCCACCTGTGATAAGTGTCGCACATTCACAACGTTGTCGACGCTGACCGTCACATTGGCATGTTTTGACAGGTTGACTAGTCTTCTTATCTTGTTCTCACCGTATATCTCAGCAGTAATCAGGATGTTCTGGATTCCCGAATTCACGTAGAACTCGGCCAGCCCAAGTGATGTCATCGATACCCCCCTCGCGCCGGCATCTATCTGTTTCTTCGCGATTATGGGCAACCTGTGGCCCTTTTGGTGAGGCAATAGCGCTGCACCTTTCTTTCCAAGGTAGTAATCAGCCATAACCTTGATGTTCTTCTCCAAAGTGTCTAACTCGATCAGCAAGGCGGGTGTGTCTATCTCTTTTTTGTCCATCCCCACAAGCGACATGCTTCTCGCCTACTCTCGTGAGCTATCTTCGGGCACTCTAAGCTTCGTGATTTAAAAAGCATAGGAGAACCGACGAGTGGAAGATGGCTGGTCAGACACTATTCTTGTAGATTCAGAGACTCTACAGGTGCATGATAAGAAATATCTGGCGATCAGGCCACATTCTATTAGTTCAATTTCGATCGCCTTTAAGTTGCGGCATGGTCGAATCGGGGTCTAGGAAGGAGATCTACACAGAATATTTTCGATCGCGTGGGCAAAGACGGCTGTTGCATCTTTGACCTGACGTATGCTTGTGTATTCCTCAGCACTATGTCCCAAGTCCATTCTACCAGGACCGAATAGGATCGTTGGGATGTTCGCTCTGTAGAAGTGTGTGGCATCGCAGAAACTGAGGATGTAACTATGTCGATGTTGGCCTAGGACTTTGTCCATAGCTTTCTCGAACGCTCTAGTGTAGACGTTTTCTGATTGAATGAAACCGACGTTCATGCTATTTAGTTCAATCCTGTTTTTCTGACCATGCCTGTTGCCATCGGCTACAAGCTTCTTGATTCGGTTAAATGTCATCTTTGCCGACTTTACTGATTTTGCAACAGTTGCCTCTGGGATAAGCCCAAGCAAGCAGTCGACCCTAAACTCCTCCATAGTCATCCAAGCATATGACGGAGGAGGCACGTGCCCAGTCGGAGAGAAATTGAATGTTGTATCCATACTAAAACCACGGTACTTCTTTCTTTGGATGATCCTCCCATCCTCCAGGATTCGATTGCAGAGGTTCGTAGCTTGGACAAAAGCGCTAGCCCAATGGTCAGGTATCGTGGTTTGACCGTGCCTCGACTCTCCTTTGGAGTATATGTTGAAGTAGATGTATCCTGCTTGGGCTATGCCTAACCTGTTCTCTGTGGGTTCAGCGACTATCACAAAGTCTCCAC